>Ga0116164_10001583_pt1 | contig 17120 bp, 16 predicted proteins | sample AD_UKC109_MetaG_FD_89888 | JGI IMG/M metagenome (GOLD analysis project Ga0116164, IMG submission 89888) | Active sludge microbial communities of municipal wastewater-treating anaerobic digesters from Hong Kong - AD_UKC109_MetaG | ecosystem: Engineered > Bioreactor > Anaerobic > Digestate... | reverse complement strand
TATTCTATTGAAGATGAAGCAATGACCGAAAAGTTATTAAATGCAGTTAAAGTTTATACAAAAGTTGCCGGAGTTAATACAAAAGATGCCCGCAGAAGAATTGCTGATAAACTGATTGAAGAAAACAGATATTGTTTTTAATATATTCTAAATAAAGAATAAAACCCCTTTTCGAAAGATGAGGGGTTTTTTTGTTATTATTGGGGTTTGAAAGCTTGTATTTTTCGATTATTTTTATGTTTTATTTTAACAAATGGAAACATCAGAACAATTTAAAAATGGGATTGTAATTCTTGGAGCAGGAAATGTTGCAACTCATTTATCTATTGCTCTGTATAAATCAGGTTTTAAAATCAAATGTGTTTATAGCAAATCTATTGAAAACGCCAAAAAGCTAGCACAAAAAATTGAAGCACATTATACAAACGAAATTAATCATCTGCCTGTTGAGGCTGATTTATATATTATAGCTGTTAAGGATGAAATTATTGAACAAATAATTGCTCATCTTGATTTAAAGTACGGTATCATTGTTCATACAGCTGGTAGCATATCTATTGATATTTTTAAGAATAGATTTGAAAATTATGGAGTTTTTTATCCATTACAAACGTTTACAAAAAACAGAGAGTTAGATTTTTCTGATATCCCGCTTTGTATAGAAGCAAATAGTAAAATATTAGAAAATAAACTTTTTACACTGGCAAAGAGTCTAACAAAAACTGTTGTTTATGTTGATTCTGAAAACAGGAAAAAACTGCATTTAGCTGCAGTTTTTGCGTGCAATTTTTCAAATCATATGTATGCTATTGCGGCAGAAATTATAAAAAACTCGGATTTGCCATTTGAATTATTAATACCATTAATTAACGAAACAGCTAAAAAGGCAATTGATTGCAATCCCGTTAATGCACAAACAGGCCCGGCAGTTCGTAATGATAAGAATGTAATCCAAAACCATATGGAAATGTTAAAAGAATTTCCGGAATTTGAGAAAATATATAGATTTGTGAGCGATAGTATAAATAAGTTAAATCAACATAAGAAATAAAAATTATAATGGCGAATTTTAAAGAAGAACTGAGGAATATTAAAGCATTTGTTTTTGACGTAGATGGTGTATTTACCGATGGGCAAATTTATCTTGACCCTAGCGGGGAATTTGTTCGTTCGGTTAATATGAAAGATGGTTACGCTGTTGCTTATGCATTAAAACAAGGATATATAATAGGGATTATTTCGGGCGGAGAATCAGAAGCTGTGCGTAAGCGTTTTCAGTACCTTGGTATTACAGATATTTATATGGGTTCAAGAGATAAAAAAAACGATTTTGAGGATTTTTATTTTAAGTATGGCTTAAAGCCTGAAGAAATATTATATATGGGCGATGACTTACCAGATTATGAGGTAATGCAAATTACAGGCCTTGCTACTTGCCCATCGGATGCTGCCGAAGAAATAAAATCTATATCAAAATATATATCTACATTTCCGGGGGGCAGGGGGTGTGTTCGCGACGTAATTGAGCAGGTACTTCGGTTGCAGGGGAAATGGAAAAAGTTTTAAAATAATACAACACATAAAAAAGGATGTTATACTTTTTTCGCTTAATCAGATATAAAAACTTATTGATAATTATTTTAACGCAATACTTAATGCGTTGGAGTATTATTAAACCTATTTTAACAGCCTATAACTTTGAGTTACAATTTAGCGAACTCAATTTTTTCTTTTTAGTAATGGCTACGGTTTTATTAACAGCAGCCGGATATGTAATAAACGATTATTTTGACGCCAAAACCGATATGGTAAACCGCCCTGATACTGTTATTGTTGGAAGAGTATTAAACAGGCGTTGGGCAATTTTATGGCATGTTATTCTAAATATAGTAGGAATTGGATTAGGTGCTTATATTTCATTTTATATCGGTATTCCATCTCTAACTTTGGTTTTTATAATGGTTACCGGTATACTTTGGTTTTACTCAACAACTTATAAAAGGCAATTTTTAATTGGAAACGTTATCGTTGCCCTTCTTACAGCCATGGTTCCATTAATGGTTTTATTATTCGAAATTCCTTTATTAAATCAAAAATATGGCTTATTAATGGAAGAACTCCGCTCTGATTTTACACACATTATTGTGTGGGTAATGGCATTTAGTGTATTTGCATTTTTATTAACCATGATTAGGGAAATTATTAAGGATATTGAAGATTATGAGGGAGATAGTATTTATGGAAGGAAAACATTGCCTATTGTTACGGGTGTGCTTAATTCCAAAATCGTAATCATAACCTTTATTTTAACTACCATATTTTCTTTGTTATATATAAATTTTACTTTTCTTAACGATAAGATAACACTTGTTTATTTTTCTATTTTTCTGTTAATACCTTTGGTCTTATTGTTATATAAAATTATTAAAGCAAGTACTAAAAAAGACTACCACAAGGCAAGTAACTTAACCAAGTGGATTATGTTATCAGGGATAAGTTATGCTTTAGTTGCTAATTATATTATAAATCACACATTTTAATTCATGTTTATTCCAAATATTGATCAATACAGGATAATCCTTGCCTCTCAGTCGCCCCGCAGGCAGCATTTATTAAAGGAAATAGGATTAGATTACGAATTAAAGTTAAAAGAATTTGTTGATGAAAGTTATCCTGATAATCTTGTAAAAGAAGAAATCCCGTTATTTATAGCAAAAAAGAAAGCCTCAGTTTTTAATAGCGAATTAAAACCTAACGAAATCTTAATTACAGCCGATACTATTGTCTGGTTAAATGGTAAAGTCCTACAAAAACCTACAGATTTTGATGATGCGATAAGGATTTTAAAAGAAATTTCCGGAAATTGCCACCATGTTTATACCGGGGTTTGTTTGAAAACTTGTAACAGGGAAACATGTTTTTCTGCTTGTACCGATGTTTATTTTAAGAAGCTTTCAGATCAAGAAATTAATTATTATATCCATCAGTTTAAGCCATTTGATAAAGCAGGTGCATACGGAATACAGGAATGGATTGGATATATTGGTGTAGAAAAAATAAATGGTTCTTTTTTTAATGTAATGGGATTGCCTATACAAAAACTATATACTGCACTAAACGATTTTATTAATCATAAAAATACCTAACCATGAAAAAAACACTAGCTTTATTTATTTTAACATTTATCACTGCTGTGAACACGCTGCATGCCGACGAAGGAATGTGGATTCCTTTATTGCTGGAAAAATACAATATTAAGGATATGCAGGCTAAAGGATTTAAACTTACAGCAGAAGATATTTATAGCATAAACCAGGCTTGTTTAATGGACGCTGTGGTTATTTTTGGCCGTGGATGTACAGGCGAAGTAGTTTCCGATCAGGGTTTACTATTTACAAACCATCACTGTGGTTATGGCGCAATTCAGAGATTAAGTTCCATTGAGCATGATTACTTAACCGATGGCTTTTGGGCAATGACCAAGGAAGAAGAGCTTCCAAACCCTGGATTAACAGTAAGGTTCCTTAAAAAAATTGAAGATGTTACCGATAAGGTGCTGGAAAATGTGACTGAGGATATGTCTGAAGAAAACAGGGATTCGGTTATCAGGGCAAATATTAAATGTATTAGTGACCAGTCAGTAGAAGGAACTCATTACATTCCTACTATTAGGCCGTTTTTTTACGGAAATCAATATTTTCTTTTTTTACATGAGGAGTTTAAAGATGTTCGGTTAGTAGGTGCTCCTCCATCAGCCATTGGTAAATTTGGTGGCGATACCGATAATTGGATGTGGCCACGCCATACAGGAGATTTTTCTATTTTCAGGATTTATGCCGATAAGGATAATAATCCTGCAGAATATTCACCAGAAAATGTACCTTACAAACCCAGGAAGTTTCTGCCTGTTTCAATTAAAGGAATAAAGGAGGGTGATTTTACCTGGGTAATGGGTTATCCGGGAAGTACTCAGGAGTATTTAACGTCAGATGCCATAAAACTTATTGCAGAAGTGCGCAATCCCAATAATGTTAAAGTTAGAGATATTCGTCTGGAGGTTATGAATAAATATATGGACACCAACGATACAATCAGAATTAAATATGCCAGCAAAAATGCAGGCGTAAGCAATTCATGGAAACGCTGGAAAGGTGAGATTGATGGTTTAAAACGAATGCAGACTATTCAAAAGAAGGTAGAGTTGGAAAAGGACTTTGATATTTGGGCAAAAGAAAATAATAAAAGTGAGTATTATAGTATTGTCGACGATCTGGCAAAAATATACCAGGAAATGCAAGAATACGCGGTAGCAAACGATTATTGGCGTGAGGCAATATTAGGTGTGGAGATTATTAGCTTCGCTTCGCGTTTCGATAATTTAATTAAGCAGGCTGTTTCAGATATAGATCAAAAAGAATTTGCTGAAAAATCAAAGCAAATGATTCATTCAGTAAATCAGTACTTTAAAGATTATGAGCAGAGAATCGACCAGGAAATATTTATTCAGATTGTACCATTATATTTTACATATGTAGATGCAAAATTCCATCCGGTTATCGAAAATTATAAACCACAGGGGCAGAATAATGAATTTATTGCTAAACTATATAAAGAATCTGTTTTTAATCATCCAAAGGCATTAACTGAACTACTCGAAAAGGGCGAAAAAGAAAGCATAAAAGCTTTAGCAGAAGATCCTATTTTTCAGTTTTACTCTGCATTTAGCCAGCTGTTAAGCGAAAAGGTATTCCCTAAATATTATACATTAAATAGCCAAACCGACAAGTTATATCGACTATATGTTAAAGGATTGCAGGAAATGCAACCCACTAAAGTATTTTATCCTGATGCCAATTTTACCATGCGTGTTTCTTATGGCCATGTAGCCGGGTATTCGCCACGCGATGCGGTAGAATACAAGTATTACACCACGCTGGATGGTGTTATTGAAAAAGATAATCCTGAGATTTATGATTACGATGTACCGGATAAACTGAAAGAAGTATATAACGCAAAAGATTTCGGACAATACGAAGTGGATGGAACTGTTCCGGTATGTTTTGTGGCAAATAATCATACAACCGGCGGAAACTCGGGTAGCCCGGTATTAGATGCAGAGGGTAACCTGATAGGATTAAACTTTGACAGAGGTTGGGATGGAATTATGAGTGATATGATGTACGACCCCGAGCGCAGTCGCAATGTTACTCTTGATGTCAGGTATTTACTGTTTGTTGTTGATAAAATGGCTGGTGCACAAAATATTATTAACGAACTAATTATTGTAAAATAAGTTTAACAGACTAGAAAAATAGGATTTTAAAGGGTAGTTTTTTGAACTACCCTTTTTTGTTATATCTATTTACATTATAACATAAAACAATCTCTGTGTTTTTTAACATTCAGTAAATCAACGTGTAAACGTTGTAAACAATATATAAACATGACATTTATCATGTATTTGTCTAATAAATATCATGTTCTTTAGTAATCATGGATTCTATATTTAAAAGTGTTAAAACAATTAATTAAACTGAATTTGGTGTTATAGAAATAACACTGTGAAAAAAATAACAATTAAACTATAAAACAAAACGAAAATGCCAGAAATTAAGGAATTAGTTAAGCAATTAGCTGAAAAACATGGAAGGACAAGAGAGAGCTTGCTTCCAATTTTGCAAGGCATCATTACAGAAGAAAGATACATTTCTGATGCTGCAATGACCGAAGTTGCAAGAGAGTTAGATATGTCTGCTGCACTGGTTTATGGTACAGCCACATTCTATTCGTTTCTTGATACTAAACCTCGTGGAAAGTATGTAATTCGCCTTTGCAGAACCATTACCTGCGATATGAAAGGGAAAAAGCAAATTTTAAAAACTATCGAAGACCTTCTTAAAATAAATGTGGGCGAAACTACAAAAGATAATAAGTTTACTCTTTTAGAAACCAACTGCCTTGGTTGGTGCCATAAAGGGCCTGCTATGCTTATTAATGATGAAGCATACACCGAGTTAACTCCTGAAAAGGTAAGTGAAATAATCGGTGATTATATCAAAAATAAATAGTTGTAAATCAGTAATAGGAGATTATAATTATGCCAGATAAAAAACTTAAAAGAGTAGACCTTATTTTCAGCGAAGAATGCAGTTGTAAAGATGTTTTAGCTGAAGGGTTAAAAAAGTCGAAAGAAGAAATTATAAAAGAAGTTCTTGATTCAGGATTGCGTGGCCGAGGTGGTGCAGGTTTCCCTACAGGATTAAAATGGAAATTTACATCAGAACAAGCGGAGCCAGAAAAATATGTAGTTTGTAATGCCGACGAAGGCGAGCCTGGAACATTCAAAGACCGGGAAATACTATCAAGAGTACCATTAAAAGTGTTTGGTGGAATGGCTATTTGTGGTAAAGCTATTGGTGCTAAACATGGTTATTTATATTTACGTGGCGAATATCAATTCTTAAGAAAAGATTTAGATAAAGCCCTTGATCAATTCCATGCTACTATTAAAGAAATAGGATTTGATTTCCATATTCATATACTAATGGGAGCAGGAGCATATATCTGCGGTGAAGAGAGTGCTTTATTTGAATCAATGGAAGGAAAACGAGGAGAACCAAGGAATAAACCCCCATATCCAACAATTGCTGGTTTTAGAAGTAAGCCAACGGTAATTAATAATGTTGAAACTTTGGTTTATGCATTTATGATTACCCGAATTGGTGCTAAAAAATTCATGGAATTAGGTACTGCCGATTCTAGAGGTTCTAAAGTTTTCTCAGTTTCCGGAGATACTCCAATTGCAGGAATCTATGAGCTGGAATTAGGTATGTCGTTGGCAGATTTTGTTGAAGAATTTGGTGATGGCGACACAAAAGCTGTTCAGGTAGGTGGTGCATCAGGGTTTTGTGTACCTCGTAAAAAATTTAAAGAAACTATTATTGGTTTCGAAGGCGTTCCTACTGGTGGTTCAATGATGCTTTTCAATAGCTCTCGTTCAATGTATAATGTATTAAAAAATTACGTTGAATTTTTTGAAGAAGAATCTTGTGCCCAATGTACTCCTTGCCGTGTTGGGTGCCAGCAGCTTCGTAAAGGTATAGAAGCCGTTAAAAAAGGTGAAAAATCTGCTGCCTATCTCGATACATTGAAAAAGTTAGCTGACACCATGAAAATTACTGCAAAATGCGGATTGGGCCAGTCTGTTGCTAATTCATTTTCTTCTATAGTGGATAACTTTAAAGAAGAAATGATTTACTAACCAATAATTTAGTGTAAATAATAAAATTTGATATAAAAATGGCAAATTTAATAAATATAAAAATTGATGGTATCGATGTTAGTGTTGAGGCTGGCAAAACTGTTCTTGATGCTGCAAAGAAACTAAATATACATATTCCTACCTTATGTTATCACGAAGATTTATGTGTTGCTGGTAATTGCAGGGTTTGCGTTGTTGAACAGGAAGGTGTAAAAAACCTTGTTGCTTCATGTGCTATGCCTGCTCAGGAAGGAATGGTTATTCATACTAACACACATAAAGTAAGAAATGCACGCAAACATATTGTGGAGTTATTGCTTTCTGAACACAATGCAGATTGTACAAAATGTTATAAAAACACCAAGTGTGAACTGCAAAATTTAGCTACCGAAATGATTACAGGCGAACATATGTTTATGGATTTAGTTCCTGATAAGAATTATACTGTTGATATGCAGTCGCCATCTATTATTAAAGATGATAGCAAATGTATTCGTTGTCAGCGTTGCGTTAGGACTTGTACTGAATTGCAGCATGTTAGTGCATTGGGTGTAGCATATAAAGGCGACCATATGAAAATTTCGACTTTTTTCGAAAATCCTATGTACGACGTAGTTTGTACAAATTGTGGGCAGTGTGTTAACCGATGCCCTACTGGAGCTTTAATCGAAAGAAATTATATTGACCAGGTATGGGATGCTATATATGACCCAAATAAACACGTGGTAGTTCAAACAGCTCCGGCAGTTCGCGTTGCATTAGGTGAAGATTTAGGTTTTGATGTTGGTGAAAGGGTTACCGGTAAAATGGTTACAGCCTTAAAACGAATTGGTTTCGATTCTGTTCTGGATACTGATTTTACTGCTGACTTAACCATTATGGAAGAAGGCACAGAGTTATTAACCCGCTTGAAAAAAGCATTAGTTGATAAAGATTCAAGTGTTAAACTTCCAATGACTACCTCTTGTTCTCCAGGATGGATTAAATTTATTGAGCATACATTCCCAGAGTATTTGGAAAATGTTTCTACCTGTAAATCACCACAACAAATGTTTGGTGCTTTAGCAAAAACTTATTATGCTCAAAAACGTAAAATTAATCCTGAAAATATTGTTTCTGTTTCTATTATGCCTTGTACAGCTAAAAAGTTTGAAGCTGACAGGCCTGAAATGAGAGATAGCGGATATAAAGATGTTGATTATGTATTAACAACTCGTGAATTGGCTATTATGATTAAACAAGCTGGTTTGGATTTCTTATCGTTACCAGATAGCAAATACGATAGCATTATGGGTGATTCAACAGGTGCTGCTGTTATTTTCGGTGCAACGGGAGGTGTTATGGAAGCAGCATTGCGTACAGCTTATGAATTAGTAACTGGTCGTGAAGTTCCTTTCGATAACTTAAATATTACGGCTGTTCGTGGTATGGATGGTGTTCGTGAAGCAGCTGTTACAATCGAAAATGTGTTGCCAGCATGGAGTTTCTTGGAGGGTGTAACTCTTAAAACAGTTGTAGCTCACGGATTGACAAATGCGAAGAAGGTTATGCAAGCTGTTAAAGACGGAAAAGCTGATTGGCATTTTATCGAAATTATGGCTTGTCCGGGTGGATGTTTAGGTGGTGGTGGGCAACCAATACCTACAACTCCTGAAATACGTAAAAAACGTGCTGAAGCAATTTATGCTGAAGATGAAGGCATGCAAATACGTAAGTCTCATGAAAATCCAGAAGTTGTTCAGATTTATAAAGAATTTTTAGGAGAACCTCTGGGACATAAATCGCATGAATTATTACATACACATTATCATGCTCGTAAAAGAGTATAAAAAACACACTCATAGATACAAAAAGGGATAGCGTAAATGTTATCCCTTTTTTTTATTTAATCCGGCAAATTAAAAAGTTATACCAATACAGATAAAATAATGTAAAATCCTAACAAATTAAATCACATTTCATATAATCGAATATTTTTTAAATAAAGCTTGCGAGCTAAAATTTAATAAAAGGGAGAGCTTGTTTAAATATATAATACATTGAAAGAGGATGAATATTTTACCCTTCATTTGAACCGTTTACTATCTAATATTAAAAAAAAAGTTTTAACTTGCTTAGAGAATAAGTTGTAAAACATATTTTAAAAATACTTATGTAATAACCATTAAATCAGAAAAATAAATAAAAATAAAAACTGTTCTACAACATTTAATTGTTAAAAAAATAACACTGTGAAAAAAGTAACAAAAAAGTAATTATCTTTGCATCATAAATCATTAAAATCATAATATAAATAGGATATTAACTTAAAGCTGGTATGAAGATTAAGGAAGTTGCTCAGATTATTGGTGGAAAAGTGGTTACAGGAGCCGAATTGCTGGAAAACGAAGTTAACCGGGGATTTGCATCTGATCTGATGAGTGATGTTTTAACACTTGATTCAGAAGAGCTTATGTTGATTACCGGTTTGGCTAACCTGCAGGCAATAAGAACGGCCGAGATGTCTGATATATCATGTATTATTTTTGCCCGCAATAAAAAAGTAAATACCGAGATGATACAAGTGGCTGAGGAAAGTAACATTGTATTGATAGAATGTGCAGGTTCGGTATTTAAAACCGCAGGAGTGTTGTATAAAGCAGGAATTAAACCCGTGTTTTAAAAATGCATTTTGAGTTTAATATAGAAGGTGGTGATTTTTCAAAAGCTGGATTCGCTTCGAGCCAGTTAAAGAAAATATTGAAACAATTAGTTGGCGACCATAAAATTGTTAAACGAACGGTTGTGGCTTTGTATGAAGCTGAAGTTAATGTTGTGGCACATGCTTATTCGGGAAAAGTGCTTATTGATATCGATACCGATAAAATTATTATAAAAGTTAAGGATAAAGGCCCGGGGATAGAAGATATCCAGTTGGCTATGCAGGAAGGCTACTCAACAGCATCGGAAAAGGTCCGTGAAATGGGTTTTGGCGCCGGAATGGGATTGTCGAATATAAAAAATAATTCGGACGATTTTAAGATTGAGAGCGAAGTGGGTGTGGGAACAAAACTGACAATTATAGCTAATTTAAAAACAGAATAGCAATGGAAAGCAGAGTTTTTCATCATGCACTTAAAATTCAGAAAGAGCAATGTATAGGTTGCTCGCATTGTATGCATGTGTGCCCTACCGAAGCTATTCGTGTTCGCGATGGAAAAGCTGAGCTGTTCGAAAACCGATGTATCGATTGTGGTGAATGTTTCAGAGTTTGTCCTGTAAATGCCATTATTATAGAACAAGACGATTTTAATAAGATATTCCAGTATAAATACAGGGTAGCTCTGTTACCGGCAGTTCTTATAGGCCAGTTTCCCGAAGATGTAAAAGCATCTCAAATATATAATGTGTTGCTGGATTTAGGGTTTACCGATGTTTATGAGGTTGAGCATGCAGTTGATGTACTTCAGAATGCCATGCAGAATTATGCGAAACGCAATGAGGATAAAAAACCGTTAATATCTTCTTTTTGTCCAGCAGTAATACGCTTAATACAGGTTAAGTTCCCGGCAATGGTTGATCATATTATTCTTTTGCACCCTCCATTGGATATATCTGCATTATATTATAAGCAAAAACTAATCGGCCAGGGAGTTGATGAATCTGATATAGGTATTTTTTATGTTACGCCATGTGCAGCCAAAATTGCAGCGGTTAAAAGCCCGGTAGGTGAAGATAAATCTCCGATTAACGGTGTAATTAATATGGATTTTATTTTCAATAAGGTTTATGCAGGTGTAAGAAAAGGGGATTTTTCACAAAATGACGATTCTTTTAAAGAGAATCTTTCGCCTGAAGCAACGGTGTGGAGCTTAACAAATGGTGAAGCGGATGTAATGAAAGGCCGTTGTTTGGCAATAGACGGTGTTCACAATGTGATGGATTTTTTGGAAAAAATCGAGAATGAGGAAATTAAAGATGTTGATTTTCTAGAGTTACGTGCTTGTGACGAAAGTTGTGCCGGGGGTGTATTAACTACAACCAACCGTTTCTTAACTGTTGAGCGTTTGCGGAAAAGAGCCCGCTTTTTAAGCGATAATAAAGAGAAACGTTCACCAAATGATATGATTAACTATACTCAGTTCATAAACCAGGGAATTGAGTTAGGTAAAATAAAACCTCGCTCCATGATGAAACTGGATGAGGATATGGCTGAAGCAATGAGGAAAATGCGCCGTGTAAAAGAGATTATGAAATGTTTGCCGAAAGTGGATTGTGGGGCTTGTGGAGCGCCAAACTGCCAAACATTGGCAGAAGACATTGTACAGGAGCGTGCAGTTATTAATCATTGTATTTTTATTCAACGAATTTTTGAGAAAAAAGGAATAATCGAATGGGAGCAATCTTATGAGATTATGAAAGAAATATGGGGAAATGATAAGTTAAACCGTAAATGCTAAGTTATGCAAGTTTCAGATATAATAAAAAGTTTAGGGTTAAAAGTAGTAAGTGGCCAATCGGGTTTAAATCGCGAAGTCACTGGAGGTTATGTTTCAGATTTATTGAGCGATGTAATGGGTAACTCAAAAGAGGGACAGATTTGGATTACCTTGCAAACACATAAAAATGTGATGGCAATTGCATCGCTTAAAGATCTGGCAGCGGTTATAATGGTTAAAGGATTTATGCCCGATGAAGATACCATTGAACACAGTAACCAGGAAGGAGTTCCTGTATTGGTTACTAATGAGCAAACATTCGATATTGCTGGCAAACTTTACGAACTTTTAAAGTAAAATGAATTTATATAAGGCCGATTTACATACTCATACAGTATTATCGCCTTGTGGTGATTTAGAAATGAGTCCTGTAAATATTATAATGCAGGCAAAGAAAAAAGGAATTGAGATATTAGGAATCACCGACCATAACAGTACTAAAAACTGTAAGGTGGTTGAGCAAGTAGCTAAAGAAAATGGGATTTTTGTTTTGAAAGGAGCAGAAGTAACTACTAAAGAAGAAGCACACTGTTTAGCGTTCTTTGAAAAAGATGAAGAATTAGATGAATTTCAGGAGTACCTTGATAATCAAATCACTAAAATTAAAAATGATGTAAAAAAGTTTGGTTATCAAGTGGTTGTAGATAGAGAAGAAAACGTGATCGAACAAATAGATTGGTTGCTGATTTCTGCGCTAAATGTTGGAATCAACGAAATTGAAAGAAAAGTGCATAGCCTTAACGGACTTTTTATTCCTGCACATATTGACAGGGGCAGATATTCGTTGTTAAGCCAACTGGGCTTTGTCCCGGGTGATTTAAACGTTGACGCACTTGAAATCTCAAAAAATATTACGAAGAATGAATTCTTAACTAAAAATAATTATCTGGCAGGTTATTGTTTTATACAGAGTTCTGATGCACATTTTATCGAAAATATTGGCGATGTATCTACATTGGTTATGTTAGAAAACAAGTCGTTTAAAGAAATAAAGATGGCATTAAAAAACGAAAATGGAAGAAAGGTATTACTGGGATGAATAATATTTCGATGCATATTCTGGATATTGTTCAAAACTCCATAAGAGCGGAGGCTACCAAAATTGAGGTTTTTATTTGCGAAGATGAAGAAAGGAATCTTTTTAGTGTAAGTGTAAAAGATAATGGTTTTGGAATGGAGGAGGATTTATTAGCAATTGTTGCAGATCCATATACAACCACCCGGACCACCCGAAAGGTTGGCCTGGGTGTACCTTTACTGAAGCACAGTGCCGAGCAAAGCGGAGGTTATATTAAAGTTTATTCGGAAAAAGCTGTAGGGACAAACATACAGGCAGTTTTTCAGCTTAACCATATCGACAGGCCTCCATTGGGAGATATTGCAGGTACAATAGTATTAATTGCTTCAGCAAATCCAGAAATTGAAATCAAATATTTTCATCAAAAAAATAATAATAAATACGAGTTTAATACAGAGGAAATAAAAGAGGTTTTAGGCGATATAAAAATTAATAACCCTAAAATCAGAAATATGTTAAAAGAGTTGATACAAGAGAATCTGAAAGAAATATATGTTATATAATATTTATGTTTTACGATATGTAATTTAAGATGATTCTTAATAAAGTATACAATAACTTTGCAAAAAATAGGGATATAAATTAACACATTAAATAAAAATCAGATATGACAAAAATCAAAACGTTGGCAGATCTTAAAAAAATGAAAGAAGAGCTGCAAGCAAAAGTAGATCTCAGGGAAAAAGGGGATAGTCCTGAAAGCTACGTTCAGATTAAAGTTGGTATGGCTACCAGCGGTATTGCTTCCGGTGCAAAAGAGGTAATGGATTTTTTGATTGAAGCGCTTGAAAAAAGAAATATCGAAGCGGTTGTTACACAAACAGGCGATATGGGATATTGTTTTGCAGAACCTACTATCGAGGTGAAAAAACCAGGCGAAGAACCCATCGTTTTTGGTTATGTTGATGTTAAAAAAGCTGATGAGATTATTGAAAAATATATCAAATTAGGAGAACTGGTTGATGGTATTATTCCTGTTAACTACCAAATTATTGACGAAAAAAAATAAGCTAAGGAGGAAATACAATGACAAAATATAAGATGCATTTGCTTGTTTGTGGTGGTACCGGATGTAGAGCTTCAGCAAGCGATTCTATTGTTGAAAATTTAAAAAAGGAACTTGAAAACAAGGGGTTACAGGATGAAGTTCAGGTTATTATGACCGGTTGTTTTGGTTTTTGTGAAAAAGGGCCTATTGTTAAAGTTTCTCCCGATAATACATTTTATGTACAGGTAAAACCTGAAGATACTGCTGAAATTATTGAAGAACATATTATTAAGGGACGCCAGGTAGGGCGATTATTATATAAAGATCCTGAAAAGAAAGAAACTGTTGCCGACTCAAAACATATGGAGTTTTATAAAAAACAAATCCGTATTGCTTTGCGTAACTGTGGTTTTATTGATCCTGAAAATCTTGATGAGTACATTGCGCGAGATGGTTATGCTGCATTAGGTAAATGCCTTACTGAAATGAAACCTCAGGATGTTATTAAAGAAATAATAGACTCAGGTTTACGTGGTCGTGGTGGTGGAGGCTTCCCTACAGGATTAAAATGGGATATTGCATCAAAAAATCATGCTGATCAAAAATATGTAGTTTGTAATGCTGACGAAGGTGACCCAGGTGCATTTATGGATCGTTCTATTCTGGAAGGTGATCCACATGCTGTACTTGAAGCGATGGCTATTTGTGGTTACTCAATTGGCGCAACAAAAGGACTTATCTATATACGTGCAGAATATCCACTTGCAATTAAACGTTTAAAAATCGCTATTGATCAAGCACGTGAATATGGTTTATTAGGTAAAAATATTTTCGGAACCGATTTTGAATTCGATGTTGAATTACGTTATGGTGCCGGTGCTTTCGTTTGCGGTGAAGAAACATCATTAATTCACTCTATGGAAGGTTTACGTGGTGAACCTACTATTAAACCTCCATTCCCGGCTGAAAAAGGATACCTTGGAAAACCAACAAACGTAAATAATGTTGAAACTTATGCAAATATTCCTGTAATTATTAATAAAGGAGCAAATTGGTTTAATAAAATTGGTACCGAAAAATCAAAAGGAACAAAAGTATTTGCTTTAGCTGGTAAGATTAATAATGTTGGATTAATCGAAGTTCCTATGGGAACCACATTACGCGAAGTTATTTTTGAAATTGGTGGTGGAATAAAAGATGGTAAGAAATTTAAAGCTGTTCAAACAGGAGGCCCTTCTGGTGGTTGTTTAACAGAAAAACACCTTGATACCCCAATAGATTTCGATAACTTAATCGCTGCAGGATCAATGATGGGATCTGGTGGGATGATTGTTATGGACGAAGATGACTGTATGGTTTCTGTAGCCAAATTCTACTTAGATTTTACAGTAGAAGAATCTTGTGGTAAATGTTCTCCATGTAGAATTGGAAACAGAAGATTGTATGAATTACTTGAACAAATTACCAAAGGTAAAGCAACAATGGAAGATTTAAGCAGATTACGCAATATGTGTAATGTTATTAAAGATACTTCACTTTGTGGTTTAGGTCAGACATCTCCAAATCCAATATTATCAACTATGGATAATTTCTGGGATGAATATGTTGCTCACGTTATTGATCACAAATGTCCAGCGGGTCAGTGTAAAGATTTAATGAAATACGAAATTATACCTGAAAACTGTGTTGGATGTACGGCTTGTGCACGCGTTTGCCCTGTTGGTGCTATCACAGGAGAGAAAAAGCAAACACACTATATTGATCCTTCTATTTGTATCAAGTGTGGTGCTTGTATTGAGAGATGTAAATTTGATGCAATCATTGTAAAATAAAACATTTTTAGGACGATGGAAAAAGTAAAATTAACAATAGATAACAAGCTTGTAGAAGTAGAAAAAGGGACTACTATTTACAAAGCTGCCAAAAAATTAGGAATTGATATCCCTGTTCTTTGCTACATGAATCTTGAAGATTTGGGCATCGAGAACAAGCCGGGTGGTTGCCGTATTTGTGTGGTTGAGGTAGAAGGAAGAAGAAATCTGGCACCTTCATGTTCAACTGAAGTTACAGAAGGAATGGTAGTTAACACACACACTATGCGTGTTATTAATGCCCGTAGGACAGTAATGGAATTTATCCTTTCTGATCACCCAAAAGATTGTTTAACCTGTGCTAAATCAGGCAACTGTGAATTGCAAGATATGGCAGTTAAATTAGGTGTAAGACAAATACCAGGTCAGGAATATGCTAAAATGTCTACTTATAAAGTGGATTTTTCACCATCATTAATTCGTGATTTAGACAAATGTATCATGTGCCGCCGTTGCGAAATGATGTGTAACGAATTCCAGACTGTTGGAGCTCTTTCTGCTTTCAATCGTGGATTTGAAGCAGCTGTTGGCCCTGCTTTTGAAATGGATATTGAAGATTCTCCATGTACATATTGCGGACAATGTGTTGCTGTTTGTCCTACAGGAGCATTAACAGAAAAAGATCATACTCGCGATGTTATTAATGCACTAGCTGATCCAACTAAAACAGTTATCGTACAAACAGCTCCTGCTGTTCGTGCTGCCTTAGGCGAAGAGTTTGGAATGGAACCAGGAACAAGAGTAACAGGCCAAATGGTTGCTGCATTACGTCGTTTAGGTTTCGATTATGTATTCGATACCGATTTTGCTGCCGACCTTACCATTATGGAAGAGGGTACAGAGCTGCTTGATCGTTTAACCCGTCATTTAGGTGGTGATAAAGAAGTGAAACTGCCTATTCTTACTTCTTGCTGTCCTGCATGGGTTAGCTTTTTTGAGCATAATTTCCCCGAAATGAAAGATATACCTTCGTCGGCACGTTCACCACAACAAATGTTTGGAGCTATTGCTAAAACATATTTTGCTGATAAAATCAGTGTAAAACGCGAAGATCTGGTTGTTGTTTCCATTATGCCTTGCTTGGCTAAAAAATACGAAGCACAACGTGATGAATTTAAAGTAGATGGTAATCCCGATGTTGATTTCTCTATATCAACCCGCGAATTAGCACATTTAATTAAAGAAGCAAACCTTGACCTGAAGAATCTTCCGAATGAAGATTTCGACAAACCTCTTGGTGAATCAACAGGTGCTGCTGTTATTTTCGGTGTTACAGGTGGTGTTATCGAAGCAGCTACTCGCACGGCTTATGAAATACATACTGGTAAAAAACTTGATAAAGTTAATTTTGAACAACTGCGTGGTTTAGAGGGTATAAGAAAAGCCACTGTTGATTTTAATGGTACTCCAATAAATATTGGTATTGTACACGGATTAGGTAATG
>Ga0116164_10001577_pt1 | contig 17136 bp, 15 predicted proteins | sample AD_UKC109_MetaG_FD_89888 | JGI IMG/M metagenome (GOLD analysis project Ga0116164, IMG submission 89888) | Active sludge microbial communities of municipal wastewater-treating anaerobic digesters from Hong Kong - AD_UKC109_MetaG | ecosystem: Engineered > Bioreactor > Anaerobic > Digestate... | reverse complement strand
CAGGTAACCGGGAATATTTCAGTGGTTGCTGCTGCTTTTGCCGGTGCTTTTTCTGTGCTCCTGCTTATTGCTTTGCTTGCTGCCAGATTCAGCAGCAACACGCTGATCCTGATTGTGGGGATTATGATTGCCTATGCTGTGAATGCACTGGTCGGAATACTTCAGTTTTACAGCCTGAAGGAGGATCTTCAGGCTTTTGTAATCTGGGGTCTGGGAAGTTTTGGAAATATATCCCTGGCACAATTGCGTATCTTTGTTCCCCTCGTCCTTATTGGACTGGCGTTATCATCTCTGATGATTAAACCATTGAATATACTTCTTTTAGGTGAACATTATGCAAAAAACCTGGGGTTGAACACCCGCTCAGTCCAAATCCTGGTAATATTGCTGACAGGTTTTCTGATTGCCCTCATTACAGCCTTTTGCGGCCCGATTGCTTTTCTTGGGCTTGCTGTACCTCACCTCGCACGTATTCTTTTCCGGAGTTCAGACCACCGGATAGTTTTTCCGGCTACAATACTCACCGGAGCATTACTTGCACTCATTTGTAATATTATCGCCAGGCTTCCCGGTTTCGACAGTGCTTTACCTATTAATGCAGTGACCTCATTAATTGGTGCTCCTGTTGTTATTTGGTTAATTCTCAAAAGGAACAGTTTTAAATCTCTGGTCTGATGAGTGGCAAACTGGCGGTAAATAATCTGGCCATTGGCTATAAGAGTCGCAGAGAAGGTGCTGTAATTCTGCACAAAGACATGCACTTTGAACTTCTCAGTGGTGAAATGACCTGTCTGCTTGGTCCGAACGGTTCAGGAAAATCCACACTGATTCGTACGCTGTGCGGTTTACAAAAGCAACTGGCGGGAAATGTACTGATTGAAAATAAAACACTGGATCATCTTACCTTTGCTGAACTTTCCAGAATGGTTAGTATAGTTCTCACAAGGCAGGTTGAAGTGGAAAATATGAATGTTTTCGACATGGCAGCATACGGGCGAATGCCTTACACAGGATATTTCGGTAAGCTGACGGCCGACGATTACATTCTTGTTCAGAATTCCCTGACAAAAGTCGGTATTGAACATCTTGCCCGGCACAAATTCGAAACCCTGAGTGATGGAGAAAAGCAAAAGGTGATGATTGCAAAATCGCTTGCTCAGGAAACGCCACTCATTATATTAGACGAGCCGACTGCTTATCTTGATTTTCCCAGCAAGGTGGAAATCATGCAAATCCTGAGAAATGCAGCATGGTATCACAACAAAGCAGTGTTGCTTTCGACACATGACATTGACCTCGCCCTCCAGTTTGCCGACAGGATGTGGCTGCTGGGACCGGGAAAACCGCTTGTCGCCGGGATTCCTGAAGACCTGGCTGTAAATGGGAAAATTGCTGATTTTTTCGACCGAAATGCTGTTAAATTTAGTTCTTCAACCGGTAATTTTTTGTTTGATGTTTCTATAAGGGGAAAAGTTAAACTTAGCGGAAACAGCCCCTGGTCTTTTTGGCTGTCCAAAGCACTCAAAAGAAGGGGATTCCGAATTTGTGATCATAGCGATCAGGATTCTTTGGCAGAAATTTCGGTTGACGGCCGGATATTTACATTACATTTGTACGGCAAAACACATAAACTTACCTCAATTGAAGAAGTGATAAACCTATTAAGCACACTCACATGAAAAAATTATTCAAGTTTGCACCAATACTGATCTTTATGACATTGACAGCATGTACTCAAAAGGAAAAAGCCGATCTGATTATTACCAATGCAACAGTTTATACTGTAGATGATAATTTTAGCATTGCCCGGGCAATAGCTGTAAGTGATGGGAAAATTACTGCTGTGGGAACAACAGAAGAGGTTTTACAGCATTTTTCATCGGACACCATTCTTGATCTTGAAAACAGACCGGTGTTTCCCGGATTTATCGATGCACACTGTCATTTTCTGGGATACGGAACAGGTTTGCTCACAAGGGCTGATCTGACCGGTACAAAATCTTTTGATGAAATACTGGAAATTATGAAAACCCATCAGGAGAAGTTTCCTTCTGCATTTTGGCTTGAAGGACGGGGATGGGATCAGAACGACTGGACGGAGAAGATTTTTCCGACCAATGTGAAGCTGAATGAGCTTTTTCCTGACCATCCGGTTTTACTCACCCGTATTGACGGCCATGCAGCCATTGTGAATCAAAAAGCACTGGAGCTGGCTGGTATCAGCACAGAAACAAGTGTTGAAGGAGGGGAGATTGTGCAGTTGAATGGTGAGCTTACCGGCGTATTGATTGACAATGCGATTGATCTCGTCAGAGGAGTAATTCCTCATCCGGATAAGGAACAAATTGCGGAAGCGCTCCTGGCTGCACAGGAAAAATGTTTTGCAGCAGGCCTTACAGGTGTGCATGATGCCGGACTTGAAAAGAATGAACTGGAAGTGATCGAGTCACTTTATCACAGCGGACAGTTGAAGATGAGGATCAATGCCATGCTTTTACCTTCCGATGAAAATCTGGAAACCTACATGAACAAAGGAATTACAAAAACCGATCATCTGACCATACGTTCCATAAAATTATTTTCCGATGGCGCACTGGGTTCGCGTGGTGCAAAGCTTATCAAGGATTACAGCGATGACCCCGGTAACAGTGGTTTGTTGCTTCGTTCCCCAGAATCACTGGCAGAATATTGCAAAAAAGCTTATGATAAAGGCTTTCAGGTTTGTACACATGCCATTGGAGATTCTGCCAACCGCCTGATGCTTAAAATTTATGGAGATATTCTCAAAAGGAAAAATGACCTGCGCTGGCGCATTGAACATGCACAGATTGTTTCTCCGGAGGATTTCGAAAAATTCGGGAGTTATAGTGTTGTTCCATCTGTTCAGCCCACGCATGCCACTTCGGATATGTACTGGGCTCACGAAAGGGTGGGGGCGGAGCGTATCAAGGGTGCATACGCTTATCAGGTTCTTATGCAACAAAACGGCTGGATACCTTTGGGAACAGATTTCCCTATTGAGGATATTAGTCCGGTAAAAACTTTTTATGCTGCTGTTGCCCGTAAAGATCTCAAAGGATGGCCTTCCGGAGGATTCCAGCCGGAAAATGCTCTGAGTCGCACAGATGCTCTTCGCGGCATGACCAAATGGGCTGCCAAAGCTTCTTTTGAAGAAAATGAAAAAGGCAGTATCGAACCTGGTAAATTTGCCGACTTTACAGTGCTTGATCGTGATATCATGGTTGTTCCGGAAGCTGAAATTCCATCATCCAGGGTGGTAATGACTTTCATCGGAGGTGAACAGGTTTTTTCCGCTTTGGATCAATAGTTTTTGTCAGGGCATCAATGAGATAATGATGAATTAAACCATTTTGCCTGCTGACATCAGCGCATTGCAGCGTTACGCTCCGGGACAAAATTTGGTTGGAATAAACATGCAGCGGATTTTTTTACCTGCTAAATGATGAACAGGTGCAAATAAACGATAATTAAATCGGATAAGATCATGGTGCTTAATTATATCTGGATTGCTTTTTTTCTGGTTGCTTTCTTAGTGGCATTGGTCAGGTTGATATTTTTCGGTGATGTGGAGGTTTTCCCCGAAATAATGGAAAGCACTTTTGAAATGGCCAAACTTGGATTCGAAATTTCGCTTGGTCTCACAGGAGTAATGACTTTGTGGCTTGGATTGATGAGAGTTGGAGAAAATGGTGGTGTAGTAAGCGTTATGGCAAAAGTAGCCGGCCCTTTGTTCAGAAAACTATTCCCCGAAATCCCTGCTAATCATCCGGTAACAGGTTCTATCATGATGAATCTGGCCGCCAACATGTTAGGTCTTGATAATGCAGCAACGCCACTTGGGTTGAAGGCCATGAATCAGCTTCAGGAAATCAATCCGCAAAAAGACACTGCCTCCAATTCAATGATAATGTTTCTGGTGCTGAATACTTCAGGGCTGACGCTGATTCCTATCAGTATTATGGTTTACCGGGCACAGTTGGGAGCTGCTGATCCATCTGATGTCTTTATTCCTATTTTGCTGGCTACATTTTTTTCGACAATTGCCGGACTTGTTTCAGTGTCGGTGATGCAGCGGATCAATCTGCTTAACAGAGTAGTACTGGCTTATTTGGGGATTTTTACAATTGTTGTTGCTTCTATCATCTGGTATTTTTCAGTTTTACCGCAGGAAAAAATAAGTCTGGTCTCATCAGTAGCAAGCAATGTGATTTTGTTTGGAATCATCATTTCATTTGTAGGCCTGGCGCTTTTGCGAAGGGTTAATGTGTATGAATCGTTCATTGAGGGGGCAAAGGAAGGTTTCCCGATTGCTGTAAGGATTATTCCTTATCTGGTAGCAATTCTGGTTGGGATTGGAGTATTCCGGGCGTCCGGGGCAATGGATTTTCTCATTGACAGTGTCAGTTGGATTGTAGAAAAATTCGGTATAAACACCGATTTTGTTCCTGCTCTTCCCACTGCATTTATGAAACCGCTCAGTGGCGCCGGTGCAAGAGGAATGATGGTGGATGCCATGAATACTTTCGGGGCTGATTCTTTTGTCGGCCGCCTTGCTTCAACTGTTCAGGGTTCAACTGATACTACCTTTTACATCCTGGCAGTTTATTTTGGCTCGGTGTCGATCCGCAAAACCCGTTATGCAGTAACCTGTGGCCTGATCGCTGATTTTGCAGGTATCGTATCGGCAATTTTTGTTGCCTATCTGTTTTTCCATTAATCAGACCGATCGGGTTGACAGAAATTTTATGCTAACGGGCAGTAGCAAAGATTTGCAGAAATTAACCTGACCTACATGGTATCACTGTTCCATCCCCACCATTGACGCTGTACATCAGTAAATTCGATGTAAATTCGTGACGGGGGGATACCTGTTTCTTTTTGCAAAAACTCCATTATGGCAGCAGTAATTGTTTTGGTTTTGTCGGCTGGCAATCCTATACTTTTCAGCTCAACGTACATGGCAGGTTCGTAGCTGCCCGAGAAAAACAACTCCTGTTTAGGCAAAAGAATTACCATCACATATTGTTCGCTTTTACCGAGTATGGCAGCGATTTCTGCGGATGCTCTTTTGACAAAAGCCTTTTTGTCGGATAAATTGGTGTTGGTTAGAATTTTGAAAAGTGGCATAACGCTTAAAAATTTAATGAATTAAACAAGTGCAGGTTAATTGAGTTACCTACATTTTTCAGTTCTGTCATTTATGTTTACGCGACCATAATCTTCAGCCTTGAACCAGTCCTCACAGGATTTGTTCCGGTCGCCAAGATAAAACCAGCATAATCCGCGATTATAATAGGCATCAGCATAGTCTTCCCTGATTGTAATGGCTTTGGTAAAGTAATCGATGGCAGTTTGGTAATCCTGTCGGTTTTGATATACCGTTCCGATATAAAACCATGCTTCCTGGTTTTCGGGATCAAGGCCGGCAGCACTTTCGAAATCTGCAAGCGCTTCATCCATTTGCATTTTGTAGAGTTTAACTACTCCGCTCCGGACTTTATCGCGGGAGGATGCTTTTTTATCTTTACATGAGGGAAAAATTACCAATAATGTCATGATTAACAGCATTATGGCTGTAAGGTGGCTGTTTTGATCCTTTTTCATCATTCTTGTTTTAGTTTAGCTGAAGTTTATTTAGAGCTTTTTGATAATCACGTGCATAGATAAGATGTTGACTGTAATTTGCCGAGAAACGATGATAGCCGGATCCGTCGGAGTTGGCTACAAAAAACATGTAGTTGTGCTTTTCACTGTTGAGTACGGCATCTATACTTGCCACGGAAGGCATACAGATTGGGCCGGGAGGCAGACCTTTGTAAAAATAGGTGTTGTAAGGGGATTCGAGTTGGGTGTGATTACGAAGTACACGTCTGGGCATGCTGCCTGTTTCCAGATAAACGGCATAAATTGTTGTAGGATCTGCCTGTAGTTTCCAGCCACGCTTCAGCCGGTTGAGATATACACCGGCGATTCTGGCTTTTTCATCGTTTCGGATGGTTTCTTTTTCCACAATCGAGGCGATAATGGAAACTTCCAGAGGATTGAGGTTTAAAAGTTCCGCCTGTAACTTTCGTTTTGTAGTCCAGAATTTTTTGTATTCAGTGTGCATCCTGCTGAAAAACTCTTCAGCACGGGTGTTCCAGTAAAATTCATAAGTATTTGGAATAAACATTGCAAGTGCGGTTGCAGGGGTTAATCCGTATTTTTTCAAAAAGGTCTCATTGTGAAAAAGACGGATTAAACTGACTGAGTCGGCTTCAATTTGTCTGGAAACAACCCCGGCCAACTGGACAGGGAAAGTAATATTATTGAATGTAACATTCACAGGTTTTTGCTTTCCTGAACGCAAAAGGTTGACAATGTCGTTATTGCTCATACCTGAAAGAATCTCATATCGGCCTGCATGGACGTGTTTTGCAAGGCTTTTCCTGTCGGCAACAAGTTTGAATGTTCTGAAATTTTTCAGCAAACCTGAATTTTGGACTGATACGAGCAGATCAGTGTAGGAAGAGCCAGTTTTTAAATAAAGATATCCTGCCTGTTCCTTTTCTAAGGTTGTGTTATTGCCGAAAATTATTTTGTAAGCGGCAAATCCTGCAATTCCAAGGGCAAGAATCAGTATCAGCGAAATAAGCGCAACCGTGCGGGCAAATGATTTTTTGGTTTTGGGGTTCATAATTGTCCGTATTTATGGTTTATTAACTGGTAAAAACAAACATCAGTCCATTTTTTATGGATGAATAACCAGCTTTTTTTTGTTCCGGTATGCTGAAACCCTTTTGCAGTGAACAGGTTGATACTGGCCTGATTGTCGGGAGCAATGCTGCAAAACACCTGTTTTAAGGAGAGTTTGTCAAAGCAATAGTCAATCATCAGCCCGAGTGCTTCAGAGGCTTTTCCTTTTTGTCGTTCATTGTCAAGCAGATAAATCCCGATACCTGCACGACGGTGTTCAGGATCAAACTCAAATAAATCAACTGAACCAATTGTTTGGCCGTCGTTCACATTGTCAATCATCAGCCTTAGTTGTTTTGTGGTATAGATATCCAGATGTGAATTGAGGACATATTGTTCGAGTGCAAAGCGTGAAACAGGTGCTGAATTGTAGCTAACCTGCCAGATATTATTATCATTTTCCCAGGAGTAAAGCAAATCCACATCCGACGGTTCCGGTGCTCTGAGCAATATTTTTTCCCCTTTTAACATGTTACATTCAATAGGTTTTATTTTCAGTTTATTCAGGTAAATTGATGATTCCGCTGAAGACTCTTTCTGCCGGGCCTTCCAGCCAGATGTTACTATAAACGTTGTTTCCTGCTTCAAAATGTACAGTAAGTTTTCCGCCTGCAGCATGGATTTCGGCAGGTGAGTTTTTGATCAGTCCTTTTTGATGTGCAGTCAATGCAATAGCTACTGCACCAGTTCCACAGGCAAGTGTTTCATTTTCGACTCCCCGTTCATAAGTTCTGCTGTAAAGTTTCCCTTCGACATTTTCCACAAAGTTTACATTTACACTTTCGAAACCGGATATCCCTGAATCCCTGTATTTTCTTCCCGCCTTTGTCACGTCCAGTTGGTTGATATGCTTCTCGAAACGAACCAGATGAGGTGAACCGGAATCCAGGAAAAAGCCTTTTTCAAGGCTTACAATTGTTTTTACATCATTCATTTTGAGTTTGATGAAATCTGTATGGTGCTGATGTGACAAAATTTCAGCTTCGTGCCTGCCGTCTATTGCCGTGAATATTGTTTTTTTCAGGATTATACCCAGGAAAGCAGCAAATGACACAATGCAACGACCACCGTTGCCGCACATGGTGGCTTCAAGGCCATCAGGGTTGAAATATCGCATCATGAAATCAGTGTGATCATCTTTTTCGAGTAATATCAGGCCGTCGGCTCCAATTCCAAAGTGCCGGTCACACAGTTGTTCAATTGTTGACTGAACAGGCCGGAAGGCTAAATTTCGGTTGTCTGCAATGATAAAATCATTTCCGGCACCATGGTATTTAAAAAAACTTAGCTGCATTGTCTTTTTATCTGTCAGGTTGCAAAATTAGCAATTCCCTTGATGATAACATTTACTTACGATTAACAATTTTTAATAGTAAATTTCATGTCAGTCCTGTTTTTCATTCGTTAGATAGAGAAAAATCAACAAATCATAACAGAGCGGAAATGATTTTTTCAAAATGGTTTAAAAATTGATATCCGCAATAAAAACTAAAAATAAAGTATATGAAAAAGTTTGGTTCGTTTCTTTTAGTAGCTTTGCTTGGAGGTCTTTTTGCCCTTGGAGCTTATCAATTATTCGAAAACAGGAATAATGAGGAAGTAACTTATCCGGCAACGTCCGGATCATACACAGCAGCGCAATCTCCTTCACAAACTTATCTTACGAGCTATGCAGTACCGGAAAATGTTCCGGATTTCATCGCAGCTGCCGATATGACAGTTCATGCGGTAGTTCATATTAAAACTGAGGTAAGTATGCGAAATTCCATTTATGATGATTTCTTTTTTGAATTTTTCGGAATACCGCCTCAACCAAGCCAGCCGCTTGTTGCAACAGGTTCCGGAGTGATTATTACCAGCGATGGTTATATTGTAACCAATAATCATGTAGTGCAAAATGCCATCAGACTTGAAGTAACGCTCAATGACAAGCGTTCATTCGAAGCTGAGATCGTCGGTACTGACCCGTCAACTGATCTGGCATTGATTAAGATTGATGCATCTGGTCTGCCCTTTCTTTCATACGGAGATTCTGACCAGATTCAGGTGGGCGAATGGGTGCTTGCTGTTGGTAATCCTTTCAATCTGACCTCTACGGTAACAGCCGGAATAGTGAGTGCAAAAGCCCGAAATATCAATATTCTCGGTACGGCAGGCGCCATCGAATCATTTATCCAGACCGATGCACCTGTTAATCGCGGAAACAGTGGCGGAGCACTGGTAAATACCAAAGGAGAACTTGTGGGTATAAATGCTGCCATTGCTTCGAATACAGGAAGTTATGCTGGTTATTCCTTTGCTATTCCGGTAAATATTGTAAAAAAAGTAGTTACTGATTTTATTACTTTCGGTGAACTTCAGCGAGCCTATATCGGGGTAACTATCAGAGATATAGATAGTGAATTTGCCAAAGAAATCGGGCTGGATTCACCCCAGGGAGTATATGTGGTTTCGGTTGTGGAAAACAGCTCAGCGGATGATGCTGATATCAGGGCTAAAGACATAATCATCGAAATAGAAGGGAAACCCATCAACTCAGTTTCCCATTTGCTTGAAACCATCGGACAGCGAAATCCCGGTGACCGGGTATCGGTGAAAATTAACAGAGAGAACAAAATAATCGAAAAATCTCTTTTGTTGAAGAATCGTGAAAATAGCACTGAAATCATCGTAAGTAAGGATAAGGTTGATAATGAGTTGCTTGGTGCAGTATTCGAAGAAGTGCCGGTTGCCGAACTCGACAGACTTGGCATTAAAAATGGTGTTCAGGTGAAAACACTCAGACACGGTGAACTTTTAAACAAAGGCGTACGTGAAGGATTTATCATCACGCATATTGACAAATCACCCGTAAAAAATGCTGATGATATTGAAAAACTTCTGGAAGGAAAGCGGGGTGGTGTATTGCTCGAAGGCGTTTATCCCAGTGGCAAGCGTTCCTATTATGCTCTTGGTTTGTGATCTGTTGACACATTCATAAAAATGATTTAATTTTGCAAAAATTATTTTTGCAGACTGACCGGTGGTAATCTCCACCGTCAGTTTGCAATTATTTGCATTTTCGTACATAATAAATACAATATTTCGAAGAGGTAAAAGTTACATTGAAGCTGTTCAAATAAAGTAGAATTTAAAAGCACATTATCGAAAGTATTATTTACTAATATAACAAAGGGTTTTAATGAGACAGTTAAAGATTACAAAGTCTATTACCAACCGCGAAACGGCTTCTCTTGACAAATATCTGCAGGATATTGGCCGCGAGGAGTTAATTACCGCCGAGGAGGAAGTTTTGCTGGCACAACGCATTAAACAGGGCGATCAGGCAGCACTCGAAAAGCTTACCAAGGCCAATCTGCGGTTTGTGGTGTCGGTTGCCAAACAGTACCAAAATCAGGGACTCAGTCTCCCTGATCTGATTAATGAAGGCAATCTCGGACTGATTAAAGCAGCACAGCGATTTGACGAAACCCGCGGATTTAAGTTCATCTCTTATGCCGTGTGGTGGATTCGTCAGTCAATCCTGCAGGCTCTCGCCGAACAGTCACGTATTGTCAGATTACCACTAAATCAGGTGGGTTCGCTCAACAGAATCCGCAAAGAATCGTCGAAACTGGAGCAAAAGTTCGAAAGACCTCCTTCAGCCGACGAAATTGCAGCATCACTCGATCTTCCTGAAAATAAAGTGGACAACGTTCTGAAGATTACTACCAGAACAGTATCGATGGATGCTCCGCTCACCCAGGATGAAGACATGAGCTTGCTGGATGTGTACGTTTCCGACGACAATCCAAGTACCGACAAGGAGTTAATGAAAGAATCGCTGGCACGTGAAATCCAACGGTCGTTGGCTACGCTGACCAAAAAAGAACGGGATGTCATTAATCTCTATTACGGCATTGGCATGAACCACGGCCTTACTTTGGACGAAATAGCCATGAAGTTTGACCTTACCCGTGAGCGCGTCCGGCAAATCAAAGAAAAAGCCATCAGAAGACTTAAGCACACTTCAAGAAGCAAATTACTGAAAGCCTATTTAGGACAGTAAAAATTAAAATCTTCTTTTCAGGAAACCCGGTAATATGCCGGGTTTCTTTTTATACCCTTTTATACAGTTTTGCAAGACTGAAAAACTGTAATGGAGATAACATTCAACGTAACGAACTGACCAATTGTCTTATCAGGTTATCAAATACCAGGATTCGCAGGTATAATCAAGTCTGCATGGAAATAGTCCTTTAAACTGATTTTAAATGAGACTTCAACAGCCTGTGGTTTGTTTCTAAAATTCTTATCTTTACACCCAAAAGTTTTCATTCGGGTTAATAAAACAGGTCATCATGAAAATTTTTTATGCTACAATCGTTCATTTTTTGCTGACCATTTGTGTGTCAGCTCAAATATCCAACGGAATCAGCTATCAGACCATCATCAGAAATTCAAACGGTGATCCACTTCCCGACCAGCCGGTCAATCTGCAAATAAGTGTCATCAAAGGAGGACTCAACGGTGAGATCATTTACACCGAAATTCACAATGTTCAAACCAATGCTGTTGGAATGGCGGCTTTGGTGATAGGTTCAGGACTACCGCAGTTCGGTACTTTCAACCAGATTCAATGGGGTGCTTCAAAACATTTTTTTCAGCTTGCAGCAGACTTTGACGGTAACGACAGTTATCAGGTAATCGGCACAGCGCAGTTTATTGACGTCCCCTATGCAATAAATTCAAAATCGTTAATGCTTACTGATCCAAAAGGAAATCAATGGAATATTACCGTGGACACGCTGGGTAATTTAATACCAGTGGTTAATGACTGGCAGTGTGGTCTTCCTTTTATTGATGAGCGCGACGGGAAGTCTTATGCCACCATACCTGTTGGTGATCATTGCTGGATGGCTGAAAATTTAAACTTTGGCGAGATGATTCTTTCTTCGGTACCGCAAACTGATAACGATGTTGTCGAAAAATACTGCTGGGAAAACAATGAATCGAATTGTGGAATATATGGTGGATTGTACACCTGGGATGAAATGATGAATTATGTCGGAGTAGCCGGAAGTCAGGGAATATGCCCGACCAATGGTGGTTGGCATATTCCCGCTGATGATGACTGGGATGCACTGATTGTTTTTTTGGGAGGTCATGAAATAGCAGGTGGGAAAATGAAAACTACGGGAACAATACAACAAGGGACGGGATTATGGTCAGAACCCAATGAAGGGGCTACCAATCAGAGCGGTTTTAGCGGTCTTCCTGCCGGATTTACCAATCTCGAAGGTTTATTTATCAATCTGTCATTTTATGCGTATTTCTGGGCTTCCAATGAATTTCAGGGGGGGAATGCATGGAGTCGTGGGCTCAGTTACCTCGGTACAAGTGCTACAAGGTATGCCAACAACAAGCAGGCTGGCTTCTCAGTCCGTTGTGTCCGCAGTCAGGGAACCCAGATTCAACTCCCTACAGTCTCCACTTTGCCGGTTACCAATATTCTTACTACCCAGGCTACCGGCGGAGGAGAAGTGAGCGATGACGGGAACGGTGTGGTGATTGAACGTGGCTTGTGCTGGAGTGTTGAAACTATTCCAACTTTGGAAATAAACGATGGTAGCATGATGTGCGGAAACGGACTTGGGAAATTTTATGGTGTAATTTCCGGTCTGGAACAGGGCACAGAGTACAACATAAGGGCTTATGCCATCAATTGTGCCGGTACAGCCTATGGTGATGTACTCACTTTTACAACAGGGATGGAGGGGCAGCCGTGCCCGGGGATGCCGACAATTACCGATAATCAGGGTAATGTTTACAATACCGTGCTGATCGGAGAACAATGCTGGATTAAGGAAAACCTGAGAATCGGCAGCATGATCGATGGTAGTAGTGATCAGACCAATAACGGGCTGATCGAGAAATATTGTTACGACAATAATCCTGACAACTGCCTTATATCCGGTGGTCTGTACCAATGGGGTGAGTTAATGCAGTATCAGTTTACATCAGGGGCAAAAGGAATTTGTCCGCAGGGTTGGCATATTCCCACCGATTATGATTTGAAAATGCTGGAAGCTGTTGCTGACAGTCAGTTTGGTCTGAACAGCCCGGTATGGGATGAAACCGGATGGCGTGGTTTTGATGCCGGAAAAAATCTTAAGTCAACCAACGGATGGACTCAGGGAGGGAATGGGATGAATAGCTATGGTTTTAACACTCTTCCTGCCGGAATGCGGGAATATACCGGAAATTTTACCGGCCAGGCTTCTGCTGCAGGTTTCTGGACATCAACTGCTTCAAGTGAAGGAAAAGCCTGGAACAGATTACTGGAGGCCGGTCAGGATATGTCAGGAAGATTTGAATCAGTTGACGGACAAGGGATGTCGGTAAGATGCGTCAGGGATTCCAACTGAGGTTTACCTTGCAACTTCTTTTATCATCTGATCCTCAAAATCATCATCAGGTTCCAAGGTCAATTCCAAGTTTTTGTTCAAGATATTTGAAGTACCAGTATAATTTCCAGTTGACTTCAACCCCGTAATCCACTGAGGGATCATATTCAATTTCGTAATCATAGGGTGGACGGTACATTGCCTGGCGCACGCGGTTGTTCCAGTTGACCACATACAACCGGTTTTTGAATCTGTAATAGTCGTTTTCGTGGTACCATACGGGACGACTGTTGGTAATCAGCCAGTTTTCAAATTCGGCATCGGACACAATCAGTTCGTATTCGGTTGAATCGATAGGCCTGATTTCGGTCGCAGTGCCTTGCGACTTGTTTGATTCGGTTTGGGCATTGATTGCCAGAGGAAAAATAATCAGAAAAAAGAAAAAAAAGATTGTTTTCATTGTTGTTCAGTTTTTAGTGTATCTGTATCATTTTAAACTGTTTAACCTTATAAAAGATTGCCTTTTGATGAATATTTTTTCAGGCTGTGCGAGTGGTTGTGGTTTTCGCTGTAAATTGTGAAAATGATTCGAATCCGTAAAAATCTTCGAAAACATCAATTTGCCGAAAATGGTTAAAACTTTCATGCTTTACCTGAAGAGTATCCCGAAAATAAGTAGTTTTGCAGCAAATTTTAAAACACATTTACAATGGATATATACGAAAAATTTTCCAACATGGGGCCGTTGGGCAGGTTTCATCGCGAAAGCTTTGGCTACTTTATGTTTCCCCGTCTTGAAGGTGAGATAGCTGCACATATGGATTTTATGGGAAAAAAGCGGCTGATATGGTCGTTGAACAATTATCTGGGTTTGGCCAACCACCCCGAGGTTCGTGAAGCAGATGCTAAGGCTGCTGCCGATTGGGGACTGGGTTATCCGATGGGTGCACGAATGATGTCGGGGCACACGGTACATCACGAACGTCTTGAGCGTGAGCTTGCTGCATTTGAGCATAAAGAGGATGCTTATTTGCTTAATTATGGCTATCAGGGAATGGTATCCACCATTGAAAGCCTGGTCAGCCGTCATGATGTAATTGTTTATGATTCTGAAGCTCATGCTTGTATTATAGACGGATGCAGGCTTCATTTCGGAAAACGTTTTGTTTATCCGCACAACAATATTGAAAACCTGGAAAAAGAACTTGAGCGCGCATATAATCAGGCAAAACAAACCGGAGGAGGCATTCTGGTTATTACCGAAGGAGTTTACGGTATGTCCGGTGATCTGGGTAAACTACGCGAAATTACTGCCCTGAAAAAGAAATATCCTTTCCGCCTTCTGGTGGATGATGCACATGGTTTTGGAACTATGGGACCAACGGGTGCAGGTACTTCAGAATTCTTTGGCGTGATGGATGAAGTAGATTTGTACTTCGGGACTTTTGCCAAAGCAATGGCCGGTATTGGCGCATTCGTTGCCGGTAAAAAGGAAGCTATCGAGTACCTGAGATACAACATGCGTTCACAAATTTTTGCCAAGTCACTTCCTATGCCGATGGTTTTCGGTGCATTAAAAAGGCTCGACATGATAAGAACACGTCCTGAACTGCGCGAAAAACTCTGGACCATCGTTAACGCCCTGCAGTCTGGCCTCAAAGCCAAAGGTCTTAATATTGGCAATACACAATCCCCGGTAACTCCGGTTATCCTCCATGGAAATATTCCTGAAGCCACACATATAACTTACGATCTGCGCGAAAAATTCAACGTCTTTTGTTCTATTGTTACATATCCGGTTGTTCCGAAAGGAGTTATTTTACTCAGATTAATCCCTACTGCTATGCACTCACTTGAGGATGTGGATTATACCATCAGTGCTTTCGCCGAAATTAAAAATAAACTTGACGCCGGACTGTATCCAAAAGATCAAATGATTGATGCCGGGCAGTTTATGAATGCTTTTGCAGAATCAGCTCATTAAACTGTTGTAACCTGATGCTGAAGGATCAGACTATTGACAGGAATAAGCGGACAACAGGAAATTTTTTTATCATTGCCCTCAATTCGACCGCTTATTTCCTGATCTCTTTCATCATCATGTACCTGCTGGGGCAGTTTCTTACGGCTGTAGTTGCCTTGCAATATGATTTCAAGAGCGTTCTTTATTATTATAAGCTGGTCTGGGCTATTGATTCTTATGAATGGACCACTGAGTCCGTCAAATTGCTTTTTAGTCTTGCTCCATTGCTTTCGCTGCTGCTTGGTATCATATTTTTGGTGATTTATATCATTCTTTACGACGATCGCTCCAACCTGAAGCAGTTTTTTCTCTGGGGTTTTGCGCATGGAATGGTATGGTTTTTCGGTGCATTGATCGCAGGAGTTATCCTCGATCAGGGTTTTGGATACGTCATCATGTATATGTATTTCAAAGATACCGGAAAGCTTGTCCTGTCGCTGCTGTCGCTGACTGCCCTTTTACTGGTGGCCGCTTTCACCACCAAATGGTTTCTCTTTTCGGGGAATGCCTATTTCAATCAGTTGAACGAACATAACCGCGCATTTTTTACTTTTAGCCAGATTATTATTCCGGCTGTTCTGGGAACTACTCTTCTAATCGGCAGCAAACTTCCGCTGATTACCTATTATGAGCTTTTTACCCTACTCCTGATGATTGCATTTATCATCCCAATGCTGACCAACTTCCATAATTTTAACACATTCTATTTCGATGAATTCCCCATTGAAATAAAAACCGACAAAAAGGCCATAATTACGGCAATATTGATGCTTGTTGCTTTTCGGGCTATTTTTGAGTTTGGAATTATGATCGGAAGTTCTTCATAAATTTTCTGATTTTTCACTTTGACTGATTCTGATACAGCTGTATTTTGATATTTTTTGTATCTTGGCTCCAAAATTTTTCGGATAAAAAAACAAAGGAGGTTATCATGCAAACGTACATTTTGTTTACCAAACTATCGACAGATTTGTCTTACGAGTTAAAAAACCGGGAGCGTCAGGGACGAGCATGGATGGAACAGGTTAAAGAGAAGTGTCCGCAGGTAAAGTTTCTTGCCCATTATGCGATACTGGGTGAATATGATTTCATTGATATCTACGAAGCCCCCGATCCCGAAACGGCGACCAAGGTTTCCATTATCAGTCAGGCACATGGTGCTATGCATGCCAAAAGCCTGTTGGCTATACCCTACCGGCGCTTTCTTGAACTTGCTGAAGAAATCTGATGGAAAGACCTGTTGTTTACCGGGACGTTACAAAATATGGTAAGTCCCGGTATTTAATTGCTTCTTCACAGTGAAGTTATTGTTTAAAATGAGTTGAAATACCCAGGAACGACGATTTACGGGTATCTGATAATAAGTCTGGTGAAGTGATGATTGTGTATTTTGACTTTATTCCCGGCCTGCGTTGTTTTGGTAATTTGCTTTAGCATTTTTGATTTTACCCGAAAATAAAAAAAAGAAATTTCTCTTTTATCTGTTATTTCATGTACACCTTTCCCTGGATGATCTTATAGGCAGGTTTGCCATTAATCATCCGCTCTCTGGCAAATTCAGTCCCACACACAGGACACTTCAGGTCACCCAGCGTAAAATCTTCCTTGATGTTTTCCCTGAAACATTTCACCAGACGTCCTTCCCTTGCTTTGTGATAGGTATATAGCAGCGTGTGGCACTTGGCACAGTATATCTTTTTTGTTCTGATTTTTTTTAAGCAAATTTACAATTAAAAAGCAAATTGTAGTTCCTGACAGATGACCGGACTTAAATCATCCTGCAATCAGCTAAGGATGGGCTAAAAACCGATGTCTGACCGTCATAGTATGGCTCCCAGCCATGCTATGACTAAAAATAAAAATCATTGACCAATCCCACTTTGAAAAACCCACTGAAACAGCTTTTAAGCTTTTGTCATTTTTAACAAAATTAATTTGCTCACATAAAATATTTCATTAAATTTGCGCCCT
>Ga0116164_10001576_pt1 | contig 17148 bp, 19 predicted proteins | sample AD_UKC109_MetaG_FD_89888 | JGI IMG/M metagenome (GOLD analysis project Ga0116164, IMG submission 89888) | Active sludge microbial communities of municipal wastewater-treating anaerobic digesters from Hong Kong - AD_UKC109_MetaG | ecosystem: Engineered > Bioreactor > Anaerobic > Digestate... | reverse complement strand
TCACGGCATTCGTATTTTGTGACCCACACACTTTTTTGAACTTGTTCAAACTTAAGTTGGCGAAGAGTCATTCTTAGATAATTTCTTTTAGTTCGTTCTGCTTCTGGTATGTCGAATATTACCATCAGTACCGCATTGGTGAGTTGTTGGGGTTGGTATCTTTGTAGTTCTAAGATAGCTTTATCGGATAGTTTAATATGCTTATAATCTGAGACTTTGAAGTATCCTTTTGCTTTGAGTCTATAAAACTCGTTGCGAAGTGTAGCCTCTTTACGGCCAGATATTTTTGCAAGGTCATTAAAGAACAGATTTGGTTTAAACGCAAGCTTCAGGTTAGCATCCGTAAATGGCACCAATCCACTTAAGATGTATTTAGTAGAACTATTAATTTTCGATCGACGCCTCATATTCAAAAGTATACATAAGTTACATAACGATCGTCTACTTATTTATGAAGATATGGGTTGAGGGATGGGGTTAGATTTTTGACCAGATGGTGCCGTTTGGGGTGTCTTTGACTTCAATATCCTGTTCTAATAGTTTATCTCGGAGTTCGTCTGATTTAGTCCAGTTTTTGGCTTCGCGTGCGGCTTCGCGGACTTTGATGAGTTGCTTTTGTTCGGAGGTGATGTCGCCATCTTTTGCTAATCTGATTCCTAACAGCTCTTCTATTACTCTCGTTGCTTCAGCAATTGACTGAGAATCGGCTCCTAATTCTTCGGTTCGAGAAACCATGCCGTGAATAAATGAGAGTGCACCAGGAGTATCTAGATCACTAAGTACGAACCTTTTTAAGCTTGCTATGGCTCCGTTATTTCCGCTAAAGTTGTTAACCAGTCTTTCTGATTTCAGGTTTTGGAACTGTAAATATGACCAAGCATTAAATTTATTGAAAACATTCTGAGCATCATCTAAAATTTCCCAAGTGAAGTTGCCTTCCGTGCGGTAGTGTTTACTGAGCACTAATAGCTTGAAGGCTTCAATATGATAACCTTTGTCTAAAATATCTTGCAAAGTGTAGATGTTGCCGAGTGATTTACTCATTTTTGTGCCATCTACTTTTATGTGATTAGCGTGAACCCAGAAGTTGCTGAAATTTTTAGCAGTTATGGCTTCGGTCTGCGCAATTTCATTTGTATGATGCACTGGTATGTGGTCAATGCCACCGGTGTGAATATCTATCTGATCGCCCAAGATTTCACGAGCCATTACAGAACATTCAAGATGCCAGCCGGGAAAACCAATTCCCCACGGAGAGCTCCACTCCATATCACGTTTTTCATCTGGATTGCTAAACTTCCAAGCAGCAAAATCTGTCGGATTTTTCTTGCCGGTATCTTCTACGCGGGCACCGAATTGCAGTCCACTTATATCTAGTCGAGCCAGTTTGCCGTAATTTTCTAACTTTGATGTGTCGAAATAAACACCGTCATCAATCACATAAGTATAACCTTTTTCTTCCAAGATTTTTACAAAATCAATTTGCTGCTGAATGTATTCAGTTGCGCGTGGCATGTGTTCCGGACGTAGTAAGCCAAGTAACTCAAATGCTTCATGATCAGCAACTTTTATGTATTTCTCCGCAACTTCCCATGCGGTTATACCTTCTTTTAAGGCACCTTTTAGCATTTTGTCTTCGCCGGCATCTTCATCTGATGTTAAGTGACCAACATCGGTAATATTTTGCACTCGCTCAACATCGTAGCCACTTGCTTGAAGTGCGCGTGTCAAAATATCCCAGTAAATATAAGCCACCCAGTTCCCAATATGTGGTTGAGAATATACCGTCAAACCACAGGTATATATCTTCACCTTTTTATCTTCAAGTGGCGTAAATTCTTCAATTTTTCTAGTTAGAGTATTGTATAGATTCATAATATACTTCGAGCTTTGTTTATAAGTTCTAATTTTAGGTCTTCGTATTTCCAATCGGTGGTTTTGAAGCCGGCTGCATAATCGTGGCCACCGCCGCCGAAGTGAGCAGCAAGTTCGCCGGCTAGTGGCTTGTTGTTCGCTCTGATTTTACCTGTTATTTTGCCGTCTGGGTAGGTTTTTATACCTACGGAAAGCTCTACACCTTCAGTGTTTCGGAGCTCCTCCATGGCGAGCATACTGGGGTTGTAGTGTGGGCTGTATTCTTGAATTTCATCCCAAGGGATATGAATAAGTGCCAGTTTGCTATCACACAAGTACTCAATTCTTTGTAGCAGTACACCTTTATAAGTAACAATTTTTGGTGATTTCTTCATGAATTCACGGCGTCTGGCGTCAATTTCTGACATTGAGGCGCCGAGTTTCAGGCATTCAGCCACAACCTGAACGTTCTCGCCTTTGACGACCACTGTCGTGAGGCCCAAGGTGTCAGAAAGCATTGATTCGACTATGTGTGTAGCGGCAGTTTGGTTGATATTCCAATCATTTGTTTGAGCGAGATGATAAACTATCTCTCCGGTAGCAACACACTCGCCTTCTCCGCCGTAAAATTCAGCTTTTTCTAGAGGTAAATTATTTTCTGTTGGGTGGTGGTCTAAAATCAAAACTGGTTTTTTAGAGATAGCACTCAGCTTAGAGCCTTTCAGGGTATTTTCTAACAAACTAGCAGTTACGGTGTCGACAATAATTGTTAGATCGAAATTATTTGGAAATTCATCGGTGATTCTATCGGTACCTTGAATGTAGCGTAGATAATCTGGAATATGCACGTAGCTGTAGATAATAACTTCCTTGCCAAGATCACCAAGAATCTCTTCCAGAGCGAGTGCTGAAGTCACGCTATCGCCATCCGGATTCTCAGGCTGTAAGATTAATATTGTATTTAATTCGTTAAAATCCATTTGCAATTATTGTAACATAACGGATAGTAATTATATTTCCCTGACATCTATGTCGTTAAAGTATAGGCTAAATTTCTCAAGCCTTCTAGAAGATTCTTTCATTGAGTCTTCTGCATAAAGATTGATATTTTTTTGAATATCATTTGTTATGATTCTATCATTAAAATATTTGGTGAGCTGAGGTTTGGTGAATTTATTCCAGAATTTAGACGGGAGTCCATTTCGATTCGTAGCATTCGTTTTTATAAATCTAGAGAGTATTTGCTTGTTGTAGTTGTTGATATCGGTCGGATGTAAGTAGATAAATTTATAATACAATTGCCATTGTTTCAATATATCCATCAATATGTCGGGATTCGCAATTGCACCCTCGAATATAACTCCATGATAATTTCTGATAGCTTCACTTAATTTTTTGACAGTAAGATCGATAAATCTCCGTACTACAGGAGAATTAATATCTCCTTGATATGCCTCGATGTATAGATGGTCTTTTTCATCGCCCAATACGTCAACGATAGTATCTAATTCAATAATAGGGTACTGATATTTATCGGATAACTGTTTACTTAAGGTGGTTTTGCCAGTACAGGTCTTCCCCGCAATATAAATTATTGATGGGATATTCATAACTGTGTCCGGCCTTCTAGGGCGTGTTTTAGGGTGATTTGGTCGGCGTATTCTAGGTCTATTCCTACTGGGAGGCCACGTGCAAGACGCGTAATTTTTACTGTTAATTCAGCCTCTTCGATCAGTTTTTGTAAATATAAAGCCGTGCTTTCGCCTTCAACTGAGGCGTTGAGTGCTAAAATTAACTCCTCAACAGCGTCTTCTGATATACGCTTTACTAGCGAATGAAGATGTAGTTGTTCCGGACCAATGCCGTCCAGTGGGCTGATTACACCACCGAGTACATGATAGGTGCCTTTAAATTGCCCTGTCTTTTCCAGGCTAACGATATCAAGAGGGTCTTCAATCACTGCAATTACCTTCTTGTCTCTTAATGGGTCTGTATATAAGCTAGAAAGTTCTTGATCGTTACTAATAAGCGCAAATGTCTTGGGGCATGTCTTGATGCTGCTATGCAGTGATTCTAGTGCTTTCGCAAGCTCTATGGCGTCATTGCTGGAACGTTTAAGAATGCCCAGTGCATATCGTTCGGCAGTTCGCGGCCCTACGCCGGAAAGTTTTCCGAGTTGTTCAATTAAATCTTCTAAAGCTTTCGGTAAAACAGACATTAATTGTTCACCTTTTTCTGTTTACGGTTTACCATGCATTTACCGTTCTCCATTTTCGGATTTAGCCTTCAGTGTGCTGATAATTTTTTGAAGTGTCATTAGAATACCCTGTGTTTCTTCTTGTAAATACATTATCTCTTCTGACTTGTCTCCAAGTTCTATTAAAATTTTTAGCCAATATTTTGTTTCAGCAGCTTCTTTTTTTGCAATAAAAATTTTAGCTCTAAAATCGGTCTTTGAAGAAGCATTATTTGCTTCTGCGTAATTTGCGCCCACACTTGTAGCTGAGCGAATAAGTTGATTGGTTATAGACTGTAACCGCGGTTGTTTTATACGCATGCAATGTTTAATAACACGAACACTGAACTGTAACGTTCTGTCCTCGAGTCTGTATTTATTTGGAGTATCTGACATGGTAAATAGTAAACTGCAAATGGTAAAGGGGTAATTTAGGTTATAAGCCTAAATTACCGAGTTGACCCATCATTGGCTTCATTTTATCGGCAGCGAGTTGCTGTGATTCAACAATAGCCTGCTTGACCGCCTCTTCAACCCAGGTTTCAAGCTCGTGAATATCATCTAAATCAACTTGATCTGGATCGATAGTAATTTTTTTCAACTTTTGTTCGCCGGTAATCTGAACGATTACTGCACCATCACCAGCTTCAACTTCAACAATTGTTTTAGCAAGTTCTTTCTGTAGTTTTTTAACTTGCATTAACATTTTAGCTTGATCTAACATATATACTCCTTTGTACGATAATATTATATCAGTTATTTGATGGTGGCGTATAAACTAGCCATCGGACTTGATTTATTTCAACGGCATCTACCAGTGCCCTTACTGTAGGGTCAGCGTACGGTAGAATGTTGGCATCTAGTTTTTCTTGTGTGATAATTTTACCACCTTCACTAGCGTTATGTAAGTCAAATTTTGGTATACACTTTGTTTTGCTAGCTAAAATTAATGATTGCAACGCCTGGTTTTGTGATAAAACAATACATGCGGAACTCGCACTGGAATTTTTATTTAACTCCTCTTGTAGTGAGGTTAAATCATTATTGAAGATTGCCTTTGTTTGTGATTGAGATGGCCATAATGTGAAATAAATTGCATGATGCAGTAAGGTTGTTATGACGCATAACAATACCAGAGGTATATACGCAGTTAATCGGGCATATGGATTATTGGGAAATACCTGATTCCATCTGTGAAGCAAGTGTCTCATTCCCGCTGTTACACAAATGATTGCTGGTATAAGAAGTAGGCTTGATCCGGCTCCATCTCCCAGTAGCCCGCCAATGATAATTAAAAGTACAAAAAGTTCGATTACTAATAAGTTCAGTCTATTGAGTTTTGTTTTGAAAAGCATATATATCCCAAATAATGCAATAATGACAACCGAGAATCTTATAAATAATATGCCGGTAGTGCTAAACTGAGCATTTGCAGTGGGTATTGCTCCTGCGATTGAAGCGGTGTTTAAGAATATATTTTTGAAGAATGCCGTAAATGACAGTCCATTTAATGGAATGAGCGTCTTCATGAACTGCGTATTATTAAAAGCACTAAAAATGAAAGCTATAAATGCTGCAAGTATAGCAACTCCACTTCCGATAATCACAGCGTTATTATTTTCGAGCAATCTGGATCGAAAAGTTTTATTAAATATAAGTACTGAAGCCAAGGAGAATGCTGCGAATATTCCGAGTGGCGTAAAAAGGAGGCCAATCGACGACATTGTTAAAAAGAATAGTCCAACTTTTTGTTTTTCTAGAAGTTTTGTTAATCCAAGTAGTGCCAATACCAGCCAAAAACTGAATTCAATATAATTTGTACCTGATCTAGCAAAATACAGTACCCAGTCTGAGCTTAAAAATATTGACGTACTGATTAAGGCGGCCGGTTTGCCAAACCACTTTTTCAATAAGCTATAGAGAATAAATGCCGTAGCGATAGTTAAGACCACGCTTGGTAGTCGTATGGCTAGGGTGTTGATATCGAATAACTTCATACTCAGCCATTGTAAATCGGCATGGGCCAAGCTCACGGGTAAGTTAAGTATGCCACGGGCGCTAATGTGTGCTGATGCTGTAGATAGCTCTTCTGCACTAAGTCCACCGTTTAGTGTTGCTAAGTGCCAGAGTAGGAAGTATAGACCAAAAGCAAATACAATAGTGTAGCCAAACCAATAACGATAATTGTAAAGGAGTACTTCTTTTAGTGAGCGAATCTTCATTTATATACAGTATATCACCTGTTCTCTAGACGGCATATTTGTTATTAAAAAATATTTTATAGTAACTAGTGCTTGTTATCTAGTGAAAGGAATTTTAATTTTTCTGGGTGGAAGTAGAGCTCTATTCTTCCAGTTGGACCGTTACGATGCTTGGCTAGAATTAAGTCTGTAATATGTTGTCGATCTGTTTCTGGATTGTAATAATCTTCGCGATATAAGAAGGCTACGATATCGGCATCTTGCTCTATTGAGCCTGATTCTCGAAGGTCGGCAAGTTGAGGTATTTGAGGGTGGCGACTTTCAACAGATCGGCTTAACTGAGAAAGTGCGATTACTGGGACGTTGAGCTCTCTGGCAATAAGCTTTAAACCGCGGCTGATTTCACTTACTTCTTGTACTCGATTAAATTCGCTTCCGCCACTTCGTCCTCCACTCATTAACTGTAAATAATCGATAACAATCAATCCTAAAGGGTGTTTTTGAGCCTCTCTTCTGGCTTTTGTGCGCATTTCAAGTACGGTGATTCCTGGTGTGTCGTCAATATATATTGGGGCTTCAGAGAGTTCGCCCATGGCGTGTCCAAGTTTTTCAAAATCTTCATCGCTAAGGTTTCCGGTACGAATGTTCCAGGCATCTACTCCTGATTCTGATGACAGCATTCTATCTACAAGTTGATCTTTACTCATCTCTAGACTGAAGAATAATACAGCTTGCTTTTCATGGATAGCTACATTTTGAGCCAGGTTTAATACAAAGGCTGTTTTTCCCATAGCTGGCCTAGCCGCTAAAATTATTAGGTCTGATTTTTGCAAGCCGGCTGTTTTATTATCTAAATCTCTCCAACCAGATCTTACGCCTCGTAATTGACCTTTATTTTTATGTAGATCATCTAGCCTATCAAACCCTTCTGCGAGTATTTGCTCAATAGAGACTAAATCTTGTTTGGTGGTATGTTGCGAAACAGCAAAGAGCCGTTTCTCGGCTTCTTCTAGGATTTCTTGTACGGAACTTTCTCCATCTCCAAAACTAAGATTTACGATATCTTCAGAAGCCCGTATAAGCTTTCTTCTGGTGGACTTTTCGGCCACTAAGTCTGCATAGTGCTCTCCGTGGGCTGCGGTTGGAACGGCGTTGGTAAGTTCGGTTAAATAGCTTGAGCCACCAACCTGCTCTAGTTCATCGGAGTCCTTTAGGCTACTTGATAAAGTTAGTAGATCAACTGGCTTGTGTTTTTCATATAGCTTAAGCATGTGCTCATAAATAATTCCATGTCTTTTTTCATAAAAATCTGAGCCATTAATTTTATCAGCAACGCTAGTAATAACTTCGTCTTCAATAAGTATTGAACCCAACAGGCTCACTTCTGCATCAACGTTTTGCGGTGGTAGTTTCGCTCCTTTGGGGAGTTTGTTTTCAGGCATTTATCACTTCTCCTCCACCCATAATATCTTGAATATTACTTATTAGTGAAGCATGAGCAGAGTCCACGGGTTTGATTAATGGTGGTTTAACGGATGAATTTACCTCTGTAATTACTTCGGGTGCACTTCTGGTTATCTCTTCAAAAGTCTCACAAATTATAGATTTATATTTGTGGTCATCCAGTTTCTTTTTATGAAATGGAAAGCGAACTTTTAATGTTAATGTGTCGTCCACTAAGGCTGGCTCTGAAGATTTTAGTAAAGTATAGAGTGAGTTGTTTTTCTCTTTGACAGTAGTTAATATTTTTGGCCAAATTTGTGTAATATCTTCGGTGATACTATTCTTCGGCTCTGTTGAGCTTTTCTGAGCTTCAATATTTTCTTCAGCATTTACTTCAACTGGCGCCTCTTCTTCAGCTTTAGGTTTAATGAGTTGAGGTATAGTTTCTTGTGTGGTCGCTTTGGGCTCAGCCGACTTGTATTGAGTGGGTTGTTGTGGTGATTGCTCTGATGTCATGTTTGCCATAGCTGCTTCAATTAATACTGAATCTAATTTAAGTTTTGGGTAGTATGCACCGTTCACTTCCATTAGGTTATTTAGTATATTTAGAATCTGACGATCTGGGCTGGAGTATATCAATTTGCTTAAATACTTTATTAATTGCTCGGCTATCATATTAGCGGTTAGTCCGCGTTCTTCGAGGTCGTTTAATATACTTTTTATACTGCTCCAATCGCCAGTTTTGGTATGACTCAGTATTTTTTCAAGATATATGTCTGGAGCTAGACCAAGTAGCTGGTTAAGATATTCTACGGTCACGTGATCGCTCGACATACTGACTTGATCGAGCAAGCTTATGCTATCTCTAAAGCTACCTCCTCCATGTTCAGCAAGAATGTCTAGTGCATCATCATCGATATTTATATTTTCTTGATCTGATATGTGTCGCAGATGTTTACTTACTTTATTTATCGGAACTAATCTGAACGAGTGTTTTTGAGTGCGACTTAGTATTGTTGCGGGTAGTTTATGTATCTCTGTAGTAGCTAATATGAATATTACATGCTTTGGAGGTTCTTCAAGTGTCTTTAGTAGTGCATTGAAGCTTTCGGTTGTGAGCATGTGTACTTCATCGATAATGTACACTTTATATTTTGCATTAATAGGTGCAATATTAACTTTTTCCCTGAGGTCTCTAATGTCTTCAATGCGTCGATTGCTTGCAGCGTCAATTTCAATGATATCCAGGTGCTGCTTTGTCTCATACGGTAGATTATTAAGTTCGTGCGCTAAAATTCGGGCTACTGAAGTTTTTCCGGTTCCACGAGGGCCGGTAAACAGGTAGGCATGATTAACAGCGCCCTTTTTTAGGGCGTTTTGTAATGTCGTAGTGATGTGTTCTTGGCCAACAATTTCACTCAATTTTTTTGAGCGGTACTTTCTGTACAGAGCTTGATGACCACCCTGTTTGTTATCTCCCATAGTATTACTAGTATATAGTGGAACGAGTGAAGTATCTAGTCGAGAACGTTGTAATTTGGCCTATAGAGCGGCTTCTAGTGCAGCCCATTCAACATCGGTGTCGTCTTCTGGAAGAATTACGCTGATCTGATCACCAACTTGACCTTTGAAGTATGTAATACTGGCAAGAAGTATGTGGTATTCTTTGCCTGCAACGTCTACAAAATATGATCCATCGTGTTGAACAAGTGTTCCGATAACTTGCTTTCTAGGAACTGGACCGATTTGTTTATATATAAACCCACCATCTTCAGCGATCGTTAGTTTTAAAATGTCACCTTGTACAAGCTTTGATTTACTGGCGTAGTTTGCTGGGACTGGGTATGTTTTACCATCGGGACCGAGCATATTCTGGCCATCAAATACGCCTTCAAGTACTTTCCCGGCAACTTCTTCTCTGTGAGAAAAATCAATCGCTGGATCATCACCTACCAGGCTTGTTAGTAATTCCCTTGCAGCCGCTAAGTTAGTTTCTGCTTCATTTAATAATGCCTTTAGGCGCTTGACTTGTTTTTCTGGTAATTCACTCATCTCATAAACCCTTATTTTTTATTTACTCGCATCTTATCAGTATCAGATTATCACGATATATGTTACGAGTCAATAAGTTTTCCACAGCTCAGATGTACTTCAAATAGTGTTATATTTTAACCTAAAATTTAAAGAAGGCCGTACGATAGGCCTTCTTTAAATATTTATCTGGTCGATTTTTTGAATATTAGACTAATTCTACTACAGCACCAGCTTCTTCAAGTGCTTTTTTGGCAGCTTCAGCATCGTCTTTGCTGACTTTTTCTTTGACAGCCTTTGGCGCACCATCAACGATTGCTTTTGCTTCACCTAAGCCAAGTCCGGTGATTTCTTTGACTGCTTTGATGACAGCAACTTTTTGAGCGCCAGCGTCCTTAAGCATTACATCAAATTCACTTTTTTCATCATCACCACCAGCGGCTTCGCCGCCAGCAGCTGGGCCTGCGACTGCAACTGCAGCAGCTGCTGGCTCAATACCGTATTCATCTTTTAAGATATTCTTAAGTTCATTTACTTCTAGCACAGTTAACTTAGTCAAGTCTTCTGCTAACTTCTTTAAATCAGCCATTATTGATTCTCCAATTAAATTCTTAATTTATTAAATATTCATTTATGCAACTGCGAACTATGCCGCTTTTGCTTCGATACCATCTAGTAATCCGTGAAGATTACCTGATAGTCCACTAACTACATCATTTAGAGGTGAAGATAGTGTTGCAATCACTTGAGCGATAAGCTCGTTCTTGCTTGGTAGTGTTGCGAGTGCTTTGACGTCTTCTGCGCTTAGCAAATTGCCTTCGTTTGAAATTGCTCCAGTGAGCTTAAGCTCTCCGTTGGTTTTTGCAAAATTGGCGAGAACCTGCGCTGGTGCAACCTCGTCTTTTTGGCTTACTGCATATAACAATTGCCCAACAAGAACAGAGGTGTCAACATTTTTAAGCGTATCATTTTGTAAAAGTGCAACCTTCACAAGTCGATTTTTAATAACTTTTATAGAAACGCCTTGTTCTCTTGCGGCTCTACGAAGTTTTTGTAAATCTGACACGCTTAAGCCATCATACTGTGCAAATACAGTCATTTTAGCTGAAGAAAGTAGGTCAGTCATCTCGCTCACTAAGGATTGTTTTTTATCGCGACTAATTGCCATGATGTTCCTTTCGTAAGTTGTTTCTTATTCTGTTCGACCAGATTGTTAATGAACTTGGAGTACTTTTAGATAAAAAATAGTCTTTGGTACTCGCATCGCCAAAGACTAATCAGAAAATTTAACAAAATTGTTGTTTTCATCTCCTAGGCGTGACTTATATGCGCGCTGTCTTTGGTAATGATCTAGATAATACTACACTAAACCATTCTCTGGGTCAATAGGTATATCTTGAATGATTCTGGTGCCTTCTGCGGTCTCTAGTTCATTTATCGCCGAAAGAGGGCTAGCAACAGTATTAATGATTACTGGAGAACCAAGAATGTGATAGATATTTGTATTAACCTCAGGTTTAACGCTCGGATCTGGGTAAAGCAGTTCTTTGGCTAAGCTGCTACCTGTTTCTTTAATAAATGCTTTAATAGCTGAATCTGGGTATTGATTATTCATGGTTACACCCCGTAGCTCAACGGATCATTAGTATTCTTCTTAACATACGGAGTAGTAGATTCTGTACCGGAATACGGAACTTCTTGTATATATGTTGTGTGAGTGTTTTGGGGCGGCGTGGAGTCAGTTTGTTTATGAGGTCCTCCGCCACACTTCCATGACGCCCAATCTTCTTCTCCAGGCAGTAGAGGCACACCGCTCATCCCGCCATTTTCATACCATTCTGTAAATTCTGGCACTTGATTATACTTAGACATAAATATTCTCCTTAATTTAAAAATGAGCATTGAAGCTCATTAATCTTGGCTGTGCTGAAGCCGATTATGCCCGAGCTTCAACATTTATGAAGCACAGCCCCGTTAGGCTGAGATTCAGAATTTGTATAAATCTGAAAAATTTCATTAAATTGTACTATATATGTTTGTTATATATCAGTCAAGTTCACTTAGATGAAGACATAGACATTTATAATCATATGTGCTATAATAAGTATGATGAAACAATTTTATGAATTTTTGCCTAATGCCAAAAGCATGAAGCGTTTTGTGCGTGATGTAGGTAGATTCACGATCGGGAGTTGTCAGCGTGCTTTAGATGTTGGACATGAACTATTTGGAGACAGTAGTTATAGTGATTTGCTTTTCAAGTCAAGAAATGATGGACTGACTAATATACTTAATCGCGACGGTCTTACAGATGCAATAGAAACTTACTCAAATATTACAGGTGACACAAATTTTTTAGGAGTATTCATTGATGTCAAGGGTCTTAGTGAGGTAAATAATAACTACTCACATAAATTGGGAGATCATTTACTTTCAGTTACAGGTTGGGAACTTCGAAAGAAATTTGCAATACCTGGAAGTCAATTATTAGCTGCAAGAATTGGTGGTGATGAATTTGTAGCACTACTACCTAGTCGACTTTCGACTAATGAACAGATGCCGATTAGTTATACAGTAGAAGATGGCGTTGATACTGCTTCAATAAATCTTATCGATAGAATTTCTGATAAAAGGGTGCCGAATGATATTCAATCTGCAATAATGGATCTTCTTAAGAGTGGTATTACAGAGATAGATTACAGATTCAATGTAGGGGAATTTATTTTTGACCCAGAAAATTCACCAGATGCTTCACTGGGACTTTTCTTAGAAAGACATGGGTCTAAATATGCTCGCAAACGAATAGTTGAATAGATTACATTTGCTGCAATTTAAACTGCGTTGCTCTTTCTGATGCTAGACGAGTTAATTTAGGGTCCTCACCTTTATTAACAAAAATCATTCCACCTGCAATTATCGGATGTACGTCAGCAATTTTGTTATACATTTGTTTCGCTAATTTTCGATAACCCGGATGACCCTGTGGGCTGGTGCGTAGTTCCATAAAATGATAAGCTTCACGAGCATTCATCATTAACTTCCAGCGCATTTTGTGGCCTAACAGTGTGGCATACTGGGCCTCGTTAGTTAAGTCGTTGGCTATTAGATAGTTGTACAATTTAGCGCTGAGATCAAAACAGCTTTCAAATATGTCTTCTAGCCCGGCGTCAGAAACAAGTTTTGGCACTTCGTAGCCATAGAACGGTGTCAGATTTTGCCATTCTAAGGCATCTACCATACGGTGCCTTTGTAGGTCGCGGAAGATACCGTAATCGCAGATTAAATCAAAGTTATAATGAATCACCTCAAAAGCACGACCTGGTTTGTGGCGTCGATTTAAACGCTCGCCAATATATGTTTTTAAGGCCTCTAGTTTCTGGTTATAGTCTAACTGCGAGGTTGCAGCTTCAAGCTCGTTCAAGCTCATACTCGATTGTTCGTAAAAGACATGGGGTAAAATGTCGAATTCATTTTTTGGCCAGAAATCTGTTAGCTCTACCGCTTCTTCGCTGCCTTTTATTGGTTGGAGCTTGGCTGTTTTAGCGATCCTGCCTACATTTACTTTAGTGTTTGCTCTATATGCTACCCAGGCTCCACCGCGATCGGGCTTGTCGGCTCGCTCTAAGAATGTCGGTACTACTTTGCGTCCTTCAATAAGTAATTTTTCGCCCGTTTCTCGAGCTTCGACCAACTCATCGCTTTGAAGATGCATAATCAGGCTTTCCAGTGCTTGACCACTAGCAAATATACCAACAGTTGATTTCGTGGCCACGGGTAAAACAACTCTGGCGGCGTCACAAGCTTGAGCTCTTGTGGCGGCTTTCCATGCGCCATCACGTTCAGAATCTGGCTCTGTTGAATTGGTGCGAACATGGTCGGTTAATTTTTTGACTAACTCAGAATACAGATCAAATAGCTTGTTCATTTGAGTGTCATAATGTTTTTGTGTCTCACCATTCAGGGTGCTTGGTGTATAAAACTTATACCGTCCGGATTCATCCTTTTGATCAAAGAATATATAGCGTGTAGATTGTTCTAAGTATGCGGCTAGTCTGCCCCATTCCAATTTTTTGGTGAGCAAGTTGCTGGCACCTTCAATTACAAAATGTATGCCAGTCAGCTGCTGTACGCTATCGTCACCGTACGCGGTAATTACTCGACGTAATAGATCTTCATCCTTGCCCTCTAGCTCACTAAACTCATCTAAAATAGTCACTCGCATGTCGTCGCCACGGCGAGATAGGCGGGCCATGGCTGCGGCAATTATAGAATTACTGATCTTATCTGTGAACATGTAAACATCACCTTCGGTATCGGTAACTGCTTCATTCAGGTATTCTTTACCAGCTTTAGTGATTGAATAACTACCATTTTGATTCTTATTAATGTATGGGTTGGTGGTTTTTTTTGGTGCAAAAACTTCAGCCGCGGTTGTGTCAGCCTTGCCTTCAAGCTTATTTTTACGTAGTTTACCTAGCATTGGCTGAATCCTTTCCCAGATGATGTTATTAATTGCTGGAATACTCTGTAGTTCTCCGTGTTCTATGCACTTAATGTATGTATAGTCTTCAGGATATAACTCGCATAATTCTGAGTATGTTTGGTTTGCCCTCCTGAGATGTTCTGGGTCGTTATCATGGATATCTTTTGCCTGAGCATCTCCGCGTTTTTGAATAAGTTTCATTGCAAATTCTACTGGTACGCTAAGTACAATATTTAAATCTGGTTTTGGGATTCCAAGCATACCAAACTCAAGCTGGTCTAACCATTCGTAATAGGCTAGCCTTGTGTTCTTGTCGTCAATTTTTTGGCCTTGATGTGCTTTATTGGCAGCAATGTACCTATCTGCTAGGACTATGTAACCATTATCTAGCCATTGTTGAATTTGCCGTCCTCCATCATAACGATCTAAGGCGTAAAATAACGAGGGCGTATATGGGCCAAGATCATTTGCATTTCCATATTCTCCACTTAGGTATTTGCGTACAAAATAACTTGATTCTTCATCGTAACGTGGAAATTTGATTTCTTTTACTTTGTAGCCATCAGATTTCAACCTTTCTGATAACAGCCTATACTGTGTAGATTTGCCGGAACCGTCAGAGCCTTCTATTACTAAAAATATTCCTTCGTTCTGCATTATAAGCCTCTTGGTTTTTGGCGCTCATCTTTAAAAGCGCGTGGTAGCATTTGTTCTGGTCGCCAGTTTTTAATAAGATTTGGCAAGTCATCTGCAGCATAGTTTTGGTATTTGCCAGAAAGGTTTGAATATTCACCTTCTACCTCGCCTGTTTCGTGAAAAACTATCTGGGCTATTCGTTCACCAACTGGTAATAATACGCTATGATGTTGATTCATGTTATAAATTTCCATTGTCCAGCGGTTGATGTAGCCTGGATCACCCCAGCCGGCATCTAGGCATACGGCCACACCGTTTCTGCCCCATGTGCTACGGGCTTGCATAGTACTAGTGCCAGGTGCTTTGATTCCAATAAATTCATGGGTGTGTGCTAAAATACGCTCACCAGGACGCATAACTATAATTAAATGATCTTCTGGAATGTTGGCAAATGGCTTTAAACCATTTTCTTCACACCATTGCCGATGTGTTTTGGCTTGAATAGCCTCACCAAAATGTCGGTGTACGGCATGTTCGTCAAAGGGGTTGTAAATAGTTCTGTGGGTGTCGCGTTCAGTACGGTAGTACCATTCGCCTAGTGTTACATCAACACTACTGCCATTAATATTTTCTTCAACATATGGATAGAAAACAATATGCCCATCTGAAATAGCTTGTTTTATCTGTGTATTACTATAGACCCCCATTATACCTCCGTTTTTTTCGTGGGCCCACCTTCCGCACTGCTAACTAAATTATAGCAATCAATTTAAAAGATGTATACTGTAGCAAAACTGGAGGTAAAATGGTAAAAATTGTAAGCGAAACTACAGAGCAAGAGTTGATAGATAGAATTCGTGATGTTGCATTGCTAAAAAATCCCGACATCAGACCTTATAGATGTGCAGAAGTTGCGATTAGGGAGGTAAACCTAGCGGATATTAAGCCTACAACACTGTATGTTCTTAGTAAAAATTTAGAATTTCAAAGAAACCTCACAGCCACATTGGCGGGTCATGACCTCGATCCCTTATCTCTAAGTGGCGTTGCGGAACTCGAACATCAGGGGAACGTTACTGGTTTAATACCTCCAATTGTCGAAGTAGACGCCGAACACGGACCATGCTTAATAGATGGTGCTCACAGAACTTACATTGGTAGACAAGCTGGTCGATCTATAATCAGCGCTTTATGGATTGAAGGTGTAGATCCAAACTATCCAATTTATGCATACCCCAATGATTGGGTAGATATAGTTGAATATGACTCGATACCGGCAGTTAAAAAACATTATCGCGAAGGAGATTATTCGCGGTTATATCGTGACATCAGTGCTCTTAATGGATCGGCAATGCGAGCAATATAATGATTAAATCTATTGTTTTTGATTGGGGTGGTGTTGTTTCGCCAGCAGGAACTCCCGATGAGGTTGTTACTTCGCTTTCGAGGTTATTAAATGTTGACGAACAAAAAGCCAAAATGGGATTCGCTCAGCATGCCGAAGAATTTAAACGGGGCAAAATTAGTGAGCAGGAATTTTGGGATCAAATTCAGCGGGAGTTTAACGTTTTTATTAAAGATACTGATAGATCTATATGGACACCTGTAAATTTTTTTCAACCAAATGAAAGGATCGTTGCTTTTGTTAAAGAATTAAAATCTGAAAACTATGATGTGTCAGTTTTGTCTAATACGTTTCCACCCACCGCATCTGATATTCGTAATACAGGTTGGTATGATTTATTTAATACTGTAATTCTTTCTTCAGAAGTTGGCTTGGCTAAGCCGGATCTGGATATTTACAGGCTACTACTTAATACCACCGGTTTTAAAGCTGGCGAGACTATTTTTATCGACGATCAAGAAAAGTGCTTAAAACCAGCAAAAACTATGGGTATTCACACTGTGTTGGCAATAGACGCAGAGCAAATAATTAATGATACACGCGTATTACTATCTTAAGAATTAAAAAAGACGTTTTTTAAAATTTTTATACTAGATCTCACTTAATGCAATTTTTATACTTGGACCCATGGTCGTGGTCATGTTGATTTTTTGTACGAAGACACCTTTCACGCTATTGGGTTTTGCATCAGCTATGGCTTTTAATACCGTTTTAGCATTTTCAGTAATCTGTTCTGGCTTAAAACTTACCTTGCCAATTGCAAGATGAACAATAGACTGTTTATCGACGCGGAATTCTACCTTACCGGCCTTAGCTTCTTTAACGGCATCAGCAACTTTAGCTGTTACAGTACCACTTT
>Ga0116164_10001574_pt1 | contig 17153 bp, 14 predicted proteins | sample AD_UKC109_MetaG_FD_89888 | JGI IMG/M metagenome (GOLD analysis project Ga0116164, IMG submission 89888) | Active sludge microbial communities of municipal wastewater-treating anaerobic digesters from Hong Kong - AD_UKC109_MetaG | ecosystem: Engineered > Bioreactor > Anaerobic > Digestate... | reverse complement strand
CAGTTAAGTTCCAAACCGCATCCCCTGTTAACCGAATGGCAGAATCCCTCCGCTGGTCGCCTCCTTGAACAGCTTTTATATATTCGTCCGCCAGATTGTTGCCCCCTGTATATCCAATTTGTCCATCAATCACTGCAAGTTTTTGATGATTTCGATAATTAAAATAAAATCGGGATAGGTGCTTATGAACCGCGTTGAACCGCAGTACCTGGATATTTTCATTAGTCAGAGTTTGTATAAAATTGTCCGGCAAAGTTAAAATGCTGCCAAGATCGTCATATAAAAGACGGATTTCAACACCCGCGGAAGCCTTTTCCTTGAGTACACGATGGATGCTGTTCCATAGAGGACCCTCGGAAATAGTAAAATATTCAAGAAAAATAAAACGCTTGGCATTATTTAAATCAATCAGCATATCATCGAATTGTAACTTGCCCAGCGGATAGTATTTGCATGTCGTATTTTTGTAAACAGTGAAACCTTCTTTTTGCAGATAGGTTGATAACTTTTTGTGCTCTGGGAATCTTTGCTGCAACTCGTGAACAGCTTGTGAATTGTCTGACAGCCATTGATTTCTAGTGGATAATAACCGGTGAATCCTTTTACTTTTTTTACTGTCGATTTTTCTTCTTCCCCATAACAGGTACAACAGATGGCCCAATACAGGAATTATGAGAATAACGAGAAGCCACTTAGTGGTGTATTCTGAAGTTTTGTTTTTGTCGACCAGAAGCAGAACCTCAATCACGCCCGCCAATTCCATCAGAAAAAATGCGTAGATGGTATATTGTTTTAATACAGCAACAAACACAACAAGCAAAACAAACTGAATAAATACCACAAGAATGACAATGACAATCCGAAATATGCCATCACTTATAGTTGGGGATTTTTTCAAAACTTGGGTTCCTCTACCTTCAACGTAATGGATTGGTTTGTCCTGCTAATATGTATAGCATCCATCAACATCAAAAAATATTCAAATGACGGGCTTTTTCCAGAGGAAGAGCCTGAACCGTATTTGCATGCTGAATGTTTTTTACCATATATATTATTGGACAGGAAATATATTTTCCCCCTCATATGGTCATGCGTAGCACGACAAGCTATACTCAGTAGGCGGTTTCCCTTCATTATATAAAGCAGATCCATAATAAGGTGTTGACCCGTGCCTACTTAATCGCATATACTCGCTATGAGATTACAACAATCGCTGTTGGGAAAGGGGGCCAAGCGCTCCAAGGGGATGAGCTTTTTATATCCGGGATAAACGCCTAAAAAGAGGGTCTCATGGGTGTATCCAGAGCTTGGCGAGTGAGGCGACGGAGCAACCTATGGGCTTGCTCATGCTCGGGCTAGTGTTTTCTTGTCGGTTCGTTTAAACAGTATACCGAGCGTGTGGGGTCCGCAGTGGCTGGATACCGTACAACCTGCAGGTGTTTCAATTATATAATCAAAACAGGCGTATTGGCAAACTGCCGCCTTCACCTTTTCAACAGTTTGTGCGGAGCACATCGGATGTGTGATAAATACCCTGCTGTAATCGATATTTTGTTTGTTATACAGCTTATCCTGAACATACTGCGCAAGGCAGCTATCAAAACTGCCCCTATATTTTTTGCCGATAATCATTTCTCCGTTGACGACTTCAATACACGGCTTAATCTGCAGCATTTTCGACCCCAGCATTTCCAAACCGGAACAGCGGCCGCCTTTATATAGATAATCCAGCTGTTCGATGACAAAACTTGCGTCCACCTTAGGGAAAAGATTTGCCAAACTGCCGCAGATCTCTTGTACGCCAGCGCCTTGGAGAGCCATGAGGGCGGCTTCATAAACAGCGTGCCCGCTACCAGACGACAGATTCTGCGAGTCGAGGACATAGACATTTTCAAAATTCTTCGCGGCTATGGTTGCATTCTGGTAACAGGAGGAAAAACCGGAGCCTATGCAAATATGAATAATGGCTTCGTATTCTGATGAAAACCTACGGAAAAAGCACTCATATTCATACGTATTTAAGGCGGTGGTCTTACAGGTTTTTCCCTCCTCGTCCACGTACCTGAATATATCCGCGGACGTAATGTCAATGCCGTCATGAAACGCTTTACCATCAATCAGTACAATCAAAGGTAATAATGTAATGTCCAGTCTCTCAAGTATCTCCACGGATAGGTCGCAAGTGCTATCTGCGGTTATTTTGACCATAATATCACCTTCATCATTTTTAATTTACCATCGGTTTGTGAAACAATGATTGTCAGCCTTTTATACGGAATAAGCGCTACGGTTGAATGTCCTCAGGTTGCCTTTCGGAGTTCTTTGCGTTATTCGCCGGTGTACCCGTCAATGACAGCGGTTGTCTGACCGCTATACTCCGACGATCGTATAGAAAGCATACACGGCAGGGGCTATAAACAGCACGCTGTCTAGCCGATCCAATGCGCCGCCGTGCGGGCCCATAATACGCCCGAAATCCTTGATGCCAAAGAACCGTTTGATAAACGAGGCCGCCAGATCGCCCGCCTGTGCCAATACGGACAACAGCAGACCAAGCGGGAGATACCACCAGACGTATATATGGAAACCAAATATTTTTTGTGCAAGCGCACCCACCACGGCCAGCCCGATCGTACCTAATACTGTGCCTACTATCGCGCCCTCAACCGTTTTCTTCGGGCTGATTGTTTCGGCCAGCTTGTGCCGACCAAATAATATTCCGCCCAAATATGCAAATGTATCGGTCAGAATGGCGCTGCTGAATATGATTATTAGTAAAAACCGCGATGCTTGTAAATCCGATATGCACACAATGCCTAGTATGGAACCAAAGAACAGCCCTGGATACACCATTGGAAATATTGTAAACAATCCATCCATTAAGTTGCGCCTTGAAATCAGAAGTACTGTAAAAACTGCCATTACACAAAATGTCAGCAACATTGCTACACCCGTCAGGCCACCCAGATACACGTAGCATGGACAAAGCAGCACTGCAAATAAATATCCCGCAATGCGAACCGGACAAGCCTTCCCAGATACCATATTCATCATTTCATTGATACACAGCAAGCCGACCAGCACCGTAACAACCTTGGCATATAAACCGTGAAACCAGATAACGGATACCAGCAGTGTCAATGCGGGAATCACAACGAGTATCCGGTATAAAAGCGTTTTATGTACTGAGGCTGTATCACTGTTAATAGCCTCCAGATCGGAACTGCACAAATCTGACGAGGTTGTTTTTATCATTGATCTTTACCGAACCGAGGCTGTCTCTGCCTGATCGTCCACCGCACCACTGCCTGAACAGCCGACACATTGATGTTGCTCGCTCCAGATATAATCCGCCGTTTGTGCCCAATTCTCAGCGGCATTCATACATTTGGCGCTCAGCTTTCGAACGTCTTCCGGCTGAATGAGGTCTGTTGAATACGCGCCGGATTTCTCCACCATTTCGGCTAATTTTTCCGGGTTGTCCAGTAACGGGCAGGGCCGCAAGTGATTTTCATTGAACGGCTGATTTTTGCGGTATTGTATAAACAGCGGAGACTGCAGCGCCTCAAGAAGTGTCGTCTCGGAGATGTTGGCGTTTGAATAATGGATGAACGCACAAGGCTCGATATCTCCGTTTGCGTTGATATGCAAGTACCTTCGCCCCCCGGCAATACAACCGCCTGCGTACTCGCCGTCATTCCAGAAATCCATGGTGAACAACGATTTTGTCTTGCGGAAATTACGAATCTGATGATACATAAATTCACGTTGCTCGGCGGTTACCATCAAATCGGGCATCGCATCCGAACCAACCGGCATGTATGTAAAGAGCCATGCAAACTTCGCTCCTTTTTCAACCAGAAAATCAACAAATTCTTCGCTTCCGATCACCTCTGTGTTAGCACGAGTATAGCAAAGAGAAGCGCCAAAGATCAACTTTTTTCGTCTGAGGATGTCCATGGCACAGCTGACTGCCTGATAGGTGCCCTTGCCGCGGCGCGAATCCGTTGCCTCCTCAAAACCTTCGATGCTGATAGCCGGTACGAAGTTTTTAACGCGCAGCATTTCGTCGGCAAATTGCTCATCAATCAAGGTGCCGTTGGTAAATGCGAGGAATTCACAATCTTTGTGCTTTTCGCACAGACGGATGATATCCTTTTTACGCACCAGAGGTTCTCCGCCTGAATAGATGAAGAAGTGCACGCCCAGTTCCTTGCCCTGTTTGATAATGCTATCCAATGTTTCATAGCTCATGGATAGCTTATTTCCATATTCAGCCGCCCAGCAGCCGATACATTTCAGGTTACAGGCCGAGGTGGGATCCAACAGTATTGCCCATGGAATGTTGCAGCCATATTTCTCGCGGGCTTGGTCCTGCTTTGGGCCGCCCAGTAGGTTGGCGTTGAGAATGAAATTCAGGAAAAAGGCTTTCCGTACATCGGTATCGATATCCGACCATATACTGAGGATCAACTGGTACCAATTGTTCTCCTTGTCCTCAACCACTTTGCGGACAGCCTCTATCTGGCTTGCAATATTATCTTTTTTATCAAAACGATCCACAAAGTCCAACAATTTTGGTATATTTTTTTCTGGGTTGGATTCCAGATAGGAATACGCAAGCTTTAGACCGGCTTTGCTGAGTGTTTTATTCATAGCCGCCAACCTCCATCCTATTACTTTTCTACTATGAAGTTTAACATACTGCACATGCGCTGTAATTAGACAAAAACAGCAAGTGTCTAGATATTTAACACATTAAGTATTTTGTCAATATGAAGCGTGCCCTATTCAAGATAAAATAAAATCAATCAATTGAGATGTTCAGCGGTACGGAAGAGGGGAGGGCGGTTTTTGTGGATTTACAGCACCTGCTTGTGAGACAAGCAATTGATATAGCCGTTGGTAAAGCGCTGGAAGATGCAAAAGGAAATGTAAAACGAAGTCTAAGAGGTTTGATTGACTTGGGCCTCCTCTTCTCAAAAAACGACACACACAAGCGATTTTTTGTAAGCACTCAAAAAGCGATTGCCAATCCAGCGAATATATATGTTCCAATGGTAAAAAGAATGATCTCCGATGTAGATTGCGACACAATTCAGAAGATTGGAGTTAATCTAGGCTATAACAGTTGGACATACGGGGTCGGCAAACTGAAAAAGAAACAGTTGGAATTGGGAGAACGGATTCCCTGGCTTCTTATTATTGATATTTCCAAGTCTGCTCCTACAATTTTTAACCACTTGAAGCGTTTGATTACGGAAAGCCAGAGAATAGGCATCTACAGCTATATCTTTATCATGCACAAACAGGATGATATGCTTGCTTTATGTGAAATTGCAAACTGCCTTAACGAATGTTTGTTTATCGTCAAAACACCCGCCGCGCTGATTTCGGAACAAACAGCTGCTGTACTCGGCAAAACGCACAATGTGATGATTTCCATCCAAACGGTTGACACTGGTTTCGGCAAAGCATGCAACGCATACGCATTCCGGCGTCTGAAGAGGAACCGCTGCCTGTACGGATATCACGTATACTACGATGAAAAAAACATGAAACAGGTGACTTCGTCGGATAGCGTCCGAGCGGCCATTGGTTTTGGAAACCTATTCGGAGTTTATATTGCCCGGGACGGGGTTTCAAAACAGTGCAGGGATGCGGTGTATGACTTCGCATGCCATGTAAGAAGCGAAAACGATCAACCGTTGATTGCGCTGGAATGGTCCCGGGACATACGGTATATTAGCGAAAGTATCATGCATGGCTTTGGATATATGTCCATTGATCTGGCAAAAAATGCTTATTTTGAACTAGAAAGAAAAGAATGGCTCCCGCATCCACTTCTTGAAAGCTTGAAGGCAATATATCTTTGTACCAGTTCCTGAATTACAGGTTACCACGCAAGGCTGGATTCCGGATAATAATTAGATACAGACCGACTAAACGCATTTCTTAGACGTTTCCTGGTGTGCCGGAGAGTTCTCCTTCTGTTTCATTTCGATTTCCCGATGTACACTTCCATCAAATATAGCACGCATTTTCGATAAAAATAATGCGGGATCGTCTTGCATACCGTTGTTGGACCAGCGCACAATAAAGGCAACGAAGGCCGTAGCAAAAAACGAGATGGTAAATTCCCATTTATCTCGTTCCGCTTCCGTATCCGATACACGATCAATGGCGGCAATGGAAATATTCCGAATATATTCGCGCAGATATTCCGGGAAAGAGTTCTGGCCTGTGGTATTGAGCGCGTTTTTGTAAAATGTTTTATTTTGCTGCATGTAATAGCATAGATCCTTCAGGCTGTCCGTCCAAAACTCAGATGTATGGCTGGCAATCATGATGCGGGCGGTTTCTGTATAGTAAATCCAATTCATCAAATCATACTTGTCTTTGAAATGATAATAGAAAGTCTGCCTTGTCAGACCGCAATCATCGGCAATATTGCTAACACTAATTTCGCTGAAGGATTTTTGGATCATCAGCTGTTTAAGGGAATTGGCAAGCGCTAGCTTTGTGATATTTGAATCAGGCATCGCAATCCTCCTGTTGTACGCAGACGGTTATCAAATGCGGAATTCCTGTCACTGAAATATATTATCCATTATCAAAAACCACGCTTTATAAGCTACTTGGTCATAACGTTTTGATGTGTTAAAGCGGTTGTCTGCCGACGCTTGATCGAAATGTAGCCGATGACCGCAGACACCATAGAACCGCAAACATCTATAATAATATCGATCATGGTATCCATCAATGCCATACGCCCAATCAGCGGAGTGCGGTCTTCAAGCAAATACTTTTGCATATTCAGTTCTAGAATACTGTCGATGATATACTCATAGATTTCCCATAATACACCGACTGAGACTGAAAAACAGAAAGCAAAAATCGCGGAAAAAACGGGCGAAAAGGAGTTTCCGCAACGATTCTTTTTAATGATATCGACCACAATGAAACCAAGGCTCCCGGACATGACCGCGCTGATGCTATGGAGCCACTTGTCCCAATAAGGAATTCTGTAATAAAAACTCCGGACTTCGCCGAGGAATATTGCGCAGTATAAAAAGCCGATGTACATAAGATACAGCGGGAAAGGGATTTCCATCTTTAAATTCTTTTGTAAAACATAAGGCAGGTGCATAACAATCGCGCCAAGAAGGCACTGTATCAACATAAGCAGGTAATCTGTGCGAGAGCGATACGCCACATCTCCTGAGGTAACAGTTTCGAGCGCGGTAATCCGATAGATGAGAAAGCAAACAGGTAAAGCAAAATTTATTAGAACGAACCAATATGCAGTTCTCCTCAATTTTACTTCGGTTGTTATTTTCATCTGGATCATCCCCAATCACCGTATAATAGGAAGAACATAGTGGTCCCGGAGATACCGCCTAAGATAGTGTCTGCTGCAGGTTGTAAGCCAAGCATTCGTTTGAAGACGCCTGAATCTGACGTGTTGATAATCCATTCCGTTTTATACCTGAAAATGCTGTTGGAATATAAACGAGCAGAAATGGTGTTTCCCTTCCGGTTCGTTTTGCTCATATCAGGTCGCTTGCCGTAATCCAATACCGTATCAACGGTGATGCTTCACCAGTCCGAACCACTTTGACAGTTCCATGACCAGAACCGGGACAAAGGCCAGCAGCAGGGCCTCTCCATACATTCCAGCCGATAACTGCGTCAGCCCGAAAACAGCAGAAACCGGAGGCATAAACACAACCAGAGAAATCAGAGCGGCAGAAAGCGCCGTAGCCCCGCATAACTTTTTATTGGTGAGAATACCAATCTGAAACAGCGAATGCGTGGAGCGCATATTGAAGGAATGGATAACCTGTGTCAGCGATAGAATGAGGAACGCCATTGTACGGCCTGCGACAATATCACCGGTGTTTTTCAATCCGATATAAAATCCAATCAACGTAAGCGCGGCAAACATGATACCCTGCAGCACAATCTGCACACCGTACCCATTGGCAAAAATACTTTCGTTTTTTGGCTTTGGTGGCCGCTGCATAACATCCGCTTCGACAGGCTCCATCCCTAAAGCAATGGCGGGTAGACTGTCGGTTACCAGGTTAATCCATAACAATTGCATGGACAAGAGAGGTGACGCTCTCCAAAACAGCATGGCAAAGAAAACCGTAAATATTTCTCCGATATTGGTACCCAGCAGGAAACCGACCACCTTCTTGATGTTGTCATAGATGCCGCGGCCTTCGCGCACGGATTCCACGATTGTGGCGAAATTATCATCCGTCAGCGTCATATCCGAAGCGCCTTTGGCAACGTCGGTGCCGGTGATTCCCATGGCACAGCCGATATCGGCTGCTTTCAGGGCGGGCGCGTCGTTCACCCCGTCCCCTGTCATGGCTACGATCTCACCCTGCCGCTGCCATGCGCGCACAATCCGGATTTTATCAGATGGTGAAACCCGCGCGTATACAGAAATAGTCCGGACGCGGCGATTCAATTCTTCCTCAGACATCAAGGCAAGCTCGCTGCCCGTGATGGAATCGTCCCCGTCGACTAAAATTCCGAGTTCCTTTGCAATGGCCGAAGCGGTCAGTACATGGTCCCCGGTAATCATAACGGGTTTTATACCCGCACTGCGGCATAGAGCGACAGCTTGCTTTGCCTCCGGACGCGGCGGATCAATCATTCCTACAAGACCCAGAAATTCCAGACCGTTTTCCAGATCTTCGGGCATTGGATTTACAGGCAGTGTATCGATTTCTTTATAGGCAACGGCGAGAACACGCAAGGCCTGTGCGCCAAGCTCATCGGCATATTTATTGCCGGAGGAAACGTTTCCGGCTATGCATCTCTGGGACAGAACATCAAACGCACCTTTGACTATCACAATATTTTTACCGTCGATCCGGTTTACCGTGGTCATCAGTTTCCGTTGCGAATCAAAAGGCAGCTCGGCCAGCCGTGGATACGTGGCGTCCAATTCTTCCTTGCTCATTCCGTTTTGATGAGCGGCCAGTATGATGGCGGTTTCCGTCGGATCGCCTATGTGCTGCGCTTGGCCGTCGCCCTGAAAAACCACCTTACCGTCACAGCATAGTGCGGCATCCCGCAGCAAACGGAAAGAAGCGGGGATATCACTGCTGTGAAGATCATACAGTGTGGCGGTATTCCCGTCAAATAAATGTGTTAGTGTCATACGATTCTGAGTCAGCGTTCCAGTTTTATCCGAACAGATGACAGACGCGCTGCCCAATGTTTCAACTGCGGGAAGCCTGCGAATGATCGCATTACGCTTAACCATATGTTGTACGCCGATGGCCAGCACTATGGTCACGATTGCGGGCAGACCCTCAGGGATTGCCGACACCGCTAGCGAGACCGCCGTCATGAAAATCTCCATAACAGGCATTCCATCAATCAGCCCGATGATAAAGATCACGCCGCAGGCTGCCAGCGCGGCAATCCCAAGGTATTTTCCAAGGGATGCCAGTTTTTGCTGCAGGGGAGTTTGTGCGTCCGGCTCCTCTGCCAGAAGGTTCGCGATTTTACCCATTTCGGTGTTCATTCCAGTGCCGGTGACAATCGCTTTCGCCCGGCCATAGGTAATGCCGCAGCCGGAATATAGCATATTATGACGATCTCCAAGCGGTACATCTTTCGCTACATGGGCGGCGGCGTTTTTTTCTGCAGGGACAGATTCTCCCGTAAGCGCGGATTCCTCGGATTTCAAGCTGGCAGAAGTAATGATTCGAGCATCAGCAGGAACATAGTCTCCAGCTTCTAAAAGGATAATATCGCCTGGAACCAGCTGCGACGCTTCGATAATGGATTCCTGACTGTCCCGTATCGTGCGGGCATGCGGTGCTGAAAGGCTCTTCAATGCCTCCAACGCCTTTTCAGCCTTGCTTTCCTGCATTACACCCATGATGGCATTGAGAACAACGATCAGAAGAATCAGCAGTGGCTCAAAAAATCCATGGCCTTCATAAACAGCAACAACAAAGGAGACAGCCGCAGCGGCAATGAGGATTAGGATCATAACATCCTTGAACTGCTCGACAAAACGCTGCCAGTTGGTTTTCCTCTTTTTCTCCAGCAACCGGTTTTCGCCATTTTGAAGGAGAAGCTCCTGTGCTTGTGCGCTTGTAAATCCGTTTTCGGGATCTGCGTGGAGTTCGTTAATAATATGTTCCAATGTGTCATAATGAGCAATCACAAAGAATTCTCCTCGTATTTAAGTCGTGGTTGTGTGAGTGCCGAATTGTTATATGAATTCACGGTAATTTCGGATTTGCGCGTATCGTTTCCGTAACGTCAGCAATCATCAGAGTTCCTCTATTCCCTGAGCTGAAGATTACCAGGCAATCCATATCCCACAAACAATCAGATTTCAGTCTCAAGTGGCTTTATACGGAGATAAATATCTTTCCCGGAGATTAAAGAAGAAGACATGATTTTAAAAGTTTGAAGGAAAGAAGCGCGCAGTTCTTCATCGCTTTGCCCCGTGGTCATTTTATAGTCATCGTAATAGACGGCAAAATTAACGAGGGGGAATATAGCGTAGAAGAACTCAAACATCGCCAAATCTGATGAATAGTCAAAATCTTTATCTGCCTGAGAAATTGTTTTAATAATAGGATTTTCGTCGTCTTCTGCTGTCAGACTCATAAAATGAAACAGCTCGTTGCGGTTTTTGCTGTTTTTTAAAGATTCAAACATCAATATCCGGATTGTTGTGCGGTTTTCAAGGGTGAAATCCAGTACCTCTTCGAAATATCGATATCCGTTTTTCAGGAAGAAAGAGATATCATCTTCGTTAGTAAAGCACAATCGATCCGGCGTTATATCCAGTCGTCCTGCCTCAATCATTTTCACGATATTTGCATGGACAAAATCCAAGGTAATAGACTTCATCCGATGATGAAGCTCCTGTACTAAAGCGTCCAGAATATCCGCTTTGACTTTGAAATAATAATAAATCAACGCTTTTGTCACATCGGCAGATTGAGCAATCTCAGTTACGCTTGTTGCGTCATAACCCTTTTCAGAAAATAATTTCGTGGATGCACGCAGAATCCGATCTTTTGCGTCTACATCGTTACTCATTAGAATCTTCCTCCTGACTGACCGTCCGGTAAATACTGTAATCATATTACATCGTTTGAGTCACCATGTCAACACTGCCTTGCGTGAAAATCCGACGAGATTTAGTTGCATACCTTTTTCTGCCGGCTCAATTGCAGGCAAGTCACTATTCGCACTTCGTTTCCACGTACCAAAACGACTCTTTTCTCATGATTGCTGGCCGACTCCCTTAAACCTCAATCAGGCCGACTGAATGGATGCGTTAGGATCAACGTTCCACAGACAGAAGCCCCAGAAACAGATCTTCAATGCTTCTGTTTTTTTACATTGACATAAGCTTTTATATCACATATAATGTAACCGGTATTACAATATGTGTGCATGAGGGAGTATATGAACGATCTGGAATGGCTGACGATTAATTATACACTACCTAAAGAACCATCCCGCACTCGGGTAAGCGTTTGGAGAAGATTAAAAAAAAGCGGCGCGGTTTTATTATGTCAATCCGTATGGGTGCTACCCGTGAATAAGGATAACGAAACCTTCCTGAAGAAGATTGCGGATGATATTAAGCAAAATGGTGGTAACTCCTATATTATGCAAATGACCTCTCAAGATAAAAGTACCTCCGAACGTATTGTAAGTGTGTTTAATCAGGCAAGAGATGAGGAATACAGTGAGTTTCTGGAACAATGTGATCAGCTGCTCAATGAGCTGGAGAAGGAATCTAAGCTTGGGAAATTCACGTTTGCCGAGCTTGAGGAAAATGAGAATGATCTTCAAAAACTAAGTGACTGGCAAGAAAAAATCAAGATGCGTGATTTCTATAATGGTTCTTTGCGTTGTGCTGCTGATGAAAAATTAAAACAATGTGAGGCACGGCTGGATCTGTTTATTACAGAGGTTTACCGACAAAATGATGAAGAATCAAAATGATGGAGACCAGAGAGGCATGGACCTTAAACAAAGGGCAATGAAACTGAAAAAGGATGTTCCAGCTGTGTTTCTCGCACTACGGAAAAAGGAAACACCTTTTTTTGCAAAGATATGCGCAGCTGTTACGATCATCTACGCTTTATCGCCCATCGACCTTATCCCAGATTTTATTCCTGTACTTGGTTATCTGGATGACGTGATTCTTCTTCCTGCAATGGTGGCATTAACGGTGCGGTTAATTCCGAAAAAAGTTCTTGAACAATGCCGGAGTGAATCCGAGGGAATATGGCAGAAGGGAAAGCCAAAGAAATTAGTTTATGCATTGCCTATTGCGGCGGTTTGGCTGTTCATTCTATTTCTGATTGCAAGAGCAATTTGGTGTTAATCCGTACAGTACGTATAAGCATCTGGGGAGAACGAGTATGCGGAATGTAATTCTATTGGGGTTGGTGAGTTTCTTTTCTGATATTAGCGCGGAAATGGTTTATCCCATCATTCCCCTTTATTTAACCACCGTGTTCGGTGCGACACCTGCGCTTGTTGGAATCATTGAAGGCATTGCCGAAAGTCTTGCCAGTATATTAAAGGTGTTTAGCGGTTACATCACGGACAAAAAGGGCAAGAAGAAACCGATAGCGATGGTGGGTTACGCTACCGGGCTGGTTTATAAAGCAGCTCTCATCTTTGCTGGCTCATGGATCGGCGTTTTAATGGCACGCGTTATTGATCGTATCGGGAAAGGCATCCGGACGGCCCCAAGAGATGTGATGGTTAGCGATAGCGCGGATAAAAACCATACAGGGAAAGCGTTCGGCATTCATAAAGCGCTGGACATGGCTGGCTCGGCTATCGGAATTCTCATAAGCTACCTGCTGCTTAGAAGTGATGGTGGAAATTTCGAGTATAGAAAACTATTTGCCATTTCTATCATCCCGGCGGTACTGGGTTTGCTTATGTTTTTTTTCATTAAAGAGAAGAAAGAACATCGTCAAGCTGCCAAAAGGGAATCATTCTGGCAAAACATGAAGACGATTGACGGTCAGCTCAAGCTGTATCTCATTGTGGTATTTCTTTTCACGCTTGGGAATTCATCAAACACTTTCCTGCTGCTTCGCGCAAAAAATGTCGGCTTTGACGATACCAACGTCATCCTGTTGTATTTCATATTCAACTTGACTGCGGCTGTTTTCTCCACTCCGCTGGGGAAACTTTCGGATAGGATCGGACGGAAAAAATTACTTGTTGCCGGTTATCTGGTTTTTTCATCCGTTTATCTCGGTTTTGCCGTTGCTTCCAGCAAAGCTGTGATTGTAGCTGTCTTTGTGATGTATGGGTTGTATACCGCTATGATTGCTGGCGTGGAGCGCGCTTTTATCGCCGAAATCTCACCAAAGGAACTCAAGGGAACGATGCTCGGAATGCATTCTACAATTGTTGGGATCGCCCTTCTGCCTGCCAGTGTTATTGCCGGGCTACTGTGGGATGGGTTCGGTGCGCCTGTGACATTTTTCTTTGGTTCAGGAATGTCATTTGCTGCGGCTTTGATTCTGATGATCTTCATGAAGAATACGTACTCCACTAAAGATTGTGGTAGCATACTTCAGTGATGGACTCCAACAATCGGTGATGCTCTTGAATAATTTTGTTATGAACGACGTTGTATCTGCTTGTTCAAGAAAAGAATGGGGGTATTCACGATGAACCATAAGAAACTGAGCTGGTTACCATGTGCAGTCAGCATCATTATTTTTGTATCGCTTTTGGCAGCGCTACTATATTCACACGATCTGTTGCCGGCTAATAGGATGCTTCCCACGATCTTTGGCCTGTCAGCTTTTTCATTGGTATTGACGGAAGTATTGCTTTCCCTGCGCCCGAAATTCCTGGAACGGCAGATTGGTTTGTCGGCAATCTATAAAATTCATGGCATGACCGCATTTGTGTTGGTTGCAGCATCCATCATTCACGCAGCAATGATTGAGGCGACCAAGGGTGGTGAAACTGCTCTGACGATCGCGAGTTTTACTGGTTCGCTGTCACTGCTGTTACTGATAGTGATATTGCTTACAGGAATGTTTATTTTATCCGGCTCATATATCAGAAAATTTCCATTTCTCAAATGCTTGAAAATCCATACAATCAAACGTGAAGCTGGCTTGTGGATACATCGTTTGGCAAAAATTGCGGTCCCTGTGATATTTGTTCATATGGTGTTGATTGATTATGTACGATCCAATACAAGTCTTTGTATCTTATTGGGGGTTTATGTAACCATGACCATGGTTGCGGTTGCTGTATCATATGTGTCTAGAAAACGTCTCCCCAGGTATAAGTTGCATAACTGTAAACAACTTAATGAAAAGGTGTTTGAACTTGAGTTTAGGCAAGAGAATAGTGTCATAATGACATACGACCCAGGGCAGTTTGTTTTTATTCGTTTCTTGATATCACAAGTATCCAACGAAAGCCATCCTTTCTCGATTTCGAGTGCGCTGGCTCATGATAACAACTCCATTAAAGTCATGATTAAAAACAGTGGAGATTATACCAGTACAATGAATTTACTTAAGAAAGATGATGTTGCAATCCTCGAAGGTCCCTATGGTAATTTCATGGACAATCGTGTTTACATTGCCAACACACCGCTTGTGATGCTGGCAGGTGGCATTGGGATTACCCCTATGCTCAGTATTCTGCGCAGTCAAAGGATCAGACAGCCCACAAGAAGAATCGTATTAGTATGGGCGCTTACTCAAAAAAACGAATTAATGTTAGTTGATGAACTTCAAAGCATACAAAAGATAAATCCAAATTTTTCCTACCAAATCACATTTGATCAGGAACACGTGGAAACATTTAATTATGGTCGGATTTCAAATGAATATTTGCATCGGATCAGAGTAAGCACATTGTATAATAAAGCGGATTTTTATATTTGTGGTCCGCCGCCAATGATGAACGCTGTGAAAAGTATCTTGCTTGACAATCATGTTGAACCAGAAAGTATTCACACTGAAGATTTTTCGTTTTAAGAATTGCGTTTCTTGATTATCTAGTCAAACTTACTTAGAGTAATGTTAGAGACATGTTTTGTAATAAGCTCTAGCTCTATCCGTCTTTAGCCAATATTTCCAGCATTGAATGCTTGCATAGATATTCAAACGCTTCCAACGTCTGTTCGACCGAGGTTTCTTCACCTCGCTTTATCCACAACTTCAATACATTTGTTAGCATATCACCATAGAATAGTGCTAGATTATCAGCGGTGAGCAGTGGCAGATGGTTGTGATGGTCATGTGCTTTCAGTAACATTTCGCGGAGCAAATCAACCAACGTGTTTTCCATGATGGAGGCAAAAGAATTCTGTCCTTCCAATTTCAATACGCATTCGTAAAACATACGATGCTTTTCTATCCTTTTGAGTATCAATCCAAAAGCTTCTCTGTAATATTGAACTTCTATCAGTGCGCGAGCGGGATCAATCACATCGCTTTTGAAAATCCATTCCAGCAGTTCATATTTATCAATAAAATGATGATAAAAAGTCGGGCGGATAAGCTTGGCGCCGCTGGTGATCTGTTTAATTGTCAGCTTCTCGAATGGAACGCCGCTCAACACTAAGCGGACAGCGCTGTCAGCCAGCGCGTTCCGTGTCGTGCTTTTCTCGTCCGCCATTTTTATCTCCCGGTTCGTTTATTTGGAATAGCTCTTGATGGCTGCGTTTAGCAATGCGGAAAAAACCTGCAGGATGATCTTACGGGTTTTATCGTCAATGCTGCTCACGGCCGCAAGGACAGCCGGTCCATTTTTCAGCGCGCCTTCCGCAAGTTGCCCAAGCGTCTCGGCTTTGGTGGCTGCTAATAGGGAATAAAATGTGTTGATGAAAACCATACGCTCTTGCTCATCTACACTGCGAAGCCAGTTCTTGATAAGTGTATCCATATACTGGCTTCCTCTGCGTAATTGATCGATGACGATAAAATGATTGTCTTCGACTTGCCAATAAAAGGGATTATGCTGCATAATACTGAAGCCTGATGAGTTCACCACCGTGTAGTTTTCCGGATGCAGTAAAAGCATTCCGATTATTGATGACTGTGGGACAAACGAATGTATCTTTTGCTGGATTCTTTGATTGCCTTCGCTTGCAAAAGTATCCTCATCCATCCCTGGTCCATCATTGCAGTACACAGCCATAATGCGGGATTGGATATCCATTGGGCTATGAGCGCTTGCATATACCGCAAGGTTCCCGCCTTTGGAGTGTCCCCCGACACGGAGCGGACAATCAAGGCGGTTGGCGGCATGCTGCAGGTACTCCAGGGCCGCGGTCTGCGCATGAACCGGCGCGGCATAACAGAGGTTGAAATCCTCTTTCCACCCAACCAAAGTGCTATCCGTACCGCGAAAGGCAATATAGGCTGTTCCGTCATCCAACAGATATGTGGTCGCGGAAAACTGCTTTTCCAGCTCCGGGTTTGTATCTGTTACGTAATTTGTCAAGCGCATTTGTGCAAAGCGTTTAGATTCCACCAGCTTTGCCAGCAGCTTTCGATTATCCTTTTCCAATATCCCCAGTCCCGTAACGCGTGTGTCTTCACATGCCGCGATATCCCGGAAAGTCAATTCACGGTTGAACCCAGGAATGTACTCCAACTGAAGGTATGAGGCTTGCGATAAGACAAGGTTGTCGATCTCATTGAATGCTTCTTCTGAGAAGCGTTTTTCATTGTTTTTTCCTACATAGTCGATTGTATTGCCCATCATGTTGCTCCTTTACATGAGCTGTTTGCAAGGATACGTTATTTTTTTCTGCTTCGCCTGATATCCACAAACAGCCAGATGCTCATTACAAATGTGACGCTATAACCAATCACACCGATTGCCGGGACCTGAAATAACTGTGGCTGCATGTTCGTTGTGGACAGTAAACTCGAACCAAGCAAAAGTGAAGCGACTAGGATGGCTTTGACGAGTGTGTTTACCCAGTTGCTGACCATGATTCTGAATTCGTCCGTCGCCTGTAATTCCATCCCCAGCTTGGTTTGTCCTTTCATCGCCATTCGTAATGAATCAGCAAGCAGCGCAGGGATATCCAATGCTTTTTTTCCGGAATCCATCATGGACTGTCCACTTTCGGATAT
>Ga0116164_10001572_pt1 | contig 17162 bp, 17 predicted proteins | sample AD_UKC109_MetaG_FD_89888 | JGI IMG/M metagenome (GOLD analysis project Ga0116164, IMG submission 89888) | Active sludge microbial communities of municipal wastewater-treating anaerobic digesters from Hong Kong - AD_UKC109_MetaG | ecosystem: Engineered > Bioreactor > Anaerobic > Digestate... | reverse complement strand
GGTATCCGAGCCGAAGGCCGGTCATGGCGTAGAGCTTTGAGAAGCCGTTGAGGACGATGGCGTCGTCGGTGAACTCCAGAATCGAGTGCTCCTTTCCAGCGTAGACGAGGCCGTGGTAGATCTCGTCGGATATGACCCGGACTCCCAGATCGGCGATCTCCCGCATCCTCTCCTCCGAGAGGACCGTGCCCGTCGGGTTTGAGGGCGAGTTGATGAAGACGGCCTTCGTCCTATCGGAGATCCGCGAAGCGATCGCCTCGGCCCGGAGCTGAAAGCCGTCCTCCTCGCTGACGGGGACCGGCACCGGCACCCCTCCAGCGAACCGGATGAAGTTGGGGTAGCAGGCGTAGCCGGGGTCGGAGATTATCACCTCGTCACCCGCCTCCAGGAGGGCCGCGAAGACGAGCATCATGGCGGGAGAGGTTCCCGAGCCGACGACGATCCGACCAGGGTCGACGGAGACGCCGTACCGCTCGTTGTAATGATCGGCGATCGCCTCCCGGAGCTCGGGGTCGCCGAGGCTGTGGGTGTAGTGGGTGTGCCCTTCGGCGAGGGCCTTGTTCACCGCCTCAGAGATCGGGGCCGGAAGGTCGAAGTCGGGCTCGCCCACCTCCAGGTGGACGACGTCGATCCCCTGTTTTTCCATCTCATGGGCGCGCTCCAAAACGTCCATCACCAAAAAGGGGGTCATCTCCTCTGCTCGTCGTGAAATCATGTCGTGGGGCTCCTGGATGTGGAATCTGCTCTAACGGACTAATCTTTGATACGAATTTGATGAGGATCTGGAGTCTGATTGTGTTTGTTCGGCGGCATCCGTGGACGTCGATATACGTGTATATTTTTTAAATTCTATTGGTCGAATCTCGGCTTCGATGGATTTACGACTAGTGCCCATTTCAAATTCAAGGCCTGAAGGGCCAATTTTGGCTTTTGTGAGCGTATGATACGTAAGGGTAAATATGAATAAAGCAGATAAAAATATGAATATAGTAATAAAACATATATCAGAGATCATTTGTATATGAAATAAATAAAAGAAACCTATAAAGAATAGTGGTAATATTATATATGCAACTAAATTTTGATTTGGAGACTTCGTGATATCTGTACTACGAATAATCCGAAGATTGTGAATTACGTTCTCGTTCATCGGATCAAGACGAAATGCTGTTCGGAATTGTTCTTCTGCTTTATTATATTGTTTCAATTTTGCATAGACCCTACCAAGGTTGTTATGGATTTCAGCAACTGAAAGTGGTTTCATAGAATCTGAATGTTTTAATGAGATAAGATAAGATTCTTCTGCAGCTTCAAGATAGTCTTTATCCGCAAGGATATCTGCAAGCGTCCCAAATGCGTAGGGATTTTCTGGTTCAATTTGAAGTACAAGTTTCATTTCCGCTATAGCTTCATTTAATCGAGAAGTTTCCATCAAAAAATATGCATAATTATAGTGAGCCGCAGCCGATTTCTTATCAAGCTCGATCACTTTTTTGTATTGATCTTTGGCCTCGTCATAACGACCTATATCTTTGAGCAGGATTGCGTAATTGTTGCGTGCATTCACATATTTCGGGTCTAACTCCATCGCTTGTTTGTATTGATATTCAGCCTCTACATAACGACCCAAATCTGTGAGCAGGTTCGCGTAATTGTTGTGCGCAGTCGCATATTCTGGGTCTAGCTCGATTGCTTTTTTGTATTGATATTCAGCCGACTCGTAGAGACCAAAATCTGTGAGCAGATTCCCATAATTGTTGCGCGATATCCCCGATTTCGGGTCTAATTCGATCGCTTGTTTGTATTGATATTCAGCCTCGTCTTTTCGACCCAAATCTTGGAGCAGGTTCGCATAATTGTTATGTGCTGCCGCATATTTCGGGTCTAGCTCGATCGCTTTTTTGTATTGATATTCAGCCTCGTTTTTTCGACCCAAATCTTGGAGCAGACTCGCGTAATCATAATGTGCATTCACATATTTCGGGTCCAGCTCGATCGCTTCTTTGTATTGATATTCAGCTTCATCTTTTCGATCCAGATCTTTGAGCAGGTTCGCGTAATTATTATGCGCTGCCGCATATTTCGGGTCTAGCTCGATCGCTTGTTTGTATTGATATTCAGCCGCCTCATAAAGACCCAAATCTGCGAGCAGAACTCCATAATTGTTATGCGAAATCCCAGATTTCGGGTCCAGCTCGATCGCTTGTTTGTATTGATATTCAGCCTCGTCTTTTCGACCCAGATCTTTGAGCAGATTCGCGTAATTGTTATGCCCTGCCGCATATTTCGGGTCCAGCTCGATCGCTTGTTTGTATTGATATTCAGCTTCGTCTTTTCGACCCAGATCTTTGAGCAGGTTCGCGTAATTGTTGTGCGTTATCCCAGATTTCGGGTCTAGCTCGATCGCTTGTTTGTATTGATATTCAGCTTCGTCTTTTCGACCCAGATCTTTGAGCAGGTTCGCGTAATTGTTGTGCGATATCCCAGATTTCGGGTCTAGCTCGATCGCTTGTTTGTGGTATATTTCCGAATTTTTGAGATCTCCGATATGCCTCGCCGCAGTACCTGCATTATTGTATGCTTTAGATTTTTCGGCGCCTTCTAAACCCTCTGCCGCTGCAAGTGCGAGTACATATGCTAACACATAGAGACCGTTTTTTCTAGCTCTGACAGATAGCCCCTTAAGCTCTATGGCTGCTATTTCCATCTCCTGCGCAAGCTTGAAGGCCTGGTCCACGCAGACATCCAGATCGCCCTTCTCGATGCAGGGGGCAAGCTTCTCTTGGAATTCTTTCAGCTTTTCTTCAACCATGTCTGCCTCATGGAACAACTTTCAACTTAAAATCCTTTCACCTTTCTCATATTGGTTTGGCTCCCTCCAGAGGACAGCGGCCTGGACGCAATTTCCCCTGACATCCTCATCTCTCCCCCACTGCCCCTACGCGACCTTCAGCTGGGCCTCGACCAGCTCGTCGAGAAAGCTCCTCCTCACCTCCTGGGCGTAGTCCCAGAGGTCGGCGCAGGCATCGCGCGCCCGCGCCCGCTCCTCCATCACCCGCACCAGGTCCAGAAGCGAGCCATACATTAGCGGCGCCGCCTGCCGCAGCCTCTCGTCGAAGGTGCTCGCGGCTTTTTCGGACACGATCAATCTGCACCCGCCGCCGGCGTCGTCCCAGGCCATGCACCCCGCCTGCAGGCAGGCCCGCGCCACGAAGGGGCAGGCTTTCTCCTTCTTTTCATCCTGAGTCACGATTTTTCGCCTCCTTAAACTGAATTAGCCTGATCTATCGACGATTTATTTCTGCGGGATCGATTTCAGTTCCCAGACGGATTTCATGATTATTTTTGATCCTATATTCAACTTTTCACCCATGTTAAAGGCTGTCGCCCATGAAAAAGGCTGAAAGGACTTTTCGATCCAAGATGAATGAAATGAGAATGATTGATTCATTTTGGAGAAATCAATGAGCTTTAATTCCAAATGACGTGATTTTTGCTGAGTTCGATAAAAGCCCATTAGGACAAAATTTTAAGTAAAATGCCCGGCAGTTATGATAGCTAATTCTGATTTGAATGAAGCACGGATCTCAGATCCGTTGATCGGAACTGTCGACCAGAAGGTCTCGGGCAGGGTTGAGGGGAGGGGTGACTGGTATGACATACCGCTGCATCTCAATTTGCCAGCGCGTCATCCCGAGCTTCAGTCCGTCCGAATTAAAGGGGGTTAACCAGATCATGAAATCGACCTATATAGCGGCGATCCTCGCTCTATTTTTGCTGGCATCGCCAATCTTTGCGGCCGACGCCGCCTCTGCTCAGCAACAGTTGAAAGCCCAGCCCGTCTTGGAGATGACGCCGGTCACCATGGCCGTTATGGAGAGGTTCCTCCCGATCTACTACGCCGACGGTGGCGAGTCCCTGGGATCGGTATACTACGCCGGCACCGCCTCCGCTACTGACGACATCATCTACACGAGGCCCTCGGGAAGACTTTACAGCTTCACCTTCCATCCCGGAATCCCCGAGAAGCTCTACTACGTCAACGCGAACGAGCGCAACATTTACATGACCGCTGAGACCGGGTCCGGCTGGTCCGCTGAGATGACCGTCTACACCCACTCCACCTACGTGAGAGACATCGCCTTCGCCTTCGACCGGGACGGCGAAATCGGCCTCTACTTCAGCGAGGCGACGGGAGCCAGCAGCGACGGCAAGATCTACAAGCTCGATGCCGGCGGCTCTGCCGTTCCCTTCTACACCGTGAAACTCTCTGACGTCGGAGGCTACTGGTCCGGAGATTTCGCCTTCGATCACGACGGAAACCTCTACCTCAGCTCAGGAAACCAGGTCCCCGCCAGCATATACAAGGTCGCTGCCGGGACCGGGGCTGTGACCAAGATATTCGACACAAGAACCGGGTCGATTGCCGGGCTCATCTACAGAAACGGCTACCTCTACTACGCCGACTGGCGCCAGAGCATATACCGCCTCGACACGACCAGCATGACGAGCACCGTCTACTACACAAACCCCAACAGAACGTGGATCTCTGACGTCGGCTTCAAAGAGAGGTCAGACGCCGCTGGAAGCAGACCGACAGCCGGAACATACGCGGTGTCCATAACCGTCCCAACCTACACGACAGGGACGCAGAAGACGGTGAAGTAGCCGCCGACGAAATCTATGATGTAGAACCAAAGCAATCCGAGGGACGTTTGAGCCCATCCCTCGATTCGTCTCTTTTTGGTCAAGATCGCTGAGAAATGAAAGCTGATCACGGACTTCGATTCACCTCATCAGGTGGACCCTGCCATGAAAAAAACGACAATACTTGCAGTTGTGATCCCTATCATCCTCGCCTTCGGGGCGACGGTCTCATCGGGCGTCGAACTCGCCTACGTCTTCGGCATAGACGACTCCATCTACAGAGTGGATACGGAAACCGGGACCGCCGGGACGGTCTACACCATACCTCATTACATCGAGCTCCGCGGCATCGATGCCGCTCCCGACGGGAAGATCTACTTCGTCACCGGCCAGGCTGGCGACGTATACGAGGAGGAACCCCTCCGGTACAACTACCTAGAGCACGTAAAGAGCATCAGCCCCTCTGCATCTCTCGATGGCGACTACGGCGATGAGGCTATAGTTTACACTCGGGAGACGTTCTTTCCCCTACCAGACGGCGAGTACGAGCCCATCAGGGACGTCGCCATCAGGACCGCCGACGACATTGGAAGCTACGATGTGTACTACAGCATCGCCACCGGGGCCGGAGCTGACGGTCGAATATACAGGATTGACGGCCCCGAATCCGCCACCCTCTACTACACCGTGAGACTCGCCGACGTTTCCGTCCCCTCATGCAACGGATCTGCCGGAACCTGGGCTGGCAACTTCGCCTTCGACGATGCCAACAACCTCTACATCAGCTCCGGAAACCACAATCCAGCCTCCATCTTCAGGATCAGCGGCGCAACCATCTACGGGGTATCAGGTGCTCCCGTTGAGATCTACAGCCAAAATTGCAGCATCATGGGCCTCTGTTACGAGAGCCCCGACAGCCTATACTTCGCTGACTGGGGATCGAGCATATACAGGCTGGACCTGGAAACCCTCGAAGCTGAGCTCGTCTACACCAACGAATCCGTCGGACACTGGATGAGAGACGTTGCCCTCCTCACCGGGAGGATCGCCGCCGGTCGAACGCTCCCCTCCACTATGTCGATGACGGCCCACCTTCACATCGTTCCAGATCTCAGGATCACCGAGATCCAGGCTGGCGAGCCCACCTTCAAGGATGGCGGAAGGAAAGCGGCTGTCCCCCTGACCGTCACCGTCAAGAACGTCGGCATTTCGAAAGCTGATGCTTTCGAGGTGGGCATAACCGCCCTCTACCCCGGACAGAGAACCGAGGTTGTGGCCACCTTCAGCCCGCCTGGAAAGGTGGAGGGGCTTAATGGCGGCGAGGAGGTCGCCCTCCAGGGAACCTTGACCCTGGAAGATCCCCTAGGCATGTCCCTTTACGACCAGAAGATAGCCATCAAGGCTTATGCCGACAGCTGTTTCGGCTTCAAATCCATGCCCGAATACTGCAGGGTCGAAGAGGACGACGAGACGAACAATGATATGGTGATCGACCTGAAGCTTCCGGCAGCTCCCCTTGGAGGTCTGATGCCAACTACCGGTTCCCTGACCAAACGCTGAGCCGAAGATCAAAGACCTTCGGGTTTGGATCGTAGGGGTTTCAGCTCAAACCACCGCTTCAGGGGCCCCAGAGCTGCCATTTCGCCGCCCGGCCAGGGCCGAGAGGAGGATGTAAAAGCCCGTCTCCGTCAAGATGCAGACCGCCGCCGGGACCGCGGCTCGGGGTCCAAAGAGGAGGAGGGCCACCGTGGCCGCAAGCCCCAGGTTCTTGAAAGAGGCGAATAGAGTGTAGGCGACCCTCTGAGGACGCTCAATCCCAGCGAAGAGAGCAGCCACGTAGACGATCACCCCCGAGAGAAACGTCCGGGCGAAGGCGATCAAAAGAACCCCAGACACCTCCGTCGATATGGCGCTGCTGTTCAGCCCCACCACAATGTAGGTGACGGCAAAAAGGCCAGCATTGATGGGGTGGGCCGGATCTATCCTCAACCGGCCGACCATCCTGGAGGCGAGGATGGGCAGAAGGATCAGGAGGAGGACGATCTCCAGGGTGTCACCGACACCAACCCCAGCCCCCGCCTCCCGGGCATAGATCGATATGATCAGGGGGGTGAGGACGAGGGACGCAATATACGATAAGGCCTCCGAGTAGAGAGCGAGCCGGACGTCGCCATCCAACAACTTCGTCAGGGGGACGACGGCCACCGCCGGTGGAACTGCCGCCATCACCACAAACCCGAGAACGAAAGCCTCCTCCTCCAAAACCAGGTAGGCGAGAAAGAGGATAAGCCCCGATAAGAAGAGGTAGTTGATGAGAAATCCGGCCAGAGCCCCCCGGACCGACGGAAGGCCGGAATCGATCCCCGCCATGGAGAAGGCCATCATGAGAAATAGCGCCGGTACCACGAGAGGCTCGATCCTCTCGGCCGGACCCGGGAGGAGAAAGCCGAGAGCCACAGCCAGGGCCAGGATGAAGGACGTATTTTTATGAAGATCGATCTGCACGATGAGACCAGGGCTCCTTTGATCACCGCTCCCATCGATCTCTCACCACTTGAATATATTCCCTTGAGGCCTATGCATTCCATCCCATCTTCCGCGGTCCGGTATAAAAATGGCAGAACGTCGGGCAGAATTAAACGAGAAGGATCAATAACGGCAGAAGAGGCAAAAAAACATCCACTTAAAAACAGTCCTGCGCAGCCCTATAGCTGCGCTGACTGAGGATAGATAATTTCAGACTTTGTGGGCTACGGCGAACTTTCGCATAACCCTGTCAATACATATGCTGACCTTGTCTCCGACCTTTGTCTCAGAGACGAAGATGACAAAGCCCTCGACTCGAGCTATGCCGTCACCCTGCCTTGATATGTCCTCAATCTCCACTTCGTACGTCTTTCCAGCTTCAACTGGAGACGAGCTTGTGAATCCGCCACTGCTGAAGGATCCTCGATTGTTTCCGTACACTCAGTTCACATCCGTTTGCGAAAAACCGTAAAAACAGCCTCGCACACTGGCTGACAACGCCAGAGGGTTATTTAAACCTATGTACGCCTCAGAGCCCTGGATCGGAGGGGAGGGATTCATCAATCCGCCGTTTGGAGGTCGCGAGAGACGAACCTATCCCCCTCCCGCCTCATCTCGCTGACGATCCTGCCGTCGACGAGCCGGAGGATCCGATCGGTCTTCTCGGCCATGTTCATGTCGTGGGTGACGAGGATGAAGGTCTGGTTCATCTGCCGGTTGAGCTTTCGTAATAGCTCGTAGATCATGTCCGAGCTTTTGGAGTCGAGGTTTCCCGTCGGTTCGTCGCCGATGACGATGGAAGGATGGCCCGCAAGAGCCCTTGCCACCGCCACCCTCTGGTTCTGGCCGCCGGAGAGCTGGTTTGGCTTGTTCTTCAGTCGATCTCCGAGCCCCACCTCCCCAAGAAGGGCGATGGCCCTCTCCCTCGCCTCTTTTTTGTCCATCCCGGCAATGAGAAGGGGCATCATCACGTTCTCGACGGCGTCGAACTCCGGGAGAAGATGATGATACTGGAAGATGAAACCGAGCTCCTTGTTTCTCAGCCTCGCCCTCTCCTTTGAGCTGACGTGGGTTATGTTCTGTCCCTTCAGCCAGATCTCGCCGTCGGAGGGGGTGTCTAGAAGACCTATCATGTTCAAAAGGGTCGACTTGCCGCTGCCGCTGGGCCCCACGATCGATAGGACCTCCCCCTCCTCGATGGTCAGGTCGACGTCGTCCAAGGCCATCAGCTCCACCCCGTCTCCGTAGACCTTTCTCATCTTCTTGATCTCAATGATTTTGCTCAAGCCCGGATCACCTCCACATAACTCATTCGGTAGCTATCGCCTCCACTGGGTCGAGCCGCGAGGCCTTGTATGCGGGATATATACCAGCCAGGAAGTTGATGAGGAGAGCACATACGGCGACGATCAGGAACGTCCCCAGGTCCAGAGCCACCGTCATCCTGTCGGCTATGTAGATCTCGGCCGGAACCTCGATCGTCCCGATGAACTTTGCGGCGACGTAAGCGAGCCCCCCGCCCAGGAGCGCCGAGGGCGGCCCCAAGATCACGCTCTCCAGGATGAATATCTTCATGATCGAGAGCTGGTCTGCACCCATCGCCATCATGATCCCTATCTCTTTCGTCCTGCGACTTATTATCATTATCATGGTGTTGGCGATGCCAAGGCCAGATATTATGCCAATTAATATATAGAAAATGAGGGAGGTGGAACTGTTGACGTTCAGCATATCCAAGATGTCCCTGCTCTTCTCCTGCCAGCTCTCTGCCTTATATCGGGTTTTATTGTTCAGATCCGCGGCTACAGCGGGAGCCGCATCGATGTCCGATAGCCTGATCCCCATCTCAGTGACCACGTCCCCCTCCCCCAAAAGGTCTTGGGCGGTCTCGAGGGGGAGGTAGACGAGGGTCTGGTCGAGGCTGGTCCCCGTATCTATGATCCCCACCGCCTTCACCTTTATCGTGACGTTCTGCCGGGTGAGCCGGAAGTCATCTCCCCGTTTCAGCTCCAGGTCATCAGCGAGGTCAGTCCCCACCACGGCGGCATGCCGCTTGAAACGCAGGTCGTAGTAGTCGCCCCATATCATGTCCTCCCTGACCCTGAGGAGGAGGTCTTCCTGGACCGGGTCCGCCCCGATGAAGGTGACCCCCACCACATTGTCCTTGTACTTGGCCGCCGCCATCCCCACCAGCCTCGGGGAGGCCGCCACGACCTCAGGGTCCTCCTCGGCGATGGCAGTGAGGGTCCGATAGAGATAGATGTAGTCCTCGTCCTCCTTCGGGTCGACGGTGACATGGGGCGAGTTCTCCACGGTGTTCTCGATGAGGTTCTCCTCGTACCCCTCCATCAGCCCTATCAGAACGACGACAACTCCTACGGCCAGAGCTACAGATAGAACCGTGAAGAGGACCATCTTAGGGTTTCCGAGGATGTGTCTTTCTGCGATCGCAAGCTCGAACATCCTATCTCAACCTCGCAGGGCGACCACCGGGTCCAGCTTTGAAGCCTTGTAGGCGGGATAGAACCCCGCGATCATGCTCAGGATCAGGGCGAGGAGGGGAAAGGCGATGAGGTCGAAAGGGTCGACGAGGAACTTAATGACGATCGGCTGGGGTGCCGTCGGGGCGGTGATGGTCCACTGGAGGCTGTTGAAGTAGGCGGAGACTAGGTAGCCGACGAGGCTTCCGGCTATGCCACCAGCGAGACCCAAAATCCCGCTCTCGAGAAGGAATATGCTCCAGATATGAAAACGGCTGGTTCCCATGGCCATCAGCATCCCGATCTCTCGCGTCATCTCCAAAACGAGCATGTTCATGATGTTAGCGATCCCAAAGGATGCGATCAAGAGGATCAGGGCAAAGATCAGTGTGTCGGATAAGTTCTCGAAGGCCATAGTCTCTTCGAACTCAGGAAACATGTTTCTCCAGCTTCTGGCATCGTATCCGCGGGCTGAGATCTCGTCGGCGACGAAATCTGCCTGGTAGGGGTCATCGAGCTGGATGTTGATGTAGGTGATGACATCCCCCTCTCCCAGAAAGTCCTGCGCCGTATCCAGGGAGACGAAGGCTGATTGGTCCCATTCTTCGACCCCCGTTCTGAAGACGCCCGCCACCACCAGATTCATGGTATTTGCATCAGGAAAGCTGGCTGTGACGTCTTCGCCGATCTTCACGTCCAGCTTCTCGGTCACCTTGTCACCCAGAATGACCCTCCTCCCGCTCGAGATCGCGTAAAATTCGCCCTCGATCATATACTTGTCACCGATGCTGGTAACATTGTTCAGCTCCACAGGAACAACCCCGGTCATCTCGACGTTCTCGACGTTATCCTCGAAGGAGAGGGTTGCCGTGGTGCTGAGGGCGGGTGAGACGGCGGCAACCCCTGGGATCGCCCAGACAAAGTCGATGAGGGTCTTGTAGAGGTAGATGTAATCCTCTCCCTCTTTGGGGGTGACCAGAACGTGGGGGGCCAACTCGAAGAAGAGATCGAAGTAGGTTTCGAAGTTGCCGTTCGTAACAGCCCTGACGACTATTATTATGGCCACGGCAAGGCCGACGGCCCCTACGGCAAGAGCGGTCTGCCTCTTACGAGTCCTGATGTGTTTTGTGGCCACGAAGAGATCGAGCAAGGGATACACACCTCGGGGGTCTGGCAGGCGCAGCCAGTATCCAGTAACCCTTCTTCGTATCTTATTTATAAAGATCGGACTCCACCGGCCCGGACCCCCAAAAGCCCCCCCCTGCCGCCGTTCTCGCGGGCCGCCTCGAATCGCCGTCCGCAGCCATCAGGTTCTGAAATCGGAAAATTGGAAATCAGAGGGTGACCTCTTCGGCCTCCTCCACGGAGTAGTTCTCGTGGACGACCTTGCAGAGCCTCTTCACAAAGAGGGTCGGATTTTTGGCCTGGAAGATGTTCCTTCCGATGGAGAGGCCACCACCGCCGACGTTTATCGAGTCGAAGACCATCTCCAAAACCTGGTGCTCGGTATCCATCTTGGGACCGCCCGCGATCACGACGGGGACGCTGCAGCCTTTGACAACCTCCTTGAAGGTCTCAGGAGATCCAGTGTAGTTCGTCTTGACGATGTCGACCCCCAGCTCAGCTCCGATCCGGGCGGCGTGCTTGACGTACTCGACGTCGTGCTCGGACTTTACCTTCGCTCCTCTTGGGTACATCATGGCGAGAAGCGGCATCCCCCAGCCGTCGCAGGTCCTGGCGACCCGTCCGAGGTCATGGAGCATATGGGCCTCGTCGTCGGCCCCGACGTTGACGTGGATGCTGACGGCGTCAGCACCGACCCGGATGGCGTCCTCCACCTCGGTGACCAGAACCTTGTGGTTTGGGTCAGGGCTGAGGCTGGAGCTGGCTGACAGGTGGACGATGAGCCCCACGTCCCGGCCGTCGCCCCGGTGGCCGAAGAGGGGAAGCCCCATGTGACCCAAAACGGCGTTTGCCCCGCCTTCAGCCACCTTGTCCACCGCCTCTTGGAGGTCTATCAATCCCTCGATCGGGCCCACCGTCAGGCCGTGGTCCATGGGGACGATGACCGTCCGGCCCGTCCTCCTGTTGAATATCCTCTCCATTCTGATGGACTTTCCGACGTTCCTCATGGGGGAAAGGCATTGAGGAGTCGAGATTAAAAGGTAATGGTCGAGAATGGTGAGTACTCACCCAATTTGCACAGTCGATAAACCTCAGAATCATTCTTGGTTTTGTTTCTATTTGAGGCACCAACCAAGAGTTTCTTCTGCAATTTTGTGTCTAATGTACCCAAAGAAACAGGATGGCAACAGGTCAGCCTTCAAGACCAGCCTGCCCGATCATTTCCTCTGTTTTTCCTTCATGAACCTATTAATACGTAAAAGATGAAAAACCAATTCATGAAAAAAGTCGTCTTCTCCGGCCTCGTCGCGGGGTCCCTGATGCTTGGCGTGTCCCTTCTCCTATCGCTCATCATCTCGGCGATTTTTCCGGATTCCATGGCTGAGTACTCAAATGCTGCGATATTCAGGCAGATGGACGATCCTCTCATGTACTACTTCTTCCTCCACCCCTTCGTCATGGGCATAATCCTCTCCTTCATCTGGCTGAAGGTGAGAGGGCTGATCAACGGCGAGAGAATGACGAAAGGCTTAGCCTACGGATTTTATGTCTGGCTCTTCTTCGGGGTCCCAGGAATGCTGATATCCATCAGCACCTTCCAGGTCTCGCCGTTTCTCGTGGGAACATGGACCGTCAGCATACTGGCACAGTATCTGGCAGCAGGCGTCGCCATCAGTCGGATGGCCCAGTAGGCGGATGACGGAGGCTCGGGATCAACAGAGATGAGCATCGCCAAAAAGAGATATGTGGGGCGTTATTTTGTTAGCTAGCCCCATATACAAATACGCCATGCTCGCTTAGGTCGTAATCCAGCCCCTGGAACCTGGTCAAGTACTCTTGATGGATCGCCTGAGGGTCCATATCTTCAAAGATATCCGGATAGAACCATTTGGCCAGATAGGCCTCTGCTATGAAATGCTTGCTTCCCGTCAGCTCTTTGATGATCACATATACCTTGTCGTCCTTCACCGCAGATACCTGTGACAGCTCCGGTCGATTCACCATCTCATCATGCATCTCTTTCAGCCAATTGAGATCGTCTACGTCGTATCCGTATTTTCCCCTGGTGTAGCCTTGTACGATTATGATCTCCGGGTCTCGCACCATAACCTCTTCCTCGTCTACAACGTTGTAGCCGGTCAGATCTCCGAAGATATCATGACCTCCGGCCATGCTCACTATCTGATGTGTAACGGTTCCAACGCCACCTACGTTGTAAGGATCGCCAAAGCCCTCGAAGTAGACTTTTGGTCTCTCATCCTCGGGGATGGCTTCCACCCTGTCTCTTATATCGTCGAGGCATTTGTCGTAGAATTCAGTGAAGACCTCCGCCGGGTCTTCTTTATCTAAAATGAAGCCCAACTTATTTACCTCTTCGAGATACGTATCCGGCTGGAAACAGTCAAAACGAACCACGGTGATGCCGGCATTCTCCAGCTGATTTTGAACTTCATCACAAGACGTTACAAACTGTGTTGCATACAAAAATACGATATCTGGATCGCTCTCTATCACCTTCTCAACGTCGGGGCTCCACCCGGTGCCCACGTTTAAGGTGTCTTGGAACTCCGGGAAGAAATCGTCTTCGGATATGGCGCTCGACGAGACAGCCACAATCGATTCCGGTTCCTGATCGAGGGAACGCATCGCCTCAAGAACGTTTGCATTTAACACGACGATTCGTTCCAGCGGTTTGTTTATGGCGACAGTTCTCCCGGTGGAATCTAGTATCGTGATCTCATCTTCGTCGCCGCTTATAATCCGGTTTATCTGATCTACGTCCCCCTGATCAATTTCGCCGTCAGAGTTGGCATCTGCCAGATCGGTAGCATCATTCGTTTTCGCGATGATGCCCTGTACATATTCTACGTCAGCTTCATCGATCTCCTCATCCATGTTGGCATTTCCAAAAATACCAAGAACATAAGCAGATGCCCCTGCAGGCATCGCCACTAGTGCCGTGCATAGCAGCATCGCAAATACGCAGACCATTCTCCTCATTTTGCCACCTTATTATCCAAACTACTAGTAATACGTCTCAATTAAATGAGCGGATTTAGTAAGATAAATCCCAGTCAAATGGGGGATTTTTTAGATATATAACATTGCCGATAATTGAGACGCACCTTGCTGCTGGTGGCGCCTTTTTTCCGGAGATCAAACCAGAAGCAGAAAAATACGCACCGTTGCGGCAGATGTTGGGGAATTCTATGAAAAATAAAGTTGCGGGACGGTCCCCACGATCATCCCGCATCGTAGTAGCAGACCTCGTCGACATCCAGGACCGTTGGCGACCCGAGCTTGAAGCTCTTGACGCACCTCACCCGACCATGGCCCACCATCTGGAGCTGGACCCTTGCAGCCTGGGCCTCCCTCTCCTCGTAAAAGTCGGCTCCGGCCTGGACCATCTTGTGGGTCACAACCTGGATCTCCCGAATCCTGGTCAACATCCCCCCGGTCCCGGAGACGATGTCAGGGCGGCTCGCCTCGGTCAGAAATATGACGTCTCCTGGGCTCAGATGTAGGAGGGCGAGGAAGTTGTGAGGGCTCCTGATCTCGACGGTCCTGATACCGTTGGCCACAAGCTCCCGGATCACCTGTCTGGATATACCCGTAAGTGCAACGCATTCCATAGCCATCGCCATCACCCGTACATCGGGAACTGGAGTTCCTTTTTGCCCGGAACTTCTTCGGCAGAGGTGCTCGTCACCTGCTCTGCGAGCTTCTGCATCTGAAGCTCGATCTCTTCCGCCCTCTCCTCCAGCTCCGTCGTGTCGGCGTCGAGGCCATAGAGGGTGTTGAGCATCTTGACGGTGAAGACCGCTGCCCGAGGATCGGGAGCCATGCTGTGGGTCTCGCCCAATAGGCATATCGCCGGCACCTTTCGGAGCAGACACTCGTTCATGACGCTTCCCGATATCCCCGATATCGTCCCGATCTCGAAGACCTCCACCTTATCCTTTATCCTCTCCAGCATCTCCTCGGTAGTGGCGGCGCCGAAGACCCGCTGCTCCTCGCCCATCACCGTTATGCCGGCAAGACAGACCATCTCCTTCGCCCCGATCGACTCAACCCAGGATACGATCCCCCGGGCGACGTCGTAAGAGGCCGCGGGGTGAACGGGAATGTCTGAGCTTATCACCACCACCCCCAGGTCCGGTTTCTCATATATCCTGACGGGCATGTGGGCGATCCCTCCCACCAGAACCGATAACGGCGGAAAGAACCTCGAATCTATGGCACCGAGGTAGTCCATCTCTAGCTTGTTGACGATGTACTGGCTTGCGATATTTCCGATCAGCCCGATCCCAGGGAACCCCTCGATGACCACCGGGTTCTCTGACTTGGGCTTCTCAGCTCTGACCTGGACTTCGTCAGTCATGAAAATATGTTTACCCTCTGATTGCTGATAAGAGCATCGCTCACCTCGTTCAAAAATCCAGGCAGGATTGAAACGACCGTTTGGATTCGGAGGTGACTTTTTATCAGGATATAGCAAATTTTTGATGCCAATCAGATATGACAAAACGAAAGAGATATTTAGTCGCACGGCGATAATGAAGCCGAGGATTGCGAGGTCTTTTCCTGCTGATCGGATGGGCCTCGCTTCGATCGACGACGATAACGGCCGGTGAATTTGGAGATGATCAGATGACAGAAGTGGGAGAAGAAGCGACAACATCGACTAAAGAGAGCGAATCCTTCAAAAGCACTCTGCTTCCAGTGATTCTGGGATTGATGATCAACCTCATAGTGGACATGTTCTCCACCCTCTCCGACTCCTACAAGATGGCGGTCATCGTAGGGCTTGGCATAGTCTACTCGGGGACCGAGATTGCCAGCAAGCGTCCCAAGAGATTCGGCATCTCATCGAGGGCGAAAACTCTCATGACATTGGCTTTCATCATCGCCGTCCTTCTCATCCTGGTGGCAGCCGCCATCCTGGGTCTCAGTCTCGCCGCCACGGCATTCCTCGTCGGATGGACCGTTCTTATGGCCTTCTCCCTCCGATTAGCCCAGAGCATTCCCGAAGGGAGCGTGGTGCCCAAGTTGGCCATTACCAGAATTGCGGCCTTCACCCTCGGCGCTGCTCTGAGCATCGGTGGGGCTCCGGTGGTCGATCAGATCTTAGAGGGTCCAGCCCACCTGACCATCGAAAACAACTGCAACCAGTATCTCGAATACGGCCTGATGGGCGTCAGCATCTCTCCCGGCGGATCGCAAACATTAGAGATCCCTGGCATCGTCGTCACCGTCGAGAACAAAGAAGACTCGATATCCGTCAGCGGACCCTACGGCCAGAAAGTGGACTTCCCCACGAGGGAAGGTGTAGATATAACCATTGACGGTCAGACTTTGAGACCCGGTGATTCGAGAAGGATAGATCTCGGAGACAGCAAATATCACCGGCTCACCATAAAATGTAGATAGAGCCACCATCCCCCGAAGAAAGTAGATCGATCCCTCGATCACATTTTTTTATCGGGTCCTCTGATCACGCCACCTAGAGAACCTATTAATCTCATCAGATCCACATCATTATTAAAACGGCAAGGGTGGTTTTGGTCGATGGAACTCGAACATGTCGAAGGGGAAAAACGGGGGAAGGTGATGCTTTACGCCCTCAGCACCTGTGTCTGGTGTAACAAAACCAAAAAACTCCTCTCTGACCTGGGGGTGGATTACAGCTACATCTACGTCGACCTTCTGAAGGGGGACGAGAGAAAAAGAACGCTGGAAGAGGTGAAGCGGCACAACCCGAACGTATCTTTCCCCACCACGGTCATCGACGACGAGAGGTGCATCGTCGGATACAAGGAACGGGAGATAAAGGAGGCTCTAGATCTATGACCGATTTTGAGCCATCTCCTGATGAGGTGGATACCCTCCTCGAGCAGCTGGACCGGGAGGCCGAGGAGATGGGCTACCACCTGAACCCCGGCATCGAGTTTACCAAAGACCTGGTCCGGGGCCTTCTTGTAAATGAGAATCGATACGGCTATCATTCCTGCCCCTGCAGGCTCGCCTCGGGAGATAGAGATGAAGATCTGGACATAATATGCCCCTGCGACTATCGGGACCAGGATCTGAACGATTATGGGGCCTGCTACTGCGCCCTCTACGTCTCCGGAGAGGTTATGGCTGGCGAGCGAGAGCTGGAGCCCGTTCCCGAGAGGAGACCGTCTCCAGAGATGCGGGAAAAAGCGGCTCGGCCTCTATCCATCCCCTCCGGCAGCGAACCTCTTTCCTCGCTTTCGTACCCAGTCTGGAGGTGCCGGGTCTGCGGATACCTGTGTGCAAGAGATGACCCTCCAGGAGTCTGCCCCATATGCAAGGCCGGGATGGACCGGTTTGAGCGATTCATCTGAACGGCCAATCTGAAGG
>Ga0116164_10001571_pt1 | contig 17168 bp, 11 predicted proteins | sample AD_UKC109_MetaG_FD_89888 | JGI IMG/M metagenome (GOLD analysis project Ga0116164, IMG submission 89888) | Active sludge microbial communities of municipal wastewater-treating anaerobic digesters from Hong Kong - AD_UKC109_MetaG | ecosystem: Engineered > Bioreactor > Anaerobic > Digestate... | reverse complement strand
TACAATCGTGACAATTTTTAGTTTACGGGTATGCTCATTCCTTGTGATGTACTGCATCACTTTATTCAACACCGACACATCATCTCCTTTTGCAAAAAATACAAACTCCTGGGAGTTGATCTCATCGATCAGGTTCAGGATCCCTTGGTTTGCCTTTCCCACGAATTTCTGGATGGGATCAAAGAGGTACTTGATGACTTCCAGAACGCCCCAGAGTAGTTTGGTTCGGTTCAACATTATCGTAACCAGAATAAGGGCTGGAATAAAGTATTCCAGAAAGACGCCCAGGTATTGAGGATTCATAATCGCATTTCCTGCAATGGCAGCGCCAACCGCAACTATTGCAATAATGATGGATAAAGGAGTAGCACGTTCCGGCCGGGGCAGTTTCTGTCGCTTTATTTTCAACAGGATATTTCCAAAGCCAAAAAGCGCCATGACCAATAGGAAGGAAATGGTATAAACTCCAGCCAAAGCACCCAATTCTCCCCGCGTAATAAATAGGATCGAAACACATAAGAGAAAAAACAAAATGACGATCCGGTAGGCAGATCCGCGGCGATTCTTGTGAAGTAAAAAGTTTGGCAGAATACGGTCCAGGGTCATCCTTTCCAATAATCCGCTGACCCCAACATAGGCCGTAAGAACTGCTCCACTAAGTACCAGCGCTGCATCTACTGACACAAGCGTCGAGAGCCAGTTACCCGCTATTTTACTTCCCATGAAGGACAATAACGCTTCCTGATTGGCATTAACCTCTGCAATAGGGATAATTGACAATGCCAGGAAAGCCATCAATGGATTGAATATGCTGACAACAATCCACATGTTTCGCAAGGTCTTTGGAAATACGCCCTCAGCCTGTTCTTCCACAAAATTTGCAGAGCTTTCGAACCCGGATATGCCTAACATGGCGGCAGCAAATCCGAAAAATAGTGCTTCCTTGATCCCTCCTTTGACCGGCAACTGATAGTTAGCCTGCAATACTTCAAATCCATTTGATAACAGGTAATAACCACAAACCAGGACCAGAAGGGTTAAAGAAACAAGATGAAAGACAAAAATCCCTATCGCAACTTTTGATGATTCGCCGATACCCAATATGGTCAGCCCCATAAATAAGGCTAATAACAGGATGGTTGCAATAATTACCGGCATACTATGCCAGATGCTATGTACATAATGCATGGCCTCACTGGCTGAAATCACGGCAGTTGCCATGTAAGACAACAAGGTCAGGGTCGCTGCCAATGATGCGGTAGATTTCCTGGTCGTGTTCAGCAAAGCATTGTAAGCTCCGCCATTTAAAGGCAACGCGCCGACTACTTCACCGTATATCCTGCGAAACAAAAACAGAACTCCGGCAACAATAAGTAATGCCAACCAGGCATATTGTTGGGCATAAATGATCGCTAATGCAGAAACGTAGAGACAAGAAGAACTGATATCGTTACCACAAATAGCCGTTGCAGCTATTTCATTCAATTTCTTAGTAGTACTCACCTTTCGATACTTGTTTGGTCAAATATAAAAACATTAAAACAAGATGCCAGACGTAATGCCCTATCAATCAGGCAGGATCTTCATTCAATAGAACCCAAAGCCAACATTAGAATTCTTAGCAAGGATCAACTTGGCATCCGTCCCGTCCACTGGGGGAAATGAGCAGAAGTTTCTGCAAAGCGGCAAAGCGTGGTAGGCTAACGAGCATAAGTCCTTGATCATGAAGCACAAAAGACAAATAGGAAAAGCATATTCCCATGCATTGCATTAGAATATCACGATGATGCCATTGCCCCCGGATTGAAAGGCAGCATTAAAAATCCTCAAGGATTTTTTCCTGTTTATACGAGCTTCACTTCTTCATTTTTTACTTTTAATCGTACCAAAAGCCCTTACAAATGCAATTAGGTTTTGTTTCAGCCATCTTACCGGATCTGGACCTCCGGGAAGTTATGGAGTTTGCGGCACGCACCGGATACGATTGTGTCGAAGTGATGTGCTGGCCTCAGGGGAAAGACAATCGAAGATATGCCGGTGTTACCCACATAAACGTGGCAGCATTAACCGATGCAAAGATCCATGAGATCCGGGAATTGCAAGTTACCACCGGGGTCTCGATCAGCGGTCTTGGCTATTATCCAAATCCGCTGGCTGCAGACCCTTTGGAAGCTCAAGTCTATATCGATCATATCTATCTGGTCATTGACGCAGCGATCGCTTTGGGCCTGAAGCATGTGAACACCTTTATTGGACGTAATCCATCGCTTTCAGTGGAAGAGAATTGGCCGAGGTTTTTGGAGGTATGGACACCTCTGGTCCGTTATGCAGAAGCACGTGAAGTCTATATTGGCATCGAAAATTGTCCCATGTCATTTGGTAGAGACGAGTGGCCCGGCGGCAAAAATCTGGCTACCAGCCCAGCCATTTGGGAGCAAATGTGGCAAGCGATAAACAGTCCTTATTTTGGCCTGAATTATGATCCGTCCCATCTGGTATTGCAATTCATGGACTATACATTACCCATCCGTAACTATCCGGATAAAATATTTCATGTCCATGCCAAGGATATGCGTATCGACCAGGATAAGCTTGACCGGCATGGTGTTTTCAGCTATCCGCATTACTGGCATACACCGAAGATTCCCGGGTTAGGAGCCATTGACTGGGGGCGGTTCTTTTCCTATTTGACGGACTCCGGGTATCAGGGTGCGGTATGTGTCGAAGTAGAAGACCGGGCATTTGAAAAAAGCCTGCTCTTGCGGAAGCGATCCCTCGAATTAAGCGTCCGGTATTTAAGACAGTTTGTTTAATTCCAGTTATGACTTTAACCGATTGGATTGGATTTTCAGGTGTTTCCATTTTGGTGGCGGCCTATTTTTTGAATCTTATCAATGTCATCCAGAAAGAAAGCATTGCCTACCTATTGGCAAATACCTGCGGAGCTGCGATCGCCTGCTTCGCCTCCTATTTGTTGCATTATTGGCCATTCATCGTTCTGGAAGGTTGCTGGACAGCGGTATCGTTAACAGCCTTGGTTCGGTTTCAAATGCGAAAAGGCCCTGCTGCATAACCAAAAATCCATGCTTGTGCGGGGCAGTTTTTCGGATACCCGGCCTGATTAAGCAATTCAGTTTCGGGAGTAAGTTGCAGTCGTTTTCAATTTTTGAATGAATTTAACACATTGGATATCTGTGCTTTATAACATATTTAATCAATTATTACTTTAAGTGATTAAGGCTCGCAATCATCTAGTACAACACGCTTTTCACCGGGGTGGTGTTCTAGCCAGACTTTCAATTTTAGCGTTGATACTTCCCACGAATTACTAACTTTAACCTTCATGTTTATTATTTTTTGCCGTAGTCAATGAGGACTTAATGATTCGTCTGTCAGGGTTATTTGCTGTATTATTCTGGGTCTCAAGTGTAACTGCACAAGAATATGATCCCTATCCGCCGTCAGCAGTGCCGGACCGGATTATGCTCAATCTGACCAGCTCACCTTCGACCAGTATGGCGGTAACCTGGCGTACAGCTTTATATGTCAAGGCCGGCTTTGTAGAAATTGCTCCCTCTGATCCTACTCCAAATTTCTCGGTGAATTCGTGGTCGATCCAGGCGGAACGAACCACACTTCTTACCGATCAAAATGCAGCTAACTTTTATTCCGCTGTCATGGAGGGACTGCAGCCATCCACCACCTATGCATACCGGGTAGGTGACAGCCTTAAATGGAGTGAATGGAATCAATTCACCACCGCCTCGGAAGACGAACAGCCATTTTCATTCATCTATTTCGGTGATGCCCAAAATGAAGTTAAGTCACTATGGTCCAGAGCTATACGTGGTGCGTTTCAACAGATGCCTAAAGCTCAATTCATGCTTCACGCGGGTGACTTGATCAACCGGGCTAACAACGATAATGAATGGGGCGAATGGTATTATGCCGGTGGTTGGATGTATGCGGTCATTCCCAGCATTGCCACACCGGGCAATCATGAATACATCCGGACCAGGGAGGGTTATGGTTTAAGTGACCATTGGAGACCGCAATTCTGCCTGCCATTAAATGGTCCTCCCGGTCACGAGGAAACGACCTATTTTATTGACTATGAAAATACCCGGATCATCTCTTTTGATGCACCTGCATTCTACCGATCGCGTGAGGATAGTATGGAGTTGGTCGATTGGTTACGGGAAGTTCTGGTATCAAATACGCAGCGCTGGACCATCCTTACCTTGCATTATCCCTTGTATTCAACCAAATATGGTCGCGACAATACGGAGTTGCGCAAGGCCCTGCAGCCCATGATCGAAGCAAATCATGTCGATCTGGTCCTTCAGGGACACGATCATACCTACGGTCGAGGGACAAATATTCCAATTGGCATGGAGCACATTCTTGATGGGCCAATTTATGTGGTCAGTGTCAGCGGCCCAAAAATGTATGATCTGGGCTTCGACGGATGGATCCAACGTGCCGGTACAAACATTCAACTCTACCAGACCGTATCTATTGACGGGAATCACCTGACCTATCAGGCTTACACGGTAGACAACCGGTTGTACGATGAATTTGAGTTATTTAAGGAGGATGGACACAATTTATTTTTTGACCTTGCTCCGGAAGACCAGCCAGAGTTACTAACGCCACCACCCCACTTTGAACAAATTTGGAACCGGGAGGCCAAAAAGGACTATGAGACCCGATTCAAAGATTATCTGAACCGGAAAGGGCTGGAAGTAAATAAGTCGGGCGGTAAACATCGCTGATCCAACCGCTTACTCCTTCCTTTCGGACTATTCCTGCGTCAACCTGTCTTCTGATATTTATTGCGGTATTCGATGGGTGTAAGGCCGGTAATCCGTTTAAACAGGGTCCGGAATGCTTTCGTATCGGAATATCCGACGTCATACATCACTTCAGTAATGTTTTTCCGCGAAGTTTCAAAATTGCGCTTGGCTGCTTCGATTTTTATCCGCTGCAGATATTCCAGAACCGTGTTTCCGGTTGCCTGTTTAAATCTACGTTCAAAGCTGCGTCTGCTCAGGGCAACCTTTTTGGCCAGGTCACCAACGGCAAGCTTTTCAGTATAATTCAATTCGAGGTATTCCTGGATTTTGAGTATTTCCGGATCGCGATGATCTTTTTGACCGGTAAATATGGCAAAGGCGCTTTGATTGTCCCGATCGATGTCGATGGCAAAATATTTAGCTGCCAGGATTGCGATCTCGCGGGTTGTATATTTCTCCAGCAGATACAACAACAGATTCCAATAAGAATTTGCGCCTCCACTGGAATAGATGCCTTGTTCATCCGTGATAATGGAACCATCCTGCACGTCAACTTCGGGATACGTATCTCTGAATTCCTGGTAGTAAGCCCAATGCGTCGAACATTTTCGCCCGTTCAGCAAGCCTGTGGAAGCCAGTAAAAAAGCACCGACACATAAGGAAGCAACCTCCGCACCACCTTCCACCTGTTGTTGGATCCAGGGAACAAACGCCCGATTCAGGGCCACTGCTTTGGGCATGTCGCCAAACAAAGCGGGAATGATGATCAAATCGGGGTGGTCGGCTTCGGTAAGCACCCGGTCCACATGAACGGTGTAAACTTCATCCAGCCGTACTTCAGACCTCAACCCGACCAATTGGGTGTCGAAAAGAGCTGGTTTACCTTGTGAAACCAGAAAATGATTGCCCATGCTGAATAAATAGCGCGGATCGGCAATTGCCTCCATAACCGCATGTTCCGGAACCAGGATGGAAATTCTCTTCATGAAATAAAGATAAGCAGATCGGCCATAAGATGTTCCGGAGATCCTTTCATCCGGTTTCTGATAATTTGACTACCTTCCTGAAAAGGTCAATTTTTATGGGAATCGCAATTGTTTTATTAACTGCACTGGTAGGTATCCTTCATCTCTATTTTCTCTATTTTGAAATGTTTGCCTGGACCACAACCGGCAAACGAATTTTTAATAAATACCCGGCTGAATTTTTCAAACAATCAAAATCGCTAGCCGCCAATCAGGGACTGTACAATGGTTTTCTGGCTGCAGGCCTGTTCTGGACCTTCCTGATCCAAGATGCTTCCTGGCAATCGAATATCCGCATATTTTTCTTTGGTTGTGTGGCCGTTGCAGGAATATACGGGGCCTTGACCGCTGACCGTAAGATCTTTTTTGTCCAGGCACTCCCAGCCATACTTGGCATACTATTTCTTGTTATTGCTAAATAAACTTGTTCCGTATTGTTAATAGTCTTCGGTACGACTTACCCCAGGGCCATTGCCTGGTTACGCTGTATTCCACATATGGACCGGAGATCTTTTCATTAATGAGGAATTAGATCGTGGGGATGGTTTTGTCTCAACCTTTTGGACAATTCTTGCAAAAGAAAATGATTTTGGCTTGATAATGTTATCTTAAGTTCATGAAGTCAAATGTCGGGATCTTGCCCTCCAGCCATGGTAGTTATTCCATCAGGCTCACTTGGATATTGTCACTAGTGGTTGCATTCCAGATCGAGGGAAACACAACGCCCTCTCCACCCAATATCCTTTTTATTCTTTCCGATGATCACACCTCACAGGCCTGGGGGATCTATGGAGGAATCCTGGCGCCATATGTAAAGAACGATAACATCAAGCGTCTTGCAGCCGCCGGCACTACCCTGGAGAATGCTTTCTGCACCAACTCCATCTGTACACCCAGCAGGGCAGCTATACTGACTGGCCAGTACAGCCACCGAAATGGCGTTTACGAACTCGATGACGCTCTGGATCCGGATACCACCAGTGTCGCCAAATTGTTGCAGGCATCCGGTTATAACACGGCTTTATTTGGCAAGTGGCATCTCAAAAAAAAGCCGGCAGGTTTTAACGATTTCCTCGTTTTACCCGGCCAGGGACGCTATCACAATCCACTGCTAAAAGGGCCTGATGACTGGCAGGATGCTAATGGAGGTGGCAAGGAATATCAAGGCTACGTAGATGATGTCATTACCGACCAGGCTTTGAACTGGCTCAGGAACCAGGACCGTCAGAGGCCATTTTTCCTGTGTACGCAATTCAAAGCTACCCACGAACCGTTTGACTATCCCGAAAGAAACCGTCATTTCCTGGAAGGCGTCGAACTGCCCTATCCGGATAACCTCATGGAATGGGGCGCTGCTGCCACCGGTCGCACACACGATGGCTGGCCGCTCGAAATATTAGGCCACCGCTTCGAACAACAAGCAGGAAAAGGTTATCCGGGGCCACCTTTCAGCCTGAAGGGACTGGATTCTGTGGAAGCCCGCAAAAAGATCTACCAAAAATTCGTCCATGACTTTCTTCGGGCCGGAGCGACCATTGACGATAATATTGGCCGGCTGATCGACTATCTCCAGCAATCCGGTCTGTGGGAAAATACGGTTATCATCTATACGGCGGACCAGGGTTACTTCCTGGGTGAACATGCCTATTTCGACAAACGCTTTATCTATGAGCAATCCCTGCGCATGCCTTTTGTCATCAGTTATCCTCCGGAGATTCCGGGAGGGGCTCGCTTGGAGGACATGATCCTGAACATCGATTTCGCCCCGCTAATGCTGGATTATGCTGGCCTGCCAACTCCAGAAGCTATGCAAGGTCGTAGCTTCAGATCCAACCTTCAAGGCCAAACGCCCAAAGACTGGCGGCATTCCATTTATTACCATTATTGGACCAATCAACCGGAAAGACCGGCGCATTATGGGATCCGTACCGGTCGCTACAAGTTAGCCTACTTCTATGGAAAAGCCAGACCTGGCAAGGCACAGGATGTTATGCCTTATCCACCGGGATGGGAGTTTTATGACCTCAAGAAAGACCCTGGCGAATCAAACAATTTGTATCTTAAAAAATCCAACAGCCGCATCGTGAAAAAATTAAAAGGGCAATTGGATGCCCTCCAAAAAGAAACCGGAGATTACTGGTAATACAACGAATTAATTTTCCCTAACCAAAAAACCTTTCGAGTCCATGTTAAATTTAGCTATCATCCTGGAAGATAGTGCCCGCCGATACCCTGATAAAATGGCCTTCCAATTTATGGATACGGCACTTACATTCACACAGATCAATGTAGCTGCGAATCAGGTGGCCAATGGCTTGCTGCAACAAGGGATCCAACCTGGTGATAAAGTTGGTCTGAGCTGTTTGAATCTTCCCTATTTCCCGATCATCTATTTTGGAATCCTCAAAGCAGGTGCGGTTGTAGTTCCATTGAGCGTTTTACTGAAACAGGATGAAATCGCTTATCATCTGAGTGATTCAGAGGCAAAGGCTTACTTCTGTTTTGAAGGCAATGAAGCGTTGCCCATGGGTACGGAAGGAAAAGCAGGATTTGATCAGGTGGCTGGTTGCCAACATTTTTACCTCATCACCGCCAGGCCTACCGACCCACCCTCCATAGCGGGTGTTTCCACCCTGGGTATGTTGATGAAGGGGCAGGCACCAAGTATTGAGACAGCTCAAACCTCTGCGGAAGATACGGCCGTGATTATTTACACATCCGGGACAACAGGTCGCCCGAAAGGCGCTGAACTGACCCATTCCAATTTATTATTGAATGCCATCTTATCCGGTGACCTGGTTCAGGTAGATCACAATGATGTAATATTAACTGTTCTTCCGTTGTTTCACATTTTTGCGATGACCGTCTGCATGAACTCCGGGATCTACCGGGGAGGCAGCAATGTATTATTGCCCAAATTTGATGCCGATGCCGTACTCAAATTAATGCTTAAACACAAAGTGACCATTTTTGCCGGCGTACCCACCATGTATTGGGGGCTGTTAATGCACGATGATCCGACAATTGACATTGACCAGATTACCAAAACGTTACGGATCTGTGCTTCCGGAGGAGCTGCCTTACCGGTACAGGTATTGAAGGATTTTGAAGCTAAATTTCATGTGCCTATCCTGGAAGGTTACGGCATGTCTGAAGGCTCCCCCGTCGTCACATTTAATCATCTGGATGTAGGCCGTAAACCAGGCAGCATTGGTACTCCTGCCTGGGGAGTAGAAGTCAAATTGGTTGATGAACACGACCGGGAGGTTCCCATCGGTGAAAAAGGAGAACTCCTTTACCGGGGGCATAATGTGATGAAAGGTTATTACAAAAAACCTGAGGCCAATAAAAGCACCCTTAAAAATGGTTGGTTGTATTCGGGAGATGTGGCGATCAAAGATGAAGATGGATTTTATTACATTGTCGACCGGACCAAAGACATGATCATTCGCGGTGGATTTAATGTATACCCCAGGGAAGTAGAAGAAGTGATGATGAAAAATGAAGTCATCTCAATGGTCGCTGTCATTGGTGTGCCGGATGAAAAACTGGGTGAAGAAATCAAAGCCTATGTTGTATTGAAAAAAGGTGCAACCATTGATGCTGATCAGTTGATGCAATGGACTAAAGACCATATCGCATCGTATAAATACCCCAGAATCATTGAATTTGTTAACACCTTGCCGATGAGCGCAACGGGTAAGATCCTTAAAAAGGAATTGCGCAATCGATAAGATTAAAATAACAAACCTAACATATGAACCGTAAGACGCTGGCGAGAACTACCTGGGTACTCCTTTTTGTTTCAGGAAGTTTATTTTATGCATTTCATGAACGGCACACTTCACCGGTCGCCGACCCACCCAATATCATTTTGGTCTACTTTGATGACATGGGATTTGGTGATCTGGGACGGACCGGAGCAGTGGGCTACCAAACTCCAAACCTGGATCAAATGGCGAAGGATGGTATGTTCCTGTCGCAATTTCTTTCGCCACAGGCTGTATGTTCGGCTTCGCGTGCCGGTTTGCTGACAGGATGTTACCCGAACCGGATTGGCTTTAGTGGGGCGCTTGACCATACCGCCAAGGTGGGAATCAGTGATCAGGAGGAAACCATCGGACAGCTGTTGAAGAAACAGGGGTATGCTACCGCTGCATTTGGAAAATGGCACCTGGGTCACCTCCCACAATTTTTACCCCCGAGACATGGTTTTGATGAATACCTGGGTATCCCATACTCTCACGATATGTGGCCGAATCATCCGACGGCAAAAAACTATTACCCGCCGTTGCCATTGATAGAAAATGAGACGGTGATTGAAACCAATCCGGATCAAAGTCAATTCACCACCCTTTTCACTGAAAAAACCATTGACTTTATCGAACGTCACCAAGAAGGTCCTTTCTTCGTGTATCTGGCCCATCCCATGCCACACGTTCCCCTGGCTGTATCGGACAAATTCAAAGGCAAATCCGAGCAGGGAATGTATGGAGATGTGATCATGGAACTTGACTGGAGTATTGGTCAGATCCGTCAGGCACTCGAAGATATGGGGCTGGAAAAAAACACCCTGATAATCGTAACTTCTGACAATGGTCCCTGGATCAACTATGGCAACCATGCCGGGAGTACCGGTGGTCTGCGCGAAGGAAAAGGCACCTCTTTCGAAGGAGGCCAGCGGGAGCCCTGTCTGGTTGTCTGGCCCGGGCATGTCCCAGCAGGTGTTGTATCGAACCGACTGAGCTCGGCCATCGATGTCCTGCCGACCATTGCCGAGGTGACCGGTGCCGAGCTACCTGCTCATCACATCGACGGAGTGAGCATCTGGGATATTCTGAAAGGGGATCCGGATGCTAACCCACGCGCTACATTCTTCTATTATTACCGCCGCAACAACCTGGAAGCCGTCCGTCATGGTAACTGGAAGCTGGTTTTCCCCCACCCCGGTCGCACTTATTTAGGTTTTACTCCCGGCAAAGATGGCAAGCCCGGCCCGAATAACGAGAATTTCAATTTTGAAGGTGGCTTATACGATCTGCGTCGTGATCCGGGTGAGCGGTATGATGTGAAATTTGCCAACCCGGAAATTGTCAAAGAACTGGAAAGACTGGCCGATGAAGCCAGAAAGGATCTGGGCGATGAACTGACCGGAGCGGAGGGTGAGAACCGGAGGCCGATCGGAAGAGTGGAATAGGGATAAAGAGAAAAGGACAAAGGGAAAAGGAAAAGGGAGAAGGGAGAAGGATGAAAGGAGAAGGATGAAAGGAGGTGTGGAGTACGAGGTTTGAGGTGTAGGATGCGGAGCATAAAAAATTCGCATTCAGAGGGCCTTCCCAGATTCTCGATAAGACATACCAGCTTCTCATCGGTGCTGGACAGGACGAATGGAATTTCGTAGCTTAGGTTATCGAATAAATTAAGCTATGCGGCATTCATTATCCATTATCGTCATCATTCTGCTAACCGGTGTCGGATCCATTGATGCCTCAGCGTTAACAGGATTTCCGCTGCAGCCAGGTCGCAATTACGAATTAAACATAACACTCTACCAGGGAACCGTACCATCAGATCATGCCCTACCATCCCAACAGGATTTAATTGAATTCAAAACATTTAAACTTACTTATCGCATTGAGGTAAACGAGGTAGCCAATTCCCAATTTGAATTGATTGCTACCTGGCTTAGTCTGCATTGGACTCAAGAGAATACCCGCTTGTTCCGGCAGGATTACCGCTATACTTATGCCCATGAAGTAGGTATGCATGATTCTGTGCGTATCCTCTTCGATTCCTCGGGGAAGATTATTTCCGGTGACCCGCTTTTGTTGGATACGATGACCCGTCAATATTCTGCCAGTTTTCTTGCAAAAATGCCCGGCCAATTTTTGCCATTCACACTGGACCTTTTTAATCCCTCAGACGCTTCCCTGTGGAATACTCCAGTGCATTCAGCTGATGGATGGCAACGAACGCTTCAACAAACCACGACAAACAATTTGTTTCCCAACCAACGATTGCTCATCCGTTTTGATTATCAATTTCAGCCCAGGCCAGTGCAGGCATTATCGCTGAATATTGAGGAGCCTACGGAAAATTGCCGAATCCTGATCGCCCAAAAAGATCCATTTCAAGAAGGCGTAGAAATGGAGGTTAAGCATGGCCTTCTGACTTCCTACCCATTGGAGGACCCATCACTCCTATTCCTTCGAATTTTTCGTGGAAATAAGATCCTGCTCGAGAAGAGGGTCTTTGCACAACCCGGTGATCAATGGGAAATAACGTGGGATGGCTCACAACCGGCAGTCCAGACCCCGTACGATCCCTGGAATTCGAATAAACTGGATGAATTTTGGGCGAAATTCAGGGATAATCATCTATCTGATCCTTCCGATTATTACCTCGAAAAAATGAACTTGTTGGGGGAAACAGCCTTTCTGGAATGGGTTGAAAATCAATACACACAAGAAATGTCATGGATTCGCGAAAATTCTGCTCCCGATCCGATTGCCCAACAATTAGTTCTGAATGACAGCTACTACACGCATGCCCAATTCGCACAAAGGGCTCTTGCCTTTCATCCGTCCAATCAGAATCCTGATTTTCAATCCGGGGAATCCGTCCAGATAAACCGACCTTATTCGGAAGGATTGATGGCTTACGATCAATATCTGGAAGTGCTGGCTAATCAGAAACTGGAAACCAGCTATTCAACTTTTAACCCTTTGAATAATCGCCCATCTTTTGGCCCACTGACCGGGTTCTATTATGCCATTGAAAATCTGCAGGATTATCCCCGGGATTATCTGCTGTATAAATATGCCCGTATTGTCATTTCAAATACGTTATTTGATCTTAGCACGAGTCAGCATGTCCTTCAGCTATTCCAGGATTTGGTCCCTGACACCAATCAAAATGCAGTTTTAAAAGAACTGTTGTCAAAGAGGAAAAGCCTGGAAAAAGGCCAATACTTTTCCAGCCTGATGGTTAGCACCCCATCCGGTCCGAAAAATATTCAAGATGTTATTTCCGGACCTTTATTGATTTTTCATTCTTATCGTGATTATTCGATCAATCCTGACCTGATCCTTAATTTGGATGGAAAATCACTGCAAGGTTTCCGAATTGTAATTCTTACCAAATTAAAAACTCCGGAGTTAGCCCGCATCATTTCTGATCATTCAGGCATTCCCATCGATCAAATTTTTGTCTTACAACCAGCCGAAGTTGAAACTATTCTGGATACGTTGTTCATTGCAGACCAGGATAAAGAAAGCAGCATATTTACATTGCTTCTCGATGAACATCAAAAAATCTATTATGCAGGGCCTAATCGTTTTGCTCCTCTTTACCGTGGGCTTCAGGAATATAAGCTGGACCTGGAAGCTCGAAAGACACGATTGCGGCAAAAAGTCATCACTTATACAGCAATTGGATTGTTCCTGATTTTGGTAGTGGTTTTGATCATACGTCTGAGGGAACGGCATTTGCTGCGGGTAAATGCCAAAAAGTACCAACAATTAAATCTAAAGTGGCAAGCATTGACCGGGCAGTTGAATCCACATTTTCTATTTAACAGTCTGGCATCCATCCGCGAGATGATTAACCAGAACCGTTCGGAGCAAGCAGCCAATTTTATCCAGACTTTCTCAAATTTTTTACGGAATATTCTGAAGGCAAATCGATCGAACCGAATTTCACTGGAGCAAGAAATTGAATTTTCAAAGAACTACCTGGAACTTGAACAAATGCGTTTCCCCTTTCAAGTCCAGTGGAATATTGACCCGGATCTTGATCTTTCGAGTATCGAAATTCCACCTCTTCTACTTCAACCCTATCTCGAAAATGCAATCAAACACGGGATCGGCGGTCAACAGAACGGGCTGATAACTTTAAACTTTGCTAAAAAAAATCAATTGGTTCACATAACCATCACCGACAATGGACAGGGATTACCGGCGGAAATGCATCCTGGAAGCGTGGGAATGGCTTTAGGCAAAGAAAGACTGGATACCTATTATGCGCAACGTGCTTCCATCCATTTTGATAAAGCTTATCCGGCACAGGAGCGGAACCAGGGTACAATGATCGAATTATGGTTACCGATCGAATAATTCGCACCGTTTGGGTGGATGACGAGGTATTCAATCTTGAGTTTGGAAAACGTCAGATGGACACCTATTTCAGCGAGCTTCCCTGCCGCTATTTCACGCACCCGGTGAAAGCATTGGAAGCACTCCGGGACGAACCTGCCGATTTGCTGTTTCTGGATATTCAGATGCCGGAATTGAATGGATTTCAATTGCTTGAAAAACTCACCCCGCCCCTACCAGCCGTTATCTTTGTAACTGCCTACGACGAATATGCCATAAAGGCTATCCGGTTTTCTGCCCTGGACTATTTATTAAAGCCCGTGGACATTACCTTGTGGAAACAAGCCACCGATAAAGCCATTCAGTACATTCACCAAAACCGGCATACACTCCAGCTCCAATCGATGATCGAACAACATCGAAGAAAAAAGCTTGAAACGCTGGCTCTACCTTCCCAGGACCGGATTGACTTTGTTCCTATTGACACCATTATTCGTTGCGAGGGTCAAAACAATTACACCCACATTTACACCACAGATGGTCATTATCTGGTCAGTAAAACCTTAAAAGAATACGAAGAACTACTAGCGGATGCCGGATTTGTTCGCGTTCACCTATCGCATCTGATCCAGATTAACCAGGTAAGGACACTGCGCCGCAAGGATGGCATTCAACTCATCCTTCACGATGGTACCCGGATTCCGGTGGCTCGATCCCGGAAGGATGACGTATTATCCGCCTTGGGGCTTTGATAAGGGCAATTAATTTTTAATCCACTTAATTGAAAAATACTGGTGTTCATGTCGCAATTGCAACAGGTAGGTTCCCGGCAGGAATTGCTTTTCATCCAATTCGATTGGGAAGCTTTGTTGTCCTGCATGCAGAGCGACCTCACGCTGGAGGCAGACCCTGCCCAGAAGATCGACGACTGCGAGGTTGTAACTTCCCGGCAACGCTACGTTCAAACGAACCTGAAGCACATTTGTGGCCGGATTGGGGAAAACGAAAATTTCTCCATCCTGGATAGCCATGAGATGAGGATCATTTCCCGGTAAAAGGATATGAAGAGCGGCTGAGGACCCATCTCCGGCATAAGCAATCTTTCCGTTGGACAAGGCATAAGCCGGGTCAAAATCGCCGGATGCTGGAAAGCCGGTGAGCCGTATCGCGCTTGCATGGGCACCCATGGTTCTTATCGTGTATAAATCATACGAAGCCAAACCTCCGCCACCGTAATCTGCATGGAAAACAATTTCATTTTGTGAGATCCAGTCTGGGCGCCCCTCGTCACTGGAGGGAGTATGGGTGACGGCAATAGGCGATCCAATCGGCCGGTAAGCGCCGTTGAGTCTGATGCGGTAAATGTCACCATTGAAAACATAGACCAACGATCGGTCATTTGGGGAAAAGCGGGCATTTTCTCCTGTGGCAATAACCGGGCTCACGATCCCCGTTGAGGTATTAAAGATGTGAATCTCTCCGGTACTTGCCCGGGTAAACACGATAGATGGACCGCTTCCGTTACGATGTCCATACTGCGCATCATAAGCATCCGGGATTAAAAGGGTTTTATAGCTTCCAGAAAGGTCCGTGGTATAGACCGAATAATCCTGGTCAAATAATAAGGTATTCCCGGAAGGATGCCAGGAAGGATTATTGGCCAAGTCAAAAACCGGCGAAGGAAAGAAAAAGGTTGAAGAGCCATTACTAACCGCAATGGTCTGACTGGCACCTGATACCACATCAAAGGCCATGAGCTTGCCATTGGGTGACCACGCCGGGTTGAACTCTCCGGTTCCATTCAAGGTAGCCCATTTGATATTGGATCCGGTACGCGGATTATAAACCCAAATGTCGTATTGATCTATGGTGAACTGTCCGAATGCAGGCCAGGAGAACAAGCAAACCGAAAGCAAAACGACCATTCGGCATCCATAACGATTCATAGTTTTCAGCTTTTTCATATGCGGTGGTTAATTCGTAAATTGGATAATGGGAGTATTTTTTGTTAATCCCTGACGTTTCGTTCCTTCACGAAACAGTGACCGGATCTCGATTTTGCACTTTGTTCCGGATCAGCAGCTTTATTGAAATTTACGCGATTAAACCAGCCCTGTCAAGGCCAGGCAGGATGGATGAGTATTTGGCTTTTCTGTAAGTAATTCGTTCGTTTTTCGGGATTATTTGACAATTCTTTACCTTCACCTTTTTAGGAAATAAGACAAAATTCATACAATCATGAAGCCATTACGTGTGCTGGTAGCCGGATGTGGGAATATGGGCACTTCTCATGCCCGCGCCTATCACCAAATGCCGGAATTTGAAATTGTAGGGTTGGTAAGCCGGACACCGGCAAGCCGGGAACGATTATCCAAAGAATTGGGTGGATATCCAACGTTTGCAGACTTCCACGAAGCGCTTCAATTAACCCGGCCGGATGTCGTATCCATAAACACCTATCCGGAGACGCACGCAGAGTATGCCACCGCCAGTCTGGAAGCAGGAGCTCACCTGTTCATGGAAAAGCCTCTTGCCAATACCGTTGCCGAAGCAAGAGCTATTGTCGATCTGGCTAAAAGCAAAAACAAGAAACTGGTCATCGGGTACATCCTCAGGGTTCATCCCGCGTGGACAAAATTCATAAGCATTGCCCAGACACTGGGGAAACCGTTGGTCATGCGCATGAACCTTAACCAACAAAGTTCCGGAGATCAATGGAAAACCCATAAAGAATTGATGAAAACGATGTCTCCCATCGTTGATTGTGGAGTGCATTACGTGGATGTGATGTGTTTGATGACCGGTGCCAGCCCGGTCAGGGTCAGTGGAATTGGTGCAAGGCTGACGGATGAAGTAGCAGCAGATATGTATAATTATGGTCACCTTCAAGTAACCTTTTCCGACGGTTCCGTAGGCTGGTATGAAGCCGGCTGGGGACCGATGATGAGTGAGACGGCCTTTTTTGTCAAAGATGTTATTGGTCCAAATGGATGTGTCAGTATCGTTGATGAAAGTGGTGAACGCTCAGATGATTCAGCAGATATTGACAGTCACTCCAAGACAGGAGGTTTATTGGTCCACCATGCGGACCGCGGACCGGATGGACAGTTCAGCAGGAAAGACCAATGGTTCAGCACCAAAGACGAACCGGATCATGATGCCTTGTGCAAACTGGAGCAAGAAGTATTATTGGATGCCATTGTCCATGATAAAGACTTGAGTCAGCATATGGAAGATGCCATCAATAGTCTGCG
>Ga0116164_10001570_pt1 | contig 17168 bp, 18 predicted proteins | sample AD_UKC109_MetaG_FD_89888 | JGI IMG/M metagenome (GOLD analysis project Ga0116164, IMG submission 89888) | Active sludge microbial communities of municipal wastewater-treating anaerobic digesters from Hong Kong - AD_UKC109_MetaG | ecosystem: Engineered > Bioreactor > Anaerobic > Digestate... | reverse complement strand
TTTTTCTACCTGTTCTTCAAGATATTTGTTCTGAAGCATGATTATATACATGTTGTCCCTGTATTTAGTCACTGAAGCCTTCATAGATGAGCCCCACTGTCTTATGGTTTTGTCTATTTCCGAAGCGAGAGATGCCTGTCTGTCGTCTCCCGTGCCCGAAAGAAGCTCGTCAAAATTATCCACATTGACAACTATCACACACAGCTTCTCTTCTTCATATCTTTTTTCCGCCTGTTCAAAATCCGTGACATCCATAAAATAAAGAGCGATACCCACCGGTTCTTTTTTTCCAACGAATGCGGGAACTATCCTGAATGTTTTTTCATTCCGGTATATAGTAAGCGTCTCTTTGTTTTTTGCGGCATCTGTAAACTGTTCATGCTTGATACCCGTGAGGGCAAATATGTCCGCACCCTTTATCCCGTCATAAAGAAAAACCTGATCAATTCCCGGACTGGCATTTAGTACCTTGCCTCTTGTATCCAGTTTACACATGGGAAGGGGCATGTAATCCGAAAAAATTCTGCCCGATTTTTTTTCATTCATTATATAACACCTCTGTCTACTGCTTCCGGGATATCCTTGCTCTTATTCCCAGAACTATATCCGCTATACCCGCTATGAACAAAACATTTTTCCCAAAGGGTACGAGCCATGCCGTTATAACCAGAATGACCGCCAGTGCTTTGGGTATTTTCTTTAGAAAAAATATCATGAAAACCAGGGCTGCACCCTGAAATGCAAATGCCGTTTCAAATATCACGTTTATATTGGCTGCTGTGATTTCTCCAACTCCGGAGCCTGCTGCTTTCATGGTCCAGGATATAATAAAAATGAGAAACCATCCGTAAATACTGTTGCGAGGCCAGGAGAAATCTCTGAAAGCCGGCATTTCTACGGCTTTTATATTATCTTTTTTGAGTGCCCTGTAAAGTCCTTTGTATTCAACATATCCGCATACTGAAGAAAGACAAAGCATCGCTGCAGGCAGTACCATAACGGCCCTGGCAAGATACTCTTTGTATTCTTGCGTTTTTTCTCCGAGACTTTCTGTAATAAGTCTTATGCTTTCTTCTGTTTCAACGGCTATCCCGCCTGCCGAAACCGAAGATAATATGTAAATGAAAACAAACCCCACTCCGGCAGTAATAATGCCGTCTGTTACTGTTCTGTATGGGTTTTGTCCTTTTTTTATGCCTTTTATTATGGCCGGTAAAGGAAATATTATTGCCACAAGAAGCAATAAGCCTGAATACATTAAATGTCCTCTTTCTTTTTCATTTCATGCCAAAATATTATAACATAAAGTGCTTCTTTTGTCCTCTACTACATGTTGTGTTAGTGGTCCTTCAAAAAAACAAGAGCGGATACCCGCTCTTGTCAAGTCTTTTTCTTAATCTGCAGTATAGGGCAAAAGTGCTACAGCTCTTGCTCTTTTTATGGCTTTCGTGACCTCTCTTTGATGTATTGCACAAGTTCCTGTTATTCTCTTTGGCAGTATTTTGCCTCTTTCGGTCACATATCTTCTAAGTGTGTCAACATCTTTATAATCTATGGTCTGTGATTTGTCAGCGCAAAACTGACAAACCTTCTTTTTTCTGAAGCCGCCGCTGCGTCTTTTCTTTTCCATGGTTCTTTGCTCCTTTCACCTTTTTAGAAGGGTATGTCATCATCGTCTATAGATTGGAAACCTTCGGGAACACCGTCTTTTGCCTTGGCCACGCTGTTTTCTCCGGTCCTTGACGGAGATCCGTCTCTGTCTCCCCATTCTACGAACTCAACTGTGTTTGCCACCACATCCGTTGTGTAAACTCTTTTTCCTTCTTTGTTTTCGTAGCTTCCTGTCTGTATCCGTCCCTGTATGGCCACCTTACGACCCTTCACTAAATATTTTTCACAGTTCTCCGCCTGTTTGCCAAATACGGTCACGGGAATGAAATCCGCCTGTTTTTCTTTTCCGAATCTATCCACTGCAACAGTAAACTTTGCTATGGCCATCTGGTCTGTCGTATATCTTACTTCCGGATCCTTTGTCAGTCTTCCGATCAATGTTACATTATTCATAACCGGTCTCCTTACTTTTCATCTTTATTGACTATCAAATGTCTCATGATATCATCAGATATCTTCATTCTGCGGTCAAGTTCTTTTGGCAGAGTTTCATTTGCACTGAACTCAATGAGCACATAATAGCCGTCTTCCTTTTTACGTATGGGATAGGCCAGTTTTCTCATTCCCCAGACATCGACCTTGCCAACGGTACCTTCTGTCTCAATGATGCCTTTTACGGTTTCTACCGTCGCTTCCTTTTTCTCATCTTCCAAAATTGGATCCAGGATGAACAGAACTTCATAATTTGTCATTTTTTCACCTCCCTGTGGACTTAATGGCGTCAGCATCATGCTGACGCAGGGTATGCACCTATAAATTTACATGCTTATGTATTATACCTTAAATGCGGCAAATTGCAAGGCTTTTATCGCAGATCCTTAAAAACCTTTTTGTTTATACATGTAAATACTTTTTCAATAAGACCCGTGAATTTTTGCCATCTGCCGCACAGGATATACATTCCCTCCGCCAGCAGCATGCCTGCAGGTATGTCAATAAAAACATGTTGCTTCGTAAACTGTGTTGAAAGTAATATAAGGACGGCAATGACAAGAAAAGAAATCCTCAGGACTTTGTTTATGTGTTTTTGCCCTCTGACGCAAATGTATGAAAGCCATGTTACAAAACAGTGGGTCGATGGAAAAAGATTTGTGGGTTTTGATGCAAAATAAACAAAAGAAAGCAAAAGCCATGAAAGGGAATCTCCCTCTATTTCTGCCCTGTCTCCGATATTTGTGGTAGGAAAGAAAATATAAAACAAAAGGCACACGGCATCGGCAAGAATATATGCGGCGATCATCCTGTAAAAAAATTTCGGCCCGGTCCTTGCCGCCAGCACAAAACTGATTATCCAAAAAGCAAAAAAACCAAGATATACATAAACAAACTGAGGTATGACAGGAATCATCCTGTCAAAGTCAGTCGTTATATTTGTTATCCCGGCCGTATCGCTCCTCAGCCACATGGTGCCCATGAATGTCAATGCATTTTGAAGCTCTGCAAAAGCCAAAGGTATAATGCAATACTTCAGGCGGATCTTTTCCGGTTTCATTATTTATCAAATTCCCAGCTGGTTCCCTGACTTACGGAAACCTGCTCTCCTTCATTTACTACCACCTTCTGGCTTTCTCCCTCCGAAAAAACATACTGAGTCACTTTCTGATAAGTGTTTTCGTCTTTTTCAACAAGCACCGTTCCCGTTTCCTCTTGGGATGCTTCTGATAGGGTCACTTCATATTCCCCTTCGGGAATGGCATAAAGCTCTTCATCTTCCGCTGTGTATTTATTTTTTTCACCGTATGTAAGTTCTATCTTTGTTTCTTTATCTTTTTTTGTTTTGTTTTCTTTTTGGGGATTTTGTTCCTGCTTTTTTTGAGCGGACGCTAAAACTGTTTTCTGTTTTTCCGGTGCTGCTGTTTTTATCAAAACAAACGCTCCGGCAACCAAAACCATCACCGACAGAAATATGATAAATATTCTTCTTTTTCTCAAAGTCCCATACCTCCGCAAAATAACGGACAAAACAAACTCTTATATATTATACCGCCTTTTTTGCTTTTTAACAAGAAAACAGTATCTCCGGATAAACCCCCTTATCTTTTAATGACTGCAATGCCGCCATAACCCCGGGCTTATCCTCCTTATATGTGACTCCATACCATTTGTCAGAGGAATTAAGCACCTTCACCGCCGCTTTTCCTTCATGGATCAGCTTTCCGGTAACAGATGGGAGAAGGTACTCGCCTTTTAAGGGGTCTTCATTGATGCTCTCTTTGAGAAATTCAGGAAAACCCTTTTCAAGTTCTTCCATCATTCTTAAGGTGTACCCCCAGAAGTTCATTGATACAGTTGCATCCTGGGGAAGTGCCATCCATGTCTTTCCGTCGTCTTCGGAATAACATATATCGTCTTCCACTCTCATTATTTTTTTTCTCTCAACTATGTGTCTGAGATAATCGTTTTTTGATATATCGCATACACCCCTGGCCACATGACCGTTTTCAGTAAGAGTTTTGCTTAGTTCGTATCCGACCATACAAAAGTCCCCGTCAGTCTCCTCTTTTTCTGAAGAAAGAAAATCATATACCTTGTGAAATGCCCCGGGACCGTAATAGTCATCGGCATTTATGACAGCGAAGGATCCTTCGATTTTATCTCTGCAGCTCAGCACTGCGTGTGCCGTACCCCAAGGTTTTTCTCTTCCGGCGGGTATTTTATATCCTTCGGGTATATCCGAAAGTTTTTGAAAAGCATATTCCGTTTCAAGATATTTTCCCGATCTGTTTTCCATGAGTTTATAAAAATCATCTTTCATTTCTTCTTTTATGACAAAAATGGCTTTTTTGAATCCTGCCATCATTGCATCATAAAGAGAAAAATCCATTATTATCTCTCCCCGGTCTGTTACCGGGTCTATCTGTTTGAGCCCGCCGTACCGGGATCCCATCCCTGCGGCCATTATTATCAAAACCGGTTCTTTCATTCCGATCACTCCTTTCCTTTTGTGAAGGAATATCCTTTTTTGCCATGTCTCTTTACGTGATACATTGCCTTATCGACAGCTTCGTAAAGTTCCCTGAATGTTCTTCCGTCCTTTGGGTAGCTGGCTATACCTATGCTGCAGGTGATGTCTGTTCCCGGAACGTATTCACTGATTTTCTTCAGTTCCTCTGCTATTTTATTTGCTCTGTCCGCTGCTCCCTTTCCCGATGTGGTGCCCGGCATAAATACAAGGAATTCATCTCCGCCTACTCTTCCCTTTATGTCTTCTTCTCTAAAGGATCTCCTGACTGCGTCAGCGGTTTTTTCCAGGATGATATCTCCTATGGCATGTCCTTTCTCGTCATTTACTCTTTTGAAATCATCTAAATCCATCATGAAAAGAAATCCTTCGGTTTTTTTAGGTCCTATCAGTTCTGTTACTTTTTTTTCTGTGAATTTTTTGTTCAAAAGTCCTGTGAGCAGATCCGTTTCCGCTTTCTTTTCTATATTTTTCAGTTCTTCCTTATCCACGTTTACATCTTCCAGAACAAAAATTGCACCTTCAATGTTTCCCTGCTCATCCAGTTTCCTTTGTCCTGTGACGTAACACCATATGAATGTGCTTCCGCCGTCAAATGTATAACGCACATATTCCTGTATGTATCCGTCATCCGCCCTTTCATCCTGCTCTGTTCTTTTTATTATCCTTTTGTGTATTTCTTTGTCTTCAACATATACAAAACCGTCGCTTTCACTGAACTCCCCAAAGACATGTCCTATGGGATATGCTTTTTCATCCATGTAGTTTTTAAATACCTTTGCAGTATCCGTTTTCTTGTCATAATCCAGTATCATTCTTGGAGTCTGTGATAATGCAATGTCGAGACTTTCATTGATATTGTTCATTTCGTGATTTATCTGCTTATATCTTCTGGTTGCTCTTGTCTGTTCATAGAATAATGCTCCGAAAATTACTGCCATGGCGATCATAAGTCCTATTACAAGCTCTACTGTTCCTTTCTTCATGAAAGACATGTTTTCTTCTATGACCTCCGTTGGTGCCGTATAAAGGAGGATCCAACTCGGGGCTTTTGCAACATATCTTGTATAGTAACTTCTGTTTTTATAAGAAAATTCAATGTACCCGCTTTTTTTTGCCTTTATTTTCTCCTTTACCGTTTCTATTGTGTCTCCTCCTGTTATTTGCATATTCTCATATTTCTCAAAAATATTCTCTGCATTATTGAAAATACAGCTTTTTCTTTTTGTAGCAGCTACCACGGTTCCTTTGCTGTTACAAAGACAAAAATAGCCTTTTCCTCCGAAATCTTCGGTTTTCAAGGCTTTTTCCACCTGGTCAGTACCGAATTTACCGGCAACAACTCCTTTTATTTCCGAGCCGTCTTTTACCGGTACAGCTATAATGATTTCCGGTTTTCCCTCTTCAATGCTTTTTTCTACATACTGAGTAGTTTCTTCGCCTTTTATGGCTTTTTCAAAATACTCTCTTTTTGATATATCTGTTTGTTTCCCATCCGGTTCTGTTATTATTCCGTTTTTATCGCTGTAACCTATAGCTTCAAATGTACTTCCTTTTTCCATGGATGCCATAAGCAAATTCTTTTTTGTGTCTGTTCCTTCTTTTGCCAAATAATCTGCTATATTGACGAGTATCCTGCTTTCGTCATGGATCTTTGAACTTATGACAAATGCCTGATCCTTAACGGTTTCATCAAGCTTGCTGTATGCATAATCCTTGAGGTTTTCATCCAGTTTTTTTTCGTAGCTGTAATAAGAAAAAACGATGATCAGGATGCAAACCACTGCTCCGATGCTTCCCGCCGTAAGCCATCTGCTTTTTTTAATGTTGTACCCATCTCTCATGTTTTTCTCCCTTTGGTTTTTGTACCAATATTTTATACTTATTTAGTGGTAAAAACAACCAAAAAAATGATATAATAAAAACGCAAACAGAAATGTATTTTTTTTTATCAAAAAACAACACAGGAGGAGATAAAAAATGACAATCAAAAGCGGAGATGCCGAAAGAAAAGCTGCCTTTGCAGTGGCTGATCTTATGGCTGCAGCAGTAAGGACAGCCCCCAAGGGTTGCGGTGTAGACGAGATCGAAACTTTCATAATCGAAGGAAAGGACAAAGATCTGCTGGCGGGGCACATGAAAGATATCGCAAAGGAAACCGGTGAGGATTTTTATGAAAGAGACGGGAAAAATGTGGATAACAGTCATTGTGTGGTTCTTATAGCAGTAAAAAATGAACCTTTGGGACTTACAAACTGCAGTTTGTGCGGATTCCCCGATTGTGCGGCCATGGAAAAAGCCGGCGCGAACTGTGCTTTCAAAGTTACAGACCTGGGCATAGCAATAGGTTCCGCCGTTTCCGTTGCGGCGGATCACAGAATAGATAATAGAGTTCTTTTTTCTGCCGGCAAAGGTGCCATGAGAATGGATCTTTTCTCTGAAAAAGTAAGAGTGTGCTTCGGCATCCCTCTGGGAGTCAACGGAAAAAGTCTTTTTTATGACAGATCCGAACAGTAGGGCAAACGTTTTTTTAGAATCTCCCATATAATAAGGGATAATATGACAGTAGCAAAACCCAATGTCCATCCCCCCAGTACATCAGTAGGGAAATGAACTCCAAGGTATACTCTGCTTATGCCAACGGCAAAAGCGGCAAAAACAAAAACAAAGGACAGCAAATTTTTCTTTCTGCTGTCCTTTATATATTCCCTTGTAAAAAGAAAAAGCAGCAGATAAACTGCCATTCCTGTCATTGCATGTCCGCTGGGATAAGCGGATCCGCTCTGCTCAATAAGAAAAAGACTTTCTTCGGGTCTTGGCCTTGCCACTGCCGTCTTAATGACAGCTTTTATCAAAGTCGACAAAAGCGCTGCAATAGAAACGCTTATTCCGGCCTTCTTTCTCGTCTGCGGAAAACAAACCAGCAAAAGGCAGATTATGACTATCGTCTCCCAGTTTGCCATATAAGTTATAAGTTCCATCAGTGTATCAAGACCGGGTTTTCTTATTCCGTAAAAAAACTCCATTACAGCATTATCAAATCCGGAAGAGATCCCTGTTGTTACAGTGTATGTTATAAGAGCGAAACAAACAACTGCTCCGCTCAATATTGCCACTTGTAAGGTTTTTGTTTTTTTTGTCATTTTTTGAATTTCACAGCTGTTCCGTATGCTATTATTTCCGCCGCTCCCTGCATTATTGCAGAAGATGCATATTCTACCCTTATTATCGCATCTGCCCCCATGGCTTCTGCTTCGTCCACCATTCTTTTGGTGGCTATCTGCCTTGCTTGATTCAGCATATCGGTATAACCCGAAAGCTCTCCTCCCACAAGACCTTTCATGCCGGCCATGATATCTCTGCCTACATTCTTTGACTGAACGACATTACCCTTTACAATGCCCAATGCCTCAATTTCCTGATCCGGTATGTAATTAATACTTAGAAGCAACATCTTCTTCTCCTCCTTTGATTTCTTTGATACGAAGTATAAGTGCCGCAATTATCCCTGCGGCCGCCAGGGCCGGTATCGTTATGATGAGAACGACTGCCCAGACGGGAATTTTTTCGTCAAGTCCAAGTTTGAACACTCCATAGACGACTGCAGCTTCATAGAGAATTATGGCCACCGCACATAAAACCGCAGCGGCATATTTTCCTGTTTTTTTCTTTTTTGTCGTCATGAGGGCTCCTTGCTTCTGTGAATATTATATTCTCTTTTTTTCTAAAAGTCATTAAAAACATGGTATACTGTCATTCAGACAAACTAAATTTTTGATCTTTGAAGGGGAATATTTTTATGAAAATAATTAGGAACATACCACAGGTCATAAAGATCTACCGGTCCTTGAGGTATCTAAATGAATACAAAAAAGAAATAGACTCCGGCAGGTTTTCCGGAGACATGAAAAAAGAAAAAGAAAACATACTCAAAGCCACAAAGACCTGGGGCAGCAAACTTTCTGAAATGATCGGGGTGGAAATAAATGTTTACGGCACAGAGAATCTGCCCAAAGACTCTCCCGTAGTATACGTTTCAAATCATCAGGGTTATGCCGATATAGTTGTCCTTTGTGCTGTGCTCGATACTGTACAGTTCGGCTTTATAGCAAAAAACGGACTTGAAAAAGTGCCATTGTACGGCACATGGATAAAACGTATCAGAAGCATTATGATCGAAAGAGATGATCCGAGAGAATCTCTTAAAGCCATATCAAGGGGCATTGATTACATAAATCTTGGTTTTTCTCTTCTTATTTTTCCGGAAGGTACGAGAAGCCGGGGCCCTGTTATGGGAGAATTCAAAAAAGGATCATTGAAGCTGGCCACAAAACCACAGGTTTCCATCGTTCCCGTTTCCGTTAACAACACCTGGCATATATTTGAGGAAACCGGTATCGTAACTCCTCATCCGGTAAGCGTAATGATACACCCGGCCATAGAGACCTGCGCTCTTGACAAGGAGCAGGAAAAAGCCCTGACCGAAAAAGTCAGAGCTGTTATAAAAAATGGTCTTGATGAACTGCAGAAAAAATTATGATTTTTAGCCGGCCACTGCGTTGCTTTACTGTTTTTTGCGACCTATAGGCCGAGTCCAAAGTTTTCTTTCACTCTTTTTATTGTTTTTTCGGAAATGGCATTTGCTCTTTCCGCCCCGTCTTTCAGTATATCAAGAAGCTCTTTTGAAGGTCTTATCTCTTCATATTTTTCTTTTATCGGTGTCAGTGCTTCTTTTGTCACTTGAACCAGTTCTTTTTTGAAGTCGCCGTAACCCTTTCCGCCAAAGGCTTTTTCTACTTCAGATGTCTCCATGCCCGAGAACGCACTGTATATGTTCATAAGATTGCTTATTCCGGGTTTTTCTTTCATATCGAATCTTATGCTTCCTTCCGAGTCTGTCGTGGCCCTCATTATGGATTTCTTTATTTTCCCTTCATCATCAAGGAGTGATATCCTGCTGTGAATGTTTTCTGCACTCTTGCTCATTTTACATAAAGGATCGTCCAGCGCCATTATCCTGGCTCCCGCCTTAAGAAAACGTCCGTCGGGAACGATAAAAGTTTTTTTATATTTGTTGTTTATCCTTATGGCAATATCTCTGCATAGTTCTATGTGTTGCTTCTGATCGTTACCGACGGGGACTATATCAGTATCATACAGAAGTATGTCTGCAGCCATAAGTATGGGGTAAGTAAAAAGTCCTGTGGGTGCGGATTCTCTTCCTTTGTTTTTTTGCTTGAACTGTGTCATTCTGGACAGTTCTCCCGTATAAGAATTACATGCCAGTATCCAGGCCAGCTCCGCATGTCCGGGAACGTCAGACTGGACGAAAACAATTGATTTTTTTGTATCTATTCCCACGGCCATATAAAGGGCTGCCACATCAAGTATATGTTTTTTCAGTTGTTTCGGATCCTGTGGAAATGTTATTGAATGCATATCTACTATGCAGTATATGCACTGGTTTTCTTTCTGAAGTTCAACGAACTGTTTAAGGGCTCCCAGATAATTACCTATGTGTATGTTGCCTGTGGGTTGAACGCCCGAAAATACTCTTTTCATCTATTGCCTCCGTCTTTTGTCTGCTATATCTGTATGTGTATTGTTATGTATTTTTTGATCTGCTTCTATCTGCTGTTTAGTTGAGGGCCTTTTGCAGCTCTTCCGCAAATTTTTCTTTTATGTTTTTTTCTGCCCGTGAAATGGTCATTTGAGATACACCCAGTTTTTTTGCTATCTCCGCCTGGGATCTTTCTTCAAGAAATCTTTTTTTGAAAACATATTGGTTTGTGCTGTTTAGTTTTTTGAGCACGGATCCGATTATTTCTCTGTTTTCAAATCTGTCAAATCCTTTTTCTTCTTGATAGGCATACTTTTCAAAAACCGGATTGTCTCCGTTTTTATCGTCTTCTTCAAATGTCTGGTCCAGAGAAAAAGTTCCGTAGGCCAGGCTTCCTTGCATAGCTTCAAGAAGCTCATCTTCTCCTATGTTCATTTCTTCCGCCAGTTCTTTTACTGTGGGTGTGCGTCCCAGTTTTAGTCCAAGAGCATCTTTTGCCGCAGGTATAGCTGATGCATTTTCTTTTAATTTCCTTGGCACTTTCATGCTCCAGCCCGTATCGCGAAAATGTTTTTTTATCTCTCCCAATATGGTTGGCGTTGCAAAACTGCTGAATTCAAATCCCTTTTCGGGATCGAATCTTTCAACAGCATTAATAAGCGCCATGGCTCCCACCTGATAAAGATCATCGTATTCCATGCCCTTGTTCAAATACTTTCTTATTAAAATGTCAACCATGTACAAATGCTCCTCGACGATACGGTTTCTTATTTCCTTGTCTCCGGTTGCTCTGTACTTCCTGAACATTTCTTTTTTGTCCATTTTAATGCCTCTGCGTATCTTCTTGAAACTTATTTGTTATGACTTTTTTTCTTGATCATGATTATGCTTTTCTTTCCTTTTTCGCCGGATCCGGTTTTTTTTATTTCTGTTTCATCCATCAATGTTTTTATTATTTCCAGGCTAAGGTCTCCCTCTCTGGGACAGTCAAGACAGATCTTGCCTTTTTTTGGTACCTTATGCCCGCAATCGGTTTCAAATATTTTGATTACTATTTTCTCTCCGTCTGTTTCACACTCAACTTCATAACAGGAACACCAGCCCTCATAACCGTGGCATATGACCTGCTTACAGGCCTCCCCGGTGGCAAGTTTTATATCATTTACGGCTTCCAGGTCAAATCCCGCCTGAACGGCAGCCGCTTCCACCGCCAGCTCTGTAACCACGGTATATTTTGGATTGCCCGGCATGGTCATTTTGATTTTCTCTATCATTTTTTTCTCCTTTTTTACTGTTTTTTATTTCTTTTTCTCTCCACCAAGAGTTTCCATGGATAGCTGCCCATGGTCTTTTTCTTTGCTGCCGTTTTCTTTTTTTTCTAAAGTGATTTCTTCTTCTTTTATGACCTTGGCCATGGATATTATCTCTGTGTCATCTGAAACCTTCATTATCTTGACCCCCTGGGTCGCCCGACCCAGCCTTGAGACATCTCCTGCTTTTATCCTTATTATTATTCCGTTGGAATTTATAAGGAGTACTTCATCTTCATCATCCACGACCATAGCGCCTATAAGCTCTCCGGTTTTTTTGAATTTCCTCTTGTCATAAGTCAAAAGGCCCTTGCCGCCTCTTACCTGAACTTTGTATTCTTTTGCGGCAGTTCTTTTGCCGAAACCTTTTTTTGTCACCACAAGGAGCTGCTCTTTGGGCTGTACCAGTTGCATCGCCACGACTTCATCATCTTTTTCAAGTTTTATCGCACGTACGCCTCCTGCTATCCTGCCCATGGGTCTTACATCATTTTCCGAAAAGCATATGCATTTTCCGTGCTTCGTTACGATTATAACATTATCGGTACCGGAAGTCTGTTTGATTCCCACCAGTTCATCCCCGTCTTTGAGGTTGATGGCGATCAGACCGGCTTTTCTGTTGGTATCGAAATTGGACAATGCGGTTTTTTTGATGGTCCCGTGTTTTGTGACACCTATAAGATACCGCTCTTCTGAAAACTCCTTTATGGGTATTATTGCATTTATTCTTTCTCTCTGAAGCAGGGAAAGGAAGTTCACCGCAGGGGTTCCCTTTGCCGTCCTGCCGGCTTCAGGGATCTCATAAGCCTTGATTTTATGTGCTTTCCCCAGATTTGTAAAGAACATAAGAGTATCATGAGTAGATGTCATTATAAGGTCTGTAACAAAATCCTTTTCCCTTGTTGTTACGCCCATTATACCTTTTCCGCCTCTTCTCTGAGCCTTATATGTGTCTGTCGGTATCCTCTTCAAATATCCCAAATGAGTAAGAGTAATAGTGACCTGCTGTTCTTCGATAAGGTCCTCTTCATCCATTTCTGCCACATCCGCCATTATCTTTGTCCTTCTTTTGTCGGCATACTTTTGTTTTATCTCTAGCATTTCATCTTTTATGACACCCATCAAAAGATTTTCATCGGAAAGTATTTCTTTGTAATATTTTATTCTCTTCTGAAGTTCCGCGTATTCGTTTTCTATTTTTTCTCTTTCAAGACCCTGAAGCCTGGCCAGTCTCATGTCCAAAATGGCCTGGGCCTGTATGTCCGAAAGCCTGTATTCTTTCATCAGCCTTTCTTTTGCGTCATCATAGCTGGTTCTTATTATTTTTATTATTGCATCTATGTTATCAAGGGCTATCCTCAGTCCTTCCAGTATATGTGCTCTGGCTTCCGCCTTGGCAAGATCGTATTTTGTTCTTCTTGTTATTACGTCCTTCTGGTGTTTCAGATATTCAAAAAGTATTTCCTGCAGATTCAGTATCCTCGGCTGACCATCCACCAGCGCGATCATTATCATGCTGTAACTGTCTTCCATCTGCGTGTGTTTATAAAGTCTATTCAGTGTTATCTGTGGATTTGCGTCTTTTTTCAGTTCTATAACTATACGCATCCCGTCTCTGTTGGATTCATCTCTTATATATGATATGCCTTCAATCTTTTTTTCTTTTACCAGTTCAGCGATTTTTTCGATAAGTTTTGACTTGTTTACCTGGAAAGGGATTTCCTTTACTATTATCTGATATCTGCCTCTGGCTGTTTCTTCTGTTTCTACAAGAGCGCGGACCTTGACCCTTCCCTGGCCGTTATTATAAGCTTCCCTCATGCCGCTTTTTCCCATGATGATGCCGCCGGTGGGAAAATCCGGTCCTTTTACACATTTTGTGAGATCCTTTATGCTGCAATCCGGTTCGTCGATCATTTTTATCGCTGCATCTATGACTTCTCCAAGATTATGAGGAGGTATCGATGTGGCCATTCCAACGGCTATACCGTTTGATCCGTTTACCAGCAGATTGGGAAATCTGGCCGGAAGCACTACGGGTTCTTTTTCTTCTTCATCAAAATTGGGTACAAACTCTACAGTTTCTTTATCTATATCCTTTAGCATCTGCAATGCGAACGGGGTCATCCTCGCCTCAGTGTAACGCATCGCCGCAGCTCCGTCACCGTCCACAGAACCGAAATTCCCGTGTCCGTCCACCATCATGTACCTTATGGAAAAGTCCTGGGCCATTCTTACCATCGCATCGTAAATAGACGAATCACCGTGAGGATGATATTTACCCATTACTTCTCCCACGATACGGGCGGACTTTTTGTGTGGTTTATCCGGAGTCACTCCCAGTTCGCTCATGCCGTAAAGTATCCTTCTGTGCACGGGTTTCATTCCGTCCCTCACATCGGGAAGGGCTCGTCCCACTATTACGCTCATGGCATAATCAATATAGGAGTTTTTCATTTCGCTGTGGATCTCGTGCTGTATAAGTTTCTGATCTTCGAGTAAATTTGTCATTTTTTATCTCCTAAATGTCAAGGTTTTGAACATATTTGGCATTATCTTCTATAAATTTCTTTCTTGGCGGTACTTTATCTCCCATAAGGGTGGTAAAAATAGCATCCGCTGCCGCTGTATCTTCCAGTGTTATCTGGATAAGGGTCCTTTTTTTATAATCCATTGTGGTTTCCCAAAGCTGCTGAAAGTCCATTTCTCCCAGGCCCTTATATCTTTGTATGTCCACTTTTCCGGGCTTGTCCGTCAGAGAAGCAAGAACTTTCATCTGTTCCCTTTCGGAATAGGTGTAATATGTGTCTTTTCCCTTTTTTATACGAAAAAGCGGAGGCTGGGCAGCGTAAACATACCCGCCTTCGATAAGAGGTGTCATATATCTGTAGAAGAATGTCAGAAGGAGTGTCCTTATATGAGCTCCGTCCACATCGGCATCTGTCATTATTATTATCTTGTGATAACGGAGTTTCTGAACGTCGAATTCCTGCCCTATGCTACATCCGAAAGCCGTTATCATATTTTTATTTCATCGGAGTTTAGGATCTTTTCGAGCCTGGCTTTTTCAACATTCAGTATCTTGCCTCTTAAAGGAAGTACTGCCTGACGCTTTCTGTCTCTTCCCTGCTTTGCGCTTCCTCCCGCAGAATCTCCCTCAACAAGGAATATTTCTGAAAAGGCCGGATCTTTTTCTGAGCAGTCTGCCAGCTTGCCCAGAAGTGCCAGTCCGTCCAGTATACTGTTCTTTCTGGTTATTTCTCTGGCTTTTCTTGCCGCTTCTCTGGCTCTTGCCGCCTGAAGACACTTTGCAATTATGATTTTTGCCTGGTTGGGATTTTCCTGAAGAAATGCTGTAAGATTCTCATTGGTTGCCGTTTCCACAAATCCTCTCATTTCACTGTTTCCCAACTTTGCCTTTGTCTGACCTTCAAACTGGGGGCTTGTAAGTTTTACGGAAATTATGGAAGTAAGGCCTTCCCTTACGTCTTCTCCCGTAAGGGGCTGATCATTTTCTTTAAGGAATTTGTTTTTTCTTGCATAATCATTAAACGCTCTTGTAAGAGCCGTTTTATATCCTATCAGATGGAAGCCTCCATCTGTGGTATTTATATTGTTTGCATATGAAAGGATGACTTCGTTATAGCGGTCTGTATACTGCATGGCCACTTCAACTTCCATATCCCCTTTGCCGGTCTTGTCCTTTGCCTTTGCCTCGAAATAAATAACTTCGGGATGGATCGGTTCTTTGCTTTGATTCTGGTATTTTACGAATTCTTTTATTCCGCCCTCATAGAAAAAGACTTCTTTTCTTTTCAGCCCTTCTCTTTCATCCTTAAGGGTTATGCTTACACCTTTGTTAAGAAAGGCCATTTCTCTCAGTCTGTACTCCAGAGTGGCAAAATCAAAGTCTATCTCTTCGAATATATCCGGATCCGGCCAGAATGCTGTCCTTGATCCCGTTTTTTTTGATGTTCCTTTTTCCGTAAGCCTGGTCACTGCTTTGCCCTTGGAATATTCCTGATAGTATATTTTTCCGTTTCTTTTTATCTCTACTTCCATTTTGGTGGAAAGAGCATTGACCACCGAAGCACCAACTCCGTGAAGTCCTCCGGAAACCTTGTATCCGCCGCCGCCGAATTTTCCCCCGGCATGAAGAACTGTATGTATTACCTCAAGTGCCGATATTTTTAATTTGGGGTGCATATCAACGGGCATTCCCCGCCCGTCATCTTCAACTACTATGGAGTCATCTTTCTGTATAGTAACATTTATATTGTTGCAAAAGCCTGCCAGAGCTTCGTCTATGCTGTTATCAACTATCTCATAAACCAAATGATGAAGACCTTTTTCCCCTGTACTCCCGATATACATACCGGGTCTTTTTCTTACAGGTTCCAGGCCTTCCAGAACTTGGATCTGCTCCGCGTCATATTTTTGCTGTTTTGTGTTTGCTGCCATTAAAAAAATCACCTCTTTGTCTTTCTTATCGCCTTTTATTATATAACAAAACAGCCCTTTTTACAATGAAAATAAGCTGTTTGATCTTTTTGTTAATTAAGTTTTTTTAAATGCTTCAAAAGTTAGTTTTTTATGAACAGGCGCCTTTTCAGGTGCTTATATGTGTTTATGCTTTTTGTAAAACTTTTCCATTTTCTATCCTGTATTCTTTTCCCTCCGGCAAAGTCTTTTTAATGTCCGGGTTTATTTCGGTGGTCGTTATAAAAAGCTGCATATCCCAAAGGGAATTTATAAGGTACTTTTGTCTGTTTGCATCAAGCTCAGAAAGGACATCGTCCAAAAGAAGTATAGGCTTTTCTTTTTTTTCTTTTTCAATAATTTTTGTTTCGGCAAGTTTAATGGAAAGCGCCGCTGTTCTTTGCTGTCCCTGAGATCCATACTTTTTTGCTTCATTCCCGTTTATATAAATATCAAAATCGTCTTTATGCGGTCCTTTTCCCGTATTTCCGTAAAAAAGGTCTTTTTTTCTGTTTTTTTCCAGTGTCTTTTTTATATTTTTTTTCAGTTCTTCTTTATTTTCACAGTTTTCAATACTGGGTCTGTATATTATTTCAAGTTTCTCTTTTCCTTCTGTTATTTCAGAATGCAAATCCCTGCTTATTTCGTCTGTTTTTTTTATAAACTCTTCCCTTCCGGAAATCAAAACCGCTCCGGCTTCCGAAAGCTGCTCTTCCCAAACTTCCATTATGTTTTCATCTGTATTTTTTTCCTTCAGATAAGCATTTCTCTGTGCCAGTATCTTTTTATATGAGTATAAACTGCTCATATATGAGTATTTCATCTGACACATTTCTCTGTCCATGAAGATTCTTCTTTTCTCAGGATCTTCTTTTACTATTTTCAGATCTTCCGGAGAAAAAACAACAACATATATGTTGTCAAGGAGCTGAGATATTTTTTCTGTTTTAAGACTGTTTTTTTTTACTCCTTTTTTTCCTTCTTTGCTTATGAATATTTCAAGAGTTTCTTCTTCATCACCTTTTTCTTTATAAACGGTTTTTACACGACAAAATTCCGAACCCATTTTTATCATTTCTTTTTCTCTTGGTGTGCGGAAGGATTTTCCCAAAGACAACAGATATATGCTTTCAAGAAGATTTGTTTTTCCCTGGGCATTTTCTCCAAGGATCATATTTACTTTTTT
>Ga0116164_10001567_pt1 | contig 17184 bp, 17 predicted proteins | sample AD_UKC109_MetaG_FD_89888 | JGI IMG/M metagenome (GOLD analysis project Ga0116164, IMG submission 89888) | Active sludge microbial communities of municipal wastewater-treating anaerobic digesters from Hong Kong - AD_UKC109_MetaG | ecosystem: Engineered > Bioreactor > Anaerobic > Digestate... | reverse complement strand
GCCGTCCTTCGAAAAGATTCTCCGGAAACGACCACCCAAGAGGAGCGAATGACACCATGGCATATTTCAGCGAAATAAAACCCGTCCGGTACGAGGGTCCGAAAAGCACGAATCCCTTTTCCTTCCGGTATTACAATCCGGAGGAAACCGTCGCCGGGAAGCCGATGAAGGACCATCTGCGCTTTGCAATGTCCTGGTGGCACACGTTTACGTTCCGCGGCATCGATCCGTTCGGCGGAGTGACCATTTTCCGACCGTGGGACGATACGCCCGACGACGTGGCGCGCGCTGTGGAGCGCGTCCACGCGGCGTTCGAGTTCATGGAGAAAATGCAGATCGGCTATTTCTGTTTCCACGACGCCGACCTAGCTCCCCGCAGGGATAATCTGCTCGATACCAACCGCATTCTGGACGAGGTCGTCGCCGTCATAAAAAAGGAGATGGCGCGCACCGGGATCAAATGCCTCTGGGGCACGTCGAACTGCTTTGGGGACGCAAAGTTCGTGCACGGCGCGGCTACGTCCTGCAACGCAAGCGTCTTTGCCTACGCGGCGGCACAGATCAAAAAGGCGATCGAGATCACGCAGGAGTTCGGCGGCGAAAACTATGTCTTCTGGGGCGGGCGCGAGGGATATGAAACCCTGCTGAACACCGACATGGCGCTCGAGCTCGACAATCTCGCGCGGCTGCTTCAAATGGCCGTCGATTACGCAAAAAAAATCGGCTTTACCGGACAGTTCCTCATCGAGCCCAAGCCAAAGGAACCGACGAAGCATCAGTACGATTTCGACACCGCAACGGTGCTTGCGTTCCTCCGGAAATACAACCTCGACGGTCACTTTAAAATGAATATCGAGGCGAATCACGCGACGCTGGCGGCGCATACCTTCCAGCATGAGCTGAACATGGCGCGCATCAACGGCGTGTTCGGCAGCGTGGACGCCAACACCGGCGATCCGCTGCTCGGCTGGGATACCGACCAGTTCCCGACAAACGTTTACGACACGACGCTCGCGATGTACGAAGTCCTGCAGGCCGGCGGATTCACGACCGGAGGACTCAACTTCGACGCGAAGGTCCGCCGCGGCTCCTTCCAGGAAGACGACCTTTTCCTGGCCTATATCGCCGGCATGGACACCTTTGCAAAGGGGCTTCGCGCCGCCGTAAAGCTGATCGAAGACGGCGTATTCGAAGACTTCAAAGCCAAGCGCTATGAAAGCTATCGCAGCGGAATCGGCAGGGACATCGTCGGCGGAAGGGTTGGCTTTTCGGAGCTGGAAGCCTACGCGCTTGTCCACGGCGTAACGCAGAACGCCTCCGGCAGGCAGGAATACCTTGAAACGCTTTTAAACCAGTACGTCCTGGAAAGCTGAACGATCCCGGCGCAGGCCGTTCGGCCCCGTTTTACAGTTTTTCCCCAGATTCCAATCTTCCAAGCCCCTGTGCCTGTTCCTCCCGGTGTTTCGGCTTGGCGATTGGAAACGCATAGTCCCAATATCCTCTCTCCATGAATTACTCCCGTTCGTTTGATCGTCGCTGGTCGTTATAAGGTGGGGCGGCCGGCCGATCCAAACAACGGGAGTAATTCTTTTCCGTATTTGCGGCGGCTCGCCGCGTCTTGACGTTGCCGGCCTGACACAGTAAGATGTATCTAATCGGAAATGCCGGGACCGCTCAACATGCGATCGCCGGTCAAAAGGAGCTGAACGCTATATGGGACAGGCACTGTTGCTGGCTTCCGCAGGCACGGGCTTTACGTTTTTAATGACGACGCTCGGCGCGGCCATGGTCTTTTTCTTTCGCAAGAACATGGGCGGCAAAATGCAAAAGATCTTTTTGGGCTTCGCCGCGGGCGTCATGATCGCCGCCTCGGTCTGGAGCCTGTTGATCCCGGCCATCGACGAGGCCGTCGCAAACGGGCAGATCGGCTGGATCCCCGCCGCGGGCGGTTTTGTTATCGGGATCGCGTTCCTCTTCCTGCTGGATTTGCTGATTCCGCACCTGCATCCCGGCGCAAAGGAAACCGAGGGGTTATCCTCCTCGATGAAACGCACGTCGCTGCTCGTTATGGCCGTGACGCTGCATAACATTCCGGAGGGCATGGCGGTCGGACTCGCGTTTGCGCTTGCCGCGCAGCACGGGGTCACGGCCGCGGGTTACGCCGCGGCGATGGCGCTTGCCCTCGGCATCGGCATCCAGAACTTCCCGGAAGGCGCCGCCATCTCGCTCCCACTCCGGCAGGAGGGGCTCGGCGTCGGAAAATCGTTTGTTTACGGCATGCTCTCCGGCGCCGTCGAGCCGGTTTTCGGCATCCTGACGGTTCTGGTTTCCTCGCTGATCGCGCCCTACATGCCCTGGATGCTGTCGTTCGCCGCAGGCGCAATGATGTATGTCGTCGTCGAAGAACTCATCCCGGAGGCGCACCTCGGCGAGCATTCGAACGTCGGCACGTTCGGCGTCATGGGCGGGTTCCTTATCATGATGATCCTCGACGTCGCGCTCGGCTGAATTCAAATCCCGATCCATAAAAGCGGGGAAACCGGATGATCCGGTTTCCCCGCTTTTATTTTCTGGTTGCGTGCGTTTACGCGATTATTCGGCGAGCTTGCAGAGCGCCCTTGCGACCCTTGCCGCAACGCGCGCGTTGTTGTACGCCAGCTGCACGTTGGAGGCGAACGAAACGCCCTTCGTCAGCTCCTTGATCTTGGCGAGTAAAAACGGCGTGATGTTCTTCCCGTGGACGCCGGCTGCGTCGGCTTCCACAAGCGCCTCGTTGATGACGCTCTCCATATAGTCGAAATCCAGCGCATATTCCTGCGGGATCGGGTTGCCGATCAGCAGTCCGCCCTCCAGTCCGAGGTCCCATTTGGTCTTGATGATTGCGGCGATTTCGCTCTCGTCCTTTGCGGCATAGTCCACGCCGTAGCCGCTCTTTCTGCAATAGAACGCGGGGAAATCCGCCGTGCCGTTGCCGATGACGGGCACGCCCATCGTCTCCAGATATTCGAGCGTACGGCCGATGTCGAGAATCTGTTTTGCGCCCGCGCAGACGACGGCGACCGGCGTCTGCTTGAGCTCCTGCAAATCGGCCGAGACGTCCATCGTCACTTCGCCGTGGCGGTGCACGCCGCCGATGCCGCCGGTGGCGAACACTTTCACGCCCGCCATCGCGCTGCAGATCATCGTCGTTGCGACGGTGGTCGCTCCGTTTTTCTTCATCGCAAGATACGTCGCCATGTCGCGGCGGCTCACCTTGCCGACGTTTTCGGCCTTGCACATCACCTGCAGCTCTTCGGGGCTTAAGCCGACCTTGATCCGCCCGTCGATCAGTGCCGTCGTCGCGGGGATCGCGCCTTCCGCACGGACGACCTTTTCAACCTCCGCGGCAAAATCGACGTTTTCCGGATACGGCATGCCGTGGCTGAGTATGGTGCTCTCCAGCGCGACCACTGGTTGGTTATGGTCCAGCGCATCCTGAATCTCCGGCAGTACGTCCAAATAATCTTTTATCTGCATAGTTCCTTCTCCTTTACGTATCGTAATCCAATTTATGAAGCCGTTACGGGCGATACCGCTCGATATTCGCCTTTACCAGCGCGTCGCTCATATCGGGATTGATGGTGCTCATGCTCTCGATCGCGGCGATCCCGCTCGCGAGCGCGTAATCGAGCCCCGTTTCGATCGGCATGTCGTCGATCAGCGCGTGTATGAAGCCCGCCATAAACGCGTCCCCCGCTCCCGTGGCGTTGACCATCCGTTCTACGGGGCGCAGCGCACGGAACATCCTGTTTCCGTCTGCGTCCGCATAATAGCAGCCGCGCTCTCCCCTGCTGACCGCAATCCGTCCGACTCCGAGGTTTAAAAGCGCTTCGCAGGCAAGCTCGATCTCCGCTTCCGAATCGGTCGGCATGCCGGAAAGGACGGCAAGCTCCATTTCGTTCGGCTTGATCCCGAAGAACTTGCCCGTGACCGGCTTCATCTGCCGCGCATACGCCGTTGAGACGGGGTCGATAAAAACCTTTGCGCCGCTTGCCGGGCCGGACACGAGATAGTCTAAGAATTCGCAGGGCAGGCATGCGTCGCAGACGATCGCGGCCGCGTTTTGCAAAAGCGCGCGGTTTTCATCCAGATAGCTTGTGTGGAGGTTCTGGATGATCCGCATGTCGGACATGCCGAGGAGCATGTCGCCGCGCTCGTCCAGCACGGCAATGTAGCAGGACGACGCGACGCCCTTCTTCAGGTGCACGTGGGAAACGTCGATGCCGGCCGCCGCGCTGTCGCGCAGGATCTTTTCGCCGTATACGTCGTCGCTCACGGCCGTCAATAGCGATGCAAACACGCCTTGCCTTGCAAGGTTTTCGAGGATGTTCCTGGTCACGCCGCCAACCGACGTTCTTAAAAACCCCGGATTGGAGTCCCGCATGACGATCGGACTGCGGCTCCGTCCGTGGACGTCCACGTTGGCCGCGCCGACTCCGGCGACATAGCGCTGCTGGTTCATCAAATTCGTCTCCCCGCCGCGTGGGCGGCCTGTGGTATTTTTTCCGAAAGGAGCGTGTCCCTTCCGCTTTTCCGCACGCTTTAGTATACTCGCGCGCCCGTTTTTTTTCAAGCGACCGGCCTGTGAACAAAAACGGACAAAAAACCGCCGCGATTTCGCGGCGGTTTACGTTGCGTTGCTGCTTATTTGTAATATTTGCGCTTTCTGGCCCGCGCGCTGCGGCGTTTGCGTTCGTACCGGCGCTTGCGCTCGGTGATGACGAATACGACGATCAGCGCGATTAAGAGGACGATCAAGAGGATGAGCACGAGCGTCAGCACGTCTGCCGTGCCCCATTCCTTATGCCCCTTTGTGATCAGCGGCGTGCTGTCCGGCGCCGCCGTGACGACGGCCGTCTCCTCCGGCTGCTCGATGGACTCCACCTCAAGCACTTCGCCCACGGCGAAATCGGCCGTCAGCGGAGCCGTGCAGATCGTTTCGCTGCCGATGTTGTATTCGACGTATCCCATGCTCTGGCCCGCAATGATCGGCGCTTTCACGTCCGTGCTTAAAACGACGTTTGCGGTGATGGAACCCGCGTTGGTTTCGTAAAACGCGATACGGTCGGCCAGCGCGCGGATCGTAACGCTGTCGAGGTCGGCGCTCATCGTCAGCTGTCCGTCGGCAAGGTCATCCTCGTTTCCGTTCGAAACGCTGGTCTGGAACGACTTCTCAAGCCCGAGATCGTTGCCGGAGATCGCCTGGTATTCGTTTTCAAACACATAGTCGAAGATGCTCGCGGCATTGACAAACCGCGCCAGGTTGGTCAGTTCCTTATCGTTGTTATAGAGATCGGCCGAATCGCCGAACATCGCAATGATAACGCGCGCGCCGTCCTTTTCCGCCGCGGCGACAAGGCATTTGCCCGCTTTGTCGGTGTCCCCGGTCTTCACGCCGATCGCGTATTTATAAACCGTTTCATAGGAATCGCCTTCGACCGCATTGAGCAGCCGGTTCGTGTTGGTGAGCACCAGCGGTTCCGTGCGGACGTCGTTTGCCGGCACCGTGTAGCTCAGCGTCTGTACGATGGAGCAAAAATCTTCGTTTTGCAGCGCGTACGACGTCAGCTTCGCCATGTCGCGCGCCGTCGTATAGTGGTCGTCGTTGTGCACGCCGTGCGGGTTGGTGTAATGCGTGCCGGTCATGCCGAGTTCGGCGGCTTTGTTGTTCATCAGTTCCACGAACCCGTCGATCGAACCGCCGACGTGTTTGGCGATTGCTTCGCCCGCGTCGTTGCCGGATACGAGCATCAGCCCGTAGACCAGGTCGCGTAGCGTGACCGTTTCCCCGACCTGAAGGCCCATCAGCGACGAATAGCTCGTGAACTTGACGGTCGTGCCGAGCACTTCTTCCCCGACCATGAATTCGTCGTCCAGATTGCCGTATTCCAGCGCAATCAGGCAGGTCATGATCTTCGTCGTGCTGGCGGGGTATACCTTTTCATCGGCGGCGCGTTCATAAAAAACCACGCTTGGATTATCTCCGTCCACCACGATCATGTGCGGCGTCGGGATCGATTCGTAATCATACTCCGCCAGTGCGCTTGCCGGTGCGATCAGCAGCGCCAGAGCAAGTAAAACGCCAATGAATCGTTTCATTGCAATCTCCCATATCTTGTGTTCATCGTTTTGCAGTATAGCAAAAGCCGGGCTGTTTTGGTAGGTGTTTTTCGTTTTTGTGATTGATTGTTAACATTATGCGGGATATACTGGCACTAGGCCGTCGCGATCCGTTTTTCGCCGGCAGCCGTTAACCGCCGCCGCACGTTACGAGAATTGAAAACAAAGGAGCAAGACGAATATGAAACAATTCCGCTGCCCCGTCTGTGGTTTCGTCCACACCGGCGACGCCCCGCCGGAATTCTGCCCGCAATGCAAAGCGCCGGGAGATACGTTCATTCTATTAAGCGAAGAACGAAAGCCGTATCCCGCCGAGCATGTCGCCGGCGTCGCCGCGGGCGTGGACCCCGAAATACTGGAAGGCCTGCGCATGAACTTCACCGGCGAATGCACGGAGGTCGGGATGTATCTGGCCATGGCGCGCGTCGCCGACCGCGAGGGATATCCGGAAATCGCCGAAGCGTTCCGCCGGTATGCGTTTGAGGAAGCCGATCATGCATCGCGGTTTGCCGAACTACTCGGCGAAGTCGTCACAACGTCGACAAAGCGCAATCTCGAGCTGCGCGCGGCCGCCGAATACGGCGCGACGGAGGGCAAGACCGCCCTTGCAAAGCGCGCGAAAGAATTAAACCTCGACGCGATTCACGATACGGTGCACGAGATGGCGCGCGACGAAGCACGCCACGGAAAGGGCTTCGAAGGCCTCTTAAAGCGCTATTTCGAATAAAACCGCCCGTGATTTTCACATGGCTTGATATGGCTTGAATCAAACAGGCTTAAAAAACAGACTCGTCAGGAGGGACAGATGATGAAACCGTTAAACACATACCTTGACCATACTTTGCTGAAAGCCGACGCGACGCCGGACGATATCCTGCGCGTCGTAGAAGAGGCAAAACACTACAAGACCGCCAGCGTCTGCGTCAACTCGGGCTATGCGGCGCTCGTGAGCGAGCACCTCAGGGGCAGCGGCGTAAAGACCTGCGTCGTCGTCGGGTTCCCGCTCGGCGCCATGTCCACCGCCGGAAAATCCGTCGAGGCCGCCGTAGCGGTGCGGGACGGCGCCGAAGAGGTCGATATGGTGATCAGCATTGGCTCCGTCAAAGCGGGGCTCTGGAGCGCCGTACAGGCGGATATCGCGGCGGTCGTCAACGCGTCCAAGCCGGCGATCGTGAAAGTCATCCTGGAAACCTGCCTGCTGACCGACGACGAAAAGATCCATGCATGCCTTGCTGCAAAGGCCGCCGGCGCCGCGTTTGTTAAAACCTCAACCGGCTTTTCGACCGGCGGGGCGACGCTTGAGGACGTTGCGCTGATGCGAAAAACCGTCGGGCCCGACATGGGCGTAAAAGCCAGCGGCGGCGTACGAACGCGCGAGCAGGCCGAGGCGATGATCGCCGCCGGCGCAACGCGCATCGGCTGCAGCTCGACAAAGAAGATCATGGAATAACGATCATTGCGTACGTTAAGGAAATATTCATAATTCGGCGTTTGCCGTACCGGACGGGCAGAACTCCAAAACATGGCAGTTTTGCCCGTTTTTCCGTGTTCTTCCCCCACGAACGGGCGGTTTGTTCTTGCAGGATTAACAAATTATCCATAGTTTCTTCACAATAACCCCAATCATTTACCCCCCGCTTGTATGGTACACTATATTTGCAGTTGAATGGATATCTATGCATATCCGTTTAAATACATCGGTTAATGCCCCGATGTCTGTCGATTTCCAGAGCAAGGAGCGTGAAAAATAATGGAAAATCATGGTAACTCATACGGATTTCCGCCATACGAGGACGACCCGAACACGGGTGGCCCGGATCCGTATGCACCGCGTTCTTACCGTGATGATCCCTCTGCCGGCAATCAGGAACCCACCCCTTACGGGCAGGATGCGAACCAGTACGGCCAGCAGCCTTATCCTTACGGTCAGGACGACGGCGGTTATGCGTCCGGCAACACGGGTTATTCCGGCGTCGACTACACGTCGCGCCACACCAGAACGGATTACAGCCCGCAGGGCACGTATGCTCCGGAGGGAGGCGCCCCATATGAAGCCGGCGAGGCCGACCCGTATTCGGGCGGCTATACGCAGGGCACGGATTATTCGCAGGCTGCCGGCGGCGGTTATGCCGAGGATTCCTACAACGCGCAGGGCGGCACGCAAAACCAGCCGTACGGCAACGAATCCCAATACGGCGAACCGGAGTATCAAACGCCGGACGCCTATGCAGCGCGCCAGACCGGGCGTTATTACAACGATTCGAACGGCTATACGACCGGGCGCACGCCCCGCGGCGACGCCGGGTATACGCAGCGCGACGCGACCGGGCGAACGAACCTCTCCGGCGGCGGGTACGACCGGCATGGGCAAAACGAGTCTTCCTCTTATCCCGACCGCCGCGACCAGATGGAGCGCTACGACGATTCTTTCGACGAACCCGAACGGCCGTACAGGAGCCGCAAAAAACGCAGCAAATTCGCAAAGTTCATGCATGCGCTCGGTCTCTACCTTGCGCAGCTCCCGGCCAAGACGCTCGTGATCTTCGGCGGCTCATTTGCAATGATACTGGTCGCCGTCATCCTTCTGGCCGTACTGCTCCCCAACAGCTCGCGGACCGAACGCGCGGACGACGGGCAGCTCGCATTGTCCGACATCACGCCGACGCCTTCCATTGCGCCGACCAATACGCCGGCCCCGACGGAAGACGTAACGCCTACCCCGACGCCGGCTGTTCTAGAAGACAACATCAGCCAGGTTGGAACGACCAGCGATCTGATTCCGGGCATTCAGGAGCGGCTTGTCGAACTCGGCTATATGGACGAACCCGAGGGTGGATACACCAATTTATACGGATCGACGACAAAGACCGCCATCCGCCTGTTCCAGATAAAGAATTTTGACGATTCCGCCGACTGGGACGGCATCATCGGCAACGGCACCTACACTCTGCTGATGAGCGACGACGCCAAGGCATATTATCTCGCGCGCGGCGACGGCGACGACCGCACCAAAGTCATCACCAAGCTGGTCGAGGACGTCACGGATCTGCAAAACCGCCTGATCGAACTCGGCTATCTGCCCTCCGGCAGCGCGACGGGACTCTATCGCGCTTCCACCGTGACCGCGGTGCAGAAATTCCAGGAGTACCACGGCCTCACCTCGGACGGGAAAGCCGGGCAGGAGACGCTCGCCGTCCTTTACAGCGACGACGCAATGGACGCCGAGACCGGCGCGGCCAACAATCTCTCCAAGGTCACGCCTACGCCTACCGTGGCGGGAACCACGACGACGGATTCAACGACCACAACCCCCGCGCCATAACGCGCCAAGCATCGAACAAACAAAAAACGAACGCTAAAAGCGTTCGTTTTTTATTTGTCAGTTTCCCTTCGGCTCCGTCCCGCCGGAGCTGGATCGGGCAATTTCATCTGTATGCGCCCGCTTGCCCGTATCGCAGCAGATCAGCCGGTATTCGCCCGTTTCCACATCGTATCGGCAGGAGCGGTTTTTCCCCGCGTCCTTTGCGCGGTAGAGCGCTTTGTCAGCAAAGAAGTAGGCCCGGTGCGCAAGCACCGGCGGAAGGATGCACAGCCCGGCGCTGATCGTAACGTTCGGGTGATCCAAAGCGCCTTCGTTCGGAATGTTCATCTCGCCGATCGCGCTCCTGAGCTCCTCGGCGACGCGTTCGCAGCTCCCTGTGGAATTTTCCATCCAAACCGCCAGGAATTCCTCGCCGCCGATCCGGCCGATGTCGATCTTGTATTCGTCGGCATACGCGCGCAGCGCTTCGCCGATGCGCTGAAGCAGCGCGTCCCCTTCCGGATGTCCGTACGTATCGTTATATTGTTTATAATCGTCGATGTCCAGCACGATGCACGCAAGGCTTTGTCCCGAGGACACGCATTTCTGCAAAATCTCGTCAAACTTTTCAAAAACCATGCGCCGGTTGCACAGCCCCGTCAGCTCGTCGGTCGTGCAGGTGTGGTACAGCGCAAAATTAGCCTGCGTCAGGCACTTTTTCGCAATGATATTATCAATGGCGAGCCGGGTTTGATGATGGGACATCACCAATCCGACCACGACGGACACGCTGCAGTAGACCGCATCGTAAATGCTGTTCGGCGCGGGTTTCGTCAGGCGGCTGCACAGGATGAACAGCACCGCGCAGGGGATGACGGTCAGCGCGTTTTGCAGAGGCGGCAGGTCGTATGAAATCTGTATCAGCAAAAAAAGCCATACGACGAGGACGGCGAGTTCGCCGTCCGCTAAAAACGTCCCGATGAAGATGCCGATCAGATAGATCGTGATGGAAACCAGCAGGATCAGCCCGTTCGTGCCGTTCTGCTTTTCATTTTGGTCCTGCCTGATCAGGTAAAGCGCGTGCATCAGCACGAGGATGAAAAATCCAAACAAGAATAAAGCAATCGCCATCCGCGCCATATTAAACGCGACAAGTGCGAATATCACGCTCGCCGCGCCGGAGAGGATCAGTCCCAGTATAGCCATTTGCTTTAACGTTCTCAGGTTGACGGGCGCGGACTCCATTCGAAAGCGTTCACATGTTTCACGATCGTACCCGAGATACCGCCATTTTTTCCAAGCGTCCTGAATTTGCATGTGCAATCCTGTCGGTCCGTAGTGTTCGTCGATCCAGCCGGCAACCGGCCCGAAACGCCGGTCGTGTTTCTTCGTCCTGCGCGCATGTCGTCCGCACGGCGCAACGCAAGTTCAGACGGCTTACCGTCCGATCCGCTCATAAGTATAGAAGCAATGCAGGAAAAATTGCAAGCGATTTCCGTGCAAAACTGCAATTTTACGTATTTTTCAGCTCTTTATGTATGTTTCCGCCGCTTAAAGCAGGTTTTTCTTTTTAAAAATGACAATGCTCAGGATCGCGACTGCAACACACAGCACGATCACGCCGAGATAGCCGAATCGCCACCCGAGCTCAGGCATAAAATCAAAATTCATGCCGTACCAGCCGACGATCAGCGTCAGCGGCAAAAACACGGTTGTAACGACCGTGAAAACTTTCATGATGCGGTTTGCGCTGTAGTCGAGCGCGGCCATATAGGCTTCGCGCACCTGCACGAGGCTGTCGCGCAATAGCTGCGTATTGTTGGAAAGACGTTCGATTTTATCGCGCAGCATTCGGAAAAGCCCGATGTTTTCGTCCAGAAACAGGTCGGCGTCGTTCTCGATCATCGTTTCGAATATATCCAGCATCTGCTCGTAGTAATGCCGAACGATCAGCAGCTTTCTGCGCATGGACAGGATTTCCGCATTGAACGATTTTCCCGTCGTTTCGTGCTCGATCTGCTCCTCCAGCTTGCCTACTTTATTTTCATAGGATTCCAGCGCGCCGCTGTCCTGATACACCAGCTGCTCGAAAAACGCACAGACCACCCGCTCGATCGAAACCGTTTTCAGGTTCAGCCGGCGCATAGCGTCCTCAAACGCGCGCGTCGTGCTTCCGTCTGCATCCTGAATGGAGACCAGCAGAAAGAGGTTCTTTCGAATGTACATCCCGATCCGGTCGCGCGCGCCGTATACGCTTGCTACGTTCCGCACCGAAAGCACGCTGAACATGTGCCCGTCGGCGACTTCGATGACGGAGCGGAACCTGGATTCCGGCTTTTTACATTCTTCAAAGCACGACAGCCCGAAGAAGATGCCCTCCCCTCCGTTTTCTTTCAGGTCCTCCAGCGAGACCATCCCGGCGCACAGGCGCGATTCGTCGATATCCGCCAGCTCGATCGTTTTCAATGTGTCTGCAAATTCATATATCATAGACGTCCTCCTGACGCGGTCCAAAAGCGGTTCGTGTCTTCCGATATGAGAAACTATAAAACACATTTCGAAAAGGGTCAAGCGGCGCGCTCGGCTCCCGGCCGGAACGCGTGATATGCTATAATGAAAGATGTAATTCGTCATTCCCTAACAAATATATGCGGAGGTTTTCCATGCGCAAGGACGATCGCTTCATCAAACTCCATGGCAAGGGCTTTTCGAACGTTTCCGAAATCTGGGTGGACCGTGAAACCGGCGTAAATTACCTGTTCCACGCCTCGGGCTATGCAGGCGGGTTATGCGTGCTGGTAGACAAGGAAGGGAAACCGATCGTCACGGATCCTTACACGCTCGAGCACGAGCGGTTCTGACCGCAGTAAAAGCGCGGACGTTCCGGTGCCGCTTAGGCGTGTCGCTTTTCTGCTTTTGCATTTCGCGCCCGCGGCCATTCGCAAAAATGCGCGCCCGGCCAAGCACGGGCATGTCGTTTTGCGCTTTTTTGTGTTTATTACGCGCTAAGCATTTCGGCATTCTCTTAAAATGTTCTAATGGGCGGTTACGCGCCGCATGCGACTTTGTAAAATAAAAAACAATCGAAAGAATTGCGAGGTGATCTGTATGTCGTCCGTCAAAGAAAATCCGAAAGCAAAACCGGAAAACGCATCCAGCATCCATGGGTATGGCATTGAACTGAACAAGGAAAAACTGACGCGCATCGACCGCATGGTCGAAAATTATGAAAAGCGCGTCGCCGCGCGCCTGGACGAAGCATACGAGGTGCAAACGCGCCGTTCGGACCGGATTGCCGACAAGGTTGCCACGTTCGGCGGAAGCTGGGCGTTCATCATTATTTTCGCGTGCTTTTTGCTCAGTTGGGTGCTCGTCAACGTGCTGCCGTTCATCACGACGCACTTCGACCCGAAGCCGTTTATCCTTCTCAACCTCATATTGTCGTTTATCGCCGCGTTTCAGGCGCCGATCATCATGATGAGCCAAAACCGTCAGGCCGCGCGCGACAAGCATGAGTCCATCATCGATTTCGCGATCAACTACAAGGCCGAGCAGGAGATCGACGACATGCAGAAGCATCTTCACCACATGGAATCGGAGCTCGCGGAAATCAAGGAGCTTTTGCAGGATAAGAAAGGATAAAACCGAAGTTTTTTGTGTTAACGGGACGAATTTCCGTTCGCATTAATCGATGCCGTCAATCATTCGGTCGGCCGCGCGCATTGCCAGTTAGCTGAATGAAGCGGAATGGTTCGCGGGCGAGGCGATTATATAATTCCGGCGAAAACGAAAGCGGAGGCGGTTCGTTTCCATTCCCCCTGGCCGAAGGCGGCGACGGGCCGTTTGCCCTTCTTCTCCTGTTCGCTCTGGCATATTTGGTTTATGTGTATGTTTCATTTCTCATAGATATCTTGCTGCTTCTCATCGGCTTGCCGGCCATTCCCCTGTTATTGTCCATAAAAATAAAAACAGCAATGCAAGCGCCGCTCTCGGTGGAGCCGGCGCTTTGGTAAACGCCGCCTAAACGGCGGAAAACAGCCGATTGGGCAACGAACAAAAACTGTGCCGGGATGCAACCGGTTTTTTAACGTCGCAGCGGTCGCGTTTTCCGGGAAGAGTGGACAACTATATCAAAACAATGTAAAATTATATTTAAAATTATGTAAAGAAGGTTATCGGTATCGTGGACGTGTTTGAAACTATATTCTTACTGTTAATCATAATCGCTCCCGGTATTCTGGCCGCCTTTATTCAGGAATGGCTGAGCCCGGGCGACGGCGGCACAAAGCGCTTCATCGCGCGCGCCGTCGTTTATGATGCCGTGATCAACCTTCTGGCCTGTATGCTGCTGATTCTGCTGGGGCACAGTCTGGATTCGCTTTCTTCGTTGTTTTCAACGGTTCGCAGCATCATCGGCTATGGCGCCGCTTCGTTCGTCTTTGCCCTGATCATTCCGTCGTTGTTTGTTTTTTTACAGCTGCGTCTCAGCAACGCGATCAATAAAAGCGACGAATCCTCTAACAAGCTGAATTCTTTATAATAACGCGTTTCCCAAAAATATAATTATTGAGGTGGTTCATTTGCAGACAATATCCGACTTCCTTGCGCTTTCAAGTTCAATCGATGCGCTCGACGTGCTGATCAATATCTGTTGTGCGGCGATTACGTCACAGATCGTTTATCTCGTTTTCGTGTATTTCGGAAACACGTTTTCAAACCGGAAGCATTTTGGGAAAATCTTTTTGCTCGTCACGGTTTGCACAACGCTGGTGATCGTTCTGATCAAGGCCTCCCTGGCTCTTTCGCTGGGCCTGGTCGGGGCCTTGTCCATCGTCCGTTTCCGGGCGGCGGTCAAAGAGCCCGAGGAACTGTCGTATACGTTTTTCGCCGTCGCCGTCGGCCTCGGTTTCGGAACGGGCGAACGCGGCCTGACCATCGCCGCCACCGGATTGATCCTGATTATCCTTGTTCTGCGCGGCCTTTACAACAAAAAGTCGCTTCAAAACGATACGTATAATTTCTCCGTCATTTCGTCGCATATGGATATCGATGCGATCATGACCGTCCTCGGCAAGCGGACGTCGAAGATCATGCTGCGCCGGTGCGATAACAGCGGCGAACAGCTCAACGCGCAGTTCAACGTTGAGTTTACGACCGCATCGCAGCTCAAGGCGGTCGTAGACGACCTGAAAGCGCAGGATCCGGACGTAATGACGAGCTTTGTCTCCAACAGTACACTGATTTAAGCGGGTAAACGAAATTCATGACACAAAGACAAACGGTATTTAGAAGAGCGTTCATTTTTTTTGCTGCAGCCATCCTGCTGATCGTCCTAATTGTGATAGCGGGCTGTTTGATCATTCAGTCCGTGCAAACTTCGAGCGCGCAGCAGCAAGTCTCTCTGGGTACGTTGTCTCTGGGCAAGGAAAGCGTCGCTTTTTCAGGCGAGTCGCTTTCCAATTCGGGCTGGCTGAAAGCGACGTTCAGCCCGGACGATATTTACCAGCTGAAGTTCTATAACGGCGACCAGTGCAATAACCTCATCGTCAGCAGTACGGGCTGGATTTCCCAGACAGACGCCGACGGCAACGCTCCGATCATTCAAAAGATCCCCGACTATATTGCGTCCGAAGGATACGACAGAATCACCGTAACGCCGATATCCGGCGACGGTAACTATTCCGTTGCGGATTTTTCCCTGCTTGATTCGATGGACGCGAGCCGATATGGTGACTGCAACATCATCGATTTTGAAATCAAGCAGTACGAAATCGAGATAAGCGAGGACGATTACGAAAAAATCGAGGCCAAGCGTGACGAGGCCCTTGACATCGGCATACTGGTTTCAAGCGATTCGGACGAAGTCAGCGCAAAAATCAGATACGAGGGCGAAAAGTATTCGGCCGATCTGCGGTTAAAGGGAGACTGGACGGACCATCTGACCAAAGATCAATGGTCTCTGCGGATCGATCTGAGCGGAGACTATTGCATCGCCGGGCTGCAGAAGTTTTCGCTGCAGCCGATCGCGACGCGAAACGGAATCTGGGAATACCTTGTCTACGAAATGTACAGGGAGCAGGGCGGCGTAGCGCTGCGTTACGATTTTGCCGATGTGTTCGTCAACGGCGTCTATAAGGGTGTCTATGCCGTTGAGGAGTTCTGCAGCAAGCGCACCATAGAGAATTCCCAAAAAAGAGAAGGCCCCATTATTAAAATATCCGAGGATTTCATGTGGGACCACTGGGCCTATTATGAAAGCGACGATTTGTTTACTGTCGTCCTCGACGACAGCACGGAAGTGTTTTCGGAAAAGAAAACGATAAGTTCCGATACCCTTTCGTCCTACGCATCGTATGCTATCACGCAGTTAAACAAGCTGCGTAACGGCGAAGTCTCAACGGACGAGGTGCTGGATATCGATCTGTATGCGCGTCTCCATGCGGTATTGGACATATTTTCTTGCACGCACGGAAGAATCTGGCACAACATGCGGAATTATTACAACCCGATAACGGGCCTGCTGGAGCCGATCCCCTTCGATGAATACGCTTTCTCCAATCTCTATGTTTTAGCGGACAAGAACGAATATCTGGACTACTGGGGCTTTAACGATTGCGAGGAATACCAGGCCCTGTACAAGCAGTATGTGATGGAATTGTCCCAGGATTATCCCGCCTTCATCGAGCGGCACCAGGAAACGATCGATCAGTATATTACGACCATCCAGCGCTACAATGCGACTTTTTCCATGGACGTCAACGACGTGGACGAACGCATTCAGGAGCTGGAAACGATGTTTTACTACGTTGCGGAGCCGGTCTTTAGCGTCTACTACGACGAAGAGGAACCGTCGTATTTCCTGTCCGTTACAAATGAGAATTTGCTGGCGCTGTATATCACGGACATTCAAAACAGCGACGGGGAATCCTACGAGGCCTTTTCAGACGTCTACGGTTCGGACGGGTATTTTAAGGTTGGCGGCCATTCCACGGAAGAAATCAAGCTGTCCGATTCGTTTGATATCAGTCAGCTGATCGGCGCGGAGTTCATCTATCACACAACCTTCTCGGAAGAAATGACAAGCTCTTTGGGCAGCGAATGCATTACATGGAAGGTCTCGCAATGAGTGGATTAAACGTAAAGCACAAGGATATTCCCGTATATGTGAAGCACCTCGTCCTTTGGGGTACTGCGCTGATCATCACCGTCTGTTGCGTTGCGGTCATATTCCTGCAAAAATATTCGGAGTTTTTAGCCGACAAGACGGAAAACAAGGAACTTACAACCTTTTCTTCGGATGCGCTTGCGGACTATGATCCTTATCTGTACAACAAAAACTATCTCGCGGTGGCGGAAAGCGGCGGGTTTGAAATCGAACTGAGCGAAGTCACCCATTCGGCCTTTTGCGAATTCGTACTGGAAGGCGAATACACCGTCGAATATTATAACGGAAAAGAGCTCACAGCGTCGGGTTTGATTGCAGACGATAGCGAAACCATCGTCTGCAATTCTGCGGACGCCCGAAAAAAAGTGGTCCCCGTCCCGGACGGCGCGGTGGACGCGGGTTACGACCGGATCGTCCTCCTGCCGTATTCGGGCTCCGTTTTCACCCTGTGGAGACGGTTTTGTTACGGAATATTTGTACAGCAATTTTCCGGTATCCGATTATACCGCTTCCGACATCGATCCGGCTGAAATCGAGGCCGCGGCAAAGCGGATGCCTT
>Ga0116164_10001564_pt1 | contig 17200 bp, 11 predicted proteins | sample AD_UKC109_MetaG_FD_89888 | JGI IMG/M metagenome (GOLD analysis project Ga0116164, IMG submission 89888) | Active sludge microbial communities of municipal wastewater-treating anaerobic digesters from Hong Kong - AD_UKC109_MetaG | ecosystem: Engineered > Bioreactor > Anaerobic > Digestate... | reverse complement strand
CCACCAGAACATCCTTGTTGTTCCGGAGAAGCCACATGTTCACCAGGCAGATGAGGATGGTGGCAACGATTCCCGGCACCACCGTGGAGAGAAAGCAGGCCAGCACGGACTGTCCACTGATCCAGGCGAAGATGATAAGGGTAGCGTTGGGAGGAATAAGAAGCCCCAGAAGAGAGGCGTTCGCCATAAGTGCCGCCGCATGTCCCCGGGGGTAGCCCTCCCGGCGGAACCGGGGGAACATGATGGAGCCGATGCAGGAAAGGGTGGCACAGGCGGCTCCCGAAATGGAGCCGAAGACGGCACAGGAAACGGTTCCCACGATCCCCAGCCCTCCCCGAAGATGTCCCACGAAGACGTCCACCAGGTCGATGAGTTTTTCCCCTATGCCTCCCCGCTCCATGATGCCCCCCGCCATGATGAAAAGAGCGATGGCGATGAGGGACACCGAGTTCATCTGAGTAAAGCCGTAGGGAAGCAACTGACTTGCGGTATATCCCGCCCCGTCGGGGCCACCGAAGAAGATCAGCCACGCCGCGGAGGACATGAAACTTACCGGCACGGGAACCCCGATGATCAGGGTAGAGAGAAGAATGAGCAGAGCGATGTATATCATGAGCGATTACCTCCGAAAAGGGCCTTCAGGCTCCGCAGCAAATCCAGGAAGAAGTAAAAGGCCATGAAAATGAGCCCCAGGAAGATGGCGAGATAGGAAGTCCAGAGAGGAATACGCCAGATGGTGGTTTTCGGCAAAGCTATTCCCGTTCCCAGGGGGCCCATAAAGCCGAACATGAAGAAGTCGTATCCGTACCAGACGAAAAGCAAGGTGACTCCCAGGGTGACAGCGCCCTTGAGAACCACGAGAAGGCGCTTGACCAATCCCTCGGGAACATAGGAGTTCACCAGGTCTGCGGAAACGTGGGTTCCGTTGAAAGCTCCGATGGCGGCACCGGAGAAGTAGAGCCAGAAGGCGAAGAGCTTCACCCACTCTTCGTATCCGTAAAGGTCTCCGTGCAGCACATAGCGCACGAAGGTGGCGGCGCTGATGAGAACCGCCAGAATGATGGAGGTGCTGAAACAGACCAGGGAAAAGCTACGGATCACAATCTTATCGAAAAGATTTTTCGGCACTTTGGCGGGAACCGGCTCCATCTCGGCATGTCCCGAACACATATTGTCAACCATAATAACGTTACGCCCCTTTCGACAAAAGGGGAGAATCCCGAGAAAGGTATCGGGGATTCTCCCTTCGTTACTTCATGAAAAGCGGGAAAGGATGCTCCTTATTTGGGAGCGAGTTCCTTCCGGAACTCGTCCATAAGCTCCTTGCCCATATTCTTTTCGAGCTTGGGCCAGGTACTGGCACAGGCCTCCGCGATAGGAGTAAGGTCTTCTTCAGCATAGGTAAAGACCTGGATGCCCTTCTGCCGCATGAGCTCCATGTAACGTTCGTCTTCCTTCTGGGCGTTCACGATGCTCTTGGCCGCAGCGTTGCTCACCGCATCCTGGATGATTTTCTGATCCGCTTCGCTCAGCTCGTTCCACACCTTGCCGCTGATCATGTAGTTGAGGCATTCCAGGGAGTAGTTGGTCATATACCAATATTTGAGAACGTCTCCGAGAATGGTGTAGGCTGCGGAAACGGAGAAGCCGTTCATGCCGGAGCAGACTCCGGTCTGCATGGACTGATAGACGTCCGCCCAAGGGATGGTAACGGTCTGGTAACCCATGGCATCCGCCGCAAGTTTATAGACATCCATGTTGGGAACCCGGACGAGAACTTCCTTATTCACTGCGGGATTGATGGGATCCACCGCGGGTTTGGTGGTACCCGTGCCGATCATACCTTCGATATAGAAGCCGAGAAGCTTAACGCCCAGACGGCTGTTGAGCTCGTCCATCTTCTTGAAGAGCCAGCCCTCGGGGGAGAAAACCCTGGCTACGTCCTTGTAACCCCGGACATATCCGTTGATGTACACCAGCTCCAGCCGGGGATCGAACTGGCTGGGCACGGACATGCAGGACATGTCCATGGTTCCCCGGATCTGCTCTTCGTAGATCAGGGTATAGTCTCCCAACTGACTCGCAGGATAGATCTTGACCTCAATACGGCCATCGGACTTCTCCGCGATCTCCTGGGCGATCTCTTCCATGAGCTTGGTGCAGGGATGGTCCGCAGGAGACTGCCCCGCAAACTTAAGGGTAATCTCCGCCGCCGAAGCCAAACCGGCCATACAGAACATGACAACACAGGCAACCAATGCCACAAACACGCAGGAACTTCTCATCTTCTTCACGAATCTCGCTCCTTTCGGATTTCTCCGCCCTTTCGGCGGAAATCATCTTTCCACAACGCCATTCCCCTGACGCACATCTCCGGAATCCCAAAGAATCCCGCAAAAATTCCTCAATATATTTTTTCCCCTTCTTTTGAAACCCCCCTCTCCTCCCTTCGCCTTCCAAAATTGAAAAATATCACAAACTCGCTCTACGTCCTTCACGACAAGGATTTCCCCTGCCATGTTTTTATTCCATTTTCTAAAAACCGATTTTCAAACCAACCCTCTAAAACCTTGCAATTCCATAAAAAAGGGTCTTTTATTTTCGAAAATACCCTTTTTTTATCATTTCTGCCATTTTTAAGAGCCCCGGGCGTGGAACGTTATGTAGTATATCACAAAGAGAGCGCACACCATACAAGAGACAAAAATATAAAAAAATATTGATAAAAACAAAAAAATATCCCCCGGAAAATTTTCGTTTTTCCGAGAGAAAAAAGCGGGGAATGAAAAAAGAGGACTCCTCTGGACAAAAAAGCCGAAAAGCTTCATGCTGAGAGCATCTTTTCCGGCAAAGGAGATAAGAGATGTCTTCCCATACTCTTCACGGCCCCGAAACCTTTCGGATATCCCCCTGGAAAAACGGCGGCGGAAAGACCACGGAACTCTACGCCTCCTACGCTCCCGGGGAGAAGCAATTTCTCTGGCGTATCAGCATGGCGGGAGTGATTCAGGACGGAGCTTTCTCGGATTTCTCGGGATATGACAGGGTGCTCCTGCTTCTGGAAGGAAAGGGCATGACCCTTTTCCACGAAGACCACGGCACCGCCCGCATGGAAAAACCTCTCGACCTGGCCCGCTTTTCGGGAAACTGGAAAACCCGGGCGGTTCTTTTGGATGGGCCTCTTCGGGATTTCAACGTCATGACCCGAAGAGACCGCTGTACTGCGGAAGTTACGGTTTTTTCCCCGGAAGGAGAATATCCCCTGGCTCCGGGAGGAGACCATTTTCTGCTCTATCTTCCCTGGAACGCCGGAACGCTTCTCTCCTCGAAAGGAGAATGCCTCTCTCTGCCCCCGGGACACCTGCTCCATTTTCAAGGGCCTCGAGAGGAGAGCTGGACCCTCCGGTGCAAAGAGGGTATCGGGGTGACAATTCATGAAAAAACCGGCTAAAATTCCCGGATTCGACAAAAAGATATCCGGCATCCTCTTCGTGAACCTCGCCACCCTTCTCTGGGCAAGCAACATCGTGATAGGACGCTCCATCGCCTCCGCCATAGGGCCTCTCACCCTTTCGGGAGCCCGGTTCACCCTGGCGGCCCTTCTTTTCGGCTTTCTTCTCTTCCGGGATCGGAGCTTCTCCCTGAAAAAGCACGCCTCTTCCTCCACGACCCTTCTTTTTCTCGGGATGGCCCTTACGGGGGTGGTGGCCTTTTCGCCCCTCCTCTATCTTGGCCTGCGCTACACCACCGCGGCCAACGCAGCCCTCATCAACGGCACCGGCCCCCTGATGACGGGGTTTCTCGCGCTGCTTCTGCTGCGGGAGCCCATGTCCTTCCGGCAGATAACCGGAGCCTGCGTGGCCCTGGGAGGCATCGGACTGCTTCTCTCCCGGGGATCCCTCTCCTTCGTGACGGAACATCGGATCAATCAGGGAGATCTCGTGGTAATCCTGGCGGTTTTCCTGTGGGGACTCTATTCGGTGCTGGGGAAAAAAACCATGCGCAGCGTTTCCCCCTTGGTAACCACAGCGGTCTCCACCTTTATGGGGCTTCCCTTTCTCTACGCTCTCGCTTTCTTGGAACTTCGGCACTTTCCCGTATCCTGGAGCCTTCCTCTTTTCGGAGCGGTGCTATACGTGGGGTTAATTCCCGCAGCCCTGGGGTTCTATGCATGGAACGCCGGAGTGGCTCGGCTCGGCCCCAGTGGCGCCATGGTGTTCTACAACACCCTCCCCCTCTACGGCGCTCTTCTCGGCTATCTCTGCCTGGGAGAACCCCTGGGAATGTTACATCTCGCAGGAGGAGCCCTCATCATCGGGGGCGGCCTCTGGGGCTCTCTTTCATAAAACGAGGCGGGCCCCGAAGGCCCGCCTCGAAAACTCGCTTTGCAAAACTCCGTGTAAAACTTCCGGAAAACCCTTATCCCCCCAAGGCAATCCGCCATATCCGCTCCTGGGGCTCCGCAAGAAAAATACAGCCCTCCGGAGTGATTTGAATCATTTCCTCCTGCCCGAGATACCCTCCGGAGGTCATGACGCCGAACTCCAGGGTAAACACCTGGTTTTCCTCCAGGGGAAGGGAAACGAGATCTCCGTAGCGCTTCCACCGCGGCCCCAGCAACGCTCCTCCGTCGTGAGCCAGAATTCCGACCTGATGTCCCAGAGCATGAGCATATTCGGGATACCCCGCGCTCGTCACGATTTCCCGAACCACCCGATCCACTTCATGTCCCAGGATACCGGGGCGGATAATCCGGGCCGCCTCGGCAATACCCCGGCGCACCACCGAAAAGGCCCGCTCCATATCCTCGGGAATCGCTTCATCTCCCCGGGCAAGATACCATACCCTTTGCAAATCCGAGGCATATCCCTCCCGAAGGATGCCGAAATCGAGATGCAGCAGGCTCCCCGGTACGAGAGGTTCCTCCCCCGGCGCTCCATGCCCGGGATCTTCGGAGCTCCCACAGTGCACGGCGGGATCTCCCGCATAGCTCCAGGAAGGCTTCAAATCCCGCCTTTTCATCTCCTCATGGAGAAAATCCGAGACCCCTCGGCAGGTCCATCCCGGAACTACATGGCTTTCCAGAAGCCGAAACAGATCGAGGGTTTCTTCCGCCGCCTTTTTAATGCGCCGGAGCTCCTCGGGGCTTTTTCTTCCCCGAAGACGGCACATCAGGGGCTGGGCGGAAACGAAGCGGGAGGGAAAATCCGTTCCCTCCAAAAGGGTATGAAGCTTTCGGTACATACCATGAGTAAGGCCGTCCGCGGCATAATCCATCTCGGAATAATTCAGCCCTATGGTACGGGGATTTTTCTCCTCCAACACGTTCTTCAGAAGGGGCCCCACATCCTCCACGTAGCTCTCCACCCGGGAATAAATGCGGGATTTTTCAAAAGCCGAGGCGTCGAAACTGGCGGTAAGAGCAATGGCTTCTCCATCCGGAAAAAAGAGAAAGACCCCCTGTCCCACCACATCCTCACCGGCGATGAAGCGCATGGCGGGATCCGCCTGCTCGAAAGTTTCCCGCACAAAAACGAGCCAGCAATCCATTGAAAGTTCCCGAAGCAAGGCTATCGCCTGAGCCACCTTTTCCCGTACAAGCATCTTTTTTCCTCCTCCCAAAAGAGCGCCTTCGAAGAAGTGCCTTTCTTTTCCCACTATACCGGAGCTTTTCAGAAAAGGTTTCTCCTTTTATCCTGATCTCTTCCGGCTTGACATTTGCGCCAAAAACATCATGATGTTACTGTAGCAGAAGGGGAAACCGCTCGAAAATTTCGATTTTTTCAATCAAGCGTAGGCAAAAGTATATGCCGAAATCTTTAAAAGCCGAGCTTTTCCCGAAAGATATGAACCCCCGCAAAAAATCCGGCATTTTTTGAAAAACACGATTTCTCCGAAACACCATGCAAGAGGATTTTTCCGACACTTTTTGAAGAAGGGAGAAATTTCCATGATTTCCCGGAAAAAAACGACGCTTTTCCTCTTTTTCTCCATGTTGTGCGCCTTTTGCGCCCTCTTCTCCCCTGGATTCGCCCGGGGAGAAACCTTCGTCCTCTCCTGCACCGAGGGAGATACCCTGGAAAAGGATTGCTGCTGTTTTTTCGGTCAGCACACCTATCTTTTCGCTCCCACCTATGTCCGGTCCGCGGAGATTCGTTTCGATACCGGGCGGGGTTTCGACTGTAAAAGCAACGTCTTTATCGAAACCCTCAACGACGATCTCTGGACAGTCCGCCACACCCTGGAAGCCACTTCGTCGGGAACTACGGAAAAACACGTCATCCAGACGGATCTTCCCCTGAACAGCACCATCGAGGGAATCCGTATCCGGGATAACTGCGTCTGCTGCATCGATTTTTCCGAAATAACGCTCCACACCGAGGGAGCGGCCCCTCAGGAGAAACTTCCGAACCTTCCCTATCCTACCTTATGGGAAATCAACGGAAACGGAGAGATGGGAATCCTTCATTTCCGGGAAAATAACGTGAAGAATCACCTTCACGGAACCCTTCTGGGAGCTGCCATGTCCGGAGAGATGACAAACCGCCACCTCGTGCTGTACTGTACCCGGAAAGGAATAAAAGAACGCTGGGACGGCTGGATTTTAAGCCGTTCCGAAGCTCCGGAAAATGCGGTGTTTTTCATGGCGGGCACCTTCAGCAAGGAGGGGCGCCCCGGTCTGTTCCCCTGGTACGCCGTGCCCCGGGGAAGCGGCCCTTTCAGCTCTCCCGACACCCCCTTCGGCTCCCCTTCGAAAAATCCCCAAGCTCTTATGGGAACCATCTACGCCCTTCCCCAGGGGACCTCGAGGCTTCCGAACTTTTCGAGACTTTCCCCGGTGGGGACCATTTATACCGACTCTCTCAACATATCTACCCGGAAATTTACCCAGGGATTTCCGGGAATCACCAACCGTTTCGAATGGTTCGGTCTGGTTTACGAAGGACGTTTTCTTCTGGACAAAGGAGGAAACTACACCTTCCGGCTCCACTCGGACGACGGTTCCCGCCTCTGGATCGACGGTAAAATCCTTATCGACAACGACGGCATTCATCCTCCCCAGAGCGAATCCGGAAACATCTTCCTCTCTCCGGGAGAACATACCCTCTGGCTTGAATATTTCCAGGGCCCCAGGGAAACCATCGCCCTGAGCCTGTATGCCCTTTATCCCGGAGAGACGGAGGAACGGATCTTTTCTCCCCGGTGGCTTCCGCTCTTCTGAAGAACCTTTTCGAGGGGGTACACAGTTTTTCGCCCTATGCTATAATATACCAAGCATAGTTTTTTCATACAGAATGCCATTCCGAGCCTCGAAGATCCTGTTTTTTCAAAATACGGAGACGAGGCCGATAGGGTATAGGAGGAAACTCCTATGCCTCCCATAGTGGAAAGGAATGCGGCTATACAGATGTACGAGTGTTGAAGCCGCTCCCTTGTGGAGCGGCTTTTATATTCTCGTATTCCCGGAGGGATCTGCTCATGTATTCCCGTACCTTTCGCAATCGCTGGTTCACTCTTTTGATGGGGTCCTTTCTTCTGATCTACATCCTCTGGCCCCTTGTCAACATGTTCCTTCGAGCGGACTGGAACGTGGTAGCCGCCGCTTCCGTGGATCGGGAAGTGTTGGGCGCCTTGTGGCGCAGCATCTGGACCGCCGCCGCCGCCACGGGAGTGATCGCTCTTTTCGGCACCCCCCTGGCCTATTTTCTGGCCCGGAAAAATTTCCGGGGCAAATCCATACTCGAAGCCATTATCGACATTCCCATCATGGTGCCTCATACGGTGGCAGGCATCGCAGTGCTCATGGTCATCTCTCCCCGGACTCCCCTGGGAGCCTTTCTGGAAAATATAGGGCTGCAGCCCGTAAACAGCTCTTTCGGCATCGTCCTCGCCTGCATCTTCGTAAGCATTCCCTTCTACGTGGACCCCCTCAAGGACGCCTTCGCCTCCATCTCGCCCCGGCTGGAGCGGGTAAGCCAGACCCTGGGAGCCTCTCCCTCCTACACCTTTTTCCATATCACCCTCCCCCTGGCAAAGAGGGGAATCTACTCCGGCCTCATCATGAGCTGGGCGAGGAGCGTCAGCGAGTTCGGCGCGGTGGTGATCATCGCCTACCATCCCATGGTAGCTCCCACTCTGATTTACGACCGTTTCGCCACCTTCGGCCTGAAATACTCCTCTCCCATCGCGGTACAGCTCATCTCCATATCCCTGGTGATGTTCGTTCTTCTCCGGCTTCTGGCGGTGCGGGGGAGCGACAAGCAATTCCGGGAGGTGCAGGAATGATCCGCCTTCAGGACGTACGTATCGATCTTCCGGGTTTCTCTCTGGCTCCTCTCTCCCTTACCGTGGAGGAGGGAGAGTTCTTCATGCTCGTAGGCCCCAGCGGAGCGGGAAAAACCATGATTCTCGAAGCCATTGCGGGATTGCAACCTCACGAGGGAGAAATTTTCATCGATGACGAACCCATCTCCAAACTGCCTCCGGAAAAGCGCCGGGTAGCCCTGGTCTATCAGGATTACGCCCTTTTCCCTCACCTTTCGGTACGAGAAAACATCGCCTATCCTCTGCGCTTCTCCTCCCGAGAGACACACCGGGAACACGTGAAGCACCTGACATCTCTTCTCCGGCTGGAGCATTTGCTCGAACGCTTTCCCGGAACCCTTTCGGGAGGCGAGCAGCAACGGGTCGCCCTGGCCCGGGCTCTGGCGGCGAAACCCCGGCTCCTTCTCCTGGACGAGCCCCTGGCGGCACTAGACCCGCTTTTCCGGGAAGAGATCCAGGAATATCTCCGGAGGCTTCACGAAGAAGAGGGGTTCACCATTCTCATGGTAACCCACGATTTCGGAGAGGTGCTTTCTCTGGGAGAGCGGGTGGCGGTGCTTCGAGAGGGAATACTGCAGCAGACGGGAAGCGTGGAGAGCGTCTTCCGCACCCCCGCCAATCGGGAGGTAGCAACCTTCGTGGGAATGAAAAACATTTTCGCCGCCTCGGTACATCGCAATATGGCCCTTCTGGAGGAAGGGGCGGAGTTCGTGCTCGCGGTGGAGACGGAGACGGACCGCTCCCGGTGTTTCGTGGGAATCCGGCCGGAACATATTCTCCTGGGAAACCGCCCCTGGGAGGGAACGGACGCCATCAACGCCTTTTCGGGAATTATCACCTCCGTGGTACCCCGGGAAATCGCTCTCGAGGTAACCCTGGAATCGTCCCATCTTCGGCTTACCGCTCACGTGCTGGGCTCCACCTTTCTGGATCTGGGGCTTCGGCAGGGACAACAGGGATGGATGTTCTTCAAACCCGAATCGGTACATCTTTTCTGAAAAACTCGGTTTTCCCCTTTTCTCCGAACGGGAGAAAAAGGATTTTCAATACTCTATGGAGGTGTTGCAACATGAAGTATCGTAAGCTCTCGGTTCTGTTGTTCCTCGTCCCTCTTCTCGCGGCTCTCTGGGCATCCCCTCTCCTCGCAAAGGAAACCCTCGACATTTTCCATGCGGGCAGTTTGAGCGCTCCCATGCAGGCCATGGAAGAAGCCTTCGAGAAAGCCCATCCCGATGTGGATATCCTCCGGGAGGCCGGAGGCAGTGCGGCCCTCGCCCGGAAGATCATCGACCTGGGAGGCAAGTGCGATCTCTATTTCACTGCGGATTACATGGTGATCGAACGGCTTCTGCGCCCGGAATTCGCCGACTGGAACGTGCTCTTCGCCAGCAACGAGCTGGTGCTCATGTACGCCCCAGAATCCGCCTATGCGGATGAAATCAACGGAGAAAACTGGTATGACATTCTTCTCCGGGAAGATGTGCGCTGGGGACACTCGGATGCCGACGCAGACCCCTGCGGTTATCGCTCCCTCATGGTACTGCAGCTCGCGTCAGAATACTACGGCGTACCGGATCTGTACGAAAGAGCCATGAAGCACGAAAAACGGGCGGTGCGGCCCAAGGCCATCGACCTTATCGCCATGGTGGAAAGCGGTGCCATGGATTACGCCTTCGAATACCGCTCCGTGGCGGTACAGCACGGCCTGAAATACGTGGAACTTCCCGCCAAAATCAATCTCAAGGATCCCCAGTACAAGGATTTCTACGCCACCGCCGAGGTGGAACGGGCGGGAGCCACTCCGGGAAGCACCATTATCACCAAGGGCCAGCCCGTGGTATACGGCTGCACCATGCCCCTGGGAGGAGAACAAAAGGAATTGGCCCTTAAGTTTATGGAATTCGCCCTCTCCCCCGAGGGAGGCCTGAAAATTCTCGAAGACATGGGGCAAGGCATCGTGGGACCCCAGACCGCTACGCCGGAAGATGCTCTTCCGGAAGCTCTGAAGTCCTACATGAAATAAAAAGTCCTTTTTCGGAAAAACAGAAGCAAGCCTCGGAACGCTATGTTCCGGGGCTTGCTTCGTTCCAGGTTCCGAAAAAACTAAAGAAACTCTTTCCAATCCTCCTCTTTCAGCAAGAAGGAAACCCTGCGCCACTCCTCAAAGAGGTCCGCCACAAGCTCTTTCCTCCGGGAAAAATCTTCCGGGCTCTTTCCGGAGAAACGCTCCAGAGTTTCGGCTATACATTCGAGATGAAGAAAAAACATGGAGGAAGCGGCATTTTTCAAGGCATGTGCCGTCCTGACAAACTCGTTCAGGTCCTTCTCCTTAAGAGCTTTCTCCAACAAGCCGAGCAACCGGGGGAAAACCACTCCGGAAATTTCCACGAGGGCTTGCAAAGACCGGGAATCCCTGAGATCTTCGCTAAAACGGAAAACATCGAAGTGCACGTTTTTCTCCCCTTCTTCCATAGGCACGCTCAGAGGCTCCGGAAGAGGCAGATATTTCTTCAGAAGTTCCTGTAGTTTTTCGATCTCTATGGGCTTGAAAAGCACTTCATCCATTCCCGCTTCGAGCCCCATTTCCCTGTCGCGCTTCCGTGTTCCCGCAGTGAGCCCGATAATGGGAAGGGGTTTCTTCAAATCCCTCTCTCTGTGGCGTATGGCCCGGGTAGCTTCGTGACCGTCCATTTCGGGCATCTGTACGTCCATAAAGAGAAGATCCGGAGATTCCCGCTCCACCAGCTCCAGAGCCTCCTCTCCGTCATGGGCCTCCACGATTCGGGCGGAGGGAAGAAGTTTTCCAAGAAGGGTTCTCACGAGAACCCGGTTCATGGGGTTATCCTCCGCCACGCCGATGGTTACGGGAATTTCTCCCGAAAAAATGTGAAATGCCTCCTCGGGCTTTTCTACGGATTTCTCCGATAGCACGCTCCGGAGATTGGAGAGATAGGTAAAGAGCTCCTCGGAATAAATGGGCTTGGAAAGACGGAAACGAACCCCCAGCTCGTCGCAGCGCCGCACGAACTCTTCATCCTCCGAAAAGGAGTGAAGAAGAATGATGGGCTGTTTTTCCGGAGAAAAATCGGGATTTTCCCGAATCATGCGGATAGCCTCGAGGCCGTCGATATAAGGCATGTGGTAATCCATGAGGATTACGTCGAAGGGCTCCCGGGCTTCTTCCAGAATCCGCAGAGCCTCCTGGGCGCTCCAAGCCTCCACGGTATCGATCCCCCAATGATGAAGCATTTCACTCAGAATAATCCGGTTATGTTCGTTGTCATCCACCGCCAGGGCCTTCGAAATGCCTTCGATAGTGCCATGATCGAGCATCTCCCCTTCCTCGCAAAAAACCTCCAGGGCGAAAAAGAAGACGGACCCCTCGCCGGGAAGGCTGTACAACTCGATGGCACCTCCCATTTTGCGAACAAGCTGATCCGAAATGACCAGCCCCAGACCGGTACCTCCGAAACGCCGGGTGGTGGAGCCATCGCCCTGGGAGAAGGCCTGGAAGAGCTTTTTCTGCTGGCTCTCGCTGATACCGATTCCGGTATCCCGGACAGCGAAAGTGAAGGTTCCTCTTCCGGGGCCCTGGGGAAGAAAACGGAGCTGCAGAGCCACCTCTCCTTTTTCGGTAAATTTCACCGCATTGCTCAGCAAATTCGCCAGCACCTGCTTCAATCGTACGGGATCCACGAAGGCATAGCGAGGTATTCCGGAATCCAGATCCAGAAGAACCTCCAACTTTTTCTGATCCGCTCCGTACTTCACGATATGCATGCTCTGCCTCGCCAGCTCGATGATGTCGGTTTTCACGATCTCGAGATCGAGCTTCCCCGCCTCGATTTTGGAAAAATCCAGAATGTCGTTCACGATTTCAAGAAGGGTGTATCCCGAGACGTTGGCGTTCTCTACATATTGCTCCTGAGCGGGAGTGAGAGGAGTGTGCTGAAGAAGCTCCGTAAAACCGATAACTCCGTTGAGGGGCGTTCGTATCTCGTGGCTCATGTTGGCGAGAAATTCCGACTTCGCCTTGCTCGCGGCCTGGGCATTCTCTTTTTCCTCGACGAGCCTCCGCTCCAGCATTTGCCGGGTATGAAGATTCACCATGATTTCCGCGAAGATTTCCAGCAGAATCTTCTCCCTCTCGGAATAAACGTGGTATTCCGTGACGGAATCGAAACCGAGAAATCCCACGCACTCCCCCCCATCCATCATGGGCACCGTCATAAGGCTTTTGATTCCCTGGGGTTCGAGGATTTTCCGCACTCCGTCCTCCGGAGAAAGAGCAAAAACATCGGGAATATAAAGCACCTTCCCCTTCCGATGGTTCTCCACCCAATCCGGAATGGGCTCCAAAGGAACCGTCTGGAGATTTTCCTTCTCTGCGGAAATTCCCTCTTCGCACCATTCGTAGGTATTGGAGTAGATATTTTCATTCCAATCATAGTCGAAAACGTAGGCTCGCTGGGCTCCCACGAAGCGGCTGATCTCCCCGAGGAAATACTCCACCCTTTCCGTCATTCCTTCCAGGGGCATATTGATGCAAGCCTTGGCGGTATGTATGAGCACCTCCTGCATCTTCGTCTGAAGCGCCACCTCCCGCTCCGCCCGCTTGCGCTGCGTAATATCCGTCATCACCGTGAGAAAATAGCGCTCCCCCTGGCTTTCGATAAACTCTCCGGAAAAAAGACCCTCCCGAATGTCTCCGGATTTGGTTCGCAGTTCCAGATCCATATTCTGAAAGGATTTTTGCTCCCCCAGTATGGCTCCTATCTTTTTGCGTTTCTCCGGATCCACGAAAAGATCCAGCTCCATGCTGGTCTTGCCGAGAACTTCCTTTCGGCGGAATCCGAGGGTCGTCAGAAAGGCCTGATTCACCTCCACGATCTTCAAATCCGAAATTCTGGTCACCGTCATAAGGGCGGGATTGCTTTCGAAAAGCTTGTTGAATTTCTGCAGGGCCTCCTGTTCCTTGGAGAGATCCTTGGAAATTCCGAAAAGAGCTTCCTTTCCGTTCCATTGACCGAACCATATCCGGGTTTCCACCGGCACGAGGGCACCGTTTTTCGCCTCCAGAGGAAGAGGACAGGTATTCCGCTTTCCCGCAAACATATCTTCGAAAATTTCTCTCGCTTCGTCTCGCAAATTTTCGGGGTGAAGATCGAGGATTTTAAGCTTTTGCAGCTCCTCCCGAGTATAGCCAAGTTTTTTCGTCACCCCCGGATTGGTATAGAAAATCTCTCCCTCCTGATTGCCGATAAAAATGAGATCATCCATGGTTTCGAAAAAGGTTCGGAAGTTCTTCTCGCTGATCTTGAGGCGCTCTTCGCTCTCCCTGCGCGCCGTAATGTCGCTGTGAGCTCCCGTCAAGCGGTAGGGGCGGCCCGTTTCGTCCCGAAGAGCCTCTCCTTTGGAGAGAATCCAGCGAAGGGAGCCATCCCGGTGCTTCATGCGAAATTCGAGAGAGTATTTTTTCAGCTCTCCCCGCATATAGCGTTGTATGTATTCCGAAACCCGTTCTTTATCCTCTTCGTAGAGAAGAGATTCGAAGGTTTCAAAGTCGTTTTGCAGCTCCTCATCCTCGTATCCCAGCATTTTCTTCCAGTTTTCCGAGAAAAAAATTTCTCCTTCCCGGATATTCCAGTCCCAAATACCGTCATCCGTACCCCGAAGAGCGAGCTGAAATTGCTCCCGCTGATTCCGAAGCTCCCGGAGTATACGCCTCTCCTCCGTAACATCCCGGCGAAAGCTCACGTATCCCCGCAACTCTCCTCGCATATCCCGCAGGGAATTGATCTTCGCCTGAACGACATACTCCTCGCCGTCTTTTCTTTTGTTGACGAACTCCCACTCCGCCCGCCCCTCTTTTCTCAAAAGCCGGTAGAGCTCTTCGTAATCTTCCGCATTCTCCGGGGAGGGAGAGAGAAAATGCGGTTTTTTACCCCGCACCTCTTCGAGAGCGTAGCCCGTGAGTTCTTCCGCCGCAGCGTTCATATAGGTGATGTTGAAAGCCGTGTCCGTTTCGATGATGGGTTCGTAAACCTGCTCCACGATATTGGAAAGATGATGGGCCTGTTCCTCCCGGAGCTTTCTCTCGTGAATATCCACATGCACCCCCACCATCCGGGAGGGCTTTTCTCCCTCCTTCATCGCATAGGATTTGCCTCGGCCGGATATCCATTTATAGGATCCGTCCTTACAGCGGAGGCGAAACTCCAGCTCGTAAGGCTCTCCGCATTCGACACACTTGCGAACTTCGGAAAGGACTTTCTCCCGATCTTCGGGATGCAACAACTCCGCCCAGGCTTCCGGGGTTTCCCCCACATCGCCTCTTTCGTACCCCAGCATGGCGTAGTTGCGGAAGCTGAAATAAATCGCACCGGTTTCCAAATTCCAATCCCAGTAGCCATGATCTCCCGCATCCAAAGCAAGGCTGAGTCTCTCCCGGTTTTCCCGCAGCTTCGTCTCCGCCTCCATGCGTTCCGTAATATCCCGGGCCGCCGCATAGATGAGCTTCCCCACGGGGCGGGAGCGCCATTCGATGAAACGATACGCCCCATCCCTGCTTCGATACCGGTTGACGAAATTTAGAACTTCCTTCTGCTCATCCAGCTCCGCCATGGCCTGCAGAGTTTTCTCCAAATCCTCGGGGTGCACGAAATCGAGAAACTTTCGCCCCTCCAGGTCTTTCCCCTCATAACCGAGCACGTTTCCCCAGGCCCTGTTGGTTTTCAGAAAATACCCCTCGGTATCGGCAATACAGAGGAGATCCAGATTTACCTCGAAAAAGTTTTCCAGCTCTTCGGCTCTCTTTTTTTCCAGGGTGACATCCACGAAAAGGGTGGTGAAATATTCTTTCTCGGAGGAAAAAACCTGCACCTGGTACCATTTTTTCAGGGGCTCCGAAAACTGCTCGAAAATTTCGCTTCCCCCTTCGAGGGCAACCCTGCCGTAAAAAGCTATCCAATCGAAGGCGGAGGACCTGATGTTCGGAAGAACCTCGGTTACACGATGCCCCACGAGAGTCTCTCTTTTCATCCCCGTGAGCTCTTCAAAGGCCCTGTTTACGTGGAGAAACTCGTAATCCTCGGGCTCTCCCTTCTCGTTCAGCACGATTTTGTGATACGCATAGCCCCAGGGCCAGGATTGAAGCATCTCCTTCACTTCCTGCATGGCCTTGGTATCATTCAAGATATTTTTCACGGGCTCACCCCATTTCGCTCTCGATGCTCTGATCTCTAAACAGCTTGCCCTCGAACCCCCAAAGGACGCTCCCGGGGACGCAAAAAGCTCGCCCCTGAAAACCCAAGTGATTTCAAGAAACAGGAGGAAAACACCTGGCAATTTTCTCCCCTTTACTTCATGGTACTATAAGGCTCATGGGATTCAAAACATTCCGACGTTTTTTTCAAAAAACCTCTCAGGCATCCTTTTTCTCTTCGGGCACCTCCACGAGATGTTTCCAGTAGCGCCGGGGCATGAAACGCCGCATCAGCTCGGGATTCTCCCGGCCTTCCACGCCCATGATGCGGTAGTACTCCCTCCAGAGAGCCTGCCAGTTTTCCTCCTCCGGAGAATTCCGGGGAATATCCTCTTTTTTGAGAGGCCCTATCCGCCAGGATCGGGAAGGAAAAAATACCAGGGCCTCTTCCCGCTTCAGATCGTGAACGATCCAGGGCATGTCGGGATAGCGTGCGGCAAAATGATCTCCCAACAGGGGAAGCACCCGAAAATCCGGCTCGAGGGAGGCGTAATACCCCTCGGCAATCTTCCGAAACCTCAGGAGCCCTTCGAGACGATGAGACTCCCGAAGCACGCTCCGCTCCGCCTCCCAAACCTGTCTCACCACCGGCGAGAGGAGATCCTTCTCCATCTCCTTTCCTCCATTGGCTACGAGGGATACATAGCGCAGAAGAAGAATTTCCGTATTCTCCCGGTCCTGCAGCCAGGCCCGGTAAAAGCGCTTCCGCCCCAGGGGAGAAAATTTGGCGCAGAGATAGCTCCACACCCGGGAAGAGTGGGAGGGATTCGTAGAAATATCCTCCGGATCTCCGAGAACTCCCCGGCGGCACCGCCAGGGAGGAGCGGCGGCGGCGGGGAGAATTCTTCGGCTCCAGGAAGCGTAAAGAAGAGAGAGAAAGCCTTCGAAGGTACCGTCGTACCGCCAGAAAATCATGAGGAAAGAAGAGGAGGATCCTCCAGGGGAAGCCGCTTCTGCCCCGGATGCTCCCGGGAAATCTTTCGGGGAAGCAGCTCCTTCCGGAGTTTTTCGGGAGAGAGAAGAAGAGAGGAAAACCTGCCGCCTTCTTCCGGAAAGGCGAGAAAAAACCGGGCCCGCCGAAGCACCACCCCGATTTTTTTCAGATGCTCCGCATCGAGCCGCCGAAGCCGCCGGGCCTGCATAATCCGTTTCGCCGAAAGCACTCCTATACCGGGGATTCGTAAAAGCTCCTCGTAGGATGCCCGGTTGACGTCCAAAGGGAAAAAATCCGGATGCCGCAAAGCCCAGGAGCTTTTGGGATCCAGATCCTGATCCAGATCGGGATAGGCGTCGCTCACGATCTCCTCGGCGCTGAAGCCGTAAAAACGCAGCATCCAGTCCGCCTGATAAAGCCGGTGTTCCCGCAAAAGAGGAGGCGCCGCAAGCTGAGGGAGCAGAGGATTGGAGGAAACCGGCACGAAGGCGGAGTAATACACCCGCTTGAGGGAATACCGCCGGTACAAATGCTCGCAAAGCCGCAAAATTTGGAGATCCCGCTCGGGAGAGGCCCCCACGATGAGCTGGGTACTCTGCCCCGCGGGAGCGAAAAGAGGGGCCCGAGGAGAATGACGCCGTTCTTCTCCGTAGGCCTGAATGGCGGAACGGATTTTT
>Ga0116164_10001563_pt1 | contig 17202 bp, 10 predicted proteins | sample AD_UKC109_MetaG_FD_89888 | JGI IMG/M metagenome (GOLD analysis project Ga0116164, IMG submission 89888) | Active sludge microbial communities of municipal wastewater-treating anaerobic digesters from Hong Kong - AD_UKC109_MetaG | ecosystem: Engineered > Bioreactor > Anaerobic > Digestate... | reverse complement strand
GTGTAACTCCATTCCTTTGCATGATTTCAAAATAAAGATTCCAGTATTCACGAAAACGATTATCTTGTTGTGGATTGACCAACTCAAAATCTTTACCAATCACCAAATCCAGACCAATTCGATTAATTCTGCTTTGTACAACTTCAGGCCGTCCGATTAATATTGGTCTTGCTAAATTATCATCCAGAACTGTTCTTACGGCCCGCAATACTCTTTCATCTTCTCCTTCAGCATATACGACTGTTTTCGGATTTTGCCTGGCTTTGTCAAAAACCGGCTTCATCATCAATCCGCTCTTGAATACAAAATAGCTGAGCTTATCCTTGTAGTCTTGCATGTTTTCAATTGGACGAGTCGCCACTCCGGAATCCATAGCGGCTTGTGCAACAGCAGGAGCCACATACAGTAAAATTCTCGGATCAAACGGTTGTGGAATTAAATAATCACGCCCAAAACTTTTAGCTTCACCACCGAAAGCCTGAGCTCCAACATCAGAGGTTTCCTTCTGAGCCAGTTCAGCCAAGGCATAAACACAGGCTTTCTTCATTTCGTCATTGATAATGGGAGCACCCACATCGAGAGTTCCTCTAAAGATGTAAGGGAAACACAAAACATTATTTACTTGATTCGGAAAATCTGAACGACCGGTTGCGATGATTGCATCAGGACGTGCTTCCAATGCAACATCCGGCATTATTTCGGGAACAGGGTTTGCCAAAGCCAATATAATAGGGTCTTTAGCCATCGGCATAATCATTTCAGCCGTCAAAACTCCGGCAACGGAAACCCCTAAGAATATATCTGCCCCAACCAAAGCATCGGGCAAGGTGATATTCTTAACGCCGTGAGCATACTTTTCTTTTTTTGAACCCTTCTCAATATCACTTCGCTCCTGATAAAGCACTCCCTTGGAGTCAGATACGATGATATTTTCGACTTTCATTCCTAAATCCACCAACAAATCCAGACATGCCATACCGGCAGCTCCGGCTCCGGAAGTCACCAATTTAACTTTGGAGATATCTTTGTTGATAATTTTTAAAGCATTGATAACAGCGGTCGCAGTAATAATTGCCGTGCCATGCTGATCATCATGGAAGACCGGGATTTTTAGTCGGTTCTTTAATTTTTCTTCAATATAAAAACACTCCGGAGATTTAATATCTTCCAGATTAATTCCACCAAATGTTGGTTCTAGGGATGCAATAATATCAATGAGCTTGTCCGGGTCTTTTTCATCAATTTCGATGTCGAAAACATCAACTCCGGCAAATTTCTTGAATAGCACACCTTTTCCTTCCATCACCGGCTTGGCTGCTAAAGGGCCGATATCGCCCAAACCAAGAACAGCAGTCCCGTTGGTGATAACAGCAACAAGATTTCCGCGTGCTGTGTAGAGCGATGCTGTTGATGGATCTTTTTCAATTTCTTCACAAGGAGCAGCAACTCCCGGCGAATAGGCTAATGCCAAATCTTTTGCAGTTGTCAGAGCCTTGGTGGCTACCACTTTGACTTTTCCGGGAGGAAATTCTTTGTGATATTCCAAAGCCGCTTTTCTTATATCTTCACGTAAACTCATCTTGTCCCCTTTGAGTTTCGGGCTTCTGCCCATGTTTTTGGACTGAGTATTTTAATGTATTTGCCAATATTTCTCTATGAGAATTGGAATAATTGCAAAAACTTAATTGTGAATTGTTTATCTTTTTTCAATTTAAACTTCAAGGTAATTTTATTACCAATCGTTTTAAACCAATAATTCCATAATCAATTGGATTTATTGATTTCCCGCCAGAATTCATTTAGTGTTATTCATTATCTCATCCATCTTTAGAATTATATCTTGGGACTCTTATGACAAAAACATTACGACTTTCTTTGGTACTGCTCTTTATAACTGTCAATTCTGCCTATTCATCAATTTCACAATACACCAAAGAAATGGATAAATCCTCTGGCTTTTTCAATTATTTTTGGGACAAGAAGACTGGTAGACTTTTACTTGAAGTTGATAAATTTAATCAGGATGTTTTGTATATCAACTCACTGCAATCGGGCTTGGGTTCTAACGATATCGGTCTGGATCGAGGGCAAATTGGAGATCGTCGTGTCGTTCAGTTCCAAAGATTCGGCAATAAAATTTTGATGGTGGAACGAAATCTTTATTACCGTGCGATTAGCGAAAATGAAATGGAGGTTAAAGCAGTTGAAGATGGTTTTGCTCAGTCGGTTATCCTAGGCAGTGAAATTCTAGCCGAAAACAAAGGTTCTGTTTTGATTGATTTAACAAACTTTCTGTTGCGTGATTCTCACGGGGTTTCCACACGATTGGCCCAAATGGAGCAAGGTAATTATCAAGCAGATAGTTCTCGTTCGGTTATTTATATTCAAAATTGTAAGAATTTTCCGGAAAATACCGAGCTCGAAGCCCTGATTACCTTTCAAGGAAGCAATCCGGGAAATTATGTGCGTTCCGTCACTCCGACTGCCGAAACCATTAGTCTTCGTACGCATCATTCATTTTTAAAACTACCTGATGAACCTTATAAGCAGAGAAATTATCATATCCGCTCCGGTGCAATCGCCCTTGAATTTAAAAATTATGCAGCTCCTCTGGGAGAAGACTTAACCACCAAACTGGTCATTCGCCACAAACTGGAAAAGAAAAACCCCGAACTCACGATTAGTGACCCGATCGAACCCATTGTTTATTATCTCGATCCCGGAACACCCGAGCCAGTGCGTTCTGCCCTGCTTGAAGGAGCTTCATGGTGGAAAGACGGATTTGAAGCTGCCGGATTCAGCAATGCTTTTGAAGTAAAATTATTACCCGAAGATGCTGACCCTCTGGACATCCGTTACAACACTATTCAGTGGGTGCACAGAGCCACTCGCGGATGGTCTTATGGAGATTCGATTGTTGATCCACGAAGTGGCGAAATTCTCAAAGGTCATGTATCACTCGGCTCTCTGCGAGTTCGGCAAGATATGCTTATTGCTCAAGGCTTGCTCTCTCCATTCAAAAACGGTATCAATTCCGATGAAAGAATCGAACAAATGGCATTGGCGCGGTTAAGACAGTTATCAGCTCATGAGGTTGGTCATACCATTGGTCTGACACATAATTTTGCAGCTAGCACCAACAATCGGGCATCGGTTATGGATTATCCCCATCCGTTAATTCAAGTTGATAATGACGGCAATCTGGATTTGACAAACGTCTATACGGTTGGCGTTGGTGACTGGGATAAAACAGCATTGAGTTACATTTATGGCGAATTCCAAAATGGCGAAAACCAACAGTTAGCAAACATTCTGAAAAATGCTCAAAATAAAGGTTTAAAATTCATCTCCGATGTCGATGCCCGAGCCTCCGGTGGAAGCCATCCGGACGCCCATCTTTGGGACAATGGTGGTGACCCGATTGAAGAATTAACAAAAGTACTCAAAGTCCGCAAAATCGCTTTGAACAATTTCGGTTTAAACACCTTGAAAGATTCTGATGAGCTGTTCAAACTCGAACAATTGCTCACACCAATTTATCTTTTTCACCGTTATCAAACTGAAGCCGTTACCAAACTCATTGGCGGAGTCAACTACACCTATGCGATAAAAGGAGATCAAAACCCTGAAAGCCAATTGGTTGATGCGCAAACCCAAAGAAAAGCCACAGCTATTTTGATGAAAACTCTCCATGCTAATGAAATGTCCGTTCCTGAGAATTTACTCAACCTGCTTTTACCACCGCCTGATAACAGCTCACGCAATCGGGAACACTTTAAATCCCGCACCGGATTACACTTTGATGCTTTAGGAGCTGCTGAAACCTCAGCAAAGCAAACTTTGGGGCTATTATTAAATCCACACCGAGCCAACCGTTTAATCGAACATCATGCCAGAAACAACTCAATACCGAGTTTGGATGAATTGATTCAAACAATTATTGAAAACACATGGCATCAAAACTGGAACAATAATTATTTCAATGAAGTGCAGAACAGTATCAACTCCGTTGTTTTAACACAACTCATGCGACTGGCTGCGAGTGATGTTTCATCCAAACAAACCACAGCAATTGTTCATGAACAACTGAAAAAACTGGAACAATCACTGAAAAAAGACAAATCCGCTTTTGCCAAACAGGCTCGTTTGGATATTAGCAATTATTTTGAAAAAGGTTTTAATGAAATCACTCAGCCAACGAAAGAAATTCCACCGGGGTCACCAATTGGGATGCAGTAGCGAGTTATATTTTTAGAAAATATAAAAAAACTTTTCTGTCATACTGAGTGGAGTAAATAAAAAATACCGTCATTTCGAGCGTAGTCGAGAAATCTAGCATATTAAAAATTTCGCTCCGATGTTTCAGCATCATTTATTATTGGCACTTTTTGCGTGCTCAAAAAGTACCGCAAAAAGAGCACCCCAAACTCTCAGCCTACGGCTTCCCTTAATATTTCCGAAAATTTGGCGAGGTATTTGAACTCGCTTTGCTCAAACATAAATACCTCGTATTTCCAAATTTTTAAAAATCATTTCGGTGAGAGTTAAGGGGGATTAAATAACAATTTCGCTTAGTATTGGTTAAAATTCATCATGATTTTAGGTGAAGAACGTGCCACAAACTCCAATGTATTATTAAATCCAATCTCCTATCTCGTGTTCAATATTAAGATTATGAAGGGCGGTCTGGAAAGCATGCAAAGCTGTTTCCTCACCTTCGAAGACCCAGATGTAGAAACCATAGTCGTGCATCTCGTCTATTTCCACTTCGCCATGGTTTCTGCAAAACACAATCTCCTGATTTCCGGTCGTAAAAAGGAAGTATTGCCCGCCACCAATATTCAAACCATAACGTTTTTGTATATTGAGATTAGGCAAATCGACTGTAGTCTTGAGCTTGGCAACCAGCTCCTCAAATGGGGTCAGACTCTTGATGTATATTTCCATGGATTTAATAATTATTTCGGCTCACTGTGCACAGATAACAATATTTTATTATCCTGTTTTTAGGTCCCAATTTTATAAAATTGAACTGATAATATAAAAATTTGTTCTTTTTGGCAAATTTACTTAAATGTTCTATATCTGTTTTACCAGATTCCCTCCTACGAGGGAATGACAAGTATTGTTTATCTTAGCAATAAACCCCTTACATTTCGCTGAGGCACGGAGCAGAATTTGATATCAGCGAAACAAGTGTCTGAGCGTAGCGAGTTTTTGTTGAGCTTCAAATTTTGCGAGTACCGAAGGTAGCCTTTAGGCGAAAAAATTCTTCTGGAAAGAATTTTCACGCAAGCCCTCATGGATGAGGGTGAGTATCAGGACGATACGAATAAATGTTGGGGTGTCTTTCTTTTGCGTTACTTTTCTTGGACAAGCAAGAAAAGTAACTATGTTATAGATGCTAAAACAAATTCAGCATGACGAATATCAGTTTCCCTTCTGAATCCAAAACCGAAACAAGTCGCCTTTCTCTTCAATATGAACAATCTGATGCCCAAAGCGTTCGCACCAGACTTGTAAATCCAGGTCAGTATGCGGGTCGGTCACTTCCAAAAGCAAAACACTATTTGGCAGCATTTTTTTTATGGCTTGTGATGCCAGCAACAATGGTTGCGGGCATTGCAAACCTTTGGCATCAACAAAATTATCATATTCAATTGTCATGGTGGTAATTATAACTCATCGTGATAAAATTCCGCAGATGAATAAAACGAAAATACATATCCTCGGAATTTGCGGTACTTTTATGGGTGGTCTGGCTGCTTTGGCTCGTTCTTTGGGTTATCAGGTCAGCGGTTCGGACAAAAATGTTTATCCGCCAATGAGCACGCAACTGGAAAGTCTGGGAATCCAAATGCATCATGGATATGACAATTCAATTGATTGTATTGATAGTGATGAGTACATTGTCGGTAATGTGATGACTCGAGGAATGCCGGTGGTTGAATCGTTATTGCAAAGTTCTCAATATTTCACTTCCGGCCCTCAATGGTTAGGTGATAACTTATTGAGAAATAAAAAGGTTTTTGCGGTTTCAGGAACTCATGGTAAGACCACAACCACATCGATGATTGCCTGGATTTTACAAGATAATCGTAGAAATCCGGGTTTTTTGATTGGAGGTGTTCCTGCTGATTTTGAGATTTCGGCACGAAATACAGAATCCGAATGTTTTGTGATTGAAGCTGATGAGTATGATTCGGCATTTTTTGATAAGCGTTCAAAGTTTGTTCATTATCATGCGGATGTTGCTGTTTTAAATAATCTGGAATACGACCATGCGGATATTTTTGATAATCTGGATGCCATAAAAACCCAGTTTCATCACTTCGTCCGAACCATTCCGGGCAACGGCAAAATCATTCTCAACAATGATGATGAAAACCTGAAAGATGTTTTGAAAAAAGGCTGCTGGACACCAATTATCACCTTTGGAGAAAATGATTCTGCTGATATTTGGGCAAAGCCTTTAGCTGATGATTATTCAAGTTTTGATGTATATTATTACAATAAAAAACAGGCAACTTTGAATTGGAATTTAACCGGAAAACACAATATGCTCAATGCTTTGGCAGCTATTGCCGCTGCTATGGAAGAACAAATTACAATTGCTGATGCTATTAAAGCCTTACAAAATTTTAAAGGAATTAAACGACGGATGGAATTGATTGGTCAATCGCAAGGAATCACAATTTTCGATGATTTTGCTCATCATCCAACAGCGATTGCAACGACCATAGATGGTGTAAAAAATAATAATAACTGCCAACGATTAGTTGTCGTTTTTGAACCCCGAAGCAACTCTATGCGAGCCGGAGCTCATGCAGAACAATTACCTGATTCATTGAAGCAAGCCGATATTGCATTCGTAATGACTTATCCACAACTCAAGTGGCAACCCGGTATGAAAGAGAAACTCACAAAATCCGGCATAAAGACCGTGAGTTCAGTTGACGAACTGCTCGAACAACTTCAAAGTCTTTGTGAATCCGGCGATACGGTGATTTTTATGAGTAATGGCGGTTTTGAAAATGCTCCGAGGCGATTTTATCAATTACTGGAAGAAAATATATAATCCGTCATACTGAGCGGAGTGGACAATAGTCCACGAAGTCGAATGTATCTTTATATTGATGCTTAGCTATAGATAATACATAGATTTCTCCATGCGCTTCGCTTAGTCGAAATGACGAGATTTTTCAGAAATCAGAAAAATCAATTAATAACTTGTACTTCCTGTTCCGGTCTCAGGCGTTCATTACCACGAATTATCACTTCATCACCTTCTGACAACAAGCCCTTCACTTGAATCATTTCTCCCTGTGCCATTCCAGGAATCACGTCCACTTTGTGAGCTTTATTATCAACAACTTTGTACAAAAATATTCCGTTATTGCGAATCACCAAGGCATCTCTGGGAACTGCTGTGACTTCCTGTTTTGCTTGTATCGGAACGAACACATTAACTGCCTCACCAGACCACAACCCACTATTTTCGGACGCAAGTCTTACTTCAATGGTGTGCGAACTTCCGGTTGCTGCCGGAACAAATTGTGTGACTAACGCTTCAACTGTTCGATTATCCATAGTTTCAACATTCCAAACAGCTCCGGTTTGGATTTGATTTTTGAATTTAAAAGGAACATAAACTACTATTTCCAAACTTCCGGACTGCATAAATTCAACCACATCATTTCCTGAATTGACAAGTTGTCCGGGTTTTGCCAGTTGTTGCATAACCACTCCATCATAAGGAGCTTTTATTTGCAGTTTTTCGACCTGGTCGTTATGTTGTTCGAGTCTTGATTTTGCCTGTTCTAAATCATTCTTTGCTGTTGTTAAATCTGATTTGTTTTGTTCCAAATCTGAAGGTGAAACCATATTTTGCTTGCTTAAATTTGTTAATCGAATATTTTCAGATTGAACAAACTCTAAACGCGCTTTATTGCTTTCTACTTCCGCTTGTAGCTCCTCTTTTCTGAGTTGCGCCTGAGAGTCAGCTAAACTAACGAGAATATCGCCTTGATTGATATTTGCACCGATATCGGCAATTTCAATCACAGTTCCTTTGTATTCACTTTTAATCGGAGCGATGTATTTGGCTTCTACCATAGCTGGAATTTTTCTTTCCGGTGCCATCATCACCTTTTCTGTTTTAGCCGTTTTGACAGGAGCAGGTCCGCCTTGTGAAAACGATGCTGTTGAAATCAATAAAAGAATAATTAATCTAAGCATTTTCAAGCTCCTGTTTTTCTGATAAATCTATGACCGAACTGTTTGAAAACAGTTTCAACAAACTCGGTAACAGAATTAAAGTAAATAGTGTAGATAAAAACATACCGCCAACAATCACACCGGCAAGTCCACGATAAAGTTCAGTTCCAGAACCGGGAACAAGCAGTAATGGCAACATGCCGAATATACTGGTCAAGGTGCTCATTAGAATTGGTCGAATCCTCAACAAAACAGCACTTTTTACGGCTTCATCACGACTCATGCCTTCAGCTTGACCTTTTCTGGCACGATCAACTAACAATATAGCATTGTTTACAACCAGTCCAAGCAAAATAATAAAACCAATCATTGTCAGCAAGTCCATTTGTTGCCCTATCGTTAAATTCATCAGCCGAATTGCCAATACACCTCCGACTGTTGCCATTGGTATCGTTGCAATCACCAACAATGAATCTTTGAAAGATTGGAACATCGCTGAAATCAACAGATACAGAATGATTATCGCTAACAAGAAAGAATTTGTTAAGCTTTCTAAGGCAATCGTTAACGATTCCGCAGTTCCACGATAATTGACCATACTGTTTTCAGGCAGGAGCTCTTTAAGCATTGGTGTCAGTTCCTGCTTTAAGGTATTCATCCCGGCTTCGAGAGCCACTTCATCCGGCAAAGTGACTTGCAAGGTTAAGGTTCTTAACCGATCCAGTCGTTGAATCTGGCTGGGTCCGGCTGTACGGGTAATTTGAGCCAAATCTCCCAAAGCTAATATTTCACCGGAACCTGTATAAAGCGGAACTTGTTCTAACTCTTCAGGTGTCAACCACTCATCATTTCGTAAAATAACATTGTAACGTCGGGTTCCGTCAAAATACTCACCAACAAAATTTCCTGCTCCCAACGCTCTGACGATTCCGGATAATTCAGCCCGAGTCCAACCGGCTTCCGCAATTGCTCTGTCATCAGGCAGCAAGCGCAGTTCCGGTTCACCATATTCTAATGATGGAGAAGGTCTGACTTGAGCACCGGGAATGAGTTGTTGGATTTTTCCAAATGCAATTTTTCCGGCGTCCAGAATTCCTTCAAAGTCTCCACCTTGTATATCCACATTAATTTGACGAGCTCCACCAACCCCTCTGAAAATAGAGGCTCTTCGGGCGAAACCAATAGTATCCGGCAATCCCCTGAGAATACTACCGTTTACGATATTCAACAAATCATCGACTTCATCAGAATTTTCAGCTCTCACTCCGAGGAAAGCTCGATCACCAAATAAACCAAGAAAATAGTTTTTTACTTTCGGCAGTTTTTCACCGGTTAAATAAGGTTGCATTCTGCCTTTGACCACTTCTACCAAATCTTCCTGTGCAGAAGCTACTGACAATCCGGGCTGTGTGAGCAAGAAGCCAAAACTCTGTTCTCTTTTGCCCGCAGGTAAATAATCTGCCGGTGGAATAATCTTATATGCAATAATCATCGGAACAAGTGTTAAACCGACAATCCAGATAATTTGCTTACGTCTGTTATCCGTAATACGGCTTATAAAATTTGAAATTTTTTCCCAAAGATCATAATGATGATCATCAAAATTATCATCTTTAATCCATTTCGATGCGGCCGCCGGAAGAACAGTCACAGCTACAATTAACGAAACAACCACTGAAACAGAGATTGTAACGGCTAAATCCGCAAACAACTGACCAGCTTCGTCTTTCAAAAAGATTATCGGAAGGAAAATAGCAACAGTAGTTGCTGTTGATGCCAACAATGCCGCCCAAACCTGAGTGGTTCCAATCAGCGATGCCAAGGTTGCCTTAACTCCTTTTTCTCGCTGTCTGACAATATTTTCAAGCACCACAATCGCAGCATCTAAAACCATACCGGTTGCAAATGCTAATCCGGCCAAAGAAATGATATTTAAAGAACGACCCAAAATTTCCATGGCAATAAACGATGCCAACAAACAAATCGGTATCGCAAGAGCAACAATTAATGCAGGAATGGCTCTTCTGAGGAAAAACCACAATACCGCAATTGCTAAAAACATTCCTAAGAACAGGTTGTTTTTAACCATCGAAATTGAAGAGTTGGTATAAATCGTTTCATCATAGAGTTGTTCGATGCTTAAGCCGACATCTTTAAGAACACCTTGTTCCATTTCCTTAATTGTAGCTTTCAACTCATCCATCACATCAAGTACATTCACCCCAGCCTCAGGAATGACATTCATCACAATGGCTTTTGTTCCGCTTTGCGTGATTGAACCAGAAACGTCTTGCATTTCCATTTTGATATCTGCGATATCTTTGAGATAAATTGGCTTGCCATCACGCCATTGCAAAATCATGTCTTGCAAATCAGTGGCATCATACTTGCCCTCATAGCGAATCGTGTATTTTCGTTTACCAACATCTTTTGTCCCTGCAGAAACATTTCTAAAAGAGTTGTTAAGACTGGAAAATTGCGTTAAATCCACACCAAGAGTAGCTGCCTTAAAAGGATCAAAAGTGATTCTCAACTCATAAGGTCTGCCACCAAATGAATTGACAGATGTCACGCCATTGATTTGTTCGACTTGGGGAACAATATTGTCATTCACGAAATCCTGATATTCAGCGATGTTTCTATCATTTCCGGGCAAAGGCTTCATTGAAAACCACGCAATTGGATTCCCTCCAAAGCGACTGGCTCCCAGATTCACGCGAGGTTCTGTGGCATCAACCGGATAAGATGGAACTTGATTGAGGCGGTTAATCACTTCAACCAATGCTCTTTGCATATCCATATCCGAAGAAAATTCCAAAGTTATGTTTGCGCCACCGGCACTTGCAGATGAAGACATTTCTTCTAAGCCGGGAAGACCTTGAAAAACTTTTTCTTGAGGTTCAAGAATTTCTGACTCTACTTCCTCAGGCGCTGCTCCTCGCCATGCAGTATCAATACCAATTGCAGGTCTTTCGACATTTGGAGCGAGTTGAATTGGAAGTTTTGTAAGGCTGATATAGCCAAAAATAGCAACCAGTAAAACACCCACGGCGACGGCGACTCGGTTATTTAAGGAGCTTTTTGTTAGTTGCACTTATTTGAACTCGATTAAAGTAGTTGATTATAAACAATAACATTCAATTGTTGACTATGCCATTAGTCATTATCTTTATTTTTTTCTATGTCAACTTGATTCGGTTGTATCTTACCTAGTCCCGGTCCTAACTCCCATTGCTCCGCATCAATGACTTCACGATAAGCATGCCATGAGGCGTGTCCAATGACCGGTAAAAATATTGCAAAACCGATAAAAGCGGTTGCGACCCCCAACAAAATTATCATCACAATTGTTAAACCCCACACAGCCATGACAAATTTGTTTTTCAAGACTGCATTAATGGAAGTCAAAATAGCAGTCACTGCATCAACATTTCTATCCATTAGCATTGGAATCGAAAAGGCTCCGATACAAAATACCACCGTTGCGAAAATTGCACCCACAGCTGTTCCTATTCCCAAAAATTTGACCCAATCCATAACATCCATACTCGACATGGATGAGAAGAAAATATGAACCATGCTTGCGGCTCGCGCCCAAATTAGAAAAACAATTAAAAATATAAACGCCAAAACCATTTCGTTACCGAAATATTTTTTTCCTTCTCTCAAACAGCGTAAAAACATTGGTTTTACGTCATTGTTGAGCTGACGACTGATTGAATAAAGCCCAATAGCAATTGCCGGCCCCATAAAGAAAAACCCGGCAATTAAAGCAATGGCAAGGACAATTGAGTGCGCATTATAAGCAATATAAGTTATGAGTAAGCTAACTAACATCATTATAATTCCATAAGTCAGACTCAGCCTTGGCACTCTCTTAAAGTCATACCAGCCTTTTTTGAGCCATCTGGCAGGAGCGTCCATATCCACATTTCTGCAAGGTGCAACCAGTGGTTTTATATACTCTTTGTTATCATTCTCAGACATTATTGAACCCTCTTTTTTCTTATAAATCTTACCAAAAAAAAAATAAATTCCAAGCAAATAGTAACTTTTACAAAGCCACATCGTTATTTAGATAAGTTTAACCAATGAGAAATAATTATGAAAAAAATAATATCAATACTAATACTGGCTCTTTCAATCACAACTTTGCATGCGAAGTCATTTACTGATGAAATCACCAAGGTTATCGGTTCAGGACCGGATGTAAATATTAATGTAGGTACAGGAATTATCAAGACCATTCTGGCTTTTTCTGATGATGATGACGCCAAGAAAGCAAATCAGTTATTATCCGGATTGAGCAAACTAAGAGTCTCAGTTTTTGAACTCAATAAAAATAAAAACTCAGAAAAACTGTCCGGTTTAATCACATCAAAAGTTGAGAAACTCTTATCAAACGGATATGAACAAATTGTCACTGTTAAAGAGGAAAAAGAGGTTGTTTATATCGTTGCTAAAGTAAATGACACAATGCTTGAAGACGCAATGGTGATTGTTATGGAAGAAAATGATGAACTAGTTCTTATAGATATGGAAGGTACATTAGACCTTAAACAACTGGCTAAAATCAGTGGGAAGTTTGATGTTGATTTAAGCAACATTGTTGTTGATTTGTAAAAAATAACTACTGAGATATAAAAAAGCCTGAAGATTAAATCTTCAGGCTTTTTTCGTGATAATGTATAAAATTAATACTTACAAGCAATTTACTGTAAAATTGACATTAGCATTGAGGTTTGTACCCTCAAGTATTCCATTACCGGGATTACTATCACCACTATCATCTATAGTACAACCTGTGGCACCAGCTGTTGCACCATCAATTGAAACTGCGTAATCGCTGCCTAGAGTTAATTGTCCTATGTTATAAACACCATTAGAACTTATTGGAGTGAGACCTTGAGTTTGTCCTCCCGACATCAATCTCAAGCTGAATGATTCAAAAGTAGGCAAACCACTAACTGTAGCTATAAATTGATAATCAGGAATTGGTACCGAAATATTAAACACTTGCAATTGTGATAAATCAACTCCTCCATTTGTCGTACCGCCGTCATCTCTCAGCTGAACTGAAATCGAAGCCGTTCCGTAATGTCCTGAAACTAAACTAAATTGTAATCTATTGGATTCAGGGTCAATTGTTACACTATGACCACCAATATCAGAATGAATTATTCCATCAGGGTCATTAGCAATTGAAATCAAGAACTCGCTTGTTTTTTGATTAGACTCAAACAAATTACCATAATCTATATTGGTAATAAAGTCATCCAAAGAAATAGCTTCAGGCACATTTGAATCATTACATGTCACTTGACCTGTAAGGCTGTCAACAACATTATCAATACAGACGAAACTAAAACTTGGTTCGTCATTAATTGGGTTAATATCCAAACCAAAAACTTGTTGTGTCGTGGTAATTCCATCATCAGCTATAATTGTAATCGTGGCTGACTGATTCTCAGTATTTGCGTTTGGATTTGGTACAATTTGAATCGATCTGTCTGAACCACCATTGTGCGAAATGATAATATTAGAAGGCGAATTAGGAATCACACTAGGGTTGGATGAGATCGCTGTCACTTCAATATCTGCATCATTCATGTTTGGATCGGTTACTGTGAAGTCAACAGCAGCACTTCCAGTATCTTCATCAAATGCATTCATTGATGAAAAATCAATGGTTGGAGCTATATTAGTTGTTGTCTGAATGATTTTGTAGGATACATTATTGAATGGAAGTGTATCCGTTGCATTTTTTACAAATGCTGCTGCCAACATCTCTATAGGCTCACCAACTGTTCCGTTGGGAATTTCAACAATTCTTGAAACACTGATGATTAGTTCTTCACCTGAAGCAATAAAAGCATTCTGCAGACTAACCAAATCAGTTCCGAAAGAAACGTCACCACAGTTTGTTGCTCCAAATGTTGCAACACCTACGTCACATGTCCAATCTGTACCACCAACCCCAGAAAAATAAGGCGAACTTGGAACAAGATTATAAAACTCTTCAAAATTTCCCGTTACATCTACAAAACCATTGTTTCTAACGACATACCTATAAGAGAAAATCTGTTGATTAGCTACAGAAACTATTTCAGGAAAAACAAAACCATTTGAATCTTGTAATTCAACCTCTAGGTCATTTAAAGCATCTTCAAATCCTGTCATTAAAATCACATCGTTGTGCATTCCTGTTTCAGTTGCACACTTTATTGTTCCATCAGTATGAATCGAAACTTTATTTTGAGATGGATTATAAACAGTGGATAAAACAGCGTTATTAGCTGTTTGAATTGGCAAGTCATTGGAGTCAGTTGCATCAAATACAATCTGAGACACTGAACTTCCCACACTAGAGCATACTATTGGAACACCGGCTTGAAAGCCAACCTTTGCCGGTGAAGGGGCTTGATAGTTATAGGTCACATTCCCAATAACATGCAAATCCTCTGAACCATTGAGCGAAACTTGAACCGCATTTGACGATCCTATAAAAATCACAGAAAGAATTGTGATTTTTGATATTCTGCTGATATATGAATGAATTCTCATACTTTTCATAATACTAAATTGTTTTAAAGGGTTTTAATTAACGTTTGCACGCATTTTAACTTCTTTTAAATTTTACTGTGTTAAAAGTTCGTTATAGGGGTTAAAATATTTGCAGATTTTCAATAAAACAAGAGGATTTCATGAAAAAAACTGCAACATTGCTTCTGATTCTACCATTTTTTGCTCTTAAAGCTGAAAATATTTTTGACAAAATGGATGATAAAGATGCTGTAAGTACTGGAATTTACAAACTTTCTGATGACGAAAAGGAGGCATTGGCAAAATGGTTAAAGCACTCTGAAAAAGAAATTATCAAGAAAGAGAGACAAAGAAACGTTGGTTTTGACCCAAGCACCAGAGAAAGAGATGCTATCTATTCTTATGTTGAAGGAGAGTTCAATGGTTGGCAAGGTGATGAGGTTTTCAAATTAGGAAACGGACAAGTCTGGAAACAAATGGACAACGGTACAACATTCTACATTCCGAAAAGAACCAATGCAGAAGTTGTCATAAAACCAAAATCCATGGGAGCATGGTATCTCTACGTTGCCGGTTATAACAAAGGGGTCCGTGTTAAAAGAATAGAGTAAAACTTCGAGTTTTACTCTATAAAACCTACTACATTAATTTTGTTTTGAGCGATTTTTTCTGTTTTTAAACCGATCCAGTATCACATACCAGACAGGGATTAATAACAGAGTAATAACTGTTGCGAATAAAATACCGAAAGCAAGCGATATCGCCATAGGTATTATCACTTTCGCCTGTAATGAAGTTTCCATTAACATTGGAACCAACCCAAAAAAGGTTGTTAGTGAAGTTAATAAAATCGCTCGAAATCTGTGAGTTCCGGCTTTCATTGCCGCTTCCAGTGTTGAATGACCGGACAACCTGTATTTGTTAATGAAGTCAACCATCACCAAAGAGTCATTCACAACCACTCCACCAAGAGCAATCACACCAAAAATCGAAATCATACTCATGGTATATCCCGTTATCCAATGACCAAATATCGCTCCGGTCACACCAAAAGGAATCACCATCATGATAATCAACGGCTGTGTATAGGATTTTAACGGAACAGCCATCAGCATATAAATAAACAACAACGCAATCACAAATCCTTTCATCAATGAAATCGCCAGTTCAGCCATTTCTTTGGAAACTCCATCGGCAGCTGATTTCACCGAAGGGTATTTTTTCATCAACTGACTAACAAACCCACCCGGAGCTCTTAATTCGGACATAATTGAATTTGGGTCAACCAATCTTAAATCCGCATCACCTGTAATTGTACTGGCTCGTTTGCGGTCAATTCGGGTAATCACATCACTGGCTTTGCCCAAAGTAATATCTGCGACGCTGGTAATTGGAATCGCCGTTCCGTCTTTTAAACGGATACGCATATTATCCAATGTCGCCATTGTTTCCCTTTCGGATAAAGGATATTTCAACATCACTTTGACTTCATCAACTTCACGTTGAATTCTTTGAACTTCCTCTCCGTAAAAGGCTTGTCTGACCTGACTAGCCAAATCCCTTTGAGTTAATCCTAAATTTCGACCTCTTTGCTTGAGTGTTAATTGAACCTCGTCTTTACCCTCTTTCATGGAGTTGCGAATATCAGTCACTCCGCTGTATTCGCGAATTTTGTCGGCCAACTCAGCCGATGCCATGCTTAATTCTTCAATGTTATCCGAAGTCAGCTTGAATGCAATTTCAGGGCCATCTCCCGGACCAACCAATGAGCCATAAGCCAAAACTTCCGCTCCGGTAATTTGTCCGACTTTTTCTCCCCAAAGTTTTAAAACTTCGTCACCGTTCAGAACGGCACTATCATCTTTAATCAACTCAACGACAATTCGTCCATCCAGTTGGTTTTGTTTCACAACAGACATGTGCTCAACAACCAGACCTTTTTCTTTACCATTTTTTGCGGAATATTCCTTATCAATATCCAAAACAGCTTGTTCAACCAAAGCCAAAGCAGCTTCGGTATCTGAATCAGAGGTTCCTTCAGTCATTTGAACTTGGGCAAACAAGAAATCCGCAGTAAAAGCTGGATTCATCACAAACCGAACCACTCCTGTTTTCACCATGGCTATAGAAAGAACAAAAACACACAGAAACACAAGGCTCGATAAATAAGGCCTTCTCACTGCTTTGTTTAGAATCGGTTGATAAATTTTCTCAATAAAATTATCTAGTGATTGATTAACTTTACGTTGAATTCTCAATAAGAATCCCGGATGGTCAGTTCCCATATCCTCAACTTTCATGTGAGCCAGATGAGCCGGTAAAATCAATTTAGACTCAACCAGAGAAAACAGCAAATTAAGAATCACCACCCAACCAATAGCTTCAAAGAAACTACCAAACATCGTTCCAACAAACAACAAAGGTACAAAAGCAGCAACGGTC
>Ga0116164_10001561_pt1 | contig 17212 bp, 16 predicted proteins | sample AD_UKC109_MetaG_FD_89888 | JGI IMG/M metagenome (GOLD analysis project Ga0116164, IMG submission 89888) | Active sludge microbial communities of municipal wastewater-treating anaerobic digesters from Hong Kong - AD_UKC109_MetaG | ecosystem: Engineered > Bioreactor > Anaerobic > Digestate... | reverse complement strand
TTTCGTGGTGGTAACTTGCTCTTAACAAGTCTGAAAAACTTGCATAGTCCTGCCGGAGCTGATCGGCCAGCGTGTCGCTTTCGGTTTCAAAAATAAGGCCTCTTTGTAAGGTACTCAATAGCTCAATCAATCCGCTTTTGCTGGAGTTTGCCGGTAAAAACAAAAGTCTCTTTTGGCCTGGTAAACCGTCCTCTGTCGGTTGTTCTGATTGTCGGAGGTACTCATGCACTGGCTCAACCAGTTTGGCGGCGTATTTCAGTGAACCTTTGCCACTGCCAAACGCACCTAATAAAAAGAGGTATAAATTTGCCTCTATTGGTGAACCGTCGTACATGGCCTGGAGGTTTGGCAAAATTGCGCTCAATGCTGCCAGGCTGCCGACAAAATAAACATCTTTGTCCGTTCCTCTCAACTTGTTGCAGGTTGTTTGTAAGGCTTCCGGCAGGTTATTGTAAACCTCCTCTGGAAAGGTCATCGCTGGTGGTGTCTCCTGTGGTACTGGCTCAACTGTGTTGTTGAGGTCTGTGCCATCTGGTATGCTTATTACTGTGTCCGTTTGCATGTTTAACTCTTCTTTTGGATGGCAGCCAGAACCTCACTCTTTTTGAAAAACATTTTTTTTCCAGTCCGGTAGGTCGGCAAAAGTTTTGCCAGTCTCCAGGCGGTTGTTATACCAATACCTAAAAAGGAGGCCAGCTCTGAAAGGCCATGAATGTAGGTTTCTGTTTCCGGAGCTGTGGAGGTCGGTTTCTGGAGGTCGGTTTCCGTTAAAACCTCTCTGATCGCTTCCTTTAACTCCTCTTTTGAAATTAGGTTTATCGCAGTCATAACTTTGTTATTGGTTACGCTGCAAAAATATAACTAATTAAAAGAGAGTAAGTTATGTAGGTTATTCAAATAACCAAATAACTGAAACAAGTAAAACTAACCAATTGAAAATGTATGTCTTACAAAATTGAATAAACGAGAATAACTGTTGTCCATTTTTTCAATTTCTCCGTCCTGCCATTTGGTAACTGCCATTTTGTAATTAAAAAAGGTAGTCCAGGCCTGGTTTAACTCTTTTGCAGTGTAGCTTGTTCCTTTGTATAATGGCCGGCAAACGTCTGCCAGAGTGACTAACTGTAAACCTCTGCCTTTTGCGTTTCGGCTCTCTATTCCTGTCCAGTGATAACCGTCCGGCTCTTTGGTTATGAATTTGCGCTCCAGTAAGATGTTAACCAACTTTTGAAGGTCTCCATTGTCAAACATTTGCTCCAGCCCTTTTGGTTGTTTCTTTGTCGGTCGCTCCTTTAAATATAGCTCAATTTGTTGCAATATTTCAGGCCGGTAGCGGTCTGCCTGCCAGGCCGTCTGGAGGTGGTGCGCTATTTCGTAACTGGCTGAAATAAGATTGTTTAGGTCTGCTTTTTCAATTTCGTGGTGTTGGCAAAATTTCCGAACGGTGAAACTCCGGCTCAACTCTGTGTTTGTGTATGTTTTACCGTTTTTAAATTGCCAGTAATACGAAAACAGAACCTCCATAAAAACCATCTCCGGCGCTTTGCCTATGTCCAGGCTGCCTGTTTGAATGTCAAAAAAATGATGGTCTGGAGGTGGTTTAATTCGCTTCTCTCGTGCCGTTTGCTCCTCTGGTGTTACGATGCTAATTTCATAATTTGGCCAGTCTGTGAACCTCTCAGGCAGTATGCCGGTTTTCTCCGTGAATGTCCTTTTGTCCTCAAATGTTTTTAATTTCATGTCCGTATATTTTAAAGTTTCCGCAATAAACGCAATGCCGCAATTGCGCAATTAAAGGTTATATTTTTCGATGTCTTGAATTTTTCTTTGCTTTACGATTTCATAATAAGTTTGAAATGCTTTGTCTGTACGGTGGCCAGTCCATGAACGGAGAACCTCCGAACCGATGCCTAAAGTCAATCCGTTGGTGATAAAACTCCGCCGTGCCGTGTGTGAGCAGATTAACTGCCATTTTTCAAAAGTTTCCTCAACTCTCTGAGAACCTTTATAGTGTACCATCGTTATTTTTTCATTCAGGCCTGTATGTTTAGCCAGCTCCTTTAAAAAACGATTGTAAAGTTGATTTACAGCCACTGGCAAGGCTCGGCCGGTGGCTGCCTGAAATTTACTGTATTTACTCCATATTGCCGCCGTTGTTTGGTTCAGCTCAATTTCAACAATTTCACCTGTTTTGATGGTGGAAACTGTTATACTGTCTCCGTTCCGGTCGGTCGCTTTCAGGTTGTGGAGGTCTGAAAATCTTAAACCGGTAAAAGACTGAAAAATAAAAATGTCTCTTGTTCGCTCCAGGTATTTTTTTTCCGGTGGAATTTTAACCTCGTGAATTGCTTTTAATTCGGCCAAGTCCAGGTAAACAACTTTTTTATGCGCTTCTTTGAGGTTGATTTTTACTTGTTTAAACTGATTTGTTATCAGTCCTTTAGTTAAACACCAGTTGAAAAACCATTTTAGGATATGGATATTTTTTGAAATTGTGGAGTTACGGAGGTTATATTTTGTCTGCCAAAACTCAACTAACTTTTGGAAAAAAGTTTCATCTAACTGGTTCAAATTGATTTTACCGTAATCAACCAGTTGTCTTCTGATGGTTTCCAGTTTTGTTTTCGTGCCTTTTGTCCAAGCCTTTAAATGGCTTTCGGTTTCAACAAATTGATCGTAAAGGCTGAAAAAATCTGTTTTTTGTGTGGCCTTGCCTCTGCTTACATCCAGTAAAGTTTTAAACTCGACTATTGAAAGAGGTTTATTTTGCAACCTGTGGTCTCTAACAATTGATTTTGCGGCCTCAAATAGCTTGTCCAAGCTCTCATTTATGCCAACGCCTCCGGTAACATTGCGTTTCACTCTTTGCGTTTCAGTGTTCCACTTGTCCGGCTCAATGGTTTCACCTGTGAAGTAAATGAGTAGTTTGCCTTTTTCGTAAGTGTACCTTAGAAATATACCTGCCGGTTTGCCTGGCCTTTTATCCAGATAGAATTTCGGTTCTTTGTAGGTTGTACGTGTTTTCTTTTCCATGTCCGTAAATTTATTTTCACGTACAAAAATACGTACATAATTTGAATAAACAAGTAAAATGTTATGAAATTAAATAAAATTGTTACTTTTGTAAATGATTGAATTAAAACAAGTTTAACCAGTGGATAAAAACCAGTAAAATGAAATAAAATATAGTTTGTAGAACCTCACTCTCCGCCAAAATCAGATACAAGCCTTGTAAATAATTAGATTTCAAGGCTTTATTTTTTTCTTTAAAACCTTCCCCTCAAAACTAACCCCCTGAAACGGACAAATACCATGAAATCCTTCTAAATATTGCGCTTTTATCTGCAAAAAATTAGTCAGAAACGAATAATTGCTATTTTTGCACCTCATTTTTTAACGATAAAATCTAATAATCAGGTTTTTAGATAAATTAAAAACCAGAATTCGTACCACAAAATTTCAAATTTACTTTTGTTATGGAAAATAAAGATCAACTAAATCAAATTCCTGCAAAACCCGAATTGGAACAACAGGATGAGAAGACTTCACAAACACAGCCCAACGATGTTGAAGCATCTCCCAAAAACGAACCTGAACAGGATTCTGCAATCGAAAACACCGAAGCACCGACAAACAACATTCCCTCTGAAATCTCATCGTTGTTGCCTCCGGATACTTCTCCGGAACCAGTCAACGAAGACATTGCTGCTACTGAAACCTCAACTGACGAAGAAAAAAGCAGCATCGAAAATGAAACTGAAATTGCAAAAAATCCTGAAAATTCATCGCAAGAGCCTGTATCAGCTCCTGTTGAACAATTCACCGAACCATCACCGGCAACAGAATTGCAAGAATCTCCGGCTGATGCTGAAGAACAGAACACTTCTCCGGACAAAGTATCCGGACCAGTTTCAGAAACCGGTGAGCATGAGCAACCTTTCGATGAAGATGAAGAAGATGATGACATTGAACATGATGAGCACGCCGAATATACACAGCTCAATTATGACGAAATGACCCGTGAAGAGTTGGTCGATAACCTCGAATCTCTGGTTAACGAAGAAGACGTTACAAAAATAAAATCGCGGATTGCCCTGATTAAAGTAGCCTTTCTGCGAAAAACAAAAGAATTTAAAGAAACCGGATATCAGAATTATCTCGACGAAGGAGGCGAAAAAGAAGATTATTCACCTCAGATTGATGAACTTGAAATCAGATTCAACAGCTTTTTTGATGTTTACAAACAAAAAAGAAGCGTTTATCTCGAAAATCTTGAAGCCGAGAAAATTACTAACCTGAAGAAAAAACAGGACATCCTTGAAGCACTCAAAGACCTTATCAACTCTGAAGAAACACTGAAGAAAACCTATGATGACTTCAGAGAGCTGCAGGAACAATGGAGACAAATCGGAATGGTTCCAAAAGGAGAAATCAATAACCTTTGGCAGAACTATCATTTTCTTGTCGAGAAATTTTTCGACAAGGTAAAAATCAACAAAGAACTCAAAGATCTTGACCTGAAAAAAAATCTGGAGCAGAAAATCGAACTTTGTGAAAAAGTCGAAGAGTTACTCCTCGAAACCTCAATCATTAAGTCATTTAAAAAGTTACAACAATATCACGAACAGTGGAAGGAAATCGGACCAGTTCCTGACGACAAAAAAGATGAAATCTGGGATCGGTTCAAATCCACCACCGACAAAATCAATCAGCGCCGACGCGAGCATTACAAGCAACTTCAGGAAGAACAGGAAGCCAACCTGACAGCAAAAATCGCCCTTTGCGAAAAAGCAGAAAGCCTGCAGGCCGAAGAAGTTACTTCAATAAAAGGATGGCAGGAACGTACAAAACAGTTCAACGAACTTTTTAAAATGTGGAAAACCATCGGACAGGCTCCCAAAAAACAAAACGACGAAGTATGGGAAAGATTCAAAGCTTCGCTGGATGGATTTTTTACCGAAAAGAAGGAGTATTTCTCAAAAATCAAAGAGCAACAGGTCAACAATTACAACCTGAAGCTTGAGTTGTGCCTTCAGGCCGAATCGCTGAAAAACACCGATGACTGGCGAAATACAACGCGTGAACTCATCAATCTTCAGAAACAATGGAAAGAAATTGGTCCGGTACCCAGAAAATATGCTGACAAAATCTGGCAACGTTTCAGAGAAGCCTGTGATGAATTTTTCAACCGGAAATCTTCGCATTTTTCTGAAATCCGTAACGAAGAATCAGACAATCTCAAGAAAAAAGAAGAATTAATTGCAGCAGTTGAAAATCAGGAATTTGGAAATAACAAAGCCAAAAATCTTGAAATACTTAAAGAGTATCAACGTCAGTGGACTGAAATAGGATTTGTTCCCTTCAAAGAAAAAGACCGCCTGCAGAATGCATTCCGGAATGCCATCAACAAAAAACTCGATCAGCTCAATATCAGCAATTCCGAGATGACCCTTTCCAACTATATCTCACGGCTGGATGGAATAAAACACTCCCCCGAAGGCAATCGTCAGCTTCAACGCGAACAAAATTTTATCCAGAACAAAATTGCCGAACTTCGTGAAGACATCATGCTATGGGAAAACAATATCGGTTTTCTTGCCGACACCAAAAATGCCAATGTTTTTAAGGTAGAATTTGAAAAGAAGATCGAACGGGCAAAAAATGAACTCAGTATGCTTGAATCCAAGCTGAAGATTTTGAACAAATAGGCTCTCGCATTCATTCGAAAATTAATCAATAGCCCATGCCGGGTAATACAATCGGGCAAACGCTGAGACTGACCGGATTTGGTGAATCCCACGGCAAAGCCGTCGGAGGTATTCTTGATGGATACCCTCCCGGTATTGTCGTTGATATGGATTACATACAGAAACAACTCGAACGACGTCGCCCCGGAAAAAGCATCGGTGCTTCAAAAAGAGATGAGCCGGATAAAATAGAAATTCTGTCAGGAATTTACGAAGGAAAAAGTACCGGAAGTCCAATAGCTTTCCTGATCCAGAACCAGGATAGTCAATCCGGAGATTACGATCAAATCTCCCGCGTTTACCGTCCTTCTCATGCTGATTTTGTTTATGAAAAAAAATATGGTTTTGCCGACCTGAGAGGAGGTGGCAGAGCATCAGCACGCGAAACCGTTGTCAGGGTTGCAGCCGGCGCATTTGCAAGCCTTCTGCTCCAACGGTTGAATATTAGCATAATTGCTTATACCCGCCAGATTGGTGAATTAATGCTCCCTCCTGATTATTCCTGTTTCAGTTCAGATCAAATTGAATCATCACCAGTCAGATGTCCGGATCAGAAATTATCAGAAAAAATGATCGCATTACTTGAAAAGTTGAAAGAAGAAGGAGATTCCACCGGCGGGATTGTAGAATGTCAGGTTCTGGGGTGCCCGGCCGGTCTGGGTGATCCGGTTTTTGACAAAATCAATGCAGACCTTGCCAAAGCAATGATGAGTATCAATGCAGCAAAAGGATTTGAGGTAGGTTCCGGTTTTCAGTCTGTTATCATGACAGGTTCACAACACAACGATTCTTTTTATACTGACGAACATGGAAATATCCGGACATTGACCAATCGCTCAGGAGGAATACAGGCAGGAATCACAAATGGTGAAGCGCTGGTTTTCAGAGTTGCTTTCAAACCTACACCATCTATCGGAAAACTACAAAAAACAGTTGACAAATCAGGAAATGAAACCAGCATTAGCATCGCAGGACGGCATGATACCTGCGTTGTTCCACGTGCTGTGCCCGTTGTGGAAGCAATGGCTGCATTAGTTATTGCCGATCATTGGTTAAGAAACTTATCCACAAAATATTTCGTTAATTTGTAAAAAAATCACAACATCATGAAACTAATAGTGAAAATCATAGGGGTGATTGTTCTACTCATTGTAGCAGCAATGGTCATCATTCCGTTTTTTTTCCGTAACCAGATTGTAACCAAAGTAAAAGAGGAAATAAATAAATCTGTTAACGCTGATGTGGATTTTAGCAATTTTAGTCTTTCTCTCTTCAGAAGTTTCCCTGATTTCAATTTTCGGCTCTCCGGACTCTCGGTTATCAACGATCAGCCTTTTGAAGGAGATACGCTCGTATTTGTTCCACAGTTAAACCTAACTCTTGATCTGATGAGTGTTTTCAAAGGAGATGCTTACGTAATCGAATCAGTGGAACTCAATCAGCCTGAGATCAATCTGCTGGTAAATGAAGAGGGGACAGCAAACTGGGATATCATGCTGCCGGCAGATTCGGTAACAGAAGATAAACCAGAAACGGAATCATCTTCCTCAATGCTCATTCGGCTTGACCTGGTTAAAATCAACGATGCCAACCTTGTTTATGATGACAAGAGCCTGGTAACTTACGTTGAAGCGTTTGGATTAGACCATGTTTTATCCGGTGACTTTACCATGGATTTTACCACGCTGAACACACACACCTATGTTGATGAAATTACGGTTTACTACGATCAGATTAAATATCTTCACCGCATTAATGCAACGCTTAACGCACCAATAGAAGCAGACCTGAAAAATTACATTTTCACCTTCAAAAACAGTGATCTGCTTCTTAATGATCTTGCATTAATCATCGAAGGAACCTTTGCTATGCCTGACAATGGTGATTATGTGATGGCTTTTACTTTCTCCACCAAAAAAACTGATTTCAAAAACTTTATTTCGTTGATTCCGGCTATTTATATGAACGATTTTGAAAAAATAAAAACTGCCGGAACTGCTGTAATTAATGGTAATATCAAAGGTGTTTACAACGATACGAGCTATCCTGGTTTTGAAATTAATATCCTGGTAAATAATGCAAGGTTTCACTATCCTGAACTTCCAAAATCAGTTGACGAAATCAATCTGAAAACAAAAATCAACTATCCCGGCGGGAATGACTTCGATCAGCTTGTGGTGGATATTAATGATTTCAGCCTTTACATGGGAGGAAATAAACTTGCATCTTCGCTACACATCAGTCACCCGGTGTCTGACCTCTTCCTGCGAGGCGAAGTGGACGGAGTTATAGACCTTTCAGGGATCAAAGATTTTTATCCTTTAAGCGGGAACGAAGAACTTCAGGGGAAAATCACTTCCAAGTTGCTTTTCGACGGGCACATGTCTGCTATTGAGCAAGGTAAATACGATGAGTTTACACTTCTCGGGTCAGTTTTGCTCACCGACATCTCCTATAAAAGCTCCATGTTTGACAAACCGGTTGAGGTTTCAAATGCACAAATGAATTTTTCTCCACAATTTGTTGACCTTTCAAGCCTTAAGGTTGCCATTGGCAAAAATGATATTTCGGCAAACGGAAAACTTGAAAATTTTCTTCCTTATGCTTTTGAAGATGGAATTTTATCAGGCAATCTGCAGATCAACAGCAACTACCTGAATATTTCGCAGCTTTTACCTGAATACGATGAACAAACTGATAATGAAGCTGACACTACTTCCATGACAGTGATTGAAGTTCCTGAAAATGTTGACTTCACCCTGCAATCAACGATAAACACCCTCATTTTCGATAGTATAGAATTCAAAAATTTAGAGGGCAAACTAATGGTAAAAAACCAGGCTATCCTGCTCGACCGTTTAAATATGGAAATCCTGGATGGAACTATGGCGATTTCAGGAAAATACGACACCAAAGAACCGGATAATCCAAAAGCTGAGTTTGACATGGAATTGAATAACATTGATATTCAGAAATCTTATTTCACTTTTGGAACCATTGAAAAATTTGCACCTATCGCCCAAAAAACAAAGGGTAAATTCTCTGCAGCCCTGAACCTTAAGACATTACTCGACAATAAGCTCATGCCTGTTTATTCAACCATGAACGGGGGAGGAGCATTGAATACATCCGAAATTGTCATCGAAAATTTGAATACAATCAACAAACTTGCAGATTTACTCAAAATGCCCGGTTTGAAAAGATTACAGCTTGAACCTGTCAATCTTTCCTTCGAATTTGTTGATGGTAAAGTTCATGTTAAACCTTTTGATGTTAATTATCAGGAAATTAGCACCAACATACTGGGCTGGGTCAGTTTCGACCAGACAATTGATTTTGACCTGGTAATGATAGTCCCCAGAAATAAATTTGGCGGATCAGCCAACGCTGTCCTCGATAATCTGGTAGCTGAAGCCAATAAGTTAGGAACAAATTTTTCTGTGGGTGACAAAATCAGCATAAACTCCAAAATCACAGGAACAACCAGCGACCCACAGATAAAGCTTTTACCGGGCGAAGGAAGCGGCAAATCGTTAATTGACGACCTGAAAAAAAGAGCACAGGAAGAGCTTAATTTGCAAAAACAGCAACTTGAAGATCAAGCCCGCAAAGAACTGGAAAAGAAAAAAGAAGAAGCCAGAAAAGAAGCTGATGCTTTGATTGCTAAAGCTGACGAACAGGCTGCCAAAATCCTGAAAGAAGCACAAAAACAAGCTGATGCTATCAATGCAACAGCCGCTAGTGCAGCCGAAAAATTAAAAAAGGAAGCATCAACCCAATCCCAAAAGTTGATCGATGATGCTGCCAAAAAAGGAGCTCTTGCCGAAATAGCAGCCCGCAAAGCAGCTGAAAAAGTAGTGAAAGAAGCAGAAAACAAAGCCGGCCAAATGGTGTCAGAAGCACATGAAAAATCGGAAAAACTGATGCAGGAAGCCCAAAAGCAGGCAGATAAAATTAAGGAAAATGCCCGCAACCAGGCCAACAAACTGATTGACAATATTTGAGATATTTGAAAAATTTAACTAAAAAACATTCACACAAAATCATTCATATTTCAACTATTTGATACATTTGCCAATAATCTCACCACAACAAAACATTAACGCGATTGAATGCTGACATGAAAATCCCGTTGCGGTTTACAAAAGCCCCAAATAATGAAGCGATTTGACGATAAAGTAGTGATCATCACAGGAGCATCTTCAGGGATAGGAAAAGCACTTGTTTACGAGTTTGCCGGCAGGGGAGCAGCAATAGCAGCCGCTGCCCGTTCGACAGAAAAATTACGTTCGCTTGAAGAAGAGCTCAGACAATCCGGAAAAAATATCCTTACCGTTACCACTGATGTAAGCAATGAATCGGATTGTAACAACCTGATTGAAAAAACAATAGAAAAATTCGGCAAAATTGACGTGCTGATCAACAATGCAGGTATTTCCATGCGGGCACTATTCGACGAACTGGACACCAGCGTTATCAGAAAACTTATGGACGTTAACTTCTGGGGTACAGTGTATTGTAGCAAATCTGCCATTCCGTATCTGCTCGAATCAAAAGGATCGTTGGTCGGTGTATCCTCGATTGCAGGCTACAAAGGTCTGCCCGGTCGAACAGGTTACAGCGCTTCAAAATTTGCCATGCAGGGTTTACTTGAAGTAATTCGCATCGAAAATTTAAAAAAAGGTCTTCACGTTCTTATTGCATGTCCTGGTTTTACAGCATCCAACATCAGGAAAACAGCACTTGCAGCAGACGGAACAATTCAGGGAGAATCACCGCGTAATGAACAAAAGATGATGCCTGCCGAAAAAGTAGCTGTCCATATTGCCAATGCTGTTGCCAGGCGTAAAAGAACTTTAATTTTAACATCTCAGGGCAAATTAACCGTGCTGCTCAACCGATTTTTCCCTGCACTCGTAGATAAATTGGTTTATAATCACATGGCAAAAGAGAGTAATTCACCGTTCAAATAAATTTCAATCATTAATTAACTAATTATGAAAGGTTTAACACTTGAGATCAGGCCACTGGAAGGTTTTGGTGAGCTTGAATTTGGATCAAAACCCGAAGAGGTTGAAAAATTTCTTGGTACACCCACCGAGGAAGAAGTTCTGGAAGAAGACGAAGACTTGATGGATACATTAATCCATCATTATGACGAAATCGGAGTAACCATTTATTACGATGATCTGGAAGATCCGCTCCTGTCAAATTTTGAAACCGATAATCCCGATGTTACCTTATTTGGGGAAAAGGTTTTCGAAATGACTGAAGACGAAATCATTAAGTTGATGAATGAAAATGGCTATGAAGAATACGACATTGATGAAGTAGAGTCAGATGAGAATGAAGACGAAATGGACAAATGGATTTCTTTTGAAGATGCATTAATTGATTTTTTATTCCAGGATGGCAAAGTAGTAAATGTTAACTGGGGTGCTTACCTGGACGAAGAAGACATGGAAGACGAAGAAGACATGGAAGAAGAGGAATAATTCTTCACTCCATTCGTTAACAAATAATGGGAGGATGCGCATGTTGCCCGGGGGAAACGCCGGCTGTATAACCAATTAGATGCGCCTATCCTCCCATTATATTTTTATGGTTTATTTCATTTTTAATCCCAATGGAATAAGCAAAATCAACTAATTAAATTTTCCAAAATCCCGGTTCCGGTAATCAATTTAAAACAAAACGGAAACCTGCAACCCGAATAAAAAAAAGGCTGCTGACGATTTCAGCAGCCTTCACTTTTTTTAATCAGCAAGTTGAAAAAATAACCTTAGTTATTCTTCCCATCAAGCATCACCAGATCGTTCACGTTGATCTGGGTGAAAAATTTCCGGTTACCGTCCTTATCATCGTAAGTGTTGGTTTCCAGACGACCTTCGACAGCCACCTGCTTTCCTTTTTTCAGGTACTTTTCTGCAACTTCGGCCAACCCGCCCCAGATGATGACATTGTGCCACTGCGTTTCGGTTACTTTTTCTCCTTTCTGGTTTTTGTAGGTTTCGGTGGTGGCCAGCGAGAAGCGGGCCATTTTGTTACCGTTGGCTATTTGTTTTACTTCCGGGTCCATTCCCAGCTTACCAATCAACTGAACACTGTTTCTTAAGCTTTTCATGACATTTAAAAATTAAAGTTAAACATTGAGTTAAAAATCATGAAGCAAAGATAGGGTGGGGGATTGAGGTGATTCGGTTAATAAACATTTACTTCCGTTTGTAAACGGACTTAACCGATTGTAAACAGTTGTAAACGGATAAACAGAAAATGTTTATTTTTACCATCTCTCTAAATCATCATTATCATGGAAAGGTATTGTCTTGAATGTGGAGAAAAAATTGTTGGCAGAAGTGACAAAATTTTTTGCTCCGACCAGTGCCGCAATAATTACAACAACCGGCAAAACCGCGCAGCAACCAACTTAATCAGAACTATCAACAGTAAACTAATGAAAAACCGAAGGATTTTGCTAAAAATGGCTCCTGAAGGTAAAGCAACTGTTCATAAAGATAAACTGCTGAAAGAAGGATTTGATTTTACCTACATCACCCATACTTATGCCACCAAAGCCGGAACAATTTATTTTTATTGCTACGAAGCGGGCTATCTGCCGATTGAAAACAATTTTTATGTGGTGGTCAAAAAGAATGACTTATAAATATCGGTTGCTACCAATCCTATTGGCATTCTGGCTTTTGATGACAAGCTCAGGTTCTGCTCATCACCTGTCGGACAGTGCAATGATTTCGGTCATCACCTGCGGCCCGGGGCAACCTTTATATGCCGCTTTCGGCCATACTGCAATACGTGTTAAAGATTACGAAAATCATTTGGACCTTGTTTTTAATTACGGAACTTTCGATTTTAAGCAACGTTTTTTTTACCTGAAATTCTTAACCGGAAAACTTGAATATTCACTGACGATTTCAGATTTTGAAGAGTTTTACACGGAATACGTTTCTGAAAACCGAAACATTTATGAACAGGTCTTGCATTTTGATAAAAATCTATTGAATTTAATTTATGATTCACTGAAAATCAATTCTTTAATAGAATTTAGGAACTACCGCTACGATTTTTTTGAAGATAATTGTACCACAAGAGCCATGAATATAATTGTTCATTTTCTTCCTGACAGTTTGAGGAATGAATTTTTCAATCAACCGGTCAGCACAACTTTCCGGAAGGAAATTGAAAAGGCTGTCGGGCATCGTTCATGGCTTATGATGGGGATTAATATATTACTTGGCAAATATGCCGACCAGCCTGTTAGCTACAAGCAAAGTCTATTCCTTCCCGAAAATTTTATGAAAAGCCTGTCAAAGAGCCAATGGGCAGGTGAACCAAAAATAATTTTTGAAAATGAAACACAACATACAGGCAGAGGAAGTGATTTTCTTTTTTCTACATCTATCGTCATTTGGTTACTGGCCTTACTGCTGATTGCAGAAGTATTAACTTCCTTCACATCACAGTCATTTAGTGACAGAACAGATATTGTTTTGTTTGCGTTAACCGGTATTCTTGGCTGTCTTTTCCTGTTTCTGAGGATATTCAGCGAGCACATCCCGCTTCAATCCAACCTCAATATTTTATGGGCAAATCCACTCAATCTTATCATTTCTGTACTCCTTTTTACGGGTTGGGAAAAAACAGCTCATTTCTTCATTGCAATAGTAGTTACCGGAATTGCATTTTGCCTGATCACCTGGCACCACATTCCTCAGCATTTACCTCCCGATCTGATGCCAATTCTCGGTTTGCTTGCTGTCAGAATGCTTCAGCGGCTTTTTGTTTTTGTAAAAAAACCTGAATAATTCGTTTTCTCTAAGCGATTAGGAAAAGATTAACCGTCTTTTTTCCTGATCATCATCAGACCATCTCTCAGCGTCAACAAAAGGCATTCGGCCATTTTATCCAATTTTACATACCTGTTAAATTCTATGATTCCGCGTGTTTCTTTGTCAGCATGCTGCTCATCAATAACTTTGCCGTCCCAAAAAACATTATCAGCAAGAATTAATCCGCCCGGCCTGACGCTGTCGAAAACCATCCTGTAGTAATCTGTATAATGCTCTTTGTCAGCATCAATAAAAACCAGATCAAAGATTTCGTCAATTCCGGGAATAATTTCCATGGCATTTCCTATGTGAGAAACGATTTTGTCAGTCAGACCAGCTTTTTCGAAATACTTTTTACCTATAATAACCGATTCGGGGTTGCTGTCGATGGTGTGAATAATGCCGTCAGAAGTAAGGCCCTGCGCCAGACAGATGGTCGAATAGCCTGTAAAAGTTCCAATCTCAAGAATTCGTTTCGGATGTAAGAGCTGGCTGATCAGCCTCAGAAACCTTCCCTGCAAATGGCCACTCAACATCCGGGGATACATTGTTTTGAGGTGGGTTTCACGGTAAAGTGCCTTAAGATAATCGGGTTCCGGTGTAGTGAAAGTTTCGGCGTAAGATTCAAAATCGGGATGCACAGGTTCGATCATATGAGGTATTATTAAATCTGATTACCATTGTTTTCCTTAGGCAAATAAGTCAGTCTGCTGAATTGTGATTCATTAAAGATTTCGTTTGCCACTTCGAGCAGATCATCTGCCGAAAGCCGGTTAATTTTCTCCCTGATTATTTCAAAGGTATCTACTTTATCGAAAAACAAATGACTTTTGCCAATGGATATCATTTCGTTTACTTTTGATTCGAGTGAAATTGCGAGCTGGCCAATGATCTGCTGTTTTGCGCGATGTAACTGTAAAGTGCCAAGTCTGACCTCTCGCAAATTTTTTAATTCCTTAAAAATTAGTCGGATGGATTTTTCGAGATAACCATTATCAGTTCCCAGATAAATAATAAAATAGCCGGTATCGGAGAATGGCTGATAATGTGATTCGATATTATAGCAATATCCGTATCGCTCTCTTATATTAAGATTCAAACGTGTATTCATACCAGGACCGCCCAAAATATTATTCAACAGCGCCAGAGCTGTTCGTTTTTCATCTTTCAGACTATAAGCCAGATTCCCCAGGATACAATGCAACTGAAAATTGGATTTCAGTTCAGTTTTGAATTCCGGCAGATATTGTTGAAAAGCATCCCTTTTTATGACCGCATTGGATGCCGGAGCATTACCAAAATACTTTTCAACCAAAAACATCAGCTTATCCATTCTGATGTTCCCGACCGAAGCAATTACCATCCTGTTGGACAGGTAATTCCGATTCATAAAACTGATAATATCGTCTTTTTTAAAACTTTTTACGATTTGTGGATTACCCAGAATACTCCCGCCAATCGGATGATTTTTGTAAATCAATTCTTCAAACTCGTCAAAAATCAATTCTGAAGGTGAATCTTTGTAAGAATTGATTTCATCCAGTACGACATCTTTTTCCTTTTCGATCTCTTTTGCAGGAAAAACGGAATTGAACAGGATGTCGGAAAAAAGTTCAATTGAACGGTCGTAATTGGCTTTGAGAAATGAGGCATGAAGAAAAGTTTCTTCTTTGGCTGTATAAGCATTGAGGTCGCCACCGACATTTTCGAGACGACTGAGGATGTGAAAAGCTTTTCGGTTCCTGGTGCCTTTGAAGATCAGATGTTCGATGAAATGAGCAATTCCGCTTTCACCATGAAGCTCATCACGTGAGCCGGCGTTGATAACTACCCCGCAATGAGCAACCTCACTGTCCGTATCGCGATGAATAACCCTGATCCCATTTGGCAAAGCAGCATAATTATAGGTCATAAATCAGATAGTTTTTGTTGAAAAAATCCCGATTGTTTAGGAAATAGCAGCTTTTGCAACAGCATACTCTTTGGTAACCAGCAAATCAGCTCTGGGTTTGAGCGCCTGAACCATTTTGTGTTCCTGACCTAATGTAGCCCAGCGTGCTTCATCCATTATTTCTTTACCCCGTGCATCTTTGGTGTGTTTTTCCTTGGTTTCGAGATAGGTGAGTTCGATAAAAACCCTGAGGTCAACATTATCTGATTTAATCGCATACAAACCTTCAACCAGCAGCATATCCACTTCCCCGAAATTTGTAATGAGCCGGTCAACCTGTTCGGTAACAAGATCTACACAAGGCATTTCCGACCTACGGCCATTACGGAAATCATCAAGATTTTGGTTGATTTTCTCCCAGTCGTATTCGTCATATCCTACCACATTTTCGATACCATGTCTGAGTCTCCATTCCCGGCGTTCCAAAGGATGGATTTTATAATAATTGTCGGTATGCAAAGGTTTTGCAAAAATGCCTTCTTTTCTTAAAATTTTTGCAATCGCATGTGCCAGCTCTGATTTTCCTGAGCCTGATTCTCCTGAAATGGCTATGATCATCCGATCTTTTCGTTTATTGATAATATGAGCAGCAATTATTTCTGCTGCCTGTTTGTGTTTTTCGGTGATGAGCAAAATGTCTCCTAACATAATATTGAAAAATAGAATTATAAATGATATAAACTGGATTCAAAATCGATAAAGAAATCCGCCAGACCTTTAAGGGAATTCACTACTTCGTGTTCGCGCTGAAGCACCTTCAAACGGTAACTATCAAGCTTTTCTTTAAGGCTATAATGTTGATATTCAATTGTTTTATCATAACTTTGTTCAATAAAGACTTTAAGGTCAGCTTCTTTAATTTTGAGTGAATAAAGACCGTTGATAATGAGCAGATCAACCCCTTTGTAATCGGTAATAAGCTCGTCCACATGATTTGTAATTAAATCAACACAGGGCATTGAACAAACTTTATTTTGGAGAAAATGACTGATGTTTTGATAAACTTTTTTCCAGTCATACTCTTCATAACCAATACTTTGAAGACCATGCTTTTCACGCCAGGCTCGCCTTTCCAGCGGAGGAATTTTGTAAAAATCGTCGAGGTCAATGATCTTTGCCCTGATGCCCTGATTGGTTAGCAGGCGGCCCAAAACAATGGAAATGGTGGATTTGCCCGAACCAACCTCACCCGAAATGGTTATAATCATCTTTCCCCGGGGATTTCCGTTTCTCAATTCAAGAACTTTATCGAACACCATTTTGGCCGAACTTTCGTGTTGCGGAGTAATGGTAATTAAATCATGCAGCATAGAATTTTATAATTTAATGTCGTGATAAGAAAACGATTTTGAAGTGTGATTGGTTTATTTAATAATACTTTGACCAGGGAAAATTGTACAGAACAGTGCAAATGTTTTACTTTTCACCGTATTGAAAATCATGTTGCTATCCTGGAAAACTCAAGGTTAAATATTAATTAATCCTGCTAAGTATTTCGCTACGAAAGGTCTTCCCATTTATCAGTTCTTCCTCATGTTCATTCAGGGTAAATTGAATTTTTTCGGATTTCCCCGTCAATTTTAATTCGATCGAAGTATTGGTAACTTTGATGAAAATACGGTCGGAATGAAGGCCAAAATTAAAACTGATACTCCTCCAATGCGCAG
>Ga0116164_10001560_pt1 | contig 17216 bp, 14 predicted proteins | sample AD_UKC109_MetaG_FD_89888 | JGI IMG/M metagenome (GOLD analysis project Ga0116164, IMG submission 89888) | Active sludge microbial communities of municipal wastewater-treating anaerobic digesters from Hong Kong - AD_UKC109_MetaG | ecosystem: Engineered > Bioreactor > Anaerobic > Digestate... | reverse complement strand
TGTAAGGGTATCTTCCGGCAGGGTCATCGTGGTCGCGCAAAAAGAAGTGACGCCGTGGGATGCGTAATATTCGGACAGCAGCCGTAACCCTTCGCTGTTGCCGTCGCTGAAATCATGCCCGACAGCGCCGTGCGTGTGCAGATCGATCAGCCCGGGAATAAGGTAGCGGCCCTCCGCGTCGATATCCGCCTGATCCGGCAGGCATCCGACGCTTTGAATGCGCCGGTCAAATGCGACGTCCAGTTTTTTAAAGGTTTTTTCCTCTGTAAACACCCATGCGTTTTTAATGACCATAAATTACACCTCAATTTCGGGAAGGCTTGCCGCGGCGATGGACTGGCCGACGCGCCTTGATTTTTCGTCCGGAAGGATTATATGAATGGCCGCCGCGATATCCGCGTATTCTTCGCGTAACACGCGCCGCGCGGTTTCCAGAATGATATGGCCGCCCTTGCCGCTCATTACGCGTCCGAGCAGCAGCACATACCGGAAACCATACAAGTGCCGGTATAAAGGCAACGAGTGGCCCAGATACACGCCGAGGGACGCGTACACGTCCCGCGCGGTCGCATCGTCGTTTTCCATAAGCTGCTGAACCGTTTTAAGTTTCTCCGCGGGCGAAGAATCAGGACGGAACGAAATGCCGCCGGCAAGCGCCAGCTTGATGATGGAATCCTGCGAGAAATACTTTACCCCGCAGCCGATATCGCCGGACCACTCGTCAACCATTGCGTTGGGATTGGCGTCCACAGGCACGAACGCGAGCTCGTTCAGCCATCCTGTGATATTCCCTTTGCCGTCAACATAGCCGGCGGCTTCGCTGGTGCCCATTGCGATGCCCAAAACGTTGTTTTGTCTAATACTCATCGCGCCGGATAGCGCGGTAACGTCCCCGTCGTTGCAAACGACGACGGGTATGTTTCCGAATTCGCTTGCGGCCCGCGTGAAAATATCCTTCACCTTCCGGTCGAATAAAGCATCGGGGACCCGGTTGAACAACGAGGCGACCATAACCCGGTTGTTGATATAGATGCCTGCCGCCGATATTCCGATGCCGTCGACACGCGGCAGATAGGACGCTGCTTTTTCCAATGCCGTCACGATTCCGTTGTAATGGTAGTCCGGGTCGCTTTCTGTTTTGGGATGCCAGACCACTTCCTCGCTGTATACGGTTTCTCCGTCGATGACCGATGAAACCTTGCGGTCGCTTCCGCCCGCGTCAAAGCCGATACGGCATCCGTTTAAATGGCGGCCGATTGCGTAGGATGTTTCGCTGGATTGCGGCAATTCGGAAACGAAAAGCACTTCAAACGGCCTTTGGTATACGCGCGCCATAAAGGAATTGTCAAATCCGCGCGCCCCGCCGGATGAATATTGCTGCTTGATGTAGAGATAAATCGCCTGATCGCCGGAAATGTATATACGGAATCCGCCTTTCATCCACAGCAGCGTTTTGACGAGCCGGCCAATATAGTAGCGGTTGGCTTGCCGCATATCGGCCGCGCTGTGAATGGCCGTCTGACAGGCGGCGATGAGATGGTTGTTGCGCTCCAGCGCGATGCCTACGGGCTTGTCGGCATTTTGCAGGAATACCGAATTGAACAGGTGCAGCGGTATAAACTGCGGGTCCAGCTTGGGGACGTTTTTATAGGTGATATTCAGGCCTGAATGCTGCATTCAAATCGTACTCCAAACTATAGTTGGTAATATAGTATTACTAACGATAGTATCGCATACGGCGGGAAAAATGTCAACAGGCATTTCTTGATTTTCGCATTCTTGACGCAGCGAACAGATTCTGCTATTCTTCGGGTTGAGTTGATAAGGAAACATAACGAACAAATCCGGCATGATGCAATTGGAATGATGGAAACACAGCGGCACTCCGTGTACGGAAAGTGAATATCAAACCGGGGAAAGGTATAGATGATGCGGAAAAGCAGAGCGTCTGTGGACGCATCCTATTTAAAACAATATAACCGAAGGTTGATCCTGGACGCCGTATTTGAACGAAACACGACATCCCGCGCGGAATTATCCAAAGCGCTGGGGTTAAGCAAGCCGGCGATTTCGGATAATATAGCGGAGCTGCTGCACTTGGGCGTGGTTGAAGAAGTCGGCGAGGGCTCCGCCGCCAAAAAGGGCGGACGCAAGCCTTTGCTGCTGAAATTCAACAGAAATCACAAATACATAGTTTCCGTCGATCTGAATTATTCCAATCCCATCGTGGCTTTGGGCAACCTGAAGAATGAAATTATCCGCGAGTACGATATCGGGATTGGTCTCGACACTTCCCGGGACTATCGCTTTTCGGTGATCGAAAACGGAATAGATAGTCTGCTTGCCGCAAGCGGTCTTGCCGGGGAGGACTTGTTTTGTATTGCCGTATCTTCGCCGGGCGTGTTCGACGCCCGGGGGAATATCCTCTCACAAAACGAGGGCTTGGGCCGCATATTGTGGAGCGGGAATAATCTTTGGGACGCACTTCAAAAAAAATATAACGCGCATATCATCGTGAAAAACGACATCAAGGCGGCAACGCTTGGAGAATGGGCTTTCGGGGCGGGCAAGGGAGAAGAAAACCTGCTTTATATCAACTGCGGAGCGGGGCTTGGCGCGGGGATCGTGCTGAACTCGAAATTGTACGAAGGCCGCCATTGCAACGCGGGGGAAATCTACTACTACCTGGACGGGCGCGGGGCAAAGCATACCGGAGGGCTGGAAGACAGGATCTGCATGAAGCAACTCCTCGAGAGCGTTGCGGCGGACATTCAAAAAGGCGTGAAGACTTGTTTGCCAAACGGCGTCAATCCGATTGGTTTCGGAGAGGTTGTATCGGCTTACCGGAAGAAGGACCCTTATGTCCTACGCCGGGTGAAGCGGATTTGCGGCGAGCTGTGCGCGCTGATGTTTAACCTGGGTAACTTTCTGGCGGTGGATGAAGTTATCTTTGGCGGGGAATATGCCGCTTTCGGCGAAACGCTGCTTGCGGAATATGAAAAACGGTATTTGCCCCGCATCCGGTTCAGCGCAAGCGTAAAGCCCGCCGCTTTGGGCAAGTATTCCGGAATTCATGGAATGCTATACACGGCAAGGGAAGCATATTTCGATTCAATTTGCAATATCAATATTTCGGAGAAAGAAACCTAAAGAGCATCCGCAATGAATCCGGGTGCTTGCCGCTTCAGAATAGTACATTTTCATTTCCTCCCCAGACAATATAGTAAACTTTTGGTTTCCAAATAATATATGAAATCATTAGGCATTTCCAATTAAATCCTCCGTTTTCTGACGTGATAGCGCCTGGGCGCTTCGTATAATTACTATAACTATTCGTATAGATATGTATTATTATTGTATTTTATGACAATATTATCGATTCGGGTTGTATATATTATCGATTACTGGTATGATCGTTATACATACAACTAGGAGGTCAACTATGCCAAAAGCCACATTCAATCATCTTGATACCGTGAAAAAGCAGCAGTTTCTTGACTCTGCCATGGATGCTTTTCTGGCGCATTCCTATGCGATAACAATGCATGATCTCATTAAAGCGCTGGCGATTTCGCCCGCGACGTTTTATCGCTACTTTACGAATAAAGAGGATCTTGTATTGCATATTTTCGAGTATTATGCGCAATACAACGCCGCCCGCACGCCCGCGCGCAAGGATTTGTTATATCGGCCGCTTTACAGCGAGATCACGGATGAGAATTTCGACACGCATACGCGCAAGAGGAATCAGCTTTTTCATATAATTCCGGAACCGCTTGTGCGCAAATTCTATTTCGGAGATACAAAAGACCGGCTCATGGATAAATACCGGCAGGAAATACAACGCTTGAAATACAGCGGCGAATTACGCGAGGACGTCGATCCGGAAATTATCTCGTATATGTATGCCACCACTTTGTACAATTTCGAAATGTATTGCAGGGAAACAAAGATAACGGGCGACTATGAGCTGATGTGGAAAATGAAGAAATACCTGTATTTTTCCTTTTTCAAGCACGGTATCCTCAAGGCGGAAGAGCATGCGTCTTCCCGGAAGGAGTAACGAATGCTGAAAGCTTATCAGAAAGCCGCCTTAATCTACTGCGCCAATCAGGAAAAGCATGTTCTTAATGAAAAAGTAACTGAAAAGTGGATTGAAGAATCCGATGATTTTTGGTACGAGTTTGACGTCAGGGATTCCGAAGGGAAGGTCAAGCAGGAGTATCGCCGTTTTAACGCGGCCAAAGGTGAAGCCGCCCCGCTGTTTGATTACGACGCGTTTATCTGCGCGATTAAACCGTGGAAAGAGGACGCCTGCAAATTGGATCTGGGCGTAACGCTTCTGGATGTGAACGACCGCACCCGGCTGATCTATTTTACGATCAAGGATACGGTTGGCGAGTTTGCCTATCACATGGAAAATAAAACGGTGCGGCAGCTGCGGTTCGCATTGCACGCGCAGACCGAGGTTACCTCTCCCGATTTGCTGTATTCGGCTTTTGTCAGGGAGCATGACCTGTACGTGCGCAACAATGAAACCGGCAAGGAAAGCCGCTTGACGTTCGACGGCAGCGCGCAGCGGCCCTATGCCAATCACTTTAACATGGTCAGCGAAAAGCTGATCAAGAAAACCCCAAAGCAGATTCCCCCGGCCGTCAGCTGGTCGCCGGATTCCAAACGCCTGCTTACCTATCGCAAGGATACGCGCCAGGTGGACGATCTTCATCTGGTGCAGTCTATGCCGCTGGACGGCAGCGCCCGGCCCCTCGGCGTGCGATATGCCTATTCACTGCCGGCGGATGAAGAAATCCTTACGGCCCAGGTCTATATGGCGGACATGGATGAAATGAAAGCCCAAAGGGTGCGCGATGAAGACGGCAAGGCGTTTGAATTGCTGCTGTTGTCTATGTTTGATTCCACGGGCGATCAGGTCAAATGGACCAAGGATGGCCAAACGGCTTATATGGTGCTGTATGACCGGTACTTCCACGATGCGAAGGCCGTGCTGATCGACGCCGCGGCCGCCACGGCCCGGGTGGCGGCGACGCAACACTATAAAACCTTTGGTTTCACGGAGTATTTCGGCAACGCCGCCCAGGAGAGCTTCCAGGATTCGGGGCTGCTGTACATTCCCGGGGATGAAAAACTCATTTGGCTGTTGGAAAGGGACAACTGGGCGTCGCTGTATTTGATTGACGCAAAGACGGGTACCTTTGAGAAGGATTTGACGCCCGGCGAATATACCGCCCGCCGCATGCGGTATTACGACGCCGATACCAAAACGCTGTATTTCTCCGCCTCCGGCAAAGAACCGGATGTCGATCCGTACTTCCAGTTCCTCTACAAAGTCAGCCTGACCGGCGGGGAATGCGAAAGAATTACCGCGGAAACAGCCGAACACTGCACAAGGTTCTCAAAAAGCGGCGCTTACTTTATCGATACCTGCTCCACGATCCAAACCGTTCCCATAACAACCGTGCGCGCTGCGCAGGGGCAATGCCTTTTTGAAATCGCCACAGCGGATATACAAGCCATTGTCGATAAGGGTTACATTGTCCCCGAACCCTTTGAGGCGCTGGCCAGGGACGGGAAGACGAAAATCTACGGGATTCTTATCAAACCCCGTGGTTTTGATCCAAAGAAAAAATACCCGGTAGTGGATTACATCTACGGCGGCAGTCAGCGCATTAACACGCCTAAGGCATTTGAATTCCATTCATTCCTTGAGTCCGATCCGCAAGGCGGGCTGCAAAGCCTGGCCCAGCTTGGGTTTGTCGGCATCATGGTTGACGGTCTTGCGACCCCGCTTCGCTCCAAAACCATCCATGACGTCGCTTATCAAAAGGCGGAGGAATGCTGCGGCATCGAGGACCACGTCTGCGCCGTCAAGGCGATGGCGGAACGCCACGAATGGATTGACGCGGACCGCGTCGGCATCTGGGGCGCATCCGGCGGCGGGTATGCCACAGCGCGCGCAATGTTCCAGTTCCCGGCGTTTTTCAAAGTCGGGGTATCCTTATGCGGAAACCACGATCAAGCCAGATACCATGCGCATTGGGGCGACCGGTGGATCGGCCCCTATAGCGAGGAGCGCTATCACGATCAGGCAAACCGCAATTTCGCCCAAAACCTGGAAGGCAAACTGCTGCTGGTTCATGGCGATATGGACGATAACGTCCATCCATCCGCCACCATTGCTCTGGCAGGCGCGCTGATTGAGGCCAATAAAGACTTTGATCTGCTCATCTACCCCAACAGCGCTCATGGCGTGGGGCAATTTCCCTACGTGGTACGCAGGCGCTGGGACTATTTTGTAACCCACCTGATGGGCAAGACGCCGCCAAAGAACTTCCGCATTCCGGTAAAGAAAGAGAAGTAGCGCGGGAGACTTCGAGATATGAGCGATCATAAGGATCGACATATAATATACTCAAAAGGAGAGGAATACCATGAAAAAACTGTTGGCCCTAACACTGGCTCTGGTTATGCTTGCCGGCCTGTTTACCACAGCCCTGGCAGATGAGGTTAAGACCTTTAATAACTGGACAACGTCTCGCAGTTCCTGGAGTCCCCACAACTACACCAACTCGAAGGTTCTCGACATTTACAGCACAATGGTTGGCATTGTGAGTTCCGTAGACGGCAGTGACGAGCTGCTCTTTGTTCCTCATGATTTGGTGGAACTGCCGACATCTGATGACGGCGGCCTCACCTGGACATGCAAATTCCGTGATGATATCCAGTTCACCGACGGCACCCCCATCACGGCGGAAACCTATGAGTATTCCATTAAAATGCTCATTGACCCGAAACTGGCCAATAAAAACGCATCCTATGTCTTCGATCCCTGCGTTGTGGTCAATGCCAAAGCATATTTCGCAGGCGAATGCGAATGGGAAGACGTCGGCGTGAAGGTCGTTGGCGACAACACCCTGGAAATCACCCTGGAATATGCCGCGACCAACATCGACTTCTATACCAGCCTTGGCGCTTTGATCTGGCCTGTGAATGAAGAACTGTACGAAGCCGGTATGAATGAGGATCGCACCTCCACCACCTATGGCACGTCTATGGATGAAATCGCCTGCTCCGGCCCGTTCTATCTCAAAGAATGGGTGCTGGACGGTTATGAAATCCTCGCCCGCAATGAGGACAACCCGCTGGTCAAAGCCGGGTACTACTTCCTGGACGAAATCAACACCCGCTACGTCAGCGAAAACGCCACCAGATGGCAGATGTTCCAAAACGGCGAACTGGACTGGGGCGCGCTTTCCGGCGCCAACTACGAGGAAAACAAGAACGACCCCCGCGCGGTCAAAGCGATCTCCGCGAGCGTATGGGGCATATTTGTCAACGGACAATCCGAGAACGTGATTATGCAGGACAACGATTTCCGTCTGGCGCTGTATTATTCCACGCCTCGTGTCGAGGTAGCAACGCAGGTTTACGTGCTCTATGACGCCCCCAATTACCTGATCTCTACCGGTATCTCCGTTACCAACAGCGAGGGCGTGACCATGCCGTATCGCAGCACGGCCGCCGCACAGGCAATCGTTGAGAAATTCAGCGATGATGACGCCAAAGCCCTTGAGTTGTTCAACGCGGCTTATGAGCGCAACGGCAGCGAAAAGATCGTTGTGGAAATGACCTACTTCGACGGTCAGGAAGCCATGAAGCGCACCGGCGAAGTGTGCCAGGAAAAATGGGAGCAGCTCTTTGGCAGCGACCGTTTCGAACTGAAGCTGCGCGCCGTACAGCCTGCGCAGGCTTATGACAACTATCGTGTGGGCGACTATGATCTGGGCACCGGCGTGCGCCTGGCAAACTCGTTCAACATGTGGTCTTCCATGGCCGTATGGACCAGCGATTACAGCGATAAGTACATCACCGGTTTCTCAAACGAAGAGTTTGACCAGCTGTACTTCGACTGCATGTATGGCGATCTGGTGCAGGATCCCGATGCCCGCATTGAAGCGCTGGCGCGCATGGAAGAGCTGTTGATGGATTACTGCGTCTTCCTGCCGGCCATGCAGAACAACAACACCTGGCTGGTTCAGGAATGGGTCCAGCTTCCGACCTATACCTATCTGCCCTGGGTTTCCTACGGCTTCTCTCAGAGCGATATCATTCCCGACTAATCCATTTCAATACGGCGTACCGGAGCTTTGCTTCGGTACGCCGTAGCATCCACAGTACGCAAATGGGGTGAAGTTATTGGGCCGGTATGTTGTGAAACGTGTTGTCGCCATGGCGATAACGCTTTTCATCATTGTGAGCATCTGCTTTTTTTTAATCCGACTTATTCCGGGCGCGGTAGCCGGCGAAGGCGCATTGCCGGAGATTCGGATTGCGCTTGAAAAACGGTATCATTTGGATCAACCGCTTTGGAATCAATACCTGATTTTTCTGAAAAACTTTTTTTCCTTTGAATTTGGCGAATCCATCTCGCTGTATGCGCGTACCCCGGTGTTTGATGTCATTCGCACCAAAATTCCGCTTACACTTCAGCTTAACATCTATGCGCTGCTGCTGACGCTGCCGTTGGGCATGTCTTTCGGCGTTATCGCGGGGCTTAAGAAGAATTCGCTGACTGATCATATCATTTCCCTGATGGTTATCTTTTTTATCTCCGTTCCCTCGTTTGTATTCGCATCCCTGCTGCAATATATATTCGCGTTCAAGCTGGGCTTCTTTCCCTTTTTGCTCAATCTGAAACCGGGCTGGTCTCTTGATAAGTTTTCATCCATGATCCTGCCAATCCTGGCGCTCTCGTTCGGCGGAATCGCTACGATCACGCGGTATTTGCGATCCGAGCTTTTTGAAGCGCTTAATTCCGAATATATGCTTTTGTCCAAGGCAAAAGGTCTAACGCAGGTGCAGTCCACCGTACGGCACGCCATTCGCAACTCATTCATCCCGCTGTGCAATGTCGTTGTGCCGATGTTCACCAACCTGTTGGGCGGGTCGCTGGTGGTCGAGAACATCTTTGGTATTCCGGGCATGGGTTCGCTGATCGCACAGTCCCTGGGCGCCTCGGATTACTATCTGACGATTGCGACGCTGTTTTTCTATTCCATCATCGGCCTGACGTCTATTCTGCTGATCGATCTCTCCTATGGGCTGATTGATCCGAGAATTCGCATGGGAGGAGGGAAGGTTCGTGAGTAAAAAGAGCAGGGAACGCGTTTTAAAGCAAGCGCAGGCTTCCTTCCATTATGAAACGCCGAATCCGGAAAGCGTTCTCAAGGAGAAGCTTCCAAAAAAGCAGTTCAAAATGAATCAGATGGACGCGTATCTCTATGATAAGATATTCGAGACCGAACCGATCGGTTTTTTCCGTGACGCATGGCTGCGCTTTCGCGCCAACCGCGCGTCGTTGATCGCGCTGATCATCATTTCGCTGGTGGTGGTGCTGGCGATCATAGGGCCGATGATCCGCCCCTATACGTTCAGAACCCAGCACACGGAGTTCGGCGTACTGCCTCCGCGCATCCAGGGTCTTGAGAAACTTGGGATTTGTGATGGAACGCTGGTATACAATTTGCAGAAATCCGAGCTTGAAGACTATGGCGACTCGGTCGTTAAGATTTTGGACGAATATATATGGGTGTACAGGGGACGGGAAATCGAAATGGTCACCGTAAAAATCAACATGTATATTCGCCGCGGCGCGCAGGATCATTACTTTTGGTTCGGTACGGACAACATCGGTCGGGATATGTTTGTGCGCGTTTGGCGCGGCGCCAGAATCTCGCTGCTGATCGGATTGGTCTCCGTGATTATCAACTGTTTTATCGGCGTAGTGTATGGCTCGATATCGGGCTATTACGGCGGGAAAGTCGATATGATCATGCAGCGAATAACCGATACGCTGGGCGCGATTCCGTTCCTTGTTATATCTATTTTGTTTATCATGGTGCTGGGCGCGGGAATACAGTCGTTTATCCTTGTGCTGATTCTGGTCAACTGGATTCCCATGAGCCGTATGATCCGGGCGCAGTTCTACCGCTACAAGGATTACGAATACGTCATGGCCTCGCGTATCATGGGCGCCAAGGACCGCAAGTTGATTTTCCGCCATATCCTGCCAAACGCCATCGGCCCTATCATTACGCAGGCCACCCTGGCCATTCCGGGCGCAATCTTTGCCGAATCGTTTCTGTCGTACCTGGGGCTGGGCATCCAGGCCCCCGAACCGTCGATCGGCGTACTGCTTGCGGAAGGCCAGAAGGTTCTGACGTCGTCGCCGCACCTGACGCTGTTTCCCGCGATGATCGTGTCCATCCTGATGCTGGCGTTCAATATCTTCGGCAACGGCCTGCGCGACGCGTTTGACCCGCGATTGAGGGGAACCGAGCAATGAACGAGAAGATTTTACAGGTTAAAGACCTTCACCTGCACTTTAAGACATACTCGGGCATGGTGCAGGCGCTTCGCGGCGTGAGTTTTGACGTCTATAAGGGGGAAACCCTGGCGATTGTCGGCGAATCCGGCTCCGGTAAATCGGTGACCACCAAAGCGATAACGCGTTTGCTTACCCAGAACGCTATGATACTTCGCGGCAGCATTGCGTATAAAGGCAATGATTTGCTCAAACTGTCCGAGTCGGAGATGTGCCATATCCGCGGCAACGAAATCAGCCTGATTTTTCAGGATCCGCTGTCGGCGCTCGATCCTGTGATGAAAATAGGCAGACAGATTACCGAGGCTTTGCGGGTCAAGAAACAAATGTCCCGCAGTGAAGCCAAGGCCAAGGCGATTGAGCTGATGCACAGCGTGGGCATACCGGACCCGGTGATCCGGTACAATGAGTATCCGTTTCAGTTTTCCGGCGGTATGCGCCAGCGTATCGTGATTGCGATTGACCTGGCGTGCGAACCCGAGCTGCTGATTTGCGACGAGCCGACGACCGCGCTGGACGTAACGATCCAGTCGCAGATACTTGAGCTCATCAAGGATATGCAGCGCAAGCGGAATCTTTCGGTGATATTCATTACCCATGATCTGGGTGTGGTCGTAAACATTGCCGACCGAGTTTGCGTTATGTATGCGGGTAAAATTATCGAGGTGGGCACGGTGAACGATATCTTCTATAGTCCGCAGCACCCTTATACATGGAGCCTTCTGTCTTCTATGCCCAGCCTGCAAAGCAGCGCGAAGGATAAGCTGATGGTCATTCCGGGCACGCCGCCCAACATGCTCCATCCGCCGAAGGGGGACGCGTTTGCCGCCCGCAACCGGTATGCGATGACGATAGATTTTGAACGCGAACCGCCTTTGTTCAGGATCAGCGACACCCATTATGCCGCCACATGGCTGCTGCATCCCGACGCCCCCGCAATGACATGGGAGGATGCCAAACACGCGCGTGGTATCAAAGGGGGGACGCAGGCATGAGTGAAAACAATCAAATCGTGCTGGAAGTCAAACATTTGTGCAAATACTTCCACGGCCGAAAGGGAATGACGACCAAGGCCGTGGACGACGTCAGCTTCTATATCAAAAAAGGGGAAACGTTCGGTTTGGTTGGCGAGTCCGGCTGCGGGAAAACGACGACCGGGCGCACGATCATCCGCTTATACAAGCCCACCGGCGGCGAAGTATGGTTCAACGCAGAGCGTATTGACGGGCCCCTCAACAGGGAAAAAACAAAGCGCGTAACCAGTAAAATGCAGATGATATTTCAGGATCCCGTCGCATCGCTGAATCCGCGCATGACCGTGGAGGAGATCATCTGCGAAGGCGCGAAAATCAACAAGTTGTTCACAAATTCCGCCGATTTGCGCAAACAGATGGAGCATATGCTTGATTTGGTGGGCCTGACCAAAGAACACGCGACGCGATACCCGCATGAGTTTTCCGGCGGGCAGCGCCAGCGCATCGCCATCGCGCGCGCCTTGCTGACCAATCCTGAGCTCATCATTGCCGACGAACCGATATCCTCGCTTGACGTATCCATACAGGCGCAGGTACTCAATTTGCTCAACGAACTGCGGCACGAACTTGGATTGACAATCCTGTTTGTCGCGCATAACCTGAGCGTTGTCAAGTATTTTTCCGAACGTATCGGCGTGATGAACAAGGGACGGATTGTGGAGATGGCCGACTCTGAGAAACTTTATGAAAACCCCGTCCACCCTTATACCAAGTCCCTGCTGTCGGCCATTCCGATCCCGGATCCCATCATTGAAAAAAATCGGGAGCGGATCAAATATGATATCGGGATGCACGGTTATAACGCTTCGTGCATGCCGGCCATGCACGAAGTTGAACCGGGACATTTTGTCCTGCTTTCCCAGCCCGAGCTGGAACGCGTAAAGAGGGGCGAAGCATTGTGAAACTCAAACTCATGCGCCCAAGCCGCCGATTTTTCATTCAGGCGGCCGCCATCGGCGCCGTGATATTTATCGCGGGCATCTTTATTTACAGGCAGTCGCCGTTTCAGGTGCACAACGCCCTGTTTATGGCGGGACTGATCAACGCATTGCTGTTTCTGATTCAAGTCGTGGCCTGTTTCGGGTTGTTCGATCTGTTCGGGTATGGGTATAATAAACTGATGCCGGCGCAGAAAGAACGCAAGCGTCCAAAAGAAACCTTCTATGAGTATACCTGCACAAGGAAGCGTATCCTGCGTTTTGAACGCCTGCTCACAGGCGCCGCATTCATCCTGATCTCGTTTATTTTTGCGTAACGAAAGGATTTTGATTATGCCGGAACTGAAAGCTTATTTTTCCATCGGGAACACCATGAGCGCTCAATGGAGCAATGACCACAGTATCGTCTATATCAGCGCGGACGCAAAGGGCACAAGCCTGATGCAAACCGACCTTTGCACCGGCGGGGACATCCTTCTGTTCCAAACAAAGGAAAGCATTCGCGGACTGCACGTCGCTTTGGAAACCGGGGATATTTTCTTCGGCCTGGACGACGGAGGCACCGAAAACCTTCAGGTATACCGATTGGCGAAAGGCGCCGGCGCGCCGGCGCCCCTCACTCGACGCCCCGAAGTGATGCACCTGATCGGCGGATTGCTGGCCGATAACAAGACGCTGGCGGTGTCGTGCAACGCGCGGGTTCGCGGCACCTTTGACATTATGGGGATTGATATCTTCACCGGGGAAAGCCGCATGATCGTACACAACAGCGACAACTACAACATGCCCGCCGGATTGTCGCCGGACCGCCGGTTTTTGATGGTCAACAAGCTGATGGGCGTCAGCAATAATCCGCTGTGGATGGTGGATACGCAAACAGGCTCGGTGCAAAAAGCACCTGATTTGGATGTTGAGGCCGCCTATTCATCCGTTGCATGGAAGCATGACGGCAGCGGGTTTTATATGATCTCCGACGCGGATGCCGATTTCGCCTATGTCGCGTATTACGACCTGGCAAGCAAAACGTATCAAAAACGCTTTGCCTATGATTGGGACGTCAGCAATCTGGCGCTTTCACACGACGACCGCTACTTGGCTATTTGCACCAACGAAGGCGGATACAGCGATCTGAAAATCTATGATTTGGTGAACGAAGCTTACCTGAATACGCCCAAGCCCCCCAAAGGCGTGATTTCGGAATACTTGCCGATCTTCTGGGCGCCCGGCGCTGCAAAACTGCTCTTTAACGTCTCCGGCGCGGCGCGCCCGATGGATTACTGGGTTCTGGATATTATGAGCGACAGCCTTGAGAAGGTTACGCACAGCGATATGGCCGGGCTGACCGCCGACGATTTTGTCCAGCCGCGGCTATGCTCCTTCCGCTCGTTTGACGGCCTGGAGATTCCCTATTTTCTCTACGCCCCCAAAGGCATGCACGAAAACATGCCTGTGATGCTTGAAATACACGGCGGGCCGGAAGGACAAAGCGTTCCGGGGATAGCCTACAAGGAACTATTGCATTACATGGTATCCCAGGGCATTGCCGTGGCGGAGCCCAACGTACGCGGCTCTACGGGCTACGGGAAGATGTATACCCACCTGGACGACGTGGAAAAGCGTCTTGACAGCGTTGAGGATATTGCCTGCTTGATTGATCATCTGGTGAAAACAGGCGTAGCCGATCCGCAGAAAATCGGCGTGATGGGGGTGAGCTACGGCGGTTTCATGACGCTGAGCTGCGCCGCGCGGATGCCGGAGCGGCTGTGCTGCTCGGTATGCACCGTCGGGATGTTCAATCTCGTCACATTTTTGGAGAATACGGCTGATTACCGCCGCCCGCACCGTGAGAGCGAATACGGTACGCTCGCCAATGATCGCCAGACGCTCTGCAATGTATCGCCGATCGCAAAGGTGGACGACATCACGGGGCCGCTGATGATTATCCATGGCAAAAACGATCCCAGAGTGCCCGTCAGCGAAGCGTATCAGGCCAGGGAGTATCTGCACAAGCGCGGCGTTGATATTGAGCTGCTGATTTATGACGACGAAGGCCATGGCCTGCATAAACTTGACAACAAACTGGATTGCTATCCCAAGGTTATGCGGTTTGTTAAAAAGCATATGAAGATAGACTGAGAAGAGGACTGCCGTCATCAAATAAGCCGATCCAAAACGATTAAGGCAAGATGATGGAGGCGCTATTACTGCCCGGCTGTCTGTCAGACCCTTTGTCCGGATAAGCTATAGTTTTATATCTTGACAAGCGGCGAACGCAATGACATAATGAAGCCAATTTCATACGTCCGATATAGGTTTTTTGCATAGATGCAAAAGCAAAAGGGAAGCCGGTGTCAATCCGGCGCAACCGCCATTACTGTGTTTGGTGATGTGGAAATAAAAGCCATTGAGCGCCAGCTTGAGAAGGCGTTTTCACCGGAGACTCTCCGGCCATCAGCCAGGATACCTGCCTATATCGGCTCACGGTTCATTCTTGGGCATACGGAAGAACAAGCAACCGTAAGACATCCCGCTTTCAGGATGTCTTTAGATGCTTGCTTGCCGTATGCAAGCAAGTTTTTATTTGGAGAGTTGGCGGATTCCGGGATCATTTTGATCCGCGCGGACCTTGGAGATATGGCGTGTATTGCGGGAGGATGATGCAAGGTGGCGGCTGGGAAACTGCATTTATATTATGGCGACGGAAAAGGAAAAACGACCGCCGCAATGGGGCTGGCGCTTCGGGCGCTGGGCCACGGACAGCGTGTGTTTATTCAGCAGTTCATGAAAAACGAACAATCGGGCGAGCTGGCGGCATTGCGCCGGTTTCCCAACGTATGGGTGATGAAGGTCGAACCTATCGATAAGTTCACCTTTGAAATGATGCCTGACGAGCGCCGGGAAACGGGCCGGCAGCTTTCCGAAGCGATTGCAGAGGCCATGGAGTGGATTACGCAGCACAAGCCGCTTCTGATGGTTCTGGACGAACTGGCAATTGCCGCCGAGTGCGGGCTCGTCCGGGAAGCGGATATGTGGGCGCTGATTGATACGGGGCTGCGGTATGGCGATGTCGTTACCACGGGCCGCAATGCGCCGCAATCGCTGAAACAGCGCGCCGATTATGTAAGCGAAATCATCGCGCACAAACATCCGTATTGCGAGGGCCTTGCCGCGCGAAAGGGCGTGGAATGGTGATTGAAGCCGATGGAAATCAAGGCTTGTTCCGATTTGTTTGATGGAAAGGTTGTTTGGATGATACACGGCGGCAACGTATGGCAGGGGGAAGCGCCGCGGGATTGGCTGGATTTCTCCGCGAATCTGAGGCCGGAAGGGCCTCCCGCGTGGGTGAATGAGGTCATGCGGGAAGCTGCGGAAAACGCCCGTTACTATCCGGATATATCCATGCGCGGGGCAAGGGCGGGTATGGCCGCATATCTTGGGATGGATGCCGCGTCGGTGCTGCCGACGGCGGGAGGGACGGGCGCCATTGACCTGTTGTGCAAAGCAAGCCGCGGCCGTGTGCTGACGGAAACGGTGACCTTCGGCGAGTACGCGCGCTGCGCCAAAGCGCATGGCCGCCAAGCGGTACAGGGCAATATGCGGGATATCCGTGCGGGCGACCAGGCGTTTCTCTGCAACCCCAACAATCCTACGGGCAGCGTACAATCCGGGCCGGATGTGCTGGCACTGGCCGAACGCCTGCACCGCGCGGGAGGCACGCTCATCGTTGACGAAGCGTTTATGGATTTCTGCCCTGCGCACAGCGTACGCATGGAAGCCGCCGGGCGCAAGAGCTTGCTGGTTGTCGGCTCGCTGACCAAAACGCTCTGTATCCCGGGGATTCGTCTTGGGTATATAGCGGGCCGTGCCGATGCCATCGCGGCGCTGGAAAAAACGCAAACGCCGTGGGCGCTTAACTGCTTTGCCGCAGCTATTGCAAAAGCCTTGCCCCGTCACACGGCGGAAATGCAGGCCGACTGTGAGCGAAATGCAAAACGGCGCGAACAACTCGCCAAAGCGCTGAGGGCGCTGGGTGCCGGGGTATACCCGTCCGCCGCGAACTTCCTGCTGGCCGATTTCCATCGGTCAATGAGAGAAGCGGTACGGCTGCTGGCGCAGGCCGGTACACTCGTGCGCGATTGCGAATCGTTCGGCTTGAGCGACAGCCACCTGCGGTTTGCGGTGAAAACGGCGGAGGAAAACGAGACCCTTATCAAACAGCTCGGGAGGGCGCTTGCGTGAAAAAATCCTGTTTGCCGGCGACCGATGGAAGATCATCCATGTCGGGGAAAAGCCTGATGATTCAAGGCACGGGCTCTTCCGTGGGCAAGAGCGTATTGTGCTCGGCGCTGCTGCGCATCCTGAAGCAGGACGGCTATCACGCGGCGCCCTTTAAGGCGCAGAATATGGCGCTGAATTCATATGCGACGTCGGAAGGGCTGGAAATGGGACGCGCGCAGGTCACCCAGGCGCAGGCGGCGGGTATCGAACCCGGCGTTCGTATGAATCCCGTGCTTTTGAAACCCACCGGCGACCGGCACAGCCAGGTGATCGTCAACGGCCGCCCCATCGGCAACATGACCGCGATGGAATACCACGAGTTCAAGCCGCGGCTTCGGGAAATGATCAAAAAGACCTACGACGAGCTGGCGGCGGACGTCGATTTTGTCGTGATCGAAGGGGCCGGGAGCCCGGCGGAGATCAACCTGCGCGACGGCGATATTGTGAATATGTCCATGGCGGAGGCTGCCGACGCGCCTGTTTTGCTGGTGGGGGATATTAATTTGGGCGGCGTGTTCGCTTCGCTGTACGGCACGGTACTTTTGCTCCGGCCCGAAGAGCGCG
>Ga0116164_10001559_pt1 | contig 17216 bp, 17 predicted proteins | sample AD_UKC109_MetaG_FD_89888 | JGI IMG/M metagenome (GOLD analysis project Ga0116164, IMG submission 89888) | Active sludge microbial communities of municipal wastewater-treating anaerobic digesters from Hong Kong - AD_UKC109_MetaG | ecosystem: Engineered > Bioreactor > Anaerobic > Digestate... | reverse complement strand
CCTGTGGGCCTGATCATCGGTCTCTCGGGCAATGCTGTACTGGCAGAGGGAATGAATACGTTTGCGACCAGTGGCTCCGGTGAGGGTGTTCTCACGGGTTACGGCGAATGCCTCAAGGCAGTCGGCGGCGTCACGGATGCGGCACCTTGTGTGAAGCCGATGGCGATGTCCGACGGTGATGCAGACGGTGATGGCGTGCCGGACAGCAAAGACAAGTGCCCGAATACGCCCGCAGGGGCTGTCGTTGATGCGATGGGCTGCCCGAAGGACAGCGACGGTGATGGCGTGCCGGACTTCAAAGATAACTGCCCGGACACCCCGAAAGGCGCCAAGGTTGATCCGATGGGCTGCGAGATTGCCGGCAACATGATGATCAACATCACTGCTGATCATTTCGATTTTGACAGCGCAACACTCAAGCCGGCGATGAAGGCCGAGCTTGACGGCGTTGCTGGCAAGGTAATGGCATCGAAGGGCAATGAGATGCTCGAGATCGTCGGCCACACCGACAGCACCGGACCGGACGCCTACAACCAGGGTCTCTCGGAGCGTCGTGCACAGGCTGCCGCTGATTACCTGGGCGGCAAAGGGATCAGCGCATCCAACATGACGATCAAAGGCATGGGCGAGAGCGCACCGATCGCCGACAATGCGACGCGTGATGGTCGTGCGATGAACCGTCGGGTCGAGATTCTTACCAAGTAAGCAGCCCGCGCGTTTAACGCAAAAAAATCAGCCGCACCCTCAGGGGTGCGGCTTTTTTTCGCCTGCGTTATCCGCTGCTGATGCGAAAGTCAGATGTTTCGCGCCTGCTCGGCGGCATTCCCGATATAGCTGGCAGGGGTCAGTTTCTTGAGCGCGGCCTTGACCGTGTCCGGCAGATCCAGTGAATCGATGAATGCCTGCATACCGACCTGGTCGATTCGCTGGCCGCGTGTCAGGGACTTGAGCTTTTCATACGGCTGTTCGATTCCGTAGCGTCGCATCACCGTCTGGATAGGCTCTGCGAGCACCTCCCAGTTGGCATCCAGGTCGACGGCCAGACGTTGCGCGTCGATCTCCAGCTTGCCGATTCCCCGCAGCGCGGACTGCAGGGCGATGGTCGTATAGGCCAGACCGACTCCCATGTTCCGTAACACCGTGGAATCCGTGAGATCGCGCTGCCAACGCGACACCGGCAGTTTCAGCGCGAAATGGTCGAACAGGGCATTGGCGATTCCGAGGTTGCCTTCGGCGTTTTCGAAATCGATCGGGTTGACCTTGTGCGGCATGGTCGATGAGCCGATCTCACCGGCCACTGTCTTCTGTTTGAAGTAGCCGATAGAGATGTAACCCCAGACGTCGCGACAAAAGTCGATCAGCACGGTGTTGAATCGGGCGACTGCGTCGAAGAGCTCCGCCATGTAGTCGTGGGGCTCGATCTGGATGGTGTAGGGATTCCATTCGATGCCCAGCGACTCGACAAACGCCCGCGCATGCGCCGCCCAGTCGATTTCGGGGTAGGCGGCCAGGTGGGCGTTGTAGTTGCCGACTGCGCCGTTGATCTTTCCCAGCAGAGGGACGGCGGTGATCTGCTCACGTTGCCTGCGCAGGCGTGCCACGACATTGGCCAGTTCCTTGCCGAGCGTCGTTGGTGACGCGGGTTGCCCATGGGTACGCGACAGCATCGGCTGATCCGCATACCGATGGGCAAGATCGCGGACCGCGGAGATGACGCCGTCGATCTGCGGCAACAGGACGGCATCGCGGCCTTCACGCAACATCAGGGCGTGCGACAGGTTGTTGATGTCCTCGGAGGTGCAGGCGAAATGCACGAATTCACTGACGTTCTCGAGCTCGGTGTTGCCGGCGATCTTTTCCTTGATCAGGTATTCGACCGCTTTCACGTCGTGGTTGGTGGTGCGCTCGATGTCCTTGACGCGCTGGGCATCCGCCTCCGAAAAACCGGTGATGACCGTTTCCAGGGCAGCCTGAGTCGCGTCGCTGAAGGCAGGCACCTCGTTGATGTCCGGGTGCGCGGCGAGCGACTGCAGCCAGCGTATCTCCACCGTGATACGACTGCGGATGAGGCCGTATTCGCTGAAGATCGGTCGCAGGTCTGCGGTTTTGCCGCCGTAGCGCCCGTCGATCGGCGATATTGCGGTCAGACTGTTGAGCTGCATGGGGATTCGGTCTCCGGGAGAAACTGGATGGCGGATTATAAGGCCTGTCGGCGGGTGCGCGACCGTTGCGCCCAGGTTGTAGCGGGCGAGCCCCCGGCCGACCGGATGAGCGGCGCTATCGCCGAGGGGCTCGGCTCCTGCAGTCCGGTTGCAGGCACCTTCCCCCTGCAGCCCGATCGGATGAGCGGTGCTAAAGCCGAGAGGGCTCGGCTTCTGCAAATCCGGCGGTGGATGGTCAATAAGCGGGTTTCGGCAGGGTCTGTGTCGCCTGGTCCATTGCCCCTGTGGCTTCCTCCGTGGCCGCATTTCCCGTTACATCGGGCATTGCCGGGGTCTCGTGCCCCTGTTCGATGGTCTGGGTGCTGTTCTCGTCTGCCACGCCCTGAATCAACTCGCCGGTCTGCTGTTTGGTGCTGTCGTAGGCCTCTGTTGCGGTCTGCTTGGTCGCCTCATAGGCCTCGGCAGCGGTTTCCCGGGTGGCCTCGTATGCCTCGACAGCCCCTTCTTTGCCGGCTTCGAGCACTTCGCTGCCTTTCTCCTTGGCACTCTGGTAGATCTCGGATGTCGTTTTCGCGGTGGCATCTACCGCACGTGCGGTAGCGTCCTTGGCGCTCTCGTAGTATTCCTTGCTCTTAACCGCCGCATCGTTTGCCGCATCCTTCGTGGATTGCCAGGCTGTCTCGCCGAGTTTCTTGGTCTCTTCGGTCCAAACCTTGGTCTGCTCCTTCAATGCGCTTTCCCTGCTGTTCTCGGAAGATGTCTGCTGGTTGCTCGAATCGGTACATGCACCCATTATCAATGGCAGGCTGATAAGGGCGAGTTTGCAGATTTTCATGGGATAGGTTCTCCGGCACTTGCATGGTTGTTTTTGATGGTGCGCAGTCAATCATCAGCGATCGACAGATGCAACAATGCTCAGGAAGCCGTTTTGTCGACCAGGTCACGTGCCCTGGCAGCGATCGATCTGCGTCTGAGCAACAAGCCAAGTTTGCTGCCACCGGCCTGGCGCCAAAGGACGGCGGCGCGTATGCCACACAGCAACGCGGTGCGGATGCGTGCTGCATTGTCCGGGTTCTGCAGTTGAAGGGGTTCACCGCGAATCATGATGCGCGGGCCGAGTGTGCTGATGCGCTCCTGGTATATCGTCGACAGCTGTTCGTGCTGCACGCCGTCACCGAGGTCGAAATGCTCGCGCCGTCGGGCAAGCGCGGTAAGGTCGTTGTGCAGACTCTGCATGCGGGTATCGCTTTTCATCAGCCGGTCGGCAAGGTGCAGCAGCGAGACGACATAGCGTGATATCTCGAGGTCGCGTTGCTGCAGGTGTTCAAGTTGTTGCAGCAGTGTGCGGACACCGACCGCCACGCCATGCGCACTGCCAAACACATCTTCGACCGACTCCGGTTCGAAGTTGAACAGGGACTCCCGGCTGGCCGCGAATGCGGCCGCATCGCAGCCGCCGGTGCGCGCGATGTCGCGTGCGAGGCTTGCCGCCTGAAATACACCGCCGAGCGCGAAAACGCGATCGGTTTCTGAATAGTTCGGCATGTCAGTCAGTCGATGATGCCCCCACCCAGGCAAAGATCGCGATCATAGAAGACCACCGACTGTCCGGGTGTGAGGGCGCGTTGAGGGTTGTCGAACAGGACGTGTGCGACACCATCGTGGTGTTCGACGGTACAGTCCTGAAGTGGCTGCCGGTGTCGGCAGCGTGCCCGACAGCGTACCACTTGTCCCGGCGGGTCGCCGCTGACCCAATGCAACTGTCTTGCAGTCAGGGTATCGCGAAACAGCAGGTGGTGATCGTGTCCCTGCGCCACGGTCAGGACATTGTCGGCGAGATCCTTGCCTACCACGTACCAGGGTTCATCTGGTGCATCCGCGACACCGCCGATACCCAGTCCCTGGCGCTGTCCGAGCGTGTAGTACATCAGCCCCTGGTGGCGGCCGACCCGCTTTCCCTCGGTGGTCAGGATGTCACCGGGGTTGGCCGGCAGGTAGCGCGACAGGAAATCACGGAACCTGCGTTCGCCGATGAAGCAGATCCCAGTACTGTCCTTCTTTTCGTGATTGGGGAAGCCGGCGGCTGTCGCGAGTTGACGTACGGTCGGCTTGTCGATATCGGTCAACGGGAACAGGGTGTGGCGCAATGCGTGCTGGCCAAGCATATACAGGAAGTAAGTCTGGTCCTTGTTGTCGTCAAGTGCCCTTACCAGCTGCCAGCTCCCGTCGGTGCGGCGCACGCCGGCATAGTGTCCGGTGGCAATCCTGTCGGCGCCCAGATGCAGTGCGTAGTCGAGGAACGCCTTGAACTTGATCTCCCGGTTGCACAGGACATCGGGGTTGGGGGTGCGTCCGGCACGGTACTCGGCCAGAAAGTAAGCAAACACGCGGTCCCAGTATTCGGTCGCGAAGTTGACGGTATGCAAACGGATGTCGAGCACCTGGGCAACCGAGCGGGCATCTGCCAGGTCCTGCGCGGCGCTGCAGTGTTCCGCGTTGTCATCTTCTTCCCAGTTCTTCATGAACAGGCCTTCGACCTGCCAGCCCTGTTGCAGCAGCCGCAGCGCAGCCACCGAGGAATCGACCCCGCCGGAGAGACCCACGATGACCTTGCCCTGGCTCATGCGCGACCGGCGCCATGGGTGGCTGACCGCTGTTGGTCACCGCGTGTGGGATTTTGTATCAGCATTGGTGGAATTTGCCGCATGGGCTAGAAAACGAACCCGACGGGTTTCCATCCATCTTGCCAGGCCTCCAGATCAACCACATCCGGTAACTGCCCGTTGTCGCGAAACCACGAATCGACGACCCACAGTGCGCCACTGCCGTTTTCGCGCAGCAATGCGGAATAGTGCGGCCAGCCGCCGACAAAAAAATAGCCGCGGCGTACGGTGGGTTGCACGCTGTGCCATTTGAGCAGGCCGGCCTGCTCCAGCAGCGTGAGATAGGTGGTGGTGTTCGATGACTCATCGATGCAATCGAGCTGCGGGCGCAACACCCCGAAACCGGAGATATCGCCGGCACGGTCGTCCGCAGTACCTGCCAGTCTGCCGGCCACGTTTTCCATTTCGGCGATCGCATCGCGGATCTGTTCGCGCTCAGCAGCGGCGTCCGCGGCGGGCAGCGCAAAGGCGCGGGTGACCTGCTGCCAATCTGCCGTTTGCAGGGTGATTCGTTGCACAGACGAGCAGCCATGGCCGAAACAGACCGGCACGGCGTCGCGTTCAAGGGTCGCCGGGTAGTCGTACAGGCGTGCGAGTTCCGCATAGGCCTCGCCGCCGATGGCCGCGTGCGTGCCCATCCCGGCCAGCACCAGTGCCACTTCAGGTAAGCGCATGCAGACAGTCCAGGGCGCGTGGGGTGAGGTTCTCGGCGTCGTGCAGACAGCGCAGCACCAGCGGGCTGCGTGGCGGCAGACTGCCACAGCGGATCTGCTCGGCAGTCAGCCAGTGCGTGGTCGTGATGTCGGGATCGAGGCTGTGTCCGCGAAGGGGATCGCCGACCTCGCCGACAAAACAGAAGCGCAGATAGGTGCGCTCGCTGCCGGGCAGGGTCCATTGATAGACGCCGACCAGCCCCTGCGGCGTGAACACCCGCGTGGTTTCTTCCAGGACTTCACGACCGACCGCCTCCAGTAGCGTCTCGCCGAATTCCAGGTGGCCGGCTGGTTGGTTGATCACCGCATGCCCGTCCGGACGCTCTTCCACCATCAGGTAGCGATCGCGATCGCGGATCACCGCGGCAACAGTTACGGAAGGAGACCAGGCCATACGCGCATTCTACCTGTTTCAGCGTCGACGGCCCGGCGGTCGCGGAGGCCCTGGTCTGGCGCGGCGACGCGCCAACGGGGCGTCGACGCTGAGCGCGCGCCATTCACCCGGCTGCAGGCCTTTGAGGTCCCATTCCCCGACCTGCCACCGCACCAGGCGCAATGTCGGGAAACCGATCGCCGCGGTCATGCGCCTGACCTGGCGATTGCGACCTTCGTGAATGCGGATCTGCAGCCATTGGGTCGGGATGCTGGCACGGTAGCGCACCGGGGGATCACGGGGCCATAGTGCCGGGGCGGGGATCAGCGCCACTTCGGCGGGCTGTGTCGGACCGTCGCGCAGGACGATCCCGTCACGCAGTGGTGCCAGATCGGCGTCACCGGGGATATTCTCCACCTGCACCAGGTAGGTCTTCCAGGTCTTCTTGCGTGGTGCCGTCAGCCGGTGGGCGAGTGCACCGTCGTCGGTCAGCAGGAGCAATCCCTCGCTGTCGTAGTCGAGACGGCCTGCAGCATAGACGCCCGGCTGGTCGATGTAGTCTGCCAGGGTTGCGCGCCCGTCCCGGTCGGTGAACTGGGTCAGCACGTTGTAGGGTTTGTTAAACAGTATTAATTGAGCCATAAAATGAAGCCGCCGCTCCGGCGGTGCTAGAATTGCGCTTTCCTCCACACCCAAACCGGATGGTTGTAACTCCATGGCATTCGACAAAATCCAAGTGCCGGCAGACGGCAAAAAGATCACGGTCAACGCAGATAATTCACTGAACGTACCGGACAACCCCATTATCCCCTTCATCGAGGGTGACGGCATCGGTGTCGATATCAGTCCGGTGATGATGAAAGTGGTCGATGCGGCCGTGGACAAGGCCTTTGGCGGCAAGCGGCGAATCGCCTGGATGGAGATCTATGCCGGAGAGAAATCCACGCGCATCTACGGTGAAGGGGTGTGGTTGCCGGAAGAGAGCCTCGAGGCGGTCAAGGATTACGTGGTGTCGATCAAAGGCCCGCTGACGACGCCGGTCGGTGGTGGCATACGCTCGTTGAACGTCACCTTGCGCCAGGAACTCGACCTGTATGTCTGCCTGCGCCCGGTGCGTTATTTCGACGGCACGCCGAGCCCGCTGCTGCACCCCGAGTACACCGACATGGTGATCTTCCGCGAGAACTCCGAGGACATCTATGCCGGGGTCGAGTGGCAGTCCGGCAGCCCGGAAGCGAAGAAAGTGATCGATTTCCTGATCAACGAAATGGGCGTGACCAAGATCCGCTTCCCCGCGACCTCCGGGATCGGCGTCAAGCCGGTCTCCAGCGATGGGACCAAGCGCCTGGTACGCAAGGCGATCCAGTACGCAATCGACAACGACCGTGCGTCGGTGACCCTGGTACACAAGGGCAATATCATGAAGTTCACCGAAGGTGCCTTCAAAGAATGGGGATACGAGCTGGCCAAACAGGAGTTCGGTGCAGTCGAGCTCGATGGCGGCCCGTGGTGCACCTTCAAGAGCCCCAAGAGCGGCAAGGACATCGTGATAAAGGATGTGATCGCCGATGCCTTCCTGCAACAGATCCTGCTGCGCCCGAAGGAGTATGACGTCATCGCGACCCTCAACCTGAACGGTGACTATGTGTCGGATGCACTGGCGGCGCAGGTGGGTGGGATTGGCATCGCCCCCGGTGCCAACATGTCCGACTCGGTGGCGATGTTCGAGGCAACGCATGGCACGGCACCCAAGTACGCCGGTCAGGACAAGGTCAATCCCGGTTCGCTGATCCTGTCAGCGGAGATGATGCTGCGTCACATGGGCTGGACCGAGGCCGCGGATCTGATCATTTCGTCGATGGAAAAGGCGATCGGCGCGCGCACCGTGACCTACGATTTCGAGCGCCTTATGGATGGGGCGACACTGCTGAGCTGTTCGGAGTTCGGCGATGCCATGATCAGCCATATGTGAGTCTGACGAAGCCGCGCAAACAAAAAGCCTGCCGGGCGGCAGGCTTTTCTTTTTACGAACCGCTTGCGATCCGGCTCACATAGCCTGTGCCGCCGCCGCATGCAGGTTCTGCGCATGCAGGCCTTTCGGCCCGTGTTCCACCTCAAACTCGACCCGCTGTCCTTCTTTCAGTGTCCTGTATCCTTCCATGTCGATCGCCGAGAAATGGACGAATACGTCCTGCTCGCCGTCATCCGGGGTCACGAATCCGTAGCCCTTGGCATTGTTGAACCACTTTACGATACCTGTGGCCATAAGCACTCCTCCGAAGCTGTCTTTACAACCATGGTGCTGACTTCTTTTTCTCTGCCGACGTGAATACCGGTCAGATCATGAATTTATTGCACCAAGTTGGAGTATATCTACACGAAAAGAATGGTCAAACGGCCATTAATGTCGTTTATTATTAAAGGCAATAAACAAATACTTAAATAACTTTAAAAACAATGGGTAAGCGATTTATGTTCAGATACTTTAGAGGGCTGTGTTGCGCGACCGGTTGTGTCGGTTTGGCGCATCCGCCGCGGCCGCCGGCCCGACCTTGCACCATGTCAGGAACAGGCGCCACCACATTGTGCAAGTTTCGCCCGGTGTGATTCGCGGTGCGCGTCAATGGTTCAGAAACGGTTGCCGGTAGGCCCTGGAGCACGGCGTTGACACTGCTAGAATCGTCGCTTGCGGCGTGGCCGTGAAACGGCAAGACCTTGGACTAGACTTAGGCTGAATATGAGTAGCGACAGAGAACATATTGGTGGGGATGACGATCTGGCGGTCGAGCGTGCGCGACCGAAATTAAAACGTCCCCCGATGTACAAGGTGCTGCTGTTGAACGATGACTACACTCCGATGGAGTTCGTCGTACACGTTTTGGAGTACTTCTTCAAAATGGATCGGGAGAAGGCCACGCAAGTCATGCTGCATGTGCACACGCGCGGCATGGGGGTTTGCGGCGTCTTTTCCAAGGACGTTGCCGAGACCAAGGTGGCGCAGGTCAACGACCATTCGCGCGCCAACCAGCATCCATTGCTGTGTACCCTGGAAGAGGCGTGAGAGAGGCGGGGAACCAACGATCGGCAGGTTGATCTGAACAACGTGGGCAGATTGCAGTAACGGGAAGCGAATAAAGATGTTGAGCAAAGAGCTTGAATTTACCCTCAACCAGGCGTTCAAGAGCGCACGGGAGAAGCAGCACGAGTTCATGACGATCGAACATCTGCTGCTGGCGTTGCTGGACAATCCGGCGGCGGCTCAGGTATTGCGCGCCTGCGGCGCCGATATCGAAGGCTTGCGCCGTGACATCGGCGGCTTTCTCGAAGAAACCACGCCTCTGATCATGGACGAGGAGAGCCGCGAGACTCAGCCGACGCTCGGCTTCCAGCGGGTGCTGCAACGGGCCGTTTTTCACGTGCAATCCTCGGAGAAGAAAGAGGTGACCGGCGCCAATGTGCTGGTCGCGATCTTCAGCGAGCAGGAATCGCAGGCGGTGTATTTTCTCGATCGCCAGAACATCACCCGCCTGGATATCGTCAACTACATCTCGCATGGCATCTCGAAAGTCCCGAGTGATGAGTCCACCGAACATGGTGGCGAAGCAGGTGCCGGCGACACGGAGGGCGGCGAGGGTCGCCAGGAAAGCGCCCTCGAGACCTATGCGAGCAATCTCAACGACCAGGCGCGTCGCGGCAAGATCGACCCGCTGATCGGCCGCCAGAGCGAGGTCGAGCGCACCATCCAGATCCTGTGCCGGCGGCGCAAGAACAACCCGTTGTTCGTCGGCGAGGCCGGGGTCGGCAAAACCGCGATCGCCGAGGGGCTGGCGAAAAAGATCGTCGATGGCGAGGTGCCGGACGTGCTGGCCAACAGCACGCTGTATGCGTTGGATATGGGCGGACTGGTGGCGGGGACCAAGTATCGTGGTGACTTCGAGAAGCGCCTCAAATCGGTATTGGCCGACCTGAAGCGCCAACCCGACGCGATCCTGTTTATCGACGAGATCCACACCATCATCGGCGCGGGCGCGGCGTCGGGCGGCGTGATGGACGCGTCCAATCTCATCAAGCCGGTGTTGGCATCGGGTGATCTGCGGTGCATCGGATCTACCACCTATCAGGAATACCGCGGCATCTTCGAAAAAGACCGCGCGCTGGCTCGCCGTTTCCAGAAGATCGATATCGACGAGCCGACGGTCGAGGAGACGGTGCAGATCCTGCGGGGACTGAAGACCCGGTTCGAAGACCATCACCAGATCAAGTATTCGCACAAGGCCTTGCGTGCGGCTGCGGAACTTGCCGACAAGTACATCAATGACCGACATATGCCAGACAAGGCGATCGACGTGATCGACGAGGCCGGTGCGGCCAACCAGTTGCTGCCAGTGTCAAAGCGCAAGAAGACGGTCTCGGTCGGTGACGTGGAGACCGTGGTGGCAAAGATTGCGCGTATTCCGCCGCGCAAGGTGTCGTCGAGCGATACCGAGGCGCTGCGCACCCTCAAACGTGATCTGCAGATGGTCGTGTTCGGGCAGGATGAGGCGATCGATGCATTGTCGTCAGCGATTCGCATGAACCGCTCCGGGCTCGGCAACGAGCAAAAGCCAGTTGGCAATTTCCTGTTCGCCGGGCCGACTGGCGTCGGCAAGACCGAGGTTACGCGACAGCTTGCACGGGTGCTCGGCCTCGAGCTGATTCGTTTTGATATGTCCGAGTACATGGAGCGGCATACCGTTTCGCGCCTGATCGGTGCGCCTCCGGGCTATGTCGGTTTCGACCAGGGCGGCCTGCTGACCGAAGAGATCAACAAACACCCGCATTCGGTGTTGCTGCTCGATGAGGTCGAAAAGGCCCATCCGGACGTGTTCAACCTGCTGCTGCAGGTAATGGACCATGGAACCTTGACCGACAACAACGGGCGCAAGGCGGATTTCCGTAACGTGATCCTGATCATGACGACGAATGCCGGGGCGACTGAAGCGACGCGCGCGTCGATCGGGTTCACCACCCAGGATCACAGCAGCGACGCGATGTCTGCGATTCGCAAAATGTTTACCCCGGAGTTTCGCAACCGCCTCGATGCAATCATCCAGTTCAACGGACTGGACAAGGCGACCATCCTCAGCGTTGTCGACAAGTTCCTGTTCGAGTTGGAACAGCAACTCGAGGAAAAGCACGTCAGCATGACGGTCGATGCGGATGTGCGGGACTGGATGGCTGAAAAGGGTTACGACCCGCAGATGGGGGCCCGACCGATGGCGCGGGTGATCCAGGAACACATCAAGAAGCCCCTGGCCGAGGAACTGCTGTTCGGCCGGCTATCACACGGGGGTAGGGTTCGGGTCTCTGTGGTCGACGCCGAACTGGCGTTCGATATCGAAGAGACAGCGGTGCACTGAGGCGCCGGCTGCGGCAGGATGCGAGGGCAGGCCCGGGGTGATCGGGCCTTGTGTCAGCGTTCCCGGTAGACGATGCGGCCCTTGCTCAGGTCATAGGGCGTGAGTTCGACCTTGACCTTGTCGCCGGTCAGGATGCGGATGTAATGCTTGCGCATCTTGCCGGAGATATGCGCAGTCACGACGTGACCGTTCTCCAGTTCCACGCGGAACATCGTATTGGGCAACGTGTCCACCACGGTGCCTTCCATTTCGATTACGTCTTCTTTCGCCATTGATACCGTCCGATCGATGGTAGCGCCACGGCGTGCTACCCAAGAGGCGCAAAATTATAGCAGAGCCGCAAGATCGCGACAGTTGTTAATCGTTCAGCCGGTCGTTGGGGCCGAAACGATGCCAGCGGCCATCGCGCCACAGCTCGATCGGCCGGAAACCTGACTTGTATGCCATCTTCCGGCTGTCGCGAATCCAGTAGCCGAGGTAAAGGTGGGGAAGGCCCAGGGCCCGGGTACGTGCGATCTGCTCAAGGATCGCAAAAGTGCCAAGGGAGCGCGCGGCGAGGCTGGGCTCGAAGAAGGTGTAGACGGCGGACATTCCGTCGCTCGGAAGGTCGGTGACCGCCACCGCAACCAGCTGATCTTCAATGACAAATTCCAGAAACCGGGTGTCGCACCACGGGGCTCGCAGGAACCGGAGATAGTCCGCTGTCGAGGCGTCGGCCATGCCGCCGTCCTGGTGGCGCGCCCGGGTATAACGCTGGTACAGGGCGTAGTGGTGCGGGTTGAACTCGGCGGGATGCTCGCGCACTTCGACGTCGGCATTGAGTGCGCGCACCCGCCGATGGATGCGTTTGGCCGCGAACTCGGCGACCGGCACGCGGACCGAGACGCATTGGCTGCAGGTTTCGCAGCGTGGCGCATAGACCAGGCCGCCGCTGCGGCGGAAACCGTAGCGCAGCAGTTCGCTATAGGCGGCCATGCTCATCGGCGCATCCGGGTCGACGAACAGGGTGCTGCTGGTGTGCCCCGGCAGGTAGTTGCAAGGATGTGGCGCCGAGAGAAACAGCGGGATATTGCGGCCGGCGCCAGTCATCGTGCGCCCGCCAGTTTGGCGGCGTCGTATCGTGGTCGCGGCGACAGTGCGGCAGCGTCGGCGGCCACTGCCGATGCCATTTCACGCCGAAACTGGTCCCGGCCCAGTTCGCGCGCCCCAAGGCTGGCCAGGTGGTCTGTGTAGACCTGGCAATCGATCAGCCTCAGCGGCTGCGTGGCGGCGATCTCGTCCAGCAGAACCAGGGCCGTCTTCGATGCATCGGTGGCACGACTGAACATCGATTCGCCGAAAAACATCTGGCCGAGCTGGATGCCGTAGAGTCCGCCGACCAGTTCATCGTCGCGCCAGACCTCGATCGAATGCGCGTGGCCTGCACGGTGCAGCGAGACGTACGATTCGATCATCTCCGCGACCAGCCAGGTGCCTGCCTCGCCCCCGCGCGGCGCTGCACATGCGCGGATGACGGCCTCGAACGACTGGTTGATGCTGACCTGGAAATTGCGCCTGCGCAGCGATCGGCGCAGCGAGCGCGAGACGTGCAACATGCCTGGGTACAGCACCATGCGCGGCGCCGGACTCCACCAGAGGATCGGTTGGCCGGCGCTGTACCAGGGAAAGATGCCGCGGCGATAGGCGTTCAGGACCCGAAGCGTCGAGAGGTCGCCGCCGACCGCGAGAAGGCCGTTGGGTTCCGTCTCGGCAAGGCCCGGGTCGGGAAAGCCAATATCGGCCGGTGTGCCGTCGAGATTGAAGATCATGGTGCGGTGTCGGCCCGGTATGGGCTGTGTCGGTGCATTTCCGCCACATAGTCGCGCATGCCGGCGCGCTCGTGCTCGAGGTGTCTGGCGACCGCCTCGTGGAACCTGGTATCCGCCAACCAGTGCGCAGACAGGGTCTCTGTGGGCAGAAAGCCGCGCGCCACCTTGTGTTCGCCCTGGGCGCCAGGCTCGAAACGCGCCAGGCCGTGACGGATGCAGTAATCGAGCCCCTGGTAGTAGCAGGCCTCGAAGTGCAGATTGTCAAAATGCGCGTTACAACCCCAGTGTCGTCCGTACAGCGTGTCGTCACCGACCAGGCAAAAGGCGGCCGCCACCGGGCGCGATTCGTGCTCGGCCAGGATCAGCAACACGCGCCCCGGCATGCTGCGGGCGATCGACTCGAAAAATGCGAGCGACAGTGTCGGGGTGCCGCCGTGGCGATGGAAGGTCGATTCGTAGAGTTGATGGAAGGTCTCCCAGTCGTCATGGCTTGCACTAAGGCCGTCCAGCTGACGGAAGACGATTCCGGCATCGGCAACGCGGCGTCGCTCTTTCCGGATGTTCTTGCGTTTTGCAGAACTCAGGGTGGCAAGGAAGGCATCGAAGTCGGCGTAACCGCGGTTCTCCCAGTGAAACTGGCAGCCGATGCGTCTCACCAGACCGGCCTGCTCGAGCAGGTCGGTCTCGGCGGCGGTGGTGAACAACCAGTGCAGCGACGACGCCTTCGCCTGGGTCGCCAGTTCCAGCGCGGCTGACAGCAGCAATTGTCGCGACTGTGTGGGCGCCTGTGCAGCTACCAGCAGTTTCGGGCCCGTCGCCGGCGTATACGGCGAGGCGCTGACCAGTTTCGGGTAGTAGCGCATACCGTTGCGCGCGTACGCATCGGCCCACGCCCAATCGAACACGAACTCGCCGTATGAGTTGAATTTCAGGTACAGCGGTGCTGCAGCGACCAGCCGGTGCTCCGCATCCCACAGGGTCAGATGCCGCGGCAGCCAGCCAAAGCGCTCGCCCAGACAATCTTCTTCCTCAAGCGCTGTGAGAAATTCGTGGCGCAGGAAGGGGTAGGGGGCCGCACCCAGAGCGTTCCAGGCGGTGCCGTCGATGTCGCCGATACGATCGATTATCCGCAGGGTTGCTGTGCTGGCCGTCATGCTGTCGGGAGACGTCATGGACGAAACGGTATGATCATGGCAAGCCGCGGTCAACGTAACGATGTCAGGTGATAAAGAATTTCTTTCGTCGCCCGATACAGGCATCGTGAACAACCAATCCGACCTTCTCAATCTCACTGCCGGCTCTGTGTTGCAGATCCAGGCGACCGTGCCGGAAAATGCGCCGCGTTACTCGGTGCGCCTGATTGGTTCGCTGCCGGGGGCCAGCCTTGTGGTCACCACACCGACGCTCGACGGCAGGGTGCAGATCGTGCGTGAGGGGCAGCGTTTCAATGTGCGTGTGCTCAAGGGCGAACGCGTCCTCGGTTTTGTTGCTCAGGTCCTGCACGCGACGATGAAGCCCTACCCGCATCTCCACCTCGAATATCCGAGCGAGTTCGAGCAGATTGTAGTGCGCAACGCGTCACGGGTATCGGCCGATATCAGCGCCACGGTGCGCAATACCGTCGACGCCAACGAGGCCGAGAATTTCCACCCGGCCAGCATCATCGACCTCAGCGAGAGCGGCGCGAAAATCGCCAGCAGCATTTACCTGGGCAAGTCGGCGGAGATACTGCATATCAAGTTCGAGTTGATGATCAGCGGGGCCGCTGAGGAACTGGGCCTGCTGGGTGATATCCGCAATGTCAACGAGCGCGTCGAAACAGGTGTCGAAGGAGAGAAGACTGTCGTCTACACCGGTGTACAGTTCCGTACCCTCAGCCGCTATCAGCAGGTCCTGCTGCACGCCTGGGTGACCAATAAGGTGCTGCAGAGCGCATTGCGCTCACAACGCTGAGCATTTTCTGCGGCAACTTGACGACGCAGCGTGCCCGGTACCAGGCGCGCCGACCGGCCGGGCCGATCAGCCCTTTTTCTGCTCCAATGCGTCGAGGTACTTCTCAGCATCCAACGCCGCCATACACCCGGTGCCGGCCGACGTGATCGCCTGCCGGTACACGTGGTCCATCACGTCGCCCGCGGCAAATACACCGGCCACCGAGGTCGCTGTCGCATTGCCTTCGGTGCCGCTCTTCACCTTGATGTATCCACCGGCCATGTCCAGCTGTCCCTGGAAGATGTCGGTATTCGGCTTGTGGCCGATCGCGATGAACAGGCCGTGGATATCGATGTCTCTGGTGCTGTCGTCCTTGGTGCTCTTGATGCGCATTCCCGTCACACCGCTGTTGTCACCGAGTACCTCGTCCAGCACGTGGTTCCATTCGATCTTCACGTTGCCGTTCTTGGCTTTTTCGAACAGCTGTGTCTGCAGGATCTTCTCCGAGCGCAGGCTGTCGCGACGGTGCACCAGTGTCACCTCGGAGGCGATATTCGACAGGTACAGTGCCTCCTCGACGGCGGTGTTGCCGCCACCGATGACGGCTACTTTCCGGTTGCGGTAGAAGAAACCGTCACAGGTCGCGCAGGCGGATACACCTTTGCCCTTGAACGCCTCTTCGGAGGGCAGGCCGAGATACTGGGCCGAGGCGCCGGTCGCGATGATCAGGGCGTCGCAGGTGTAGTGCTGGCTGTCTCCCTTCAGGCGGAACGGGCGCGTGCTGAGATCGACTTCGGAGATGTAGTCGAACACCATTTCGGTCTCGAAACGCTCGGCGTGCTTTTGCATGCGCGTCATCAGATCGGGGCCCTGGACGCCGTCGTTGTCACCGGGCCAGTTGTCCACATCGGTGGTGGTCATGAGCTGACCGCCCTGTTCCATGCCCGTTATCAATACCGGGTTCAGGTTGGCGCGGGCGGCGTAGACTGCAGCGGAATAGCCGGCCGGGCCGGAACCCAGAATCAGCAGTCGACAATGCTTGGTATCGCTCATGCGGGAATACTCCTGTCAATTACGGCTTCGCCGCGTTTACCCTCCGATGGGTAACTTGATGGCGAAGGGCTTGGGCGGGCAATACTATAAGGAAGCGCGTGCGGAGGTAAAACAATGCATTTGAACGTGGGTGTACCCAAGGAAATCAAGCCGCTCGAGGGACGGGTCGGGTTGACCCCGGCGGCGGCAGCGGAGCTGGTGAGGCGCGGCGTCCCCGTGGCGGTGGAACAGGGCGCCGGCGACGTCAGCGGCTACCCGGACGAGGACTATCTTGCGGCCGGGGCGAGAATCCTGCCGGACGCGGGTGCGCTTTACGACTGGGCGCAACTGGTGGTCAAGGTGAAAGAACCCGTGGGCGAGGAAATCGATCGTCTGAAGCGCGAACACCTGCTGTTCTGCTATCTGCACCTGGCGGCCAACCCCGGACTCATGCGCCGTCTGTGCGAGATCGGCCTGACCGCGATTGCCTATGAGACGGTGATGGACGAGGGGCGCCTGCCGATCCTGGTGCCGATGAGCGACATTGCCGGACGCATCGCGGTCCAGGTCGGAGCCCACCTGTTACACACCACGCAGGGTGGCAAGGGCATCCTGCTCGGCGGACTGGCCAGCGTGGTGCGTGGAAACGTGGTGGTGCTCGGGGCGGGAAGTGCGGGCGGTGCGGCGGTTGCCGCTGCGGCGGCGCTTGGCGCCAACGTCACGGTGTTCGACAGGAACCCGCGCCAGCTTGAACGCATGCACCGTATTGCACCCAACGTCACGGCACTGGTGCCGACGGATGCAGCAATGGCGCAGGCGGTCGCCACCGCTGATCTGCTGATCGGTGCCGTGCTGCTGCCCGGGGCCGCCACGCCGCGCCTTGTGTCACGGGCGCAGGTGGCGCAAATGCAGCCGGGCAGCGTGATCGCGGATATCGCGGTCGATCAGGGCGGCTGCATCGAGACCACGCGGCCGACAACCTACGACGCGCCTACTTATGTCGACGAAGGCGTCGTCCATTTCTGCGTCACCAACATGCCCGGCGCAGTACCGCGCAGTGCCACCCAGGCGCTGACCGCGGCGATGCTGCCGTACCTGCTGGCACTGCTGGACCCCGATTGGCGCAGTGATGTG
>Ga0116164_10001558_pt1 | contig 17221 bp, 18 predicted proteins | sample AD_UKC109_MetaG_FD_89888 | JGI IMG/M metagenome (GOLD analysis project Ga0116164, IMG submission 89888) | Active sludge microbial communities of municipal wastewater-treating anaerobic digesters from Hong Kong - AD_UKC109_MetaG | ecosystem: Engineered > Bioreactor > Anaerobic > Digestate... | reverse complement strand
TCAGCTGCCATCTCCTCAAGAAATTTTTCTTCCTTATCATCGTTCCATGCCCAGAACCACTTTCTGACTCTTTTAATCATTTATATACACTCCTCGTTTCCTTTATACCGTTCCCTACCATTTCGGACAGCCTCCTGATTTCATATTCTACAAGTTCAGTACCAAGTTCCGTCCTAAGGTACAGTTTTCTTCTCTTATTCTCTTCATCCTCACCGACGGATTTAATAAGCTTGTTCGAAAGCAGTGTATTCAATGCTCCGTACAAGGTTCCTGCTGCAAGCCTGATTCTTCCATGGCTCATTTCATCCACTTTCTTCATGATTCCATATCCGTGCAGCGGTTCTGTCAGTGAAATCAAAATATAGTATGTCGCTTCAGTCAGCGGTGAATTCCTTTGTATGAGTCCGTTCATTTATCGCTCCTTATATATCGCACTTCTGTATATCGTCCACCGTTATATCGTACCACTATATATTAGCATAAAAAAACAGCTTGTCAAGCTGTTTTTTTCATTCACCGATATCATAAAACGGTCACGTCATCCGACGGATGACGTGATCACTCTATTAGAGCATCAATTCTTCATCGCAGGTTGCAAGTCCTATTTGAGAGAAATTGAACCGGCCGTATCCGCCGTAGTCCTCAGTCCTGCATTTATCTGACAGGCTTCTTGATTCTTCATCCATGGTTCCCATTCCGGTTCCGCAGCCCTCATACCACAGATACCTGGTTTTTCCATGCTTGTAAACACTGCCGAACCATACACCGCCTTCATCCCAGGTACCTGCTTCTCCACGGGAAAACACAGGACCGCCCAGATACCTTTCCCACTCCATGAGATCAAACGATCTTGCAAGTCCGAATGCATGGGGATAATCATCAAACTTATCAGAGGCTCCATATATCATATAGTACCAGCCGTCTTCCTCCCAGATTCTGCATGTGGAAACACTGAAGGAGTCAAAATCCCCTTCCTTTCCTGTTGGCGAGAACACTTTTCTTTCATTCACAAAGTTCAAGCCGTCAACGCTTGTTGAACAGAAGAATTCGAAGAATCCGCCTTCATTCTTTCTCTGGTAAAACAAGTGGACCAGACCGTCCTTCAAAACAACTTCAGGAGCTATGGCCTTTTCGATTATGGGATTTGTATCATGCTTGGTGAATTTGAAACCGTCATCTGATGTCGCCAGGCAGATTGCCGCAGGTTTATCATATGAATGCCCTGAATAATACAGAAAAACCCTGTCATGAAGCACAACTGTGCCGGGATCAAGTATGTGCCTGCAGTCGAAATCATTTCGGTCCTCACTTACCTTGATTATGGGATTACCTTTGAAGAAATTCCAGTCAACGCCATTGAATTTTTCCGGTTCCACCGTTGCAACACCCATCTGGTCATGAAGTTCACTGCCCTGACCCCTGAAGTACAGGAACAGTTTTCCCCTGAATTCAAGCAAATCCGGATTTGCCGCATGTACACTGTGGAATGTTTCTTCTTTCCTTGGAATCACAGGATTCCCTTTGTAAGCCATGAATTTCATTTTGTCCTCCTGAATATTCGTTCAGCCAGATCACCCCGGCCATATTCCCTGAGGATATCTGAAGCCGGTTTTCTGTTACCTCTCTTACTAAATTGTACAAGGATTCGTCTTTTCCTTCTTTCCTCAGGATTTTTTTCTGTTTTTACCTGCTGCATTGTCCTTGGGTCATATCCGGAATAATACATGCATGTGGAAATCGTTCCGGGCGTGGGATAGAAATCCTGTATCTGGTCCGGTACAAAGCCGCTTTCCATCAGAAACTCAACGAGCTCGATTACGTCTTCCATTCTCTCACCCGGATGTCCTGTAATCAGGTAAGGAACCAGATACTGGCGCTTGCCGATCCTCTTGTTTGTATCTGCATATCTCTTGCTGAACTGCCTGTATATGGATATATCTTCCTTGCCCATGTAACCAAGGACCCGGTTGCTAGCATGTTCGGGCGCCACCTTCAGCTGCCCGCTTATATGATTTTTGCATAACTCCTCAAGGAATTTACCGTTTGTATCCGCCATAAGATAATCGTATCTTATGCCTGACTTCACAAAAACCTTCTTTACTCCCGGAATACTCCTGGCAGCCTTTAATATATCCAGATATTCCATGTGGTCTACATTAAGATTGCTGCATACTTCAGGATACATACACTGCCTGTCACGGCAGACACCCTTGCCCTTATGCACCTTGCAGTATGCATTCCGGAAATTTGCGGTCGGTCCACCTATGTCCGTTATATATCCCTTGAAATCAGGTTTCTGTGTCAGCAGTCTTACCTCTTCAAGAATTGATTCCCTGCTTCTTTTTTGTATGATCCTTCCCTGGTTGAATACAATCGAACAAAAACTGCAGCCGCCGGGACATCCTCTGTGGCTTACAATAGAAAACTTAACTTCCTCAAGAGCCTTTATTCCACCCGCTTTTTCATAGACAGGATGGTATTCCCGTTCATAAGGAAGTGAATAAATCAAATCCATCTCAGCCGTCGTAAGTGGGTTCCCCGGTGGATTGCTTACAAGGAACCTGTCTCTGTGTGCCTGACAAAGTACATTCGTACTTCCGGTATCCTGTTCGGTATATTCAACCGCAAATGCCTCTGCAAAAACCTTTCTGTCCGCTGAGACATCTTCAAATGAAGGCAGTTTGATGCATTTGTCCGGAGCTTCCTTTGATATATATGCCGTCCCCGGAACATTGTATGGAAATCCCCCTGCCCTTAGAATCCCGGCAAGTTCAACAACCGTTCTTTCACCGGGACCATGAATCAGATAATCGGCCTTGCTGTCGAAAAGGACTGACCTTCTCACGCTGTCGCTCCAGTAATCATAATGGGCAAATCTCCTGAGACTCGCCTCAACCCCGCCTATCACAACGGTAATTCCACTGAATGCCTGCTTTGCAAGTGAGGTATATGCAATCAGGGCCCTGTCCGGTCTCTTACCAGCCTTATTGCCCGGTGAATATATGTCTTCTTTTCTGCGATGTTTTCCTGCAGTATAATTATTGACCATGGAATCCACGACTCCGGATGTAACCAGAACACCAAGAAGCGGCCTTCCCATGACCCTTACCGATTCTACGTCATTTCTGTCGGGCTGGCAGACAAGTCCCACCCTATAGCCTGCATTTTCAAGGACCCTTGAAATAACCGCGTGGCCGAAGGAGGGATGATCAACATATGCGTCTCCGCTGATCAGAAGGAAATCAAGTTCCTTCCATCCCCTTGCCGCCATATCCTTTCTGTTCATGGGAAGAAACGGCATCAGTCTTCACCCTGCTGCTTTCTCATAAAATGAATGGCTCTCTCATATGCCTGTTTTGTACACTCCCTGTAATAGAAGTGGAAGAAGCCATGCTTTGCATCCCTTACGCCCCGGTCAAAGAACAAAGTCTCATTTTTGATTCCTTTTTCATCAAGCACCTTTGAAAATTCAACTGACTGGCCGAAAAGATGGTCACGTTCACCGGCTGTTATAAATGCAGGCGGGAAATCCTTTGTTATATAATCCACCGGCGAAATCCGGTTCCATATTTCATCATCCTGCGAAGCGCCTCCGGTATAGGCTTTGATCATTGTATTGATCATGAAGAATCCAGAGTCCAGGATCGTCCTCATATTGTATCCGCCATATACAAGTATAAGTCCCCTGATATTTTTCGCTTCAACAGGTACATCAACACCTGTAATCTTCCGGAGCTTTTCATTGCTTGCTATACAGGCGGTCATTGCTGCAAGATGTGCTCCTGCTGAACTTCCCCCTAAAAATATAAGGTTGGTATCAGCATTTATTTCTGCAGCATTTTCAACAAGCCAGCCAATTGCATCAGCTATGTCATTCAATGCAGCAGGATGGGTGTGCCTGGGTGCCAGCCTGTACTTAAGATTGAGCACCACATATCCCTTTGCAGCGAACACGGCGCAAATCCTCCTGCAGGACCGTCTGCTTCCTGTTACCCATCCCCCACCGTGGATATATACAAGAACAGGAAGCCTTCCGGTCACTCCCTCAGGCATAAAGACATCCAGCATTCCATTTTCAGAGTACCTTATGTTTCTTCTGTCGGTCGTTCCTTCGGGGAAGTTCCTGTTCAGTATCAGTATCCTTCCCAGGAATTCAACAATATTCATATATATCTTAATCAGCCAGGCTCCCATGGAATCTCCTCAATATGTATTGTTTATCCATATCATTATACTCCATTTTCGATTGTCATTTTTTCCAGCAGTATCCGGTCAACTGACAGAAGAAAACGCTCAATGGAAGGATATTCCGACTTCAGTTCAGCAGCCAGTGCATATATTGCTGCGTTCCATCCCTGATTGGCCTTTCCCGGAATCCCGTTTACAGTATTCATATGCTCGTGCAGTGCTCCATGGGCCGAAAGCTCAAGTTCTGTCCGTGCCACCATATCATCAATGACGCAATCCCCCAGATGTGTGTAGCATGCCAGCAGACAGAGCATGTCATAAAGATAGTAAGAACCTCCCCATGCATACATTCCGGGACTTGCATGGCTGAAGTATACATCAGTGTAGCCTTTGACCCCAAAATCCCTTGCTTTCAGGTATTCCCCGGTTTCTGTGCATGTAACCTTATAACCATACTCAGTCCTGGCAAAGTTCTTCATGAAGTCATGATGTGACTTTACTTTTTCATCGGGAAGAAGTGGCTCATCGAAAAGGATCTGATGCATTAGATCACCTACCAGAGCATCAACCGTAAAGAATCTTTTTTTCCTGCTCATTACATAATAACCTTTTTCTTCATTGAACAGCTTTCTGTAGCCCTCAGCTGCCAGGGCAACATCCCTTTTTGTATGACATCCCATTTCCAGGAAACAATGGGCGGCAACAGCATACAGACCCTGGTTATACGTAATTATATCCTTGTCCTCAAAGGCACAGATATCATACCATGACCTGAAGGTTGGTTTTCCATTTTGAGCCGGAGCCCTGAAAATGCCGTGTTTTGTGTTGGATTTGATATACTCAAGGGCATCGACAAGACGTTCCTTGTTGATGGTTCCACCTTTCTTCTGCAGCCTGTAACTCCAGATTGAATAAATGAGGGCGTTTTCAGCATACCGGTATCTTTCAGGGTAAACGGCATCATAGATGTTCTGTTCCATCCCAATGGGAAGGACAAGACTCTGCCAGAAAGCATCCCTTGTGTATTGCTTGTTTGAATACTCGATTCCCGGAACTATCCAATAATCACTGTATCCAAGCTCATTTTTTCTGTAATGCATGTAATTTGCCGAGAATGAAATTGAATGAAACAGTGATCTTACATCGGAAAAAGCTTCTGCCGCAACCTTGAATAAATGCAGCCTTAAATCACTCAGGGTCTCTGCCCTGAATGATGCTGCAATGAATCTGAAGGTCCTCGGTTCCGTGAAATAGTGCCTGTCGAACCTGATGCCGCCTTCATGAATATTTTCACCACTGTCTGAAGACGAGACAATTATGTGTTTCCTCAATGGGTCCAGTTCCTGTGTTGTATAGTTATCATATTTCCCGGGATTGTCACTGAAGACAACCACGAACATACCATCATGACGGACAGCCCCCACCGGAAATGCCTGCTTTGGCATGTTTATCTTATGGTCAGCCGGGTCGTGGGGACTTTGCCGGAGAATCATACGTTCAGATACTTGTCCATCGAATGACCATGTTTCACCTTCATCAAATGCCATTTTCGTATATACATAATACGATTTTTGTTCATCGACATCGGCCCGGATATTTATATCCAAAAATGAATCACTGCCAGAGGCCTGTATGTCAAGGTTAATCCCGTCTTCAGCGAGAGCCCCTTTGAAACCGGTGAAAGGATACCCCGAAATGGTCATTTCATAAGGTTCGTCCACGCCTTTTATGCACAATCCTACAACCAATGAATATTTGTTTTTCATACAACAAACTCATCCTTTGTTATCCCATAGAAATCCACATCGACAAAATCCCCTTTGTTGCTCCTGGCGAATTGCCTCATTTGGCCTTCCTTCTTCATCCCTGCTTTCATCATGACCCGTCCGGAAGCAGGATTGTCCACATGATGATAAGCCTGTATCCTGTTGAAGCCCACCTGGTTGAAAAGAAAATCCATTACGGCTTTGAAAGCCTCAGTCATGATCCCTTTTCCCCAGTACTTCCTTCCCAGGCAGTAGCCTATTTCACATTTGTCCGCTTCTTCATAAATTGCAACAACGGCTATTGAACCTATTGGCTGCCCTGATTCCTTATCAACTATCGCCCAGTTGTAGATTTCCGGTCTATCATATGAGTCCAGCCACATTTGCAGTACTTTTTCAGTATTTTCAACATTGTCATGGGCCATCCAGGTCAGATGCCTTGAAACCTCCGGGTCTCTTGCCCAGTTCCTGAAGATATATGGAGCATCGCCTTGCACGAATCTCCTGAGAAGAAGCCTTTCGGTTTCAATGTTCAATGTCCCTATGTGTATCATATATCCTCCCACTGTGCAACAGTCCCTGGGATTGTTGCACAATATCCATTGTTTTGGAACAACAATCCCAGGGACTGTTGCACGATATCCGTTGTTTTGGAACAACAATCCCAGGGACTGTTGTTCTAAATCAGTTGTCCTTCACATGGATGCTCATAATGCCCGACTTCATAATTATTTTCCTTGTCATCCTGTTATACATTATAGCCGACTTGATGTTTTTATAAAAAATGTTCAATCGCATGGTTACCATGGCTTTGCTGTATGTCTTCTTGATATCATTTCCGGATTCAAATGACTGCGCAAGAAGCCTTCCGCTCTTCATGGCATAGCTTATTCCTTCAGCTGAACTTGGGCTAATCAATCCAGAAGCTTCTCCAATGAAAAAAACATTGTCTTTTTCAAGAAGAATTCCCCTGTTTCCGGACGGTCTGTAAACAATTGCACCGCTTCTCCTTTGCACCGGACCGTTTATTACACCTTCATTGAATAGTTTCTTTGCAAGTGCTTCATGTTTTTTGATAACATCCTTTCCCCACGGAACCGCACTTCCAAAAAGTATTTTATCTTCCTTTGGAATAATCCATGAATAGAAGTCCGTTGTTTTTCTTTCAAATATAGAAAAATAAAAGGGCAGACTACTATTACAATCATAAGTATCTTGAATAGAAACATATTTCATTGGCTCCTTGCACTCAGGAGCTACCCGAGACCGCACAAAGGAAGCTGCTCCATCTGCCGCAACTATCATCCTGGTCTCAATTGTCCTTTGAACTTTACCATCCTTGATATATATGGAATATCCTCCGTCAATCGGTGATATTGCAGTGGAAATGCAACCAAATAACATATCGATGTTTTCCGGAACCAGTGAAACCAGCCACCTGTCAAATTTCTCCCTGTTGATGTTTATGTAATGCCTTTGGTAGAACCTTGTCAGACCATTGTCATAATCCATGGACTTTACACTGAATGTCTGTGGTCCTTCGATGAGTTCCTTTGGTATGCCAAGTCCCTGCTCAGCTAGTTCCTTCTGTGCAGCAGGTGCAAGCAGCCCCCCGCAGCACTTTTCCCTGATGAAGTTTTCTGAGTCAGCAAGATTCCTTTTGTCAATCAAGGCAATCCTAAGATTTCCGGGTGAAAGCCTTGCAAAGGTTGAGCCGGCAGGTCCTGCTCCAATAATTGCTATGTCATATTTTTCAACCATATCAGACCGTATTTCCCTTTGGATTTTCCCTGAACCATCTTTCTGCATCAATCAGCAGGTTTTTGAATTCCCCGGTATTCAATTTGTCAAATGACTTGATTCGTATACAGCTTTTACCAGCTGAAACCTTCCCGAGTTTATCTTTGTAATACTCCCCTATGGGCAAACCCCACGTGACCCCGGAAACGTATACATTTATACTGTCCTTCTGTGGTGCAAGTCCTATGACCGGCCACATATACTCGCTTTTTGTGGTTTTATAAGGCATCATCCCATATGCAATCATGTTTATGCTGCTTCCCTTGTAGAATGACCTTTCCATTCCGGGAACAGTATTTGAAATCAATTCGTCAAGCTTCCTGAAAAGATCCTCTTTTTCTCCGGCTCCCCGGATCAGTTCATCTATGCTGTCAGCCTCAACCTTCATATTTACCTCCGCAAGTTCCCTATATCTCCATTATGCAGACATCCTCTCCGTCAATCTGTTCTCCGGTCAGTTTGAACCCGAGGCTTGTATATAATTTACGGGCGGCACTGTTCTCCGGGGCAAAACTTGTTCTCATGATCTTTATTCCTTCAATCTCCCGGAGTCTTCCTATGACTTCCATCATAGCCCACCGGCCATGCCCCCTGCCCTGATACCTTTGGTCCACCATCAACCTGGAAATCCACCCGGTTCTTTCCTTTTCGTCATAATCATACATTATGAAACCCACCATGGTATCTCCATCATATATGGCCAAAGGTACTGAAACTCCATCCGCCTTAGCTTCAGCCAGGGAAAACATGTTTGAGGCTACGAAACCCTTTTGCATATCACTGACGCTGAGTTTGATGCACTCAAGGAAGTTTTCCATTGATATTTCTCGCAACTCCATTAATCACCTCAGAAGCCTGATTTCCCTTTCATTTCTTCGATTCGTATTTTAACCACAGTAGTATCTGAAGCCTCCCTGCCGATATACTTCCTTCCCTCTTCAATGAAATCAGGAGAGTACTTTTCAATCAATTTCATCAGTGCCCTTGTTTTCTCCTCACCCGTAACAATGCCTGCACTGCCAAATGCAATGACACTCTTATACATTGATGTAAATTTCTCCTGTATTATCTCTGTTTTCGAGACTACACAGAACGAAACCTTTGGATTCCCTTCAATGGCATCAATCTTATGGCCTTCTCCGGCACAATGGAAGTATATGGCTTCATCCATATATACATAATTCACAGGAACCCCATAGGGATAACCGTTGTCTCCCCGGACAGACATTACTCCATATTCCCCGTCATTGAGTATTTCTGCGATTTCCGGTCCGAATACTTCCTTCTTTGATCTTCGCATCTTTCTGAACATAAAAACCTCAGGCATCCACGGACTTTCCGCATTTGGGACAATATTCATAAGCCGATTCCAGCTTATATCCACAATAGGGACAATAGTTGAATTTTCTATCGTCAGTTATTATCTCATCACTTGTTCCCTTTGAAGCAATCTCATTTGTTATCCACCTGTCGGCAGGGTCGCCCTCTTCTTCCTTGTCAACTATGTCCATTACAGAAAACCGTTCCTTTCCGGTAGCATTCTTGAAATGGTATATTGCCTGCCCGATTCCCATGACGACAAAGATAACTCCGAACAGCGGGAATATAACGCCCATCCCTCCCATTCCTCTGGTGATTGTAACTGCCATGCCCGTCCAGAACAATCCGAACAATACGATTCCTATCGATGCGACTGCAGACATTCCTGATGGACCGCGTCCCGGTTTTATACTTTTCATGTTACCTTATATATCCTTTCATTACTTTCCTTGCTTTTTTGACATCAAGTCTTCCAAAAAACTCTTCGTGCTTTTTACCCTTCATCCTGAAGCCCTGTTCTCTATATATATTGACAGCCTTATAGCTCCATGTCTGGGTCTTAAGGTAAATATCAGCATCTCCTTCAATTTCGATGAACAATTTTATGCCCGCCGAAACAATGGCCTTTCCAAGACCAATTCCCTGGTATTCCGGACGTACTGAGACCCATGAAACCCAGGGTTTTCTTCGTTTGCCTGCATATTCCCACCAGGCAGTGAATGTAGCAACTTTTTTACCCAGGCCGTCCTCTATGAATATGCACCTTCGCTCGAGTTCCCTTTCATATGGAAGGTATTTCCCGCAGAAATATTCATGTGCCTTGCCGACGGATTCAAATTCTCCCACCGAAGCTTCAATTTCAGCCCATGAAACTTCATCACCTTTTTTATACATTGAAATGGAGAAGCCTTCAGGAACCGGAAAATACCTGACAGGCTTCCCCCTTCTTCTTATCATAAGTATTTGAACATATTCCAAAGTTTTATCCAGCATGTCCCCATTATACATATGAATGCAACGGAGTGCCAACCGGTCAGGTATCAGTAACCTCCCTCAGGACTTCCCTTTTTCCAGTGTTCATCATAAGTTAGATTCTCAGGCCACCGGGCACGTCTTTCCTCCGCTGAAGGGAATCTGTCAAATGGTTTGTGCGGTTCTGACTGATACCAGTATGCAACAGAAGAATAGTAATCCTCAAACTCCTTGTTCTCCACAGTCCAGGCATGTTCTATATCAACCTTTATTGATTTTTCAAAAGGCACCGGATCCTTGACATGGAACCTGTAACAGGTCATTTTATCCCCCGGATGTTTGCAATGCTGCCATATGGAACATCCGGCATAAGCAGAATGATGTACCTCAGGACACCATGCCGTCAGGAAATAATCTTCGGTTCCGGTACCCCATATGGATGGGTGTTCCTCACCGTCAATGTAAATCTTTTCATCACCTTCACCGAACCATCCCGGAACCAGGGCCTTCTCAACACTCAGCACCACTCCGGTAAGATGTCCTTCTCCCTGAGCTTCCAGTATACTGTAGTCACGCCCCCTTACAGTCGGATATTCCTGTCTGTACTGCGCATGGAAATACATTGCATCATCAGGTATTTCATCATGTTTCTGCCAGTCAACATTCCAGTAGAATGCCCTAATATCCTTGTCAGCTTCATTTGTAATGGTCATACGTGCCTTTTTCCTGAAAGGCATTTCAAACCAGCAGTTTCTCCCTGTTCCATTGTGTACCGCAGTAATCGGAAGCGAAAGACAGTCCACCTCCATTCCATGGCCGGATCCGAAGAAATCCCCAAGTGGTGCTTCTACACTGGGCTCCTTCTCATCATCCCAATAAAAACGAAGGACCAGCATCCTGTTGTACATTTCAACACCCTCACCACCGACGGTACACCACCAGTGTACAATCTTACCGGGGCCATCCATCTCCGCCATGACAAGGGTTTCCCCTGATTTAATGGGCCTCCAGTCATTGTTTCCTCCTGACCTGTCCCAGCTGCCTTCCCTCATGGGCCTGAACTTTTGCTTCCTAGTCAAATTTTCCATCATAAACAGTTCCTTTCAAAACACAAGTTAACTCAACAGGCCAAACAACACAATACCTGTGATGAAACTAAGGGCATTTGCCGCAAATGAGTATCCAAGCCTGTACCCAATTGACCTTGACTTAAGTATAAACGCATATAATATTGTTTCGCCTATGAAAATAATAAATTCTGCAAAAATATACAGTAATATCGCAAGGAATATTCCACCTGCCATTGTCCCGAACATTATTGCAGCATACAGGAATACCTGGGTTACAACATTGACACCCAGGACCCATCCCCAGTATTTTGAAAAACCGAATTTGAATGCCAGAAGAAGCAGACCCTCAATCAACAGTGTAAGAAGAAGTGTAATAGCAAATTTAATTATGAAGCCAGGCAGCATCGGTCTTTCCTTTGCCACCCCAGTCATGTAATCAAAGTCAATTGTGCTTTCAAAGGCTTTTTTCTGTATTATATTTGAGGTATTGATCTTCCCATCCTCGGTTATTACTATTATCTTGAATCTGTCAGGAGGCATGTAGCCGAATGACTTTGTGCATTCACCATCAGTGACCTTGCATTTGATATCGCTGAAGATAATATTTTCCCTGTTCACGACAGACGGGCCCCAGCCATCAACATAATATCCTGATAATATAGCAATCATCTCACTGTCATACTCATCGGAAAGATAATCCGGATCGGTTTCGCCCGGCCTGTCCACCTCAACCAGAAGATCCATGTAGCAAATACCATCAGGCATATTCGTCGCCTTGATTGTTATACTTGGTTTTGGTCCAGCATCAGCAAAAGCTTCAGAGGGAAAGGCAATGAATGCAAAAATAACAGCAAGAGCCATGCTTATGACTGTGAAATATTTTTTCCCTTTAGTTTCAATCATGCGACACCTCACAATACGACATCTGATTTTTCATCAGATGCAATACCAAGCCTTACCACTTCATCCAGCAGAATCGTGAACATGCTGAATAAGTTTCTTAGTTTATCAATATCCTTGATGACTCCAGTAACCTGAAAATATATCTCACTTGAAAAATGGCTTTTCTTTTCCTTATATGGATAAACCTTGAGAATAAGGTTCTTCTGAAGAATTACAGCCTCCTTCAGCTCAGTGCTTTGGAATATTTCCCTTACTGCACCCTCATCATTTCCCTTAAGTACATACTTGTCATCAAAGTCATAATCATATGAACCAATGACGGGCATCCCGAAGAAACTTCCGATACCTGAAAATATATTTCTTCTGGTTAATCTCAACTGAATGTCCTGTATTCTTTTAAAGGCAGCCCTCATTCTGGTATATGTTACGCTGCTTTTCCCTGTACTCACCGTATATGTATCCAGCAGGATCCTGATGTTACCATGCTCCAATGCAACTGCAGGAGATTTTACAAATGAGCCGGTAATAAACAATGCTCCTGTCTTCGCAGCCAGATCAGCATACACATCCTTGAGCGGCGGGCCAAAAAGTTTCATGATAAATCCCTCCCCAAAATGGATATAACCATTTTACCACTTCTTAAAAAAGATGACATTGGTATCAATCGGTTCGGAAAAGCGAATTCCTGCAGTCTATGGTGTATATATAGCAATTAGCGCTGATACATTGTGATTGAATCTCTCATGACTAAAATCACGAGATTCTTAAATTATCACCTTCATAATGAAATAACCCAGCAATTATATCACCCTTATTTCATTATGACAGCCCATACTGCAATATGGCTGCTTTTTCTAAATTGTATTTCAATTAACTGTTCTTATAACTATGATGAAGAATTGAAGTAAAATCAGATAGAGCATGGATTAATTTTTAAATCCAAGTATTGAAACACTAGCCATTGCGTTACATTTTACGTTTTATTATGAATCTCTTTTTATGTTATCGTTGCATTTCGTTTGGTAACGCAAATTCATTATTGCTATCTTAATTTCTATTAGTTCATAATGAGATACATTGATAAATTTTTAAAAGATCAGATATATGCGTTAATTTATTCTCTGTCTATTTCTGCTACCAAGTACTCCCCGGAGTAGTTGTCTTAAAGCTGAAATCCGAGATTCATTTATAATTTAGCGTAAATTTACAATTACTATTTTGATTTCAAGGTTCATTCGATATCTTTGCACTTTAGTACAGTAGGCATAAGAATTGGTTTATGTGACTATTATGGCCATAATGCTAGTTATTCCACCAGGTTGACTTATTCCTATTATATTGTGCTATACGCCTTTTCATATTATAAAATGGACCAATATATTTAAGATCATTAAAAACATCCGGGTACTTTTCAAGCAAATTTATTACATATTCTAAGATTTCTGGTTCTTTTTCAGGTAAAATATAATCATTAATATTCGATAACCTTAATATCACAAGTACATCTAACCACTCATCTCTAATAGATTTGTAACCAATATCTACGCTTATTACACCTCTATCTTTTACCAATCTTAACATCAAGTTTTCTCGACTTAAAATTATTATGACATTACCAAAGCTTCTTGTATCAATCTTTATATGTTCAACCGTATAATTATACTTTTCAATCTTTTCGTTAACTTGCTCATTTAACTGCTCTTCTCTATCATATTTATCTTTATTGAATAATCGTTTTAGCAACATCCTTAATTAACCTCCAGCCTTCGTCTACTATTTTATAACCATTATTGAGTAAATAGTTTATTTCTGCTTCAAAAAATGAATTAGCCCCTGTATTATATGCATTTGTAGCAAGAATGAAATCATGCCCCATTTCAATTGATTCATTTAAAAATCTTTCATTCATAGCCCATTGTTCAGCAGTTGTCATACTATTCCAGGTACCTTCAGAAACATTAAATACCCTTGCATTAATATCATCAGCTAAATCCAAATAACCATCAGTATATCTACCTAATACCGTTATGTTACTTGAAGCTTTTTTAATGTTGTTCACTATCATTTGCCCGCCAGCATATAGAGAACCTCCAGCAATGGTATATCCAATTGATGTTGCACCAGAAACCACAGCGGCTGTAGTAGCAGTTGCACTACCAGCTAAAACCACACCAGCAGCTGCACCACAGGTCAATCCCACTAGACCTCCAGCAGCTGCACCAATGCCTGCTCCAACCCAGATATTTTCTCCATTTCTTGCGGCTATAACGCCCCCAATAATACCTCCAACAACTAGACCAATTGCACCTGTCACAAACATAAAGACTTTACCAGAATAATCTACAAACATTAGAGGATTATTTCCGCAATAAGCATATAGATTTGTGCTTTGGTGTATTGCAAACATATCAGGTAGATATGTATAAACATTTAATCCTAATGGATCTTGTCTTTCATTTACAACTAATGGTTCATCGCCATAGATTGAATTTTCTGGATTCCAATGAGTATCCTCAGAGATAAACCTACCAATCACTGGATTATAGTATCTAGCCCTCAAATAATAAGTATTACTGCTCTTGTCAAAGTACTCCCCGGAGTACATGTTTTAAGGCAGATATCCGGGAAATTCATTCCATTTTACCATAAAGGTTTGCAAATTATTTAGTTATCAAAGTTCAACCAAAGTAATTTAACCATAAGCCTAATCTTGATTTCACTCGCTTCTACCAATATGAATATCTAATTGTCTTGCTGCATCTTCTGGCAAGAATTGTCTCACAAAATCATAAAAATATTCATTCTCTTCAACTTCAATACCGTTTACAATCATATATCTCGAACCCCCAGCACCCCACATACCCACTTCAAAAACCTTATGGTTTCTATTTTTAAACACATAATAAACAAAAGCATCGAAATAGGTTTGTGGTTCTATTGGAGTTACTTCTGTCTTACTTAATGTTTGTAAAGAATTTCGATAATTTTTTAGTTCACTTCCTGGTATAGAGATTATATTATCACTTCCGCCATAAACCAATTCATCTATATCATATGGCGTGAGAGTTAAGTAGTTAGTGTGTCTATAATAAATCGTTAAGTTTATATTCTCTATGCTCTCTTTGTTCATTAGCCTGGAAAAGTTAATTTTTGTAATTGTAAATGATATATTTCCCAATCCTGATATTACATATAGCATTATTGCTATTATAAAAAATATAAAAATGATTAGTAGTATATGCTTTTTATTCTTCATTTTGTATTTATCTCCAATTTGGCAAACCCTTTCGTAATAATATTAGTAAGGATTTCTACTCTAGCAATGGTTTTGTAACAAGTCCATAATTAGGTTGCCACATATTTTGATTAATGAACTCCCTATCATTTACTTTTACTACACTTGGGTGAAACCAATAGTAAAGGAACCAATGATTATATTTCCCTGTGAGACTTCCCCAATCGGTAGAACTATTTGTAGTAAAGTATCTTTTGTACATATCTGGATGCCGATCATTATAGTCAGCACGAGTATATTCACCAAGTTGATTTGCAATTGGAAGCTCAAACCTCTCCATATTATCCTGCTCAAGTTGCGCACGTTCAATATCAGTGATGGGTTGATTGTTCGGAGGTAATAAATTCTCTATTAAGTCTTGATATGCATGTCCCATCTCATGTGCAAGGGCTAAAGCTGGACTAAGTACACTAGATTTATTTCCCAGAACTAGACCTAAATATGGATTCCAGTTTAATATGTTGGTTCCATCATAGGTCCAGTTGGTTCTCTTATCTCCAAAGCTATATCCATCACAAGTATCTTCATTAATAACAATTGTAATTGTATCTGGTAAATTCTCCAGAGCATCAATTAGCGCTGTAGCTTCCTCTGACGTCCTTAGATATTCGATAGCCCTATAATATTGGATTGTCTGTTTCACAGTTGCTTCTTCAGATAATTCGATTTTATGCCCACTTGGATCCCAGAAAACTATCGGATTATTCGCACAATAAATGTACAGATTCAAACTCAGTGGATCCGCGGAATCACCCCAATAAGTATCCTCAGATATAAATCTACCAATAGCCGGATTGTAATATCTAGCCCTCAGATAGTATGTATTACTGCTCTTGTCAAAGTACTCCCCGCAGTACCTGAAGGGATTCTGGTCTGCGGAATCCGGATTTTCCTCTATTCCGAATGCATCATATGTATAATCCTTGGTAATTGCTCCGGTGCTGCTACTTGTCAGATGCACTACATCTCCATGTGCATTGAACATATAGAAGCTCTCTGTTGTACCATCATCCATGCATATGAGGTTTATCCCTCGGATGTATTGTACCTCATCTATTGATGACATTTCAAATATTATATTTGCACCTGACCATATGTGTCTGGTTTCCGCTCCATTGACTGTCTTGGTTGTTCTAAGTCCGTCTGCATTGTATGTATACTCTGCCCGTATGTTTCCTGTATTGGTCTTAACAAGCTGGTTGAAACCATTGTACACATTGTATGTTGCCTTTGGTTCGGTATCCTCTCCAATGATCTCAAGATGTGCAGAAGGCGTTCCAGTACCATTTGTTTCTTCCTCTTCATCCCAGGTTGTTATCTGGTTTCCATTGTTGTCATACCCATAATTGGTTACTAAGGTCACCGACCCGTTGATTGTAGATTCCTTGAGTAGCCTATTGTTTACATCATATGTATATGTGGTGGTTCCTCCTGTCTGAACGGATTTTGTTGCTCTGTTGCTGTAGTCATCATATGTATAGCTGTATGACTCCACGGTAATGTCATTGTCTTTTTCCGTTTCTGTGAGAAGTCTTCCCAGTCTGTCATATATGTATTCGGTGGACTCAAGGTCAACTGTTTCAGATTCCTTTATCCTGTTGCCATCCAGGGTGTATTCATATGTGTAGTTGCTTATTGTCGTGGTCCCCTGTTTGTTTGTAAGTGATGTAATGCTGTTTGCCAGGTTATAGCTGTAGATGGTACTGTTTTCCGGATATGCAAGGCTTGCTCTGTTTCCATTGTCATCGTAGGTGTATGTTGCCTTGGTTGCAGCTCCTTCTTGTACAGTTGACAGTCTGTTCAGTTTGTCATATGTGTAGTCCAGGTCGCTTTTGATGATATCTTTGATTGTAAGGGTCAGTGATAGACTGTTCCCTGCAGTGTCATATGAGTATTCCTTTTCCACT
>Ga0116164_10001557_pt1 | contig 17229 bp, 19 predicted proteins | sample AD_UKC109_MetaG_FD_89888 | JGI IMG/M metagenome (GOLD analysis project Ga0116164, IMG submission 89888) | Active sludge microbial communities of municipal wastewater-treating anaerobic digesters from Hong Kong - AD_UKC109_MetaG | ecosystem: Engineered > Bioreactor > Anaerobic > Digestate... | reverse complement strand
GCCTCTTCGGTGGCGATATCTCTTGATCTGCCCAGGAGAAAGACGGTGACATCGAAGTCGGCGAGGTGGCGGGCGGCGACGAAGGCGTCCCCGCCGTTGTTCCCCCGTCCCGCGACCACGGCTATTCTACTTCCCCGGACCCTCATTCTGACCTCAGAGGCGAGGGCCGCCCCCGCATTCTCCATCAGCTGGAGGGGCAGGAGCCCAAAGTAGGTGCAGTTCGAATCGACGGCTCTCATCTCGTCGGGAGAGATCGGTCTCATGGCAGACCCTTATGTCCCGCAAATGATAAAAGTTGTTGGCTCTGGGATCACCATGAAATTTTCTTTCGGTAGTGGTTTCGCACCAGGATCGCCACCATGTTGATGAAGAGGACCAGGGCTAAAAGGACCAGGGCCGTCCCCCAGGCCTTCTCCTCGACATCCCAGGCCCCCAGGAAGTAGATCAGGTTGAGGAGGTGGTAGCAGAGGTTGTTCACCGGCTGGGAGACGTCGGGGACGACCCCGTAGAACATGTGGACGGGGGTGGCGGAGAAGGTGACCGCGGTCCACATGATGGGAGCCGTCTCCCCGGCGGCTCGGGCGACCCCGATGATCAGGCCCGTGAGCACCCCGGGGAGGGCGGAGGGTATCACCACCTTCTTCACCGTCTGCCATCGAGTGGCTCCGAGGGCGACGCTCCCCTCCCGCAGGGAGTTTGGAACGCTCTTCAGCGCCTCCTGGCTGGTGAGGATGATGGTGGGCAGGTTCATCAGCCCCAGGATGATCGACCCCGCCAGGAGAGAGAGGCCGAAGGTCGCCACCAGAAAGGCGAGGCCGAAGAGGCCGTAGACCACCGAGGGGACCCCGTTCAGACATCCCACGGCTATGGTGACCACCCTCTTCAACCCGGAGTGCTTGGAGTACTCATTGAGATAAATGGCGGCCCCGATCCCCAGGGGCGCTGAGATCAGCATCGCCCCCATCACCAGCCAGAAGGTCCCCTGGATGCAGGTGCTGATCCCCCCTTCCGTTCCCAGCCGGAAGTGGGGCGAGGTGAGAAACTCCCAGCTTATGGCCCCCATCCCCCTGAACAGGATCACGGAGATGATCCCTCCCAGGAGAAGGAGGGTGAAGACCGCCGAGAGCCGGACCATGGAGAAGACCAGAACCTCCCTCCCCCGGGTGCTGTACCCGTAGAGGAGGTTGATGGAGTCTTTTATCGCCAGGAAGCTCGCGAGAAATACCAGGAATGGCAGCACGATCTTGTAGGTGAAGACGGCGCTGAGATTCAGAAGCTCAAACTCCAGGCCGGGCCGGATGCGGGCCGAGGAGATCAGAAGGAGGATCAGGAGAGAGTAAGCCAGGTCCGCCGCCAGAGGAAGAAGCCTGCCCAGGGGCCAGTCGACGCCCTTCCCATCAACGACCTTCTTATAGGCGCCCTTCCCATCGACACCTTTACCGTTTACTCCCTCTCGGTGGAGGGCGAGGATGGAGACCGCCATCAGGACCAGACAGATCAGAAGCCCCCCCTCCCAGAAGGGGACCAGGGGGATATCTCCCGGCTGGACCACCAGGTAATAAAGAGAAGAGGCCAGCAAAAAGAGGGCCACCACCAGGGACGCAAGAGGTGCGGGCCTTATCTTCTTCACTCAGTACCCTCCAAACTTCTTCTGGATCGCAGCCCTGACCAGGTCCGCCGATATGTTGATCACGGTGACGATCACCAGGAGTACGAACCCCACCGCGAAGAGGGCGTGATAGTGCATCGATCCGTGAGCCACCTCCCCCATCTCCCCGGCGATCACCGAGGTGAAGATGGCCCCCCGGTCGAAGGCGTCGAAGACCGGCGACGGCAGCCGGGCCACGTTTCCCACCACCAGAAGGGCGGCCATCGTCTCCCCGATGATCCTGCCCACGTTCAGGATCACGGCGGCGATGATCCCCGAGGAGGCGGCGGGGAGGGTGACGTTCCGGACCGTCTGCCAGTGGGTTGCTCCCAGGGCCAGGGACCCCTCCTTGAACTCCTTGGGGACGGCCCGGAGGGCGTCCTCACATATCGTGGTCAGGGCCGGGATGAACATGATCCCCAGGAGGATCGCCCCCGCCAGAATCGACCTTCCCGTGAGCATGTCGAAGCTCCTCTCCAGGTAGACCACCAGAACCAGAACCCCTAGAAATCCGTAGACGATGGAGGGGACCCCGGCCAGGAGCTCGATGGCCGGCTTGAGGAGCTCCCGGGACCGGCGGCCCGCCAGCTCCGAGAGGTATATCGCCAGGGGCACCCCCACCAGGATGTTTATGAACAGGGCGACGAAGGTGATGAGGATCGAGCCGACGATGATCGGAGCCATCCCGAAGATCTCCCCCGCGGGGTGCCACTTCTGCCCAATGAGCATATCCAGGATCCCCACCTCCCTGAAGGCCAGGAAGCTCTCGAAGGTGAGGAAGTAAAAGATCAGAATCATGGCCAGAATCGAGGTGATGGCGGCAAAGAAGAGGAGCGCTTCTACAAAGCCGTCGCCGTATCGCCGAGACCGGCCGAGATCGCGCTTCTCTGGATGAGCCATGCTATTCATCTGACCGTCCTTTCATCGCTTAAAGCACTTATCTATATTCTCTATATAGGGTAGGTACCGCTATATATCCATCCTGCTGCCGGGGCCGCTGAGGACCTCGGAGGATCGAGGAGGGAGGTCAATATCCTCCGAACCTCCTCTTGATCGCAGCCCTGACCAGGTCCGCCGATATGTTCAGGAAGGTCACGATCACCAGCAGGACAAATCCCACCGCGAAGAGGGCGTGGTAGTGGGTCGATCCATGGGGCACCTCCCCCATCTCCCCGGCGATGACCGAGGTGAAGATGGCGCTGGGATCGAAGAGGTCGAAGATGGGGGAGGGGAGCCGGGCCACGTTTCCCACCACCAGGAGTGCGGCCATCGTCTCACCGATGATGTTTCCGACGTTGAGAACGACGGCGGCGATGATCCCCGAAGAGGCTGCTGGGAGGGTGACCTTTCGGACCGTCTGCCAGCGGGTGGCCCCCAGGGCGAGAGACCCCTCCTTGAACTCCTTGGGGACGGCCCGGAGGGCGTCCTCGCATATCGTGGTCAGGGCCGGGATGAACATGATCCCCAAGAGGATCGATCCCGCCAGAATTGACCTTCCCGTCAGCATGTCAAAGCTCTCTTCCAGGTAGGCTACCAGGATCAACACCCCGAGAAAGCCGTAGACGATGGAGGGGACCCCGGCCAACAGCTCTATCGCCGGCTTGAGGATCGAGCGGCTTCTGGGTCCGGCCAGCTCCGAGAGGTAGATGGCCAGGGGAACTCCGACGAAGATGTTTATGAACAGAGCCAGGAGGGTGACCAATACCGACCCCACTATTATGGGGGCCATGCCAAAGATGTTCCCGGCGGAGTGCCACTTCATACCGAAGAGGAGTTCGAATACCCCCACCTCGGAGAAGGCCGCAACGCTCTCTCGGATCAAGAAATAGAAGATCAGGACCATCACCACGATCGACGTGATGGCGGTGAAGAAGAGCGACGACTCGATGACCGTCTCTCGAACCCTGCGGTTGGCAAGCGTTCTCTTCTTCGGAGCGTCCATGCTATTCTCCAGCTGTACATACTATAAGCCACTTACCCATATTAAATATATAGATACAAGCTTGGAAAATAGTGTATATAGATAACCTTGCGGGATGGTGTTCGGTCTCACGGGATTCTCTTTATACGCTGGATGGTTGTTCTCCCGGACGCGTCGAGCCTGCTCCTCCAATTGCGGAGTAGGAGGCCAGACGCCATTGACCCTCACCACCGCCCATGGGTCCAATCCAATCTATATAGAAAATGGGCGGAATATAAAATAAGCCGCCCTATTTATTATATTTGTGCAATAGTTACATAAGGCCGTTTCCTTCTTTCGACCGTGGCGGCGTTGAAGCGCCTTTCTGGAATCAAGACGGGTCGCGCGCTGAACGGATCGCCACGATAGCCTGCAAGAGAGGTATCGGAAATGAGTTGGCGAGATCTAACCCTCTGGGTTTTGGCCATATGGTTCATTTCGACTTCGCTGCCCCTGGCGGCCGTTGGAGCCGAGACTGGAGATGAAACAGAAGATGGAGCAAAGAGCGTGATATTCCTCATCGGTGATGGGATGGGGTACGCCCAGCTGACCGCCGCGCGATGGGAGAAGGCCGGCGGCGACCAACCCGACTACCACCCCACCCTGGAGCGCTACCAAACTACCAAGCTGTATATGGACGAGATGGAGTTTGCGGGACACATGTCCACCTGCTCCCTGGACAGCTGGATCACCGACTCCGCCGCCGCGGTGACCGCCATGGCCACCGGCCAGAAGACCTATAACGACGTGATCAGCGTCGGCAACATCACCGCCCACGGCGAGATCATGGGACGCGAGAACTCCACCCTGTACGCCGTACCCCTGAAGACGATCCTGGAGATGGCCGATGGAGCGGGAAAGGCCACCGGCGTCGTCAGCACCTCTCGGATCACCCACGCCACTCCGGCCGGATACTACGCCCACGTCGCCTTCCGGGACTGGGAGAACGATATCGCCGAGCAGTGCATCGAGAGCGACATGGAGGTGGCCCTGGGAGGCGGGGCGAGCATGTTCTTCTTCGACAACAGAAGCCTCCTGGAGGAGGCACTTCCCCTTGGATGGACCGTGGTCAGAAACGAGAGCGAGCTTGCAGCCATAGACCCCGCCGCCACCGAGAGGCTTCTGGGGATCTTCACCGACTCCCACATGTCCTACGAGCTGGACAGAGACCCCGCCATTGAGCCGAGCCTGGCGGAGATGACGGAGAAGGCCATCGAGATCCTCTCCAGGGACGAGGACGGCTTCTTTTTGATGGTGGAGGGGGCCAGGATCGACCACGCCGGCCACGCCCGGGACTACGAGAGGATCGTCAATGACACCCTCGCCTTCGACCAGGCGGTCAAGGTGGCCCTCGACTACGCCGCCGAGAACCCCGATACCCTGGTGGTCGTAACCGCCGACCACGAGTGCGGAGGACTGGTTTTGGGCGCCAACACCAGCGAGTACATCGAGGGCTGGGCCCCCAACTTCGGATCGGGGGCGTACCCCGTCCGCGACTCCTGCGCCGACCTCAACATCCTGGAGGAGGCGTCCCACACCTCCGTGGACGTCCCCCTCTTCGCGAGCGGCCCCATGGCAATCGAATTCAGCAGGGGGCTCATCGACAACACCGAGGTCTTTGGCCTTCTGAAAGAGGCTATGGGGCTATAGAGCTCCCGCCTCATCTCTCCTTTTTGACCTGGGGATGGAAGCGATGACGAAGAAATATGATCAAGCTGGATGGGGGTGGGCCGTGGTGAAGACGGCCGTCCGGAAGATGCGGATGGCCATGGGATTTGACGATCCGCGCCCGACCGATCTAAAGAATGCTTCACAAAGGAGCTGAGTATAAAATGGTCTACGGCATAATCATGGTGAAGATCGTTCCGGGCACCGAGAGGAGGATTCACAGAGCCCTTTCGGACCTGGTGGGGATGGGAAAGATATACCTGCTCTTCGGAGATTTCGACTTCTTGCTGAACGTCCAGGTGGACGGCCTTTTAACCCTAAACGGGCTGGTAGAGAGGATTAGAGGGACTGAGGGGGTCGTAACCACCAGGACGATCCTGGCCCAGGCCGCCGAGGAGTCGGGACCCATGGGCATGGAGGCCTGTTGAGTTGAAGTTAGGGATGTCCCTGCCAAAGCATCCCCAGGTTCGAAGAAAAGATCAAGATTTCTGGCCCGGCCCCGTGGAGATGGGGACAAAACCCAGATCCTCGGCGATGGCCTGGCCCCTTTCTCCGGTGACGAAATCCAAAAAAGCCATCTCGTCGTCGTCGGGCTTGCCCCGGGTGTACATGTAAAGGGTCCTGGCGAGAGGATACGTCCCATCCCAGACCGTAGCCGCCGAGGGCACCACCCCCTCATAGGCGACGATCCCCAGGTCTTCGTCGCGGGCGAGGCTCAAGCCCAGGTAACCTATCGCCCGGTCACTTCCGGCCACGTACTCCTCGACCTCAGAGCCGCTCTCCAGATAGACCAATGCCCCCGGAGTCGCCACCCTCTCGCTGAAGATCTCGCCCGTCCCCGATCCAGGGGACCTGGATACGGCGACGATCTCTCGATCCGGGCCTCCCAGCTCCTTCCAGTTGGCGATGCCGCCGGTGTAGATCGCCGCAAGCTGGTCGGAGCTGAGACCGTCCACTCCCGCGTCGCGGATGGGCCTGCTCACCACGATGGATATCCCGTCGCGAGCCACCGGATATTCGCTCAACCGGGCCCCGAGGGCCTCCATCTCAGCATCTCCGACCTTCCTGGAGGCCATGGCGATGTTGATGGTGCCTGCCGCCAACCGGGCCAACCCGGCATCGGTCCCGCCGCCGGTGACATTGACGACGATACCCCCATCCTCAGGTTTGAACTCATGGGCACATGCCTGCGCGAAGGGAAGAACTGTCGTAGACCCCGCCACCGATAAGGTCGAAGCAGCCTCGCCTCCGGAGTCGCGAAGGGAGGGGTCCTCGACCTCCACGATGTATAAAACCGCAGCGGCTGATGCGAATATGGCCACCACGACCCAGGTCAAAAACGATTCAGGCCTCGTCATCCCGCTGAACACCTCTTTCAAAATAATATCAACTTTTCCCTGATCTGAGACCGCCGAACTCAGACGGCCATCGAGGATGCCGCGCCCATCCAACCGAACCGTGCACCTCACCTATCCCCTCACTCAGCTCCGGCCCAGGTAGCAGTGGCGGAGATGCTGAAGCGATCGGCGCCTCAACCACGGCTTTGCCCCTCATACGAATCGGCATCGATGGCTCAGGATTGATGAGAGATGATCGCAAAATTCAATGCCAAAATTCGACGCCGAAGGGGAAAAAAGCTCCAGACAGAGGGAGGTGCCGGGGCCCAAGCCTGGGGGCCCCGAGCAGGCGGTCATCATTGTTCAAGCTCAGTTGATCGATACGAAGCCGAGCTCCCCGGCGATGGCCTGGCCGTCTTCACCGATCACGAAGTCCAGGAAGGTCTGGGCCTCTTCGGAGGGCTCGCCGTAGGTGACCATGAAGAGCTCTCTGGCGAGGGGGTAGGAACCGTCCGTTACCGTCTCGGCAGTGGGCTCAACGCCCTCGTAGGCTATGACCCCCAGGTCTCCATCCAGGACGTAGTTCAGTCCGAGGTAGCCGATGGCGCTGTCACTTTCGGTTATCGCGGTCTTAACCTCGGCATTGCTGCCGTGGTTGGTGGTGACTCCCGGGGTCTCGGCCTCGGCGCTCCCCATCACCATCTCGTTGAAAGTGTCTCGAGTGCCCGAGCCGACCTCCCGACCCAGGACGTAGATCTCAGCATCCTCGCCGCCCAGGTCCGCCCAGTTGGTGATCTCGCCGTTGTAGATGGCCATGACGTCCTCCTGGGAGAGCTCGGTGACCCCGGCGTCGTAGATGGCCGCGCTCACCGCGATGCAGACGGCATCGTAGGCGATGAGGGTCTCCACAAACTCCTCATCGGGGTAGGCCTCCTTCTCGGAGTCCTTCACCGGCCTTGAGGCCATGGCCACGTCGCTGATCCCCTCGGCGACGTTCTTGATGCCGACACCGGACCCGCCGCCGGTGACGGATACCTCGATCTCGCTCTGCATCGCGTTGAACTCCTCAGCGCACTGGGCGCCGAAGGGCAGGACCGTGGTCGACCCCGATACCGATAGAGCTGCAGCGCTCCCCGCGGCCGCAAAAAAGGCCACCATCAGGAGGCTGGCTATTGCAGTCTTTGATGTCAAGCTCATACGGCCCCCCTACCTGCCGGATTGGCGTATAAATTTATTCGCAATATAATAAATAGAGGTACGGAGGAGACTTTTGCATATATACTCGATTTTTCGAGACATATTCTATATACCTCATTCAAAGATGGAACCGATCCCGCTGATTTAATTCCATGCGAGCGGAGAATAAAAGCGCCTCCGGACCCATCGAGCTCTGAGAGAGATTGACGGCAGATCGAATATAGAGTAAAATTGTGTAAATACGCGAAAATTCTGTAATGCTTGATGTATATGAAAAAGTCAGGTAACATAATCCCGTAGATCTATTTATATTATTTTGATTAAACTTATATCTCACACCCCTCAGTGTCGTGGCCATCGATGTGAAAATAATGATCGATAACCCCAAAATCAGGAAGGGAGAAAAATGAGGAGTGTAGGGACAATAGTTAAAATTTGGGCAGCGCTGGCGGCGATATGGGCTCTGCTCATGGTGGTGCTGATGGCATCGAGCCCGGCCTCTGCAGCCACGAATCCGGACGGATATTACCTGAAGAACGAGCAGGTGTTTGAGCAGGATGTAGAGGGAGAAGGCTTCTTTATGGTCTACCAGAAGGTGAACACCGAGTCCCTCCAGCTCAAAAACTACCTTCACGGGAGCGGCACCATGGATGGCGCGACCCTGATCTACTCCAATCAAACTAACGTAAAAGGGGACGTTGTAGATCGAAACACACTTGAAGATGGATATCCAACCGGGTGCAGTCACAGTTGTAAACTAGGCGATGGTCATGCAGAAAACATATCGCTTCTGGAACAGAACGAAATGACCTACTCTCCTGTAGCCATGGCCTATGGCACGGGATTCTACGCTGAAAATCCGATAGTCTTCAACTCAAAGCTGAAGGAGAGGACCGAGGGCAAGAACTACGGCGGCTCGTGCAATGGAGAGGCTGTATCCATGGTCCACCAGATAGAATATGCTTCAGCCTTCGTCAAGGACGTAGGAGTTACCCTCAAGAACATCGACAAATGGCCTCCCAAGGACTACTACAGCCTATCGCCCACAAAAGGCTCCAGCCTCACCAAAATGAAGATCGAGGAGGAGGTCACGGAAGGAGCGGTGCACATCGGTCAGCTCATGACCAAAGAAAGCGAGGACTGCAAATCGAACAATGCTTGGAAGAACCCCCTCGTCGAGATCGACGAGAACTACATCGGCACCTTCAAGATCGTCAAGAACATGGAGATCTGCACCAGCTGCTCTGGAGATAAGCCGAGGGCAGACTGGCTCTCCTGCTGCATAGGCGGCTATAACTCCATGGAGGACTACGACAGGCGGTGGGGTGAGGAGGAGATCTTCGACTGCACCTGTCGCGACGTCGCCTGGGGCGACTCCTGGAGCGATAAATCAAAGGAGCAGCCTCTGTAATCGAACAAATCAATCTCTGAGGGACTCACGATAAAGTGACAGAGTCGCGCTGGCACTTCGACCGCCAGCGCCACTCCCTCCAATTTCTTTTCTTCGCTTTCACCGGACCGGGACGAATCCGGACTCCGCCACGATAACCTGCCCCTCGTCGCTCAGGACGAACTCGATGAACTCTTCCGCCTCAGGAGCCGGATCGCCGAAGGTGTAGAGGTTGAGGGCTCTGGATAGCGGATATGAGCCGTCCTTTATCGTCTCCGCTGAGGGCATCACCCCGTCGTAGGCCACCGCCCGGAGGGCTCCGCCGGCGACGTAGTTCATCCCCACGTAGCCGATGGCCTTATCGCTGCTGGTGACGGCGGTCTTAACCTCGGCGTTGCTCCCGTGGTAGGTGGTGACCCCTGGGGTCTCGGCCTCAACGCTACCCATCACCATTTCGTTGAAGGTGTCCCTGGTTCCGGAGCCCACCTCCCGAGCGGCCACGTAGATCGGCTGGTCTGGGCCGCCGACATCCATCCAGTTGGCGACCTCGCCGCTGTAGATGGCAGCAACCTGCTGCTGGGTGAGCTCGGCGATCCCGGCCTCGTAGATCGGCTGGCTGATCACGACGGCGATGGCGTCGTAGGCGACGAGATACTCCTGGAAGCCGTCGCCATAGGCGGCGATCTCCTCGGACTTCACCTCCCGCGAGGCCATGGCGATCTCCGCGAGCCCCTCGGCGACGTTCTTGATCCCGACCCCGGACCCGCCGCCGGTGACGGAGACGCGGACGCCCGACTGGATTTTGTTGAACTCCTCGGCACAGGCCTCCACCAGAGGCATCACCGTGGTGGACCCGGCGACGGAGACTGCGGCCGCCTCCGTGGCGGGCGCGCCCTCTTCCTCCCGGTCAACGCATCCTGAGAAGGACAGGACAGTAACGATCGCCAAAATGGCGATCAAAAGGGAAACTAACGGTCTATTCATGAAGATCCTCCCGCTTTTTAGATTTCCTTGCATAACATTTATCGCTATCAGGATAAATAGATGAGGATCTCTAATTCGTATCTGGCCTTTCTGGCCGAGGAAGGTAAGCTCTCGACCATTGCTCCGGGGAGATGCCGGGAGATCTTTGAGGAGCTTGATATGCGATGCGGCACTTCCGAAGAGTTTCAGGAGGATGAAGCATGAGCTCAAAAATGACTGTTCAGAAGAAGAAGGTCTTATTCCTCTGCACTCACAACTCCGCCAGATCTCAAATGGCCGAAGGGCTGCTGAGGGCCATATACGGGGACCGGTACGAAGCTTATAGCGCGGGCGTTGAGGCCACGATGGTCGACCCTCGCGCCGTCTCGGTCATGAGGGAGATGGGGATAGACATCTCCGGCCAGCACTCGAAGAGCGTGGAGGAATTAGAGAAGACCATATTCGACCTCGCCGTAACCGTCTGCGATAGGGCAAGACAGGCTTGCCCCATCTGCAGCGTTGATCTGGACCTGCCCACCCCCGCCCCAAAAGCCATAGAGGTGATCCACAGGAGCTTCGAGGACCCGGCTGACGTTTCGGGGCCAAAGGAGGCTCAGCTGGAGGCCTTCCGGCGGGTGAGAGACGAAATAAGAGAGTGGATCATCCAGACCTTTTGATGATCAAGCACCCCCTCTCTGGCCCAGGATCGAGGATGAGGAGCGACTATACCACCGTTCTCAGGCGTCGAGCCACCAGTGGTCCACGGGATTGATCGGCCCATCTGTCTTTTCGTCCCGTCCTATTCGCTCCAGACCGAGATCTTCGAATCGGTAGACAAGTCCTTTAATATCCCCCTTATGGGTAGCCTCTATCATACGATTTCATTTCACGCCGACTGCAGATATAAAATTTTTCACCATACAATAAATTCATCTACGAGGCGATATCAACTCAATATAGTCTACTTGTTTCTATACACTCTATACTTCTCGCTCCAAGCTGTGCAGAAGCTGGACGGAGGCTTCTATCGCCGGGGACGTTATTCTGGAGGAGGAGATCGATCCGGCGGGCGCACCCTCAGTCTCCTGCGCCCATCTCCTTGGGGCCGATCCTCTCCAGCACCTCCCCGGGATCGTACCTGATCCGGACCACCCTGGACCGTCCCCGGTGGCCCGGGCCGCTGAAGTCGGTGTCCACGAGCCGGGCGGCGTCAAGCTTGTTCAGGATCTCGTGAAACCGGGTGTAGCCGGCGCCGGTGGCTTCTTTGAACTTCTCGTAGAGGTCTCCCGCCTTGGAGGTCTCCATCTCCGCCGCGAGGCGGAGGAGGAGGAGCTCGTCCTCCCGGAGGGGCTTGAGGGCGCTGGAGAGGTGGACCAGCCTGGACCTCTCGTAGGCCCCCTCGACGTCCTCTTTGGAGATCGTCCTTGAGGCCCTCCTCTCCGCCTCCATCCCCGCCCTCTTGAGGAGGTCGATCCCCACCCGGAGGTCCCCCGCCCGCTCGGTGAGGTCGGAGACCAGATCGATGATCTCCTCGGATACGACTCCGGGATAGAAGCCCAGATCAGCCCGTCGTTTGAGGATGTCTCGGATCTCCCCGATCGAGTACAGAGGGAAGCTCACCTCCTCGGCCTGGAAGACCGACCCCACCCGGGGATCGAAGACGTAGTTCAAGGCCGGCTCGCTGAGGACGGCGATCACCCCGGCCCGGAAGCCGGGGAAGGTCTCGTGGGCCCGGAGGAGGGTGTAGAGAACCCGGTCAACCTCCTTCTCCGGGAAGAGGTAGTTGACGTCGTCCAGGGCCACCACCAGGACCCGGTTCTCCCTGGCCAGGGTTTTGGCGATCCTCTCCAGGACCCTCTTGAAGGAGACGCCGCTTGATGGGGGGGAGTGGCCAAGGAGCTTGCTGTAGATCCGCAGGAATATGGCGTGTCTGGTATGGTCCATCTGGCAGTTGACGTGGACCGGGACCACCTTGGAGGAGTGGGCCTCAATCTCGGAAAAGAGCTTGAAGATAGCGGTGGTCTTCCCGGTTCCGGGGGGGCCGAGGCAGAGAGCGCTGACGGGTCGGCCCCCCGCAAAGGCGGGGCGGACGCAGAACTTGAGGGCCTCCATCTGAGACTCCCGGTGAGCGAAGTGCTCGGGCAGGTGGTCGAACTCCAGGACCTCCCGGTCCTTGAAGATCGTCTCGTCCCAGAGGAGGATCTCCCGTTTCAAGTCTCTAGCCCCCGAAGGCCTTCAGATACAGACAGAATAGTGGTTGGCCCGGCCAGAAATAAATAAGGTTCCATGGCCCCAAATCCGGAGGTGTTTTCGAGGATTCTGGCGGGTCTCGGAGGATTTGGCGGGTCTTTGGGGAATCCGGCGGGTTTCAGAAGGCCCTGGCAGGTCTCGCGGGATTCTGGGTCTCGGGGGACTCTGGCGGATCTATTCCGACAGAATCCGGTCGATCTCTCGCTTCAGCGCCGCGCTGATCAGGGCTCCGTCGGCCTTCCCCCGGAGCTCCTTCATGGCCAGGCCCATCAGGGGTCCCAGGGCCGCCTCGCCCCTCTCCCTGACCAAGGCCTCCTTCTCGGCGACGATCCCGGCCACCACCTCTTCGACCCCGGCCTGGTCGATGCCTATGAGTCCCGCGGCCTTCGCCGCCTCCGATGCCGATTGCCCCGGATTCGTGGCCATCGTCTCCAGGAGCCTGGGGATGCCCTCCTTGGCCACGCCCCCTGCGACCAGGGTGAGGGCCTCCAGATACCGCTCCTCGGTAAGGTTCGAGATCGGTACCCCCTCCCGGGCCAGCTCCCTGGGGATCATCTCCAGGGTTCTCACCACCAGGGCCGGGGGGAGGGAGAGATCCCTCACCGCATCCTCGAAGAGCTGGAAGGACGGCGACGAGGCCATCAGCCCCGCAAACTCGCGGTTGAGGCCATACACCTCCTCAAACCGCGCCGCCCTCTGATCGAAGAGCTCTGGCAGCTTGAGGGAGGCGACATACTCGGAAGCCACCACCGCCGGGGGGACGTCCGTCTCCGGATACATCCGCGCCGATCCGGGAAGGGGCCTCATGTACTCGCTCGTCCCCTCGGGAAGGGCCTTTCTCGTCTCCTCAGGAACCCCCACCAGGGCCTCCTTCGCCCTATCCAGGACCGCCTTCATCGCAGCCTCGGCCCGGTCTCTGGGGGCGGCCACCATGGCTATGCAGTCCCCATCGCGGGCCCCGAGCTCAGCCCGAACTGCTTGGACCTCTTCTTGGGTGATGCCATAGGCGGGAAGCTCGTCGGAGTGGAAGATGCCCCCGACCCCCGCCCTCTTGGCCCGGTCCGAGATCTCCGAGCCGAGCCGCCGTCCCGGCTGGATCTCCTTTCCCAGAAGGCCCGCAAAGCCCGCCAGGTTCACCGCCAGGACCGCACCCCCCTTGCCGAGGGCGGATTTTATCACCTTGGACTCGGTGGCGGCGAAGATCCCGGTGACATCGGCCACCCGGTCCGGTACCGTCGCCTCTCTCCCCACCAGCTCGTCCCTGATCTGGAGGAGGAGGTGCTGCCTATTCGCCTCCACCGCCACGATCGTCTCGATCAGGTTGAGGTCCTGGACCCCCTTTATCTCCACCCTGGCCCCGTCCCTGATGGAGACGTTGACGTCCTGGCGGATCGTCCCCAGGCCCCTCTTCACCCTGCCCGTAGACCGGAGGATCATCCCCAGCCTCTGGGCCACCTCCCGGGCGTGCTGGGGTGAGACGATATCTGGGGAGGTGCAGATCTCCACCAGGGGTATCCCCAGCCGGTCCAGAGAGTAGACCACCTCGTCCCCCCGGTCGTCTACGATCCGGGCCGCCTCCTCCTCCAGACAGATCGTCTCCATCCCCACCTTGCCGCAGGAGGTGTCGATGGAGCCGTGAGAGGCGAGGTAGGCGGTCCTCTGAAAGCCGGAGGTGTTGGAGCCGTCGATGACGATCTTCCTCATGGTGTGAACTTCGTCCGCGATTTGCATATTGAGGAGACGAGAGACCACCAGCCCGATCTCCAGAGCCTCCCGGTTCAGCTCGCTGGGTGGCTCCTCGTCCGCCTCAACGAGGCAAGTGGAATCGTAAGATTTGTAAATGAACTTCCGGGTGACTAAAACCTCCTCCAGGGCGGCCCTGTCGATCTCGCCAAGCTCGCTTCGCGCTGGTCGCAGGTACCTGAAGAACTGATGGTCCGACTCCTCCGCGTCTCTAATCCTGGTGGGACAGCCGCAAAACAGCTTGGCTGCGGTATCGAGCTGCTGATGGATCTCGATCCCGCACACCAGACCCAGGGAGGCGTAGTCTAGGCTTTCAGGCATGAAGAGACGACCTTACCTCCAGGGTTAAATAATATCTGCCTCAGTCGGTGCCTGGCGCCCGGGGGGGCCGAACCCTCTTGACCGCCTCTCGGATGTCCTCGGCCTTCACCGTCTTTCTCTTGGCGTGGTTGGCCCATTCGACGGCCTCCTCAGCCACCTCCATTCCGTAGCTCTCCAAAATTTCTGCCAGAGCGTCCCTCGCGCCCTCACTTACCCGTTTCGCCCCCGCCTCGCGGATGAGCCTGCTGACCGGTGCCACCGGAAGTATCGCCATTTGATCTCCTCTCCTCCCAAATCCGGCCCTGACAGTCAGAAAAAGGATTTAATCAGCTTCTTCTCCGACCAAAGAGCCTAATCGACTCGGAGTTGTCCATCAGGTCACTATATATAATTTTCGTAAACTCGAAGCCGATTTTATACAGAATAATCGAAGAAAAATGGAGATATCGGCATATCAGGTCAAAATTCCCACAATGAAAGTTTATTTCCAGCCCAAGAAGCTGCCGGCTTGGAAAAGAGCAGAAGGTCAGATCCGGCCCGGCCTCCAGTGGGGTGCGGGTTTCTCTTCCCGCGGACCACATCCCTCGATCCACCTCCAGATAAGAAAGGTTATTTAGGTCTCGCGGCCCCTTATCAGGATGAGCGAGAGATCGACTCGGGGTGGCGGAAGATGGATTATAAGATTGAGAAGGCCATCGTATACGACGGGCCTGAGGATACCTACGGACCCTGCGGATGCGGTATGGACATGGCGATACTCCCGGTCCTTTTGCCGAAGATCTGGTTTGAGGACGAGTTCCCCCTGGCGGCAAACGACCACGAGTTCTGCAGAGGCCTCGACTGCCGGCGGATCATGGGGCTCAGCTGCAACAACATCTTCGAGCACGAGATGGCCGGGGTGACCTACCTCGCCAACTTCTCCTGCTGTCGGGAATGCGCCGACCGGGCGGTCGAAGAGGGGTACGCCGTCCGTTCCGATAAAGGATACCCGATGATGCTGAGATGAAAAGCCGCCCTTCGGCGATCAAATAAGAGAGATGGGACGAAAAGACTAATGGAGGAGCGGGAAAGGTGACTTTGAAGTACGTCGTTTACGCCACCGCCGACTGTCCCCGGTGCGAGCAGGTGAAGAGAGTCCTCAAGGGCTGGGGAGTCGATTTCGAGACGGTGGATATGTCCACCGCCGAGGCCCTGACCGAGCTTCGGATCAACGGAGTATTCACCCTCAGCGCCCCGGTACTGATGGTCGGAGATGACTTTTTTACTGTAGATGAGCTCTTCGACGGCGATGCGGTCAGGGATCTGGAAGCGATGGGGCTCCGGGGATAGATCCGAAAGATAGCTCCCCCCAATCCGAGCAACCTACCCCACCGCTCTCCTGATTCCAGGGAGGAGGGGGCTCCAGGCCGATTGAGGGATTCGAGCCCTGGCCGAGGTGGGGGATTCGAGCTCTTCTGGCCTTTTCCTCCAGGCGGCTTCAGAACTCCATCCCCCGAACCCTTTTTATGTCGAAGATGGCGGTCTTGGCGACGTGCATCACCGCGAAGGTCCCTGCCTGGATGGGGTCGGTCACCACCAGGTCCGCGTAGCGGGGAACCGACCCCGCCATCTTGAGGGCGATCACCGGGATCCCCTCCTCCTGGAGCCTCTGGACCTCTTCGGAGATCCTGCCCCCCATCAGGGCCCCCGCCAGGACCAGGACCGAGGCCCGATGGAGACGGCCCACGGCGTTGACGGCGTCGGCGATGGGGTCTTCCCCCACCAGGGGGATGGTGTCCACGCTGATCCTCTCCCCCCGGAGGTTGTGGCGGTCGGCCTCGTTGACGGCTCCCACGGCCGCCTGGGCTACCTGAGCGCCGCCTCCGATGATGATCACCCTGGAGCCGTAGATCTTCTCGAAGGACTGGTGGACGGAGACCTCCATCACCGAGGGGAGCGCCTCCAGGTCCTCCACCATCCCCCGGGCCAGCTGATCGATCTCCATGTAGACGGTGGCCTTGCCCCTGTTCACCCCCCGCTCCAGAACGAACTGCTGGGTGTACTCGATGTTCCCGCCGAGGCTGGCGACGACCCCGGCTATGTCCCGCAGCACCCCGGGCCTGTTCTCGCAGATTAGGTTCAGTGCAGTGCTCATGATCACCTCAGTCTTGATGACGCATCGGTGAAGAATCTCACCCTCCACTCCTTACTCAACTGGTAAACTTTAATATGACGAGTGAGTACTCGTCATCTGATGGAGTTTTGTCCCGATTGTAAGAGCATTATGGTGCCGTCGGAGGGCGTTCTGGTCTGCAGAAGGTGCGGCAAGAAGGTTCAGATGAAGAAGGGCGACAACCTGGTCAGCAAGACCGAGCAGAAAGAGCGCACCATGACGGTGATCGAGGACTCCGAGGCGGCGGGGCTTCCCACCACCAAGTCCAAGTGCCCCGAGTGTGGGAACGATACTGCTTACTGGTGGCTGCGACAGCTGCGATCCGCCGACGAGAGCGAGGTCCGCTTCTTCAGATGCACGAAATGCAATTTCACCTGGAGAGAGTACGACTGAGGGGATAATCTATATTTAAGATAAAATTGATCTCTCCGATGGAGGGGCTCTAGGATGTTCAAGGCAGTGATAAGCGCAGAAACCCTGCGGGATGCTGTGGAGGCGGTATCGTCTCTTGTCGACGAGGTGAAGTTCACCCTGTCAGAGAACGGCGTTGAGCTGAAGGCTGTGGACCCCGCCAACGTGGCCATGGTCTCCTTCCGGCTC
>Ga0116164_10001556_pt1 | contig 17234 bp, 12 predicted proteins | sample AD_UKC109_MetaG_FD_89888 | JGI IMG/M metagenome (GOLD analysis project Ga0116164, IMG submission 89888) | Active sludge microbial communities of municipal wastewater-treating anaerobic digesters from Hong Kong - AD_UKC109_MetaG | ecosystem: Engineered > Bioreactor > Anaerobic > Digestate... | reverse complement strand
CTATAGGAAAGCCCCAGGTTGAACTGCATGGGATACTGAAGCGTAAAGGTGCGATCACCGTTGCCTGCTGTATACTCCATTTCATCACTCGGGCTCCCGTCTTTGAAGATGTCCACGTTTCCGGTTGTCTCGATGAGCGGGTTGATTTTAAAATGGTTTGTTTTTTTTATGATCTCAGCGGGCGTATGATACTCATATTTAAAACCGATATTCACGTCCCGGTGAGGTTTAAAATGCATCCCCGCGATCACACTTGCCCCGTGGCCCGAATAATCGGTATCTATGTGCCAGTTATATTCCGCATCTTTATCAAAGGTGCCGTTTATCACATACGAGATGTTTTTAACCCGGATGTTCATATTTCCACTGTAGTAAATGTACCGGACACCTATCGCCGCCGACATCCATTGCGTAAATTTATACACACCACCAAGTGCGCAGCCAATAAATCGTTCGTTTCGCGTTGCATCAGCATCGCTGGAAAATGAATTGAATACATCGTTTGACTCCTCCGGATCATTCATTGCCAGCTGTGACTCCTTTGCCGCAAGGTTCCCCCAGTCTATAATTGCCAGTCCCCTGGGAAAATTGGTATCGCTTGCCGCCTGCATGATCCCGCAGTGGCAATAAACCGCCCAGTCTTTCCCTTTAGTGTGGCCGCGGTAAACGATGTAAAGATCGGGTAAAGCAGGAGCAACCGTTTCAGCATAATAATAGTCCGGCAATCTGCCGCTGAAAGAATCCCGGGTGTGGAATGTCTGAACCGGGTCTTGTTCACCTGCTTTGATCGCGTAGTAATCGAGCGTGTGTTCTTTGCGGACATTATAGGTCTGGTTACTGTACATAATGGTAAGGCCGGTTTTTTCCATAAATACCAGTCCCGCGGGATTATAATAAGCCGCGTCTACCGATGTTGACGCGTTTCTGTTCTGTGTCCTCACATATTCAGCGCTGTGGTTGGGGAAAATGCCGCTTTCCTGATATAGGCGTGTCGCATGTGATTCCTCAACAAACGAAAAAAATGCGCATAAAATGATAATATTGATCAGTATAATCATTATTGATACTCCCGGATCAATTTTTGTTCATACAGCTCAGCCAGTCTTTTTTAATCAGGCCAAAAATAAGAAAAAAACCTGGTACCAATTGGGGAAAAGAGAATCCTGGATGAACAGCTTCAATTGTTTGAATTTAATCTTTGATCTGCCATATTCTTCTTCAGACATATTTGATAATATTGATGAGAGAGCACCAGCGCCCGCACTGCTTCTTCAGGCGTCTCGAAAACAGGGATACTGAATTTCTTTCGAAGTTCCAGTATTCGCTCAATGGAATTCGGCGTGTAAATGGCCGCGGGCTTCCCGTAATCCCGGCACAGCTCTGTCATTGAAATGATCGCGTCAATGATAAATTGCTGCCAGACATTGACTGCCAGGACCAGGCCGTCGACTTCATCTGATTCAAGTAATAATTTAAAAATTGTGAGAAAAGTCTCTCCTGACATTCCCGGGCCTAAATCAATGGGATTTGCCGCGTTAAAAACAGTACCGGCATTATTAATAGCCAGCTGCAGGCTCCGTGAAAGAACAGCAGGTGTCATGCCGGAGGTTGCCAGCATGTCCGATAAAATCGTGCCGAATGCGCCGGTATCGGTAATAACAACTGTTCTTTTTCCTTTTAATACGGGCATGGTAATAAACATCTTTGGCATTGAATACAGTTCGGTCACCGATTTCAGCCTGATGATGCCGGCCTGCCTGCATGCGGAATCAAAAATGATATCATTGTTCGCCATTCCCGCGGTATGAGACGCTGCGGCACGGGAACCATGTATCGTTGTTCCTGCTTTAAAGACCATCAACGGTTTACGCGTTTCAGATGCCGCCTGCATCAGTTTTCTGCCTTTATCAATATTTTCGAGATACATGCAAATGACGCTGGTAAGAGGGTCGTTGTTCAGATAACTGATCATATCTGATTCATCAATATCGGCCCTGTTTCCGATACTGATGATTTTACTGAAACTCACGACATCGGTCATGAGCGAACGCAGGGCAAGGGTCCCCACCCCGCCGCTCTGCGTCACGATCGCGGTCTCCCCCGGCGACTTGAAGAGCTCATCAAAGATACCCGGACGCACACCGAAAAAACTGGTGAACCGGCTATGGGAATCCATGGTTCCGATACAGTTCGGCCCGATGAAGCGGATATTGTATGTGATCGCCATACGGTTGATTTCATCCTGCAGCCTTCTTCCCTCATCGCCCAGTTCACCGAATCCTGCTGTCTCGATAATGACGCTAGCGATGCCCTTTTCTCCGCACTCACGCATAATTCCCGGCACAGTATGGGCCGGGGCCAGGATCACGGCTAGATCAACGGTTGAGGGAACGTCACTGACCGACCGGTATCCGGGGCATCCGCACACGGATTCACCCTTTCTGTTGACCACCATAACGGTACCATGATAGCCCAGGCTCGCCAGTGACTGGCATATCGGCGCACCGAGATTGCCGGGTGTATTTGACGCGCCTATTATCATCACGGACCGGGGTTTAAAAAAGTTATCCATAAAAAACGATTCGTTATTTTTAACGTTCATCTTTGTGATCGCGTCATTAACGTATAACGCCGTCCCTCCTGAGCATCTCGATTGAATCAGCTGATATATGCAAAACTCTTTCGAGCACTTCTCCGGTATGTTCACCGAGGTCCGGCGACGGCGAAGCAACGAATCCGGGAGTATCTGAAAGGTTCACGGGATTACCGGGAACGTCGATATTCCCGAATCGTTTATGGTTGACTTTAACAAACATCCCGCGTGTATCAAGATTTCTGTCATTATTAACTTCATCATAATCGACCACCTTCCCGCACGGGATGCGCCGTGTTGTCAGCATTTCAATAACATCATCGCACGTATGCTGTTCCATCCAGCGGTTGATGACCGCTCGTGCGTCGTCAGCGTTTTTTACACGATTAACGAAGTGGGTGAAACGAGGATCAGAAACCAGTTCATGCTGTCCAATCACTTCAAGAAGTTTGTTCCACTGATTGTCGGTCAGGGCGACGACACAGACATATCCGTCACTGCATTTATAGGTGCTCCAGAATGGCATGGGGTGTTCATGATCGGATAAAAATTTCTTCATTTCACGGCCGAACAGCTCTTTGATATTTTCCTTGACCGGCCCGTTCGCCTTTTCGGTGAAGCACCAGAAATTATGAAAATACATGACATCCTGCATTGAAATATCGATAAACTGCCCCTTCCCTGTCTTCTGGCGGGCCATGAGTGCGAGGATAATGCCAAACGCGCAGTAAGCGCCCGAAGTGAGGTCTCCGAAAAAGACTCCCGGCGGACGGTCAACCGTGCCGCTGGCGTACATGATTCCCGCTGTCGCCTGGGAAATTATGTCAAAGGCGGTCCGGTCAGCCAGAGGCCCTTCATTTCCAAAGCCTGAAATTTTGGCGTAAATAATACGGGGATTTTTTTTGTTAATGTTTTCATAGCTCAGACCATGAGCGTCAAGGGTTCCGGGCTTTAAATTTTCGATTATAACATCGGACTGTTCAACCAGCTGAAAAAAAAGATCGGCTCCTTCCTTTTTTTTCAGGTCAATGACGATCCCTTTTTTATTCTGGTGAAGGCAGCTCATTGACCGTTCAGAACCGCTTATCTGCAAAAGCAGCCGCATTGAATCACCTGTCGGCGGTTCAATTTTAATGACCTCTGCCCCGAAAAAAGCCAGAAGCTGGCTCGCGCGCGGCCCTGAAAGAAATTGAGACAGGTCAAGCACCCTTATGTTTTCAAGAATCTGCTCCATTTCCCGTTCCTTATCATTTATTAGTACTGAGAAGTCAGTATTATATTTGTATAAAAAAAATTATTTCCAGTATTCTTTTTTATAGATAATCTTAATCAGCATGTCCGACGTCTGGGTGATGACATTTTCGAGTTTCTTCCTGGTAACTCCGGCATTGTTGCGCGCGATGTAATGGTACGCGACCCTTGTTGTCGTCCCGAAAATAACGTTTGTCAGCAACTCGATATTGCAATCATCCTCAATAACTTTAATTTCGATCCCTTTTTTAATACCCTTTTTAATCTCGTCGACAAACTGTTGCTCGATACGGCTTACAAAGGGTTCTATGGAGCGATTTATTCCGGGCCCCATTCGTAATAAAATTTTAGCACTATCCTGGTCGTCATAAAAAAAGTTAATAATATTGCAAAATTTCCATTTAAAAAAATCAACAGGCGATAAGGAAGAAACATCGAAAGGCCTTTCTTTACAATAATTTCGCCAGCTCATATATATAGTCTCAATAAGGGAAAGAAAAAGCTCCTCCTTGTTTTCAAAGTATTGGTAAGGGGTCCCCTTCCCGATTTTGAGCTCATTGACAATATCAATTATCTGGGTTTCATAATAACCCTTTCGCGCAAAGATGATCTTGGCGCACTCGAGAATCTCCTTTCTTCTGTTTTGAGAGCGGGCGGTCTTTGCCTTTTCCAGATTTATATTTTGTGCGTTCATGGGACTTTCTTGAGATAGGCAAGCAAACACCACGGTTTTATTTTTGTCAACAATAATACTGAGAACCCGGTATTGTTGTTGATTAAAGTGCTTCAAATATATGTTTTATTATAAATCTGTTTTTATAGAAATATCCCTTTTATACTGCCTCAATCTTTATCATACATTTTTCAAAACAAAATAAACCGAAATTAACTTGACATCCGCCATTTTTATGTAATTTTAAAGTACAATTTTAATAATACATAAAGGCTAATCTATGCTCGTTTTAAGAGAAATCAGTGCCACCCTGATTACAGTGGCGAAAAAATACCCGGTTATAACAATAACCGGTCCGCGACAGTCGGGAAAAACAACGCTGGTGAAGACAGTCTTCCCGGATTATCAGTATTTCACCCTTGAAGACCCTGATATCAGGGAGCTTGCAATTACAGACCCGCGCGAATTTTTAAAAAAAGCGGGCAACGGAGCAATTCTTGATGAGATACAGCGCGCGCCGGAACTGATGTCCTTCATCCAGGGTATTGTTGACAGCAATAAAAAGAATGGCATGTTCGTCCTCACCGGGAGTCATCAGTTCGATTTATTCAATGCCATCAGCCAATCTCTGGCGGGCAGGACCGCAATCCTCACACTGCTTCCCTTCTCTTTCAGCGAGCTCGATAAAATTAAGAAACGGTTTTCCGTCGATGGGTATTTACAGCACGGTTTTTATCCCGGAATTCACGATCGGAAACTCGAACCGGTTACCGCATACAAAAATTATTTCGAAACATACATTCAACGCGACTTGAGACAGATCGTGAATATCAAAGACCTCAGGACATTTCAAAAATTCGTTCGGCTCTGCGCCGGGCGTATCGGGCAGTTATATTCGGCAAGCAGCCTTTCCAATGACCTGGGGGTTTCGGTGCCCACCGTCAATTCCTGGGTCTCGATTTTGGCCGCTTCATATATCATATTTCTTCTTGAACCCTTTCATGAAAACATCGGGAAGCGGCTCATAAAATCCCCCAAACTGTACTTCCACGACGTGGGACTCGCTTCATACCTGCTGGGAATTGAAACAGTTTCACAGATGCAGCGCGATCCCCTCAGGGGGAACCTCTTTGAGAATATGGTGATCGGCGAGCTCATGAAAAAACGCTTTAATCAAGGGCTCGACCACAATCTCTTCTTCTATCGTGACAGCAATGGCAATGAGGTTGACGTTCTGTATAAACAGGCCAGCAGATTCACTTCTGTTGAAATAAAGGCCGCATCAACATACACCGGCGATTTTCTGAAAGGGATAGTGAAATTACGCAGGCAATTGAAAAACCTTGATCCTGAAGCCTATCTGGTATATTCAGGAAAGCAGGAAATGAAGGTTGAAGGTATCCAGCTACTCAATTTCAAAAATACTGAAAGGATAATACCGCCTGTTGAAAAAACTCGTTCAATCAAAAAATAACACTTATGCTACACTTGGGGGTTATTTATAATGCGCCGGGTGTCCGGTAGCTTATTAACTTCTGAAAAATTGAGGAGTTGCTTTTGGGCGATACTGGACTCGAACCAGCGACCTCCTGCATGTGAGGCAGGCGCTCTAACCGACTGAGCTAATCGCCCGTGTAACATCCACACCATATGACGCGGCAGTATAAAATCAACCACAATTTGGGCCGTCGGCAGAGATAAATCATCACCGGGCCGAAACCGGATCTCTTAATCCTTCATCATTATGTCTAAGATATCTATTAATATGTAAAATAAAAATTTTAACCCCCTCTGGGGTGGCGAGCGTCAGCGAGCCGGGGGCCGACCTGTAAAAAGCCCTCCTTCTTACTCTGTGTCCTCGGTGTCTCCGTGGCTGTCTTTATTACACAGCTTTTCAAAAAAACCTTAACATTCCGGAATGATCAATATTTTTTTCTCAATAAAAACCAACCGCTAATACTTGACATTAATCCAATCCCGGTTTAGGCTCACCGCATGATGAAAATAACCGCGCAGATTGACCGGCTGATTTCCGAGCTGAAAAAGCAAAAACTAAAGCCCGAGTACGTCATCATGGGCCGCAACCTCGCCACCAAGTGGCTCATCGAAATGTCCCGCGAAGGAAAGATCGAGCTCCATGACGCGAAAAAATACACGTTTAACCATAAAGGAATTCCGGTCGTGGTGTGCGAAAGCGAGATCCTTGAAGTGGTGCCCAACGCGCGCTACCTTCTTGAATAGCGCCGGTCCCGGATATCGTTGATCAATTATTCCCTGCAGGTGAACATGGACCCACTGAAACCCGAAACGCTCCCCTCACTCTTTCTTGACGGCACGCGGTTTGCGGATGATTTCGGCCGCACGGTCCTCCTGCGCGGGGTGAACCTTGGCGGCGACAGCAAGGTCCCGGCCGCGCCTGACGGGAGCACTCACCTGCCCACGGACTTTTCCGGTCACCGGGAGGTTTCTTTTGTCGGGCGCCCCTTCCCCCTTGATGAGGCTGAAGAACATTTCGCTCGCCTGCGCGGATGGGGCTTTAACGTGGTGCGCCTGCTCACGACCTGGGAAGCGGTCGAGCACGCCGGGCCCGGGGCCTATGACCGCAACTACCTCGATTACCTCTCTCGCATCTGCGAATGCGCCGGAAACTTCGGCCTGTACGTATTCATCGATTTTCATCAGGACGTGTGGTCGCGCATGACCGGCGGTGACGGCGCGCCCTGCTGGCTCTTTGAAAAGACCGGCATTGATTACACGAAAATAAGCGCTTCGGGCGCGGCCCTGGTCATGCAGCACGCCCATGATTTCACTGACCCGAACCCGCTGCAGAAGGCATACCCGCCCATGTGCTGGAGCTCCAATTACCGGTATCCCGCGTGCGCGATAATGTTCACGCTTTTTTTCGGGGGGATGACGTTCACGCCGCAATTCAGTGTCGAAGGCCGAAACGTGCAGCAGTATCTGCAGGAGCATTTCCTCGGCGCGCTCAGGGCCGTGGCAACCGCGGTGAAAGGCCGCGGCAATGTCATCGGGTTCGACCCCTTTAACGAACCGTCCCGGGGATGGATTGGGTTCCCCTTTTCACGAAGGATCACCGCAAACACGGATGAGCTGCACGCCATGCCCGGCCTGGCCTTCTCGCCGCTGGACGCGCTCATGACGGCAAGGGGCACGCCCGTCACGGTCCCCCGGCTGGGAATATCGCTGCTCAGAGGAAAACTCACGGCCAAAGAAAAAATTACCGTGAACCCGAACCGGATCCCACTCTGGCTGCCCGGATCATCGGACCCGTTCGAACAGGCAGGCGCCTGGAGGCCCGGACACGAGGGAGGCGTTGAGTATTTCAATGAAGAATTCTTTCGAAACACCGGCGGCAGAAAACATGACTTCAACCGGGACTTTCTGTTCCCGTTTTATGAGCGGGCCGCGAACGTGATCCACTCGGTCAACCCGGGCTGGTTCGTCTTTCTTGAAAAGGACGCGGCAGAAACCATGAACGACCCGCAACTTCCCGAACCGCTCCCCCGAAACGCGGTCAATGCCTCACACTGGTACGACGGCCTGACCCTGGTGTTCAAGCGGTTCTTCCCGGTAAACATCGACGTGGCAACGAGAAAGCCCGCGCCGGGCATTACAGCCATCCGGAAGATGTACGCGCGCCAGATAAAGGCGATCACCGGCGCCTCTGCGCTGGCCGGAACACCCACGCTCATCGGCGAGTTCGGCATCCCGTTTGACATGCACAAAAGAAAGGCTTACGAAAAATTCAGCAGAGGCAGGCGCGGCAGCGGGATATGGAAACGCCACATCCTCGCCCTTGACCTGATGTACCGGGCCATGGATGAAAACCTTGTCAGCTCAACGCAATGGAACTACGCCGCGGGAAACCGCAACGACCCGAACGTGGGTGACCGGTGGAACCAGGAGGACCTCAGCATTTTTTCGCGTGACCAGCAGGACAACAGTGGCGACATCAACAGCGGCGGCAGGGCGCTCGAAGGATTTGCAAGGCCGTTCGCGCCCCGTGTACAGGGGGAAACAGTATCAATGGCATTTGACCGCGGGCGAAAACTCTTTACCGTGAAATTCATTGCCGAACCTGAAATAGAAGCCCCCACTGAAATTTTCGTTCCCGCAGTTCAATTCCCGCGGGGATTCACGGTTGATGCGCCGGGGCTCATCACGCTCCAAAGCAGCAGGCCGGACATGCTGCTCTTTCTCGCCCGGGAGAAAGGAACTGCCGTGATAACCGTTCGCGGCAGATAATACCGGCCCCGCTCTTCAGAAACAGAAAAAAGGAACGGCCTCAGTGTTTGTGGTCGTGCACCTCGTTCTCATGCGCGGCATGGACATGCTCGTGCGGCCCGTGTTCGCCCGTGTGGTTGTGGTCATGCACGTGGGACTGCACCGAATGTTCATGGCTGTGCTTGTGCTCATGCTCGTGTTCGTGTTCATGAACGTGGGCGTGTTCATGGCTGTGGACCGTGTCGCCGTGCCGGTGCTCGTGTTCATGAAGATGTTTGTGCTCGTGGTTGTGGATATGGCTGTGTTCGTGGTTTCCTTCCATTGCTTTCTCCTTTTATGGTAACTACAATATAAAACAGGGAAGGCATTGCGGTCAACAGGCTATTTTAATTTTATTATACAGTTGTAACGGACCTTTTATTCTTGCTATCAAGATAACATGGATGCTGAAGAGATAGCATTAACATAATACTGATGAATTAAATTTATTATTAGCGTCAGGAAGTTTCAAGCAGCGCGCGGGCAACGGCGACCTGCCCCAGCGCGATGCACCCGTCGTTCACCGGGACCTTTTCCGGGACCAGGACCTTCAGGCCTGAATTTGCGAGCAGTGTGTACATGGCCCGCAGCAGTATCCTGTTGTGAAACACGCCGCCGCTGAGCACCACCGTGTCCAGGCCGCGGTCCGCGCAGATTTCTTTCGCGACAGCAACCGCGGTGCGTGACAGCGCATCATGAAAGGTCGCGGCGATATCATCCGGCCTATGCCCTGACTGGAGCAGGCCGACCGCGAACCGGGTAAGCTCCTCGGTGCTGATACTATACGGTTCGCCCCTGGTGAAGGGAATAATATACTCCCGGTCAATGACCGAGCCCCGGGCGGCGGCCTCTTCGAGCAGCATCGCGGCCTCCGCCTCTGAAGATACCGAACGGCAGATCCCCAGTATCCCGGCCATGCCGTCAAAGATCCTTCCGATGCTGCAGGTAAGCGGTGAATTGATGCCGCGCTCCATAGCGTCCATGAGCAGGGTGGCACGGGGGCCCTTCTCCATCACGGGAAAATCCCTGCCGTACGCCTGATACAGCAGCGAAAGGCCGATTTTCCACACGTCCCGTATGGCAGACTCTCCCCCCGGGAGGCTGAAGTTGCTGAAATGCCCGGCCCGGATGAAATTCTTCCTGTCGGCAACGAGAAACTCGCTTCCCCACAGGGTACCGTCCGTGCCGTAGCCGGTGCCGTCAAAAGCGATCCCCAGCACCGGCCCGTCGAGATTCCGCTCCTCAAGCACCGAGGTTATGTGCGCGTGATGGTGCTGCACCTGTATTCTTTTAAGGGTGGTTCCGGCAAGCTCGTCCGCGTACAGCGTGGTATGGTAACCGGGATGCAGGTCGGACACGATCACTTCAGGCGAGGCGTCGAATATTTTAATGAAATGGGCGACCGCGCTCCTGAACGCCTCATGGGTCATCACATCCGCCATGTCTCCCAGGTACTGGCTGATAATGACAAAGTCGCTGCGAGCCAGAGCGAAGCTGTTTTTCATATCCCCGCCCATGGCCAGTATTTTCTTGGGGGTGATTCTTCCCGGCAGGGGAACCGGAATATACCCCCGTGACCTTCTAATAAAAAAGGGCATGCCCATCTCAACAAAGAGCACGCTGTCGTCATTCTGCGCGATGATCTCACGGTTATAGGTGACGAAAAAATCGGCAAAGGGGGCGAGCCGTTCAAACGCGTCGCGGTCACGGTACACGATCGGCTCGTCAGACAGGTTCCCGCTGGTCATGACCAGGACCATGTCCGGGGCAAGCGAAAAGAGATGATGATGAAACGGCGTATAGGGGAGCATGAGCCCGTGCCAGGTGATGCCGGGCGCGACATTTCTCGCCACATACTCCTTCCTCTCCCTGAGCAGCACAATGGGCCGCTCCTTGGACAGCAGGAGCTTTTTTTCTTGTGCGGAAATTTCAACGAACGATTCCATGATCCCGATGCTTCCCGCCATAAGCGCGAAGGGCTTGAAGGGACGCTGTTTTCTCGTGCGCAGCAGGCCCACGGCCTCATGGTTCAGCGCGTCCGCAGCGAGGTGGTAGCCACCGACCCCTTTGAGCGCGCCTATTTTTCCCTCTTTGAGGAAGGACACGGTCATGCGGGCCACCTCATCGGCCGCGCTTGCCAGAACGTTCCCTTCACGGTCATGAAGAAGCATGCGCGGCCCGCACACGCCGCATGCCGTGGGCTGGGTGTGGAACCGGCGGTCCGCGCTGTCACGGTACTCCGCTTCGCATTTCGGGCACAGGGCAAAGGGGGCCATTGAGGTGGTAGCGCGGTCATAGGGGATGTCGTTCACGATACTGAACCGGGGGCCGCAGTTGATGCAGGTTATGAAGTGGTAATGGTACCTGCGGTCACCGGGATCGAAAAATTCCCTGAGGCAGTCTTCGCACAGGGCGATATCGGGCGAGTAGAAGACCGTGCGTTCTTCGGCAGTGCCGCTGGGGCCGATGATGAAATCAGGAAAATCGCCGGGTTCCAGCTCTTCCTTGTTGACCTGGTAGACACTGGAAAGCGGGGGCGGCGCCGAGGAAATGGTATTGATGAACGTTTCAAGGTCTTCCTCGCGGCCCTGCGCGTGGATGAGCACCCCGGCGGTATCATTGATGACCGAACCGGTCAGCCCGTGGCGGTGGGCAAGCTGGTAAATAAACGGACGAAAACCCACGCCCTGGACGATCCCTTTGACCCGTATGCGATACTGTCTGACCATGAATCCGCCTCTATCAGGTTTAAGGGTTAACCCTCAACTGCAAAGTGTACGACACGGGCGAGATGTCAATATAAATACGATTTCAGCCCCGCTGCAGAAGAGCCGCTCCCGGCGCTGATTTTCATCCCCCCGAAAATAATAACAGTTTTTTCACTCTGTTAAGTAAAAAACATTGACACTTCACAGACCTTTATAAAATGTAACAAACCATATCTGCAGCGTCAAAACATGCTGAAATACGATCTGCAAGAACGATTCATGTTTATCAGAACAGGAGAATGAAATGGAAATCAAAATTTTACAGGATATCCTGAAATCCAACAAGGATGTTGCCAGCGAAATAAAAGAGCTCCTCAGAGAAAAAAATATCTATATGATAGACATGATGAGCTCACCCGGTTCAGGCAAGACCACGCTCAACGATAAAATCATCGAAAAACTCAAAAGCAAATACCGCATCGGCGTTATCGAAGGAGACATCAAAACGACAAAGGACGCGGAACGCCTGGCGAAACACGGCATCGAGATCATTCAGATCGAAACCGACCGTTTTGGCGGCGATTGCCACCTGGAAAGCACCTGGATCAAAAAATGCCTGGAGAGCCTTGATCTTGACAACCTTGACCTGGTCATCGTTGAAAACATCGGCAACCTGGTATGTCCCGCGGAATTTGAAATCGGCGATGATGAAAGGATGGTTATACTCAGCGTTACCGAAGGCGAAGACAAGCCCGCGAAATATCCCCTTATGTTCAACACCTGCAAGACCATGGTACTGAATAAAATCGACCTGCTCCCCTATCTCGACTACAGCATGGATGAACTCATGGCCAATCTCTCAAAGGTCAATCCGCGAATGAAAGTGATCGAGGTGAGCGCCACAAAAGGCACCGGCATGGATGAGTTGATTAAACATATCTCTGATAATGTTGAGAAAAAAATCAGGGCTTAATAATAAATTTTGAATCGCACCGTTCTGCGGGGATGACAATCCCCGCAGTTCCCTCAAACGCAACCTCAGTCCCGCACCCGAAAAATAAAAAAGTACTAAATTAAAAATATTTCTTCTTTTATATGATAAAAATACATTTTTTTTCATATAAAAAAATATGAACAGACGGTTTTTCGATTGATTTTTAAAACCGCTCCATTAAGGATGTTCACATCCGGCTATTTGAATATAATTTTTGTTTTCAGCGCTTTCGGTGATGCGTAATCAGTATTATCCTTAATGATCAATCACTCACATCCGCTGCAAACAATAGATTCCATGAGGAGGGTTCTATGGTACAGTTGAACGGGAAGACTATGCCCGAAATATTTCAAAACCAGGCTAAGAAATACGGCGACGCAGCGTGTGTCGCGTACAAGAATGACGGCAAGTATACCGATATTTCCTGGAATGAAATGAACGATATGGTGCACAAGCTTGGATGGTTTCTCATATCCATAGGAGTAAAGAAGGGAGATAAAGTTGGTCTTTTCTCTCCCAATAGATACGAATGGTGGGTCGCTGACCTGGCGATCACCTCAGTTGGCGCGATCAATGTTCCGATTTACGCCACTAACTCCGCGGAAGAGGCACGCTATATCCTCGACCATTCAGAATCAGTTGCCTGCCTGTGCGGCGAAAAAGGCCATCTGGATAACGTCCTTGAGGTCAAAAAGAAACTTCCGAAGGTCAAAACCCTCGTCGTCTTCGATGAAATCGATGGAAAGAAAAAAGATGTATTAACCCTGAGCCAGGCATTCGCGAAGGGAGAAAAATACTCCAGTAAAAACGAATTCGAGAAACGCCTCAAGTCTCTGGACGATAAAAAAATGGCCACAATCATCTACACGTCCGGAACAACAGGCAATCCCAAGGGAGTTATGCTGTCACACTACAACTTTGTTTCAGATGTGCGCATAATTTATCAAAAATTTCATGAATATTTTTCATCGGACAAAACAATGCTCTCGTTCCTGCCCCTGTCGCACTCCCTGGAAAGGACCGCGGGATATTATCTGCCGCTTTCAATCGGCGCGCGCGTGGCCTTTGCCGTTGATTTTGGGAAAGTCGTTGACAACATGAAAGAGATCTCGCCGGACTTTATCATCAGCGTCCCGCGCCTGTATGAAAAAATTCATGCGACCGTGCTCGCGGGAGTTGAGGAAGCGCCCGCGATTAAAAAACTGCTTTTCAACGCGGCAATGAAAACGGCGAGAAAAAACCTCCCTTACGTGTGCCAGGACAAACCGCGTCCGAAACTCTTTGATATCCGGTACAGTATTTTCAACAAGCTCGTGTTTTCGAAATTCCGCGTCGCGCTCGGGATGACGCGTCTTGACTTCGCGGTATCCGGCGGAGCGCCCCTCGCCCTTGCAGACGCCGAATTTTTCATCGGCATGGGAATCAAAATACTCGAGGGATTCGGCCTTACCGAAACGACACCGGTAACCAATGTCAACTGTCCCTGGTTTATCAAACCCGGAACGGTGGGCCCCGCACTTCCCGAAACCCAGATAAAAATATCGGATGAAGGCGAACTGCTTATCAAAGGCCCGCAGGTCATGCTGGGCTACTATAAAGACAAAAAAGCGACTGACGAAGTCTTCACCAAAGACGGTTTCTTCCGCACCGGCGACATGGCCATGATCGACAATGACGGGTATATGGCGATCACCGGCAGGATAAAAGACATCATCGTAACCGCAGGCGGTAAAAACATTTCGCCGCAAAACATCGAAAACGATCTTAAAACCTCGATGTATATCGAGCAGGTCGCGATTATCGGTGACCGGAGAAAATACCTCAGCGCGCTGGTCATTCCGAATTTCTCGGCAGTTGAAGCATGGGCGAAAAGGAACAATATCGCCTTTACTTCAAGCAGCGACCTGATCACGAATGCCCAGGTAATCGACCTCATGGGACAGGAGATCAAGGAGCACACCAAGCATTATGCCCGTGTTGAGCAGATCAGAAAGTTCAAACTCCTTGACGCTGAATGGACCCAGGAGACCGGAGAGCTTACCCCGTCACTCAAGGTCAAACGCAGGATCATCAATGAAAAATACTCTGACGAAATCGAAGAAATGTATCCTGCCGGAGCTGAGTGATCGGCCGGGCTGATATGAACGATACCGGGGGCTGTCCCGCAAGGGCGGCCCCTTTTTTATTGCAGAATAAAAATGACCGAGCTTTGTTTCAGACAATTCTCCATTCCGTGAGTATTGGCCTCATTTGGTCGGGACTGCGGGGATTTTTATTATAAGGCGTAATACCGGTAGCAGTATAATTTTGAGGGTAATGTAGTTTTGTCATTCCGGTTTTGCATCTTCCGAGTTTGCAAATACCGGAATCTCATGCGATAAATTCATGAATATTTTCTATGAGATCCCGGTATTACCTTCGGTAAACCGGGATGACAATAAAATGTGTTATGAAACGGTTGCCCCTAAAAATAATTTGCTACCCGTAATACCTCGACGCTTGCTGCGGGGATTTTTATTGACAGCTCATCGATAAATACGCTATAGTTATCATCCATACTTCATCCGACTGAGGAATAAAATCATGACTGAAGCGATACATATGCTCTCCGGCATTGTTATTCTCAACAATTCCCTGTATGATTACGCGATATCCCTGGCGATCATCGTAATCGGGCTGCCGGTCATCTCCGGGCTGAAGAAGATCATCCTCGCCTATCTCACTTCTCTCGTAAACAAAACAACAACGTTCATCGACGATGAAGTGGTGGTGCTGCTGAAAAGCGACCTCTCGCCTCTTTTATACGCGATAATCATCTACGCGGCCATAATGAGGCTGACCCTGGTTGGATCCGCGGAAAAAATCATCAATTCATTGATGGTGTTCGTGATTATTATTTTTTCAGTTAAATTCATGCAGTCACTGGCGATCATCATTTTCAACCATTACTGGGAATCAAAGCAAGACGGTGAAGGAAGAAAAAGCATCGGCATCGCCATAAAATCATTTATACGGATTATGCTCTGGATCACGGCGCTGCTGATCTTTCTCGATAACGTCGGCGTGAAAATATCGGGTATCATCGCCGGACTGGGGATCGGCGGTATCGTCATCGCCTTTGCCGCGCAGGCACTGCTGAGCGACTTTTTCAGCTATTTTTCAATATTTCTGGACCGTCCCTTTGAGATCGGCGATTTCATCATGATCGACACCTACCTGGGGACCATAGACCACATCGGCATCAAAACAACCAGGATCCGCAGCCTCAGCGGCGAAGAGCTCATCTTTCCCAACACGGACATGACCAGCTCACGCATCAGGAACTTCAAGAGAATGGAAAAACGCAGGGTTAATTTTACCTTCGGGGTGACCTATGACACGAAGCTGAAGCTCCTGGAAAAGATACCCTCAATGGTAAAAGAGATCCTTGATAGAATTGAAGAGATCGACTTTGACCGCGCTCATTTTACCGATTTCGGGGACTCGAGCCTGCTCTTTGAGGTGGTGTACCACATCTCGGGAAGTGATTACCGTGTGTTCCGGGACATCCAGCAGAAAATCAACCTTGACCTCATGGCGGCCTTTGAGAAGCAGAAAATCGAGTTCGCTTTCCCGACCAGGACCGTGTACGTGAAAAAATAAAATATTACCCGGAATGACAGGATTTATATTTCTGAAAAGCTATGTAATAAAGTTGACAACAGAGGCACCGAGGACACAGAGTTAGAAGCAGGGCTTTTTACCGGCTGGCCCCGGGCACGCTGACTGTACTGAAGCATCTCCATCTTGTACTGCGCCGGCCCCCGGCTCGCTGACGCTCACCACCCCCGGAGGGGGTTATAAATCCCCCGGCCTGAGGCCACCCCCTTTAACAAAGGGGGTTAAGATGGAGCAGCGTCACTGCACCGCAATATTCTTCCCCCCCCCTGTGGGCGACCGGAGGAAGTGCCGTGGCAGGATTTGGGGGTCTCTCCGTCAGGGCGACCGTAGCAGGGTTTGGGGGGCTTCTATAGGAACTGACTGGGTTGGGTGGCAGTAAGGCAGATTACGATGACTCTGTGGCTGTCTTAAAGAAAGATTTTTACGCAGGAACGCAAAGCCACGAAGAGAGAATATGCTGGAAACAGTGAAAAAAATAATTTAAATCTCTGTGTCCTCTGTGACTCTGTGGCTGTCTTATCACAAAATTTCGGAAAGACTATAATTTTTTAAATCAATACAAATGGCATGTTTACCAGAAAAAACATCAACGGCTACACCGATCCCCTTCCGGGAATAAAAATGAAAACCATAGCCTGGGGGGAGAAGACCCTGATGACGGAGTTCCTCCTTTCGAAAGGAAGTGTTCTGCCGCCGCACAGCCATCCCCATGAACAGACCGGGTACCTTGTTTCGGGCCGTATAACCCTGATCATCGGCGACCGGACATTCGACGCCCTGCCCGGGGACTGCTGGTGCATCCTCTCCGGCGTCGAGCACCAGGCGCTCGCGCATGAGGACTCGGTCGCGGTCGAGGTGTTTTCACCGCTCAGAGAGGAATACCTGCCTCCCAAAAACCGCTAAACCCGGCGGCCTTTCCGCGGTTTCCCGAAAAATCCCGGACCGGTTTGGTAGCAGTATAATTTTGAGGGTAACGTAGTTTTGTCATTCCGGTTTTGCATCTTCCGAGTTTGCAAATACCGGAATCTCATGCGATAAATTCATGAATATTTTCTATGAGATCCCGGTATT
>Ga0116164_10001554_pt1 | contig 17243 bp, 14 predicted proteins | sample AD_UKC109_MetaG_FD_89888 | JGI IMG/M metagenome (GOLD analysis project Ga0116164, IMG submission 89888) | Active sludge microbial communities of municipal wastewater-treating anaerobic digesters from Hong Kong - AD_UKC109_MetaG | ecosystem: Engineered > Bioreactor > Anaerobic > Digestate... | reverse complement strand
GTGTAAAATGTACTTGGGTCATGTAAAAGTCCTCCTAGGTATGTTTTTGTGGTTAAAAACATTGTACCGTAAAAGGGCTGTTACATGGCCTTTTATCTTTTACACAATTATATGGACTTTATCAAAATCCACCGCAAGTCGGATACTTTTATTTTCAGTTACATGCTAAAATAAATTTATAACAACAACAAAATTAAAACAGCATGTTGTATCCAATAAATTTAGGAGGAATGAGCAAATGAAACGTTCAACTTGGACTGTTATTGGTCTTGTCACTATCGGTGCAATTGTTTTTGGCACGATGTTATCCGATTACTTCCCTGTGCTTTTACTAATTGGTGGTGTTCTACTGGTTGTGTATGGTTTCAAAGGAAAATCAGCACCAGTTTCAAACAATAGCTTGCCTGTTTTGTCCAAAAAACGGGAACAAACTTATCTTGACAGTGGGATGTCTTATCGTGAGATTGAATTTTTCCGTGAAACATTAAATCAAACGAAAACAGAAATTGAAAAATTACAAACCAACATTAGTCAAAATGCCAAATTGAAGGCAATTGATTTACGTCATGATACAATTAGAGCAGCAAAAGCTTTATTTAAAGAATTAGTCAAAGAACCAACTCGTTTAAACGAAGCAAGTCATTTTCTTTATACTCACTTACCAAATATGGTTGATTTAACTGTTAAATATTTAGAAATCAACAATCACGAAATTAAAAGTCGTGACACCTATGAAAAAATGGAAGAAAGTATCCAAATCATCGATCAAATGGCTTCATTAATCAAACAAGATTACCAAAAATTTGTATCGGATGATTTAGAAGAATTAGATGTAGAGTTATCAATTGCCAAACAAAGCATAAAAAGAGAAAATCAATATAAAGAAGAAGTGAGATAAAAGAAATCTTTTGTCTCATTTCTCTCGAATAAAACAATGTTTCTATCAAAGGAGGAATTACATATATGACTGACACACCTAAGACAGATGTTACTGACACATTAGAAGATTTATTAAGTGATCCATTTGCACCAAATTTAGACTCATTAACAACTACGCAAAAACAAGAGATTTCATCTTTACAAGAGCAACAAAAAGCACCTAGATTGATTGACCAATTACCAGAAAGCCGTCAACAACAAGCCAAAGAATTAGCGTCAAAAATCGATGTAACTGACCAACAAGCCGTCATTACTTATGGTGCCGCTGCTCAAACAAAGTTAAGCGATTTCTCTCAATCAATGTTAAATCATGTGCAAGCAGCTGATATTGGTCCAGTGGGAGATTCATTGACCGAATTAATGTATCGTTTACAAGAAGCCAATCCTGATGATTTACGTGCTGGTGAAGGTAGTATTTTTAAGCGTATGTTTGGTAAAGTTAAACAATCTATCTTTGAGATTACTGCAAAATATCAAAAAATCGGTGCCCAAATTGATAAAGTTGCGGTGAAGTTAGACAAAGAAAAAGAAGGCTTGTTAAAAGATAATCTAATGCTGGAACAACTTTATAATAAAAATAAAGACTATTTCGATGCTTTAAATATCTATATTGCAGCCGGTGAATTAAAAATGGAAGAATTGCAAACAACTATCATTCCTGAAGCCTTAGAAAAAGCTCGTCAAACTGGCGATCAAATGGATGTGCAGATTGCGAACGATTATTCACAATTTTTAGATCGACTAGACAAACGAACACATGATTTACGTTTAGCACGTCAAATTACCATCCAACAAGCACCACAAATTCGCTTGATTCAAAATACAAACCAAGCGTTAGCAGAAAAAATTCACGCATCAATTAACACAGCGATTCCTTTATGGAAAAACCAAGTAGTAATTGCTTTAACGTTATTACGTCAAAAAGATGCCGCTACTGCGCAACGTCAAGTTTCTGAAACAACGAATGATTTATTACGTAAAAACTCAGAAATGTTGAAAGTTTCTGCCATTGAAACTGCTCGTGAAAACGAACGCGGGATTGTTGATATTGAAACCTTACAACAAACGCAAAACGATTTAGTGGAAACTATTCAAGAAACCTTGCGTATCCAACAAGAAGGAAAAGAAAAACGTCGTAATGCCGAAGTTGAACTAGGGATGATGGAAGAAGATTTAAAACAACGCCTATTAGAAATTACATCTGGCAACCAAAATTAATTTTTTGAACCAATTACTTAATAGTAATTGGTTCTTTTCTATCTAAAAAGAACGTTCTAAAAATATATGACAAGATAAAACCTGTAATCAGTCCAGCAATGGCAGTCAAGATATTCTTGGTTCGCTTTTTCATACAGTCTCCTCCTTTTCGTTACTTCTAATGTAACACAGCTTATTACTAGCGCCAGGTTCGTATAAAAATAAATTAGCCAAGCTATAGAGCGTCATCTACAGCTTGGCTAGTTTATTTTTTATTTAAGTGACTATGATGATACCCATACACAAAATAAATAAGTAATCCTAAGGCACTCGTAATCCCAAAAACACTCCATGTGACTACACTGAAGCGTGTCATTAAAAAGATACAGGATATCACTGAAACAATTGGTAATACTGGAACGAAAGGTACTTGAAATTCTCCTTTTTTAGGTGCCCCCAGTTGCTTGCGTAAGCGTAAAATCCCTAAAGACATCATCACCAAGCACGCTAATGCGCTAATATTAGTTAACTCGGCTAAAATCGTCAAGGGAAAAGCTGCTGCAAAGAATCCAGCAATTCCGCCTGCTACGTAGGTGGCATTTTTAGGTGTTCGACGTTTTTTATCAATCTTTTGTAAAAAGTGAGGTAACAAACCATCTTTACTGATTGCATAAATCAAACGTGCTAACGAATACAACATCGAAATAGTTACTGTTAATAAGGTTAAAATTGCCCCCACAGAAATAATGGAACCAACAACTCCTTGATTAACATAACGCATCGCGAATGCGACAGGATCAACAATTCCTAATTGTTCGAACGGTACGATTCCGGTTAAAATCATGGTTACGGTGATGTACAGAAATGTCGCAATCATAATTGCCCCAATAATCCCTTTAGGAATATCTTTTTGAGGATTTTTTACTTCTTCCGCAGCCATTGAAATGGCATCAAACCCTAAGAAAGCAAAAAATACCAAAGCGGCACCGTTCATTACCCCTTTCATTCCATTAGGCATAAAAGGTTGCCAATTAGTAGGATCAACATAGAAAACACCTACTACAATAAATAAAATGATAATGCCAAATTTCACCCAAACCATCAAATTATTTAATCGTAAGGCTTTTTTTGCTTCCAAAGTTACCCATAAAGTGATAAAGATGACAACTAATGCAGCAATCAAATCAATATAGGTGCCTTCTTGGGGATTGTAGCTGGCAGTTAACTCTTTTGGCAACGAAAGATTAATACTTCCCAAAAAGCCTTGCAAATAACCAGACCACCCTGACGCAACCGACGACACAGCTAACATGTATTCGCAAATTAAAAACCAACCTGCCATCCAGGCACTTAATTCTCCAAAAACGACATACATATAGCCGTATGGTCCACCAGAAATGGGAACTCGTGAGGCAAATTCAGCAAAACATAAACCACTTAATATCACAACAATCGCAGCTACAATAAATGAAACACTTAATGCAGGTCCTGCGTGATTGGCTGACGCTTGTCCTGTGACTACAAAAATGCCGGTACCAATGACCGCGCCAATCCCAAGCATAATCAAATCTTTTAACGTTAGCTCTTTCGTTAAATAACTTACGCCTTGTTTATGCACTGACTTTTTTCTAAATATCTTCATGTATCCTCCACCTGTCAAGTTCTTGTTACGCTGCTTTTAAGTAACCTAACAATAATCCGCCAATGATGACCATGAAACAACCCAAAATCACATAACGGAACTCCTTCTTCGTTTTACTTTCTCCTAAAATAAAAATACCGCCTAATGTCGAGATGATAATTCCCATTTGTGATAAAGAGAAGCCAATTGCTAAACCGATTTGTTGGACGGTCATCAACATACAAATATTACCGATACCCCATAGTAACCCTGAAGCCATATTTTTCCACACGAAAGAATCGATGGTTACTTTTTTAAAGGCAAACATACTGGCACCAACAATCATTCCCATACTTTGAGGGAGAATAATTGCCAATGGATCTAATTCTGCCCACGTAATGATAATCGTGTAAGCACCATAGCCAATTGTTGAAAAAATTAAGGCTCTAAATCCTTTACCAAAATCATAGAGACGACCGGTTTCTTCTTTTTCATCATCTTGGCGAGCGGTTAAATACGCACCAAATACTAAAAAGAATAACGCTAAGATTCCAATCACAAAATCACGGGTTTGCGTCCACTCATGGAAAAAGACAGCTCCTGCTAAAGTGTTTAATGCAAGCTGCATCCCAGTCGACATAGGTAATCCTACCGATACCCCCATGTATTTCATGCCATGGAATTGTCCATTTTGTCCAACTGACCAAAATAGCCCAGATAAGAATCCTATCAAACAAATCCACGGAGTAATGGTTGGTTGTAAAGTAATAAATAACACGAGAGAAAATAGAAACGCGCCGATAGTCATTCCTAATGTTTGTTGATTGGCATCGCCACCAATTTTCCCACTAACTAGCCCAATACTTCCCCAAGCAAGCATGGGTACTAACGCAATTAAAATAGTCATACGAACTCCATTCTGTAAAAAATTAATAAAAATACCGTATTAGTCTAACAATGAATGCCTAATTATGACAATAGTAACATGTGTTATATGAGAGAACTTTTAGCGTTCTTCTTCATAGTAACTTAGCATAGGGAAAAATAAAATCATCTTGGTGCCGATACCCACTACAGATTCTGCGGTTAATTCCACTCCTAGTTGCTTTGCTAAATTTTTAGCCAAATATAATCCAAGTCCTGTTGAATGCGTCTGCGCGTTGCGACCATTTTGTCCAGTAAAACCTTTATCGAAAATTCGACGCATATCTTCTTCTGGAATACCGATGCCGCTATCTTCAATTTCCAATTGCACCCCTTCACGTTTCTTTTGCAAATGAATCGTAATGGTACCATTTTCCAATGTATATTTAATTGCATTACTCAGTAGCTGGCGAAAAATAAAACTAATCCATTTTGGGTCAGTCAATACCTGCTGATCCTCGCCTTCTACAGTGAAACGAATATTTTTTTGAATAAAATAATTGGCTTGACTCCGTAAGACAGGTTGAATGATTTGTTTAAGGGATGTTTCTTGAATTAAATAATCTTTCGTAAAACTATCCAAACGAGCGACATAAAGAACTTGGTCCACATACTCGTCAATGCGATGCAATTCATTTTCTAACGCAATGTATTTATTATCATCAATATCAAATTCAATTGAGCGTAATAATAACTGACTAGCTGCTAACGGTACCTTGATTTCATGGACCCATGAATCAATATAATCTTTTTGTTTGTCTTGATTGGTGACTACCTGTTGCATATTCTCTTGATGTTCACGGATGACCTGGTTAATAAATTCTTGTTCTAAACGCTCTTCTTTATTTCGGGCAGTTGAAAGGTATTTTTGCAGCACACTGTCGCCTTTGTGAAAGGAAAGCTCTTGCCACCAACGTCGCTTCGATAAATAATGAACAGCTAGCATAATGCCTAAAACCACGCTTTGGATTAAAATTAAATACCAAAACGTCCCTGTGCTTAGCTGCACACCAGGTGATAGCCAAATAACAAACATGGTTAGTACCACAAAAAGAAACCAGCCGATAAATACCCACCACTGATCTTTTAAATAGTTAAAAATATTCATCGCTCACCTCACGGAATAATATAGCCTTGACCAACCTTCGTCTCAATATATCCTTCGACTCCTGCTTGTTCGATTTTACGACGCAATCGATTGATATTCACTGTTAACGTATTATCATCCACAAAGCGTTCATCATCCCATAGTGCGCGTAATAGTTTCTCACGACTCAAAATTTTCCCATGATTTTTCATTAAGATATACAATAAACGATATTCATTTTTACTTAAATCAATCACTTCCCCATTTACGTCAAGACTCCCGTTATCCACATTTAATATTAAACCATTGTGACTAATTGTCTCGTTATTGTTTTCAACATAATTATATGATCGACGCAACAATGCATTAATTTTGGCAACCAACACATCGAGTTCGAATGGTTTTGTAATAAAATCGTCCGCCCCCATATTCATCGCCATAATCATATCCATATTGGTATTTCGACTTGAAATAAAAATAATTGGAACTTTTGAGATTTCACGAATTTTTTGACACCAGTAATATCCGTCAAACACTGGTAAATTAATATCCAATAAAATCAATTGAGGCTCTTCGGTTTTGAAATCCAACAAGACTTGATGAAAATCAGTCGTCCCAAATGTTTCAAATTGCCATTTTTCTAATTCTTCCATAATTAACTGACGAATCACTGCTTCGTCTTCTACAATCATAATTTTTGCCATGCTCGTGCCTCCTTGTCTTCTTTACTGTACCAAATTTCTAGTATTTAGACCATTGATAATCTATACAAAAAAAGCCAAGAATTCTATTTCTAAAATTCTTGACTTTTTATTTAAATAAATGGCAATAATTTTTCTTGATTAACCTCTTCATAAGACTTTAAAAATTGATGAATTTCGCGTAAGACGCTTGGAATAATCCCAGCTTCATCATTTTCTACTTGTAAAACTAAAAGTGGTTCATGCAAACTCATGCGCAATAAGAACCAACCAGATCCAAAATCATCTGATAGCTTAAAGCGAATACCTTCATCGTTTTCAGGGTCAACCGTCCAACCAGCAACTTGATGGGTAGCAAGATTATGAATCACTGCTTCTCCTAGTTTACGATACTCATCGGCTTCCAATTTAAAGCGTACTTCTTGTGCTTCGGCGGGTTGTTTCAAATCAGCAATTAAGCCTTCCAATGTTTGATTTTCAGCTTGTAATTGTGGTAATAACATTAGAATTTTGGCAATCACATAGGCACCATCATCTAAAAAATAATTTTCTTTAAAGGCTGCATGACCACTCGTTTCGATGGCTAATTGAGAATCAACGCCGGCTTCATTTAACTGAATTGCTTTGTTAATGACATTCCGATACCCTGAAATATAACGAACTTGTTTCCCATTCAAAGCTTCAATGAAGTCCTTTAAATGGTCTGTGGTTGGCGAGTTGGTTACAATACTTGTTCCAGGATATTCAGCTAACACAATTCGGCTCAAGACAGCAATTAAATTATTTCGATTTAACACATCTCCCATTTTAGTAACAACTGCTGAACGATCGACATCCGTATCAAAAATAACACCTAAGTCGGCTTGATTTGCTAAAACAGCTGCTTGAATACTTGCCATCGCCTCTTTGTTATCTGGATTGGGAATATGGTTAGGAAAATTCCCATCTGGTTCCAAAAATTGCGAACCAGTTGTGTCTGCTCCCAATGGTGCTAACACTTGATCTGCAAAAAAACCACCAGCGCCATTTCCCGCATCTACAATAATCTTTAATCCTTTTAATGGTTCTTGCGGTGCGCCATCAATTCCTTGACGAATTTTTTGAACTAAATCGTTGGCATACGGTGTTAAAATATCAGCTTGGCTCACACTGCCTTTTTCGGCGTTAATTTCATCGGTATGGCTTAAAATAAATTGAATATCTTCTTTTTCAGCCCCACCTTGGCGACTGAAAATTTTGACACCATTAAAGTAATAAGGTAAGTGACTCGCTGTCAGCATGACACCCGCATGACAAGCAAATTCTGGAAATTGTGTACTCATAAACATTGCGGGAGTTGTTGCTAAATTAAAATCAATTACATCCACTCCTTGACGAGTTAATGCGTCAATTAAGGCTGTTTTCAGACTGGCTCCACTTAAACGACTATCTTGCCCAATTCCAACAACAAGCGGTGTCTCATCTACTTTGGTACGTAACCAATGAATCAAACCGGAAGCAATTTTTTCCATCGCAGCTGGTGTTAAATTAGCTGGATATTCTTCGGTCGCAATCGCAATACCGCGAATGTCTGAACCATTTTGCAATTTTTCTAATGCTGTCATGTATTTTCCCCCTTAAGTCATGTTGCGCTTTCATTATAACAAAAAAATCGCATCTATCGCACTTTTTAGGTATTTTTTACTAAAAAGTTTGATAGATGCTTTTTTTAATTGGTATGAATCAAATCATATTGCGATTGATATAAATGATGATATTTGCCTTTTAAGGTCATCAATTCATCATGCGTTCCTGCTTCAACAATTTGTCCTTGATCTACATAAAAAATCTGAGAACTATTTTTAATTGTTGATAGTCGGTGAGCGATAATAAATGATGTCCGACCTTTTAATAATTCCTGCAACCCTTTTTGCAAAAGTTCCTCTGTTTTTGTATCAATGCTAGATGTTGCTTCATCTAAAATTAAAATTTTCGGATTAGCTAATAACGCACGTGCAAAGGAAATCAATTGACGTTGTCCTGCAGAAAGGGTACTTCCTCTTTCTTCCACGACTGTTTGATAGCCATCTTTTAATTCTGAAATAAAGTCATGCGCACGTACAATTTTTGCTGCCGCAATAATTTCTTCTTCCGTCGCATCTAAACGTCCATAGCGAATATTTTCTAAAATGGTTCCACTAAAGACAAACGTGTCTTGTAACATCACACCCATTTGTGTTCTTAGAGAATGCAAGGTCACCTCTCTGACATCATAGCCATCCACCTTGACGCTTCCTTCATTAACATCATAAAAACGACTCAATAGATTAATAATCGTGGTTTTCCCTGCCCCAGTTGGTCCCACTAATGCAATGGATTGTCCTGGAGTAATATGAAACGACACCTGATTTAAAATATTTTTGCCTTCTTCATAACGGAAAGTCACTTCATCAAAATCAACTTGTCCTTTAATCGATGGTAAAATTTTTGCATCCGGCGCATCTTGAATGTCCGGAACCTCATCCATCGTTTCAAAAATTCGTTCTAAATAAGCTGTTGCGGTTACTAAAGAGTTGTAAAAGTTCCCAATACTAATGACCGGATTCCAAAAGTTATTAATGTACCCAACAAACGCAATCAATGTCCCCGTTGAGACATCCACGCCCATTTGACGAATCCCTAAAAAATAAATCAAACAAGTTGTTAATACAGAAATATTTTGAACACCTGGCCATAATAAAAATTGGATTTTAACAGCATGCATCCACGAGGTTCGAAATTCTTCACTGACTTCATTAAAGACTTCATAATTCTTTTTCTCACGTGCAAAAGATTGGGTAATTTTAATTCCAGCAATACTTTCGTGAATGTAGGCATTCAGATTGGATTGCTTATTGCTCAACGCTTGATAAGCTTTTCGTTGCTGAGTTGTAATTACCATCACTAAAACAAACAAAACTGGCAACAGCGCTAGACTATATAAGGTTAACTTAACATCAATGAAAAACATAAAAATCAACGTAATAATCACACTAAAAATGTCTGAAATTAAATTAATAAGACCATTACTTAACAAATCGCTCAAGGTATTGATATAGTTAACTACGCGAATCAAAATTTTACCGTGCGGACGATTATCAAAGTATGAAAACGGCAAGCGTTGCAAATGTTCAAAAATTGAAGAACGCATATCTTTTAAAATATCTTGACCGATTTCGGTAATCGCCAAAATTCGATATTTCATACACCAAGCAATCACAGCCAGCGAAACTAAAAAGATTGCGCCTAACCCTAACAATAACTGAACGTTCTTTTGGGGAATGACATCATCAATCGCAATTTTAGTGAAATAAGGTCCTAACATTCCAGCCGTATTTGCTAAAATAATGACAAATAGGACTTTAAAAATTGCTGTTTGATACGGTTTGATATAGCCTCCTAGTCGCTTATAATGCGACCAGTTAAATTCGCGGGTTAATTCCTCATCCACATCAAATTTATTTCGTGCCATCTACTCCACCTCCCCATCAACTAAACCTAATTGCTTCTGATAAACATCATAATAAAAACCTTTTTTCGCGACTAATTCTTGATGCGTTCCGGCTTCGATAACTCGTCCTTTTTCCATCATTAAAATCAAATCGGCTTCACGAACAGACGAAATCCGGTGCGCAATAATAAAGGTTGTTTTCGCATCTGTTAATGCCGTTAATTCTTTTTGAATTTTAGATTCTGTTTCCATATCTACCGCAGATGTCGTATCATCTAAAATCAAAATTGCTGGATCTTTCGCTAACGCTCGCGCTAGAGAAATCCGTTGTTTTTGCCCACCTGATAAACCAACACCACGTTCGCCGACAATCGTTTCATATCCTTCTGGCATTCGACTGATAAAATGATGCGCATCAGCAATTTCAGCTACCCGTTGGATATAAGATTCATCCGCATAAGGGTTACCAAAAGCAATATTATCTTCAATCGTATCCGAAAATAAAAAGACATCCTGCATAACCATCGAAATATTTCCGCGTAATTGTCGGACTGGATAACTTTTCGCATCTTTGCCGTCAATCAATACACGTCCACTGGTTGGATCATAAAATCGTGCTACTAAATTGACTAACGTTGTTTTACCTGAGCCGGTTTCTCCTAGAATTCCCAAGGTTTGACCTGGGGCAATTTTAAACGAAACATTTTCTAAGACGTTACTATTTGGATCATCTGAGAAATGGAAAGAGACATGGTCGAATTCCACATATCCTTGAATAGTTACCTCATCTTCACCTTCCACTGGAATGGTTGCTTGGGTATTCATCATTTGACGAATCTTAATACATGATGCAGAAAAACGTTGCACATCATTAATCAACCAGCCGCTCATGCGCATAGGTTGATTTAGCATCCATAAAAAACCGTTAAAGGTAATCAGATTCCCTAGTGACATCTCTCCTTGAATGACAAACCAACCACCCAAAATCAAGGTCGTTAAATTTAAACTACCTGCGAGCATATCTAACCAAGGTAAATATTTGGCCGATACTTTAGCAGATTCCATGTTTTTTTGTTTATAATCTTCATTGTAAGCATGGAATTTTTCAATTTCATAAGGCTCTCTAGCAAATGCTTTAACGACACGGTTCCCACCAATATTTTCTTCTACCATCGAATTCAAACGAGAAAAACTTTCACGAATTTCAAAGAAGACTGGATGCGCTTCTTTTGACATTTTCATCGTTAAGAAATAAATAATTGGCGTAATCACCACTAATGCGACCATTAAAGGAAAATTAATGGTTCCCATCATAATAATAGCTGTCGCAAACCATAACACACATTCAATAATGTTATAAGACACCCACGAAACAAAATGACGAATAGCATCAGTATCTCCCGTCATTCGTGCCATAATGTCGCCCACACGCGTATGGTTAAAAAAGTCAAAATCTAATTCTTGTAGTTTTTTATACATATCTTTCCGTAATTGAAACAATACATTTTGACCAATACGCTCAAACATCATTTGATACGCATAACGAACAATGGTCCTAAAAAGTGTAATCCCAATCATCACACCTAATAGCGGCAACAACAATTGGCCTTTTCCTTGTTCAATCACTTGATCGACCAGCATCCCTGAAACAACTGGATTTACGATAATTAAAATGGAATTCGCGACCACAAAAATAAGAGCTATAAGCAGACGAACTTTATAAACTTTGGCGTAATTCCAAATCCATTGGAAATTATTCATAGACATCCCTCCAAACTGTCCTTTGTATTCACTATCATACCGTTATAATTTTCAATTAGAATGGAATATTCTAGTTAGAAAGATGGAGATTTTTGCCATATTTAAAATAGATATTTTCTGCTTTTCATTAATCAAGCGGTTATTTTACGCTATAATAAAAAAAAGAGGTGAGTGAATGGACATCCAAGAGTTTAATCCAAAAATTTATTACGCATTTGATGTGTGGAATCCAGAAAACAATGCCTACGGGAAACACCATCATGATTTTTTCGAAATTTCTATTATTTTAGAAGGTGAAGCATCTTACTTTTTTAACCAACAGTGGCAAACCGTGAGAGGCGGCGATATTTTATTATTTAATCCAGGCATCGAACATGCCGAACGTCAACTGCCTAAAACTTATTCGCATCAGCTGCATATCGGAATTGGCAGTTTCAAATTGGAAGGGTTTTCCAAAAATGCTTTTCCCAATCAAGAAATTATTTTAACTAGTCAAGAAGACCAAATTAAAGTCTTTGACAAAGCTTGGCAACTAATCAACGAATTTGGTCACCATAATATCAATTTGATTTGTAAAGGATTAATCTACGAAATGATGGGGTTGATTTTACGTTGTTTAGAACAAAATGAACAAATTGAACCTGCCATCTTAAGTAAAAACGAACGACTCAAACAAGCGGTTCAACTGATTATTACGTATATTGAAAATAACTATGCCCAAGAAATTACAATTGAACAATTAGCGACAACTCATTATGTCAGCCCAACCTATTTATCTAAAATTTTTAAAGAAGTGACTGGCGTTTCACCGATTAATTATTTAATTCTGATTCGTTTACAACAAGCCCGACAGCTTTTAATGACAAAAGAATATCCAATCAAAGAAATTGCTCGTGCGGTGGGTTATGAAGATGCCTATCATTTTAGTAAATCCTTCAAAAAACAATACGGTGTTTCGCCCTCTGCCTTACGCCAAAAAAATTCGCAGGAAATGTCTCAATAACACATTTCCTGCGAATTTTCATTTCATTCTCTTTAAGGAATCAATTACGTTTTCCATCGCTTGCGCAGCTTCTTCTGGTAAACGGTTGAAGTCATTTTGCTTTAATATGAAATCAAGTCGGTTTTGCATTCTTGCTTGCACTTTTTCCAAATAAGTCACCTGGGTAAAATCAACAACAAAATCATCTAAAGGTAAATAACTTAATCCATCAATTGAATCAAATGGTACAAAAGCATCAGGTTGTTCAATAATTATTTCAATACTTGCCAACGTTACCTTTGCGGGAACATTTTTGCCATTAAATGCCCCTGTATTTAAGATATAACAATCTGTCGCTTGCTTTTGAAATAACTCACGAAAATTTTGATAATCTTCACCTAAAGGATAACTACGGAAAGGATTCGCATATGGTTCAATAACTAGCGCCTCCAAGTCAACCTCTCCGACTAAATTTTCTGCTGTACTTCGTTTAGTTGCTAATGTTAACCCAAATACAGCTGCCAAAACTGGATCGTCGATTTTAACAACCGGTGGTAGACTGTCATCTTTCATGATCCAAAAAATAGCATCAATTTTTTCAGTAATCACATCCACACGATTTTTCGTGACAAAGCGCGATTTAACCGTTCGCCCATTACCATTACGAATATCTTCTAAGACTGGAACTTTCCGGCCTTGTTCATCTAATGTGACACCTACATTTTGCATCGTTAAAAAATATTCTACACGACTGTCTGTTAGTGGATAATCTTGGACTTTATCAAAATAAGCAGGCTCCAAAGCAATTGTGGTTTCCGTCTCTTTATGGATAACAAAAGCGTCATCATGTAATACATCCACATGATAGCGACCATGATGTTTGGTTAAGGTAATCGTGGACTTTCCCGAACCTGAAAGTCCAAACGTTGCCATCGTAAATTGTCTATCGGTCAATTGATATTGTTTTAGTCCACCGTGACATGCTACGAAATTATTTCGATGAGCCGTTGCCCATGCCAAGGTTAATGTTCCTTTTTTTAATTCACCAAAATAACGTAGTCCCAAAATTGCGGCGACATTATGAATAGGATCAAACAAGGCTAACCCGTGAGGAAAATCAGGATGCGTCCATTCCGGATTGGCAAATAGATAGATATCATTTTCTTTGAGTGGTTTGGAATCTTGATACCGCGTACGCCAGTGAGTTGTTTCAATTTGAAAATTTAATAAATATGAATAGAGATTTAATTCAAAGCCTTCTGGTACTAACACATGACTACGAATCATGAATTCTTCATGTAAACCAACAATCACATTGCCTTGATAAAATTTTTGTTTGGTTGCTTGATACATCGCTTCACGTAATAAGGCATCATAATATTTTTGATTCACACCGGGTTGCCCAATAATCACCCGTGCCGCTGATGTCCGTCCCACAATCTTGCCATCATTACCTACAAGCACTTTTGCATCTGCAGGTAACGCCAACTTATCTGCATGCTTAACCGGTAAATCTGTCACAATGGTTCCCGGTGCCTTTTCCGCCTTGTAGTAAGCGCTTTCTAAATCAGGTATAAGTTCGACATTGTTTCCATAAAATATCGTTTCAATTAATGTTTTTGTACTCGAAAATAATGGATTTTCCGGACGAATGTCTGTTTGCTCAAATTGTTGAATAGATCCCATTTCCTCACTCCTCTACAAATAAATAAAAAATTCTGATAATTCTATTATATCGGAAGTTAGGATTGTACACAAAAAAAACGAGCATTTGCTCGTTAAGAATAGATATGTCCTTCAATTGTTAATAGGCGACGTTTCAATGGTAAGCCGCCACGAAAGCCTGTCAATGAGCCATCTTTTCCTAAAACTCGATGACATGGAACTACAATTAAGAGCGGATTTCTTCCCACTGCATTAGCAACCGCACGGACAGCCGTTGGGCGACCAATGTTTTCTGCCAACGCACTATAGGTGGTGGTGGTTCCATAAGGCACCTTCAATAATTCTTCCCAAACTTGTTTTTGGAAATCAGTGCCAATTAAATCAATCGTAAATGGAAATGACGTCCCCGTCTGTGCAAAATAATCTTTGAGTGATTGAACATAACTAGCGACTTTTTTGTTATCTGTAATCACTTGGTATCCTTTAAAAAATTTAGAGATATCTTCATCGTTCGTTACTAAATCAAAATAAGCTAAACCGTAGTCCGTTGCGGCAAAAGTATACTCTTCGTCACCAATTATTGCGGTCGTCGTATATAATCGTTTCATTGAACGTTCCTGCTTTCTATCTTATCTGCTTGCTATATTCTAACGAAAATATAGCATATCCTCTCGCAAAAAACAAACATACGTTCCTAAAGAAATAAACCGAAGCAAAAAATGCTTCGGTTTATTTCTATTCATTTATTGGATTGTCTTCTGCTGGTTCTTCAGTTTCTAAAGTAGCTGTTTCAGAGGTTTCGGGAATTTCATCCACTTTTGGTTTCAAATTGCCTAAGCTAATTCCAATACTAATCGTAGCTTCAATTGGTAAAAATTGACCATATTGGCTCATTTCGACGACTGTTCCTTTAGGTTCAGAAGAATCGACATAATAAACGGTATAATAAATATATGCACCTTTGGATTGATATTCATCAAAGAAGAGTTTTGGTAACTCTCCTTCATTCGTGTTGCCACGTAAATCTTTCATATATGGACGACCTTGCGAATAAACCACTTCTACAGGCGGAATCGTATCCCCTTCTGTGTATTCTTTTCCTGGTTCCACTGATTGGCTAATAAATTGACCGTATGGCACATCCGATGAAAATAGATTTTTAATCATCACTGGTACTTTAGATTCAATGCTACTTGCCTCTTCCATTGTATAGGTTGCATAATCAGGAACAACAATCGCTTTACCTTTTGAAATGTGTACGACAATTTCCTCATGTTTCGCGATTTTTGTTCCTTTTCCGGTTTCTTGTGAAATAACGGTATCTACCGCAACATCATTAGAAAAGTCTTTAATGGTTTTTAGCTTCACTTCATTTTTCTTTGTCCAATCTGTCACTTCAGATAGAGCTTTACCTTTAAAATCAGGAACTTCAATATTTTTTTCAAATACTTCTTTTCCTTTTGAATAGTAGATGGTTAAACGATCTTTTCGTTTATAGTCTTCTAATTTTAATTCTTTATTTGCTGCTTCTTGTTTGATAAATTCGTCTTTAGCCACTTTATCATCGAACGACTCTAGTAACGTAATATTTTCGGCTTTATGTTCTGCAATCCAATCAGAAGCGGCGGTTTTATCCATCGATTTAAAATCTGGCAAGGCAATTTTTTCTTCTGGATCTGCTCCAAGACTCCCTTTAATCGTTAAGGTTTTACCTTTTTTGATTTTTTTATCTGGAGCAACAGCTTGAGAAATTACGTTGTTAACTTCCGTATCAAAATCGTATTCTTGATCGACTTTAATGACTACTCCATTTTCAGTTCCCCAAGTACGTACTTCAGAAATTTCTTTTTTGACAAAATCTGGAACTTTCACATGGGTCAATTGATAATAGGTGAAAAAAAAAGCGATTGCTGCCAAAACTGTCGCCAAACCAATAAAAAGATATTTTTTTCGTTGGCGTTTTTGATAGGTTGGATCAAATTCAGTCTCTTCCGTTTGAAAACGACTGACCATTTTTTCTTCTGATTTAGGTTTAGCTTTGCGTGATGCTTCTTTAGACGGCGGTGTTTCTTTGATGGGTTCTGAGGCCTTCTTTTCTTCAACCGGTTCAGAAGACACCGTTTCTTCTAGGTTTTCTTCGGGTTCAGAGGTTTTTTTTGCCGTCTCTTTTTTTTGCCCATCATAATTATTTTTCGTAAAGTTAGAAAGAAAATCACTCATATGGCTTCAACACACCTTTTCTCAAATACAACATTTCATCTGCCTGTTGGGCAATTTCATTGGAGTGGGTCACCATAATCACGCATTTGTTATGTGCGTGAGCTAATTCTTTAAAAATATCAACAATTTCTTGTTCCATTTCCTCATCTAAATTTCCAGTTGGTTCATCGGCTAAAATAATATCCACATTCGTAGCCAAAGCTCGTGCAATTGCCACACGTTGTTGCTCTCCACCTGATAATTGATTGACTAACCGATCAGCTTTATCGCGAGTAATACCAATATAATCCAACAAATTATAAGCAACTTCACGATGATTGTCCGGCAATTTATTATCAGTAATTGACATTGGCACTAAGACGTTTTCGACTGCTGTCAAATAAGGGATCAAGTTATAACTTTGGAAAATAATACTAATTTCATCCCGACGATACTTATCATAACCTAACGCCTTAATGTCTTTACCATTAAGTAAAATTTCACCTAATTTTGGCGAATCTAATGCACTAATTAATGATAAAAAGGTTGTTTTTCCTGAACCAGATTGTCCTAAAATAGCATAGAACGTTCCTTTTTCAAAAGACACAGACGTCTCTTTTAAAATATAACGGCGTTGATCGCCATCTTGATAAAAATAATCAACATTTTTTGTTTCCAATAAAGTCATTAGTTCATCC
>Ga0116164_10001551_pt1 | contig 17271 bp, 16 predicted proteins | sample AD_UKC109_MetaG_FD_89888 | JGI IMG/M metagenome (GOLD analysis project Ga0116164, IMG submission 89888) | Active sludge microbial communities of municipal wastewater-treating anaerobic digesters from Hong Kong - AD_UKC109_MetaG | ecosystem: Engineered > Bioreactor > Anaerobic > Digestate... | reverse complement strand
TCCTCCGCCAACTTCTCAACATATACGGCGATATTATATCACAGCGTAAGAAAAGCGCGCAACCAAAGAACATTGTTTCATAATTGTTCGTTTTTTCGACATGGTTATCACCGTTTTTCTCCGCGTCCCGTCCGTGTTTTATCCCGCGGTCGTCCCCTTTCGGCGTCAAAAAACGCCGCGCTTCGGCCCCTTTCGGCATTTCCGTATAGGCCGGTCCCCGTGATCGGGGCGCTTCGGATGCGCCGCGCGTTGTTTGAAAAGCCCGTGCCGGTCCGTTAAAACCCGCAGTCCCGGAGCGCTTTTTCAGCCGTTTTATCGTAGGACAGGTTTTCCAGCGCGTATTTTCGCGCCCGCTCGCCCATGCGCGCCAGCAGGGATTCGTCAAAGCAAAGCATCTTCAGGCAATCCAGAATTTCCTCCGCGTCGCCGCGATGCACAAACAGCGCGTTTCCGTCCAAAAGGTGCGCCGCGTCGCCCGGTTGTTCTTCATAAAAAACCGCGGGGATGCCGAGGCAAACCGTCTGCTCCCACAGTACGGAGTGCGCGCCGGGATATACCGCAAGGTCGCTTGCGGCAATGTGCTCAAGGACTTCGTCGCCGGATAAAAGCCCCGTAAAGACGATCCGGCCGGTCCCGCCAGCGGATCGTTCGACGCGCGCGCGAACATCCGGTTCCATGCTGCCGGCATAGACCAGCCACCAGTTGAGGCCGTCCAGCCGGCGAAACGCTTCGGCAAGCTCCGCCGGACGTTTTTTCCCGTCCAGCTTCCCGGCCAGCACCATGATCCTTGCATCGGCCGGAATCCCGTATTGTTTACGGATCGATTCCCGCAGGGCCGGTTTGTTCCCATAGGGGAGCATATCGAAGTCCGCGCCCATCCAAAGCGGCTTCAGAATCCGTTCCGGAAAGCCGAATTCCTGCATTGCGAACGTCTTTCGCGGCGGCGTAACGTAAAACACGCATCGATAGCGGTTTTCCACGATGCGCCGCCAAACCCGGTAAACGCACCTGAAATACACGAAATGCCGGATTCGGTCCCGCGCCGCGCCGGTAAAACACGCGTTGTACGCAAGCAGATAGGTTTCGTGCGTGTCCGCCGCGAACACGCAGGCGCGGTTGCGGCGCGCGTATCGAAGCAGCTGCGGGCTTCTTGTAAGGATGAAACCGTGGACGAACACAAGATCCGGCTTCTCTTCGCATAAGATCGCATAAAGGTTCGGAACGGGGGTATAAAAGCGCTTGTAGAAAATCTTCGTATACCGGACCGAAACGCCTTTCTCCCGGATTTTGTCCCCTTCCTTTTGCGGCGTTCCTTTATAAAAATCCGGATTGTCGACACCGGCAACGATCGTCACTTCATGTCCGAGCTTCGCCATTGCGGCAGGAAGATAGTTTTCCTGATAGGTGTGGCCCGGCATATAGTGCTGAACAACATGTACGATCTTCATTCGGTCATCCTCCGCGCATTCTCCCGTCCTACCGTCCGCTCTTTCTGTTTTGTAAGTAATTTCGTCCGGCCTGATAAAGCGTCCGGAACGACTCGAAATAAAGCGTTACGAACGGCCGCGTGTTCTTCAGCGCCCAGGTCGCGCCGAACGACGAAACGAGGAAGCTCGCAACGCAGGCGATCGCCGCGCCGCTCAGGCCGAAGACCGGGATCAGAATCACGCTCAACGCGATGCTGGCGACTGCCGAAAACAGCGAAATGTACTTGACCGAGCTCTGCTTGCTTTCCGCCTGAATCCAGATGTTTCGCGCGGAACCGACGTTGGAAAAAATGCCGATCCAGGCGATGATGCGAAGAACGTCCGCGCCGGGCGCATACTCCGCACCGTAAAGCAGATTGACAACCCATGGCGCAAATACGCACAGGAAAATGCCCGCGCAAACGCCGATTCCCAGCACCGCCATCAGCATCAGCTGATACCGCGGGCGGAACGCTTCCGGGTTGTTCTTCTTGGTCTGGAGCAGCACCGGAAAGGCGGAATCCACAATCGCCAGCGGGACAAACAGCCACATGGTCGCAATCGTATACGCCGCATTGTAGCAACCTAACATCGCGTCTCCAAGCGCGACGCCGAGGTAAAGTTTGCTGAAGTGCGCGGACGCCGCGTTGGTAAGACCCGATAAGATAAAATGCCAGCTTCGTTTCAGCAGGCGTTTTCCGATGGAAAACGAGACCCACAGCCGCATCTTCGCTTTGGCGAAAAACAGCGGAACGACGAACAGATAGTTCGTGAACATCTGGATGACGCTGGTCAGCGCAAACCATTCCACCGACGCGCCCTGAATCAGGAGCACGATGCGCCATGCGCTGCAGGCGATGTTACCGATAATGGAGCCGATGGCGGTGTACTTGCTCAAAAGCTTCATCTGGAACCACAGCCGGAACGCGTCGAACGCCTGCAGGATCAGCTGCAGGCTCTGCAGCACGGTCACGATCAGCAGCAGCTTTTCACCGGGACGGGATATCATCGCCACGGCGGCGATGCCGAAGATCGAAAGTGTGGAGGAAACCAGCCGCATGACCAGCGCCGTGCCGATGATGCCGCCGATATCGTCCGGCGTTTCGACCATGTTCGTAATCTGGATATCGTTCAGCCCAAGCGTGCAAAACGCCTGGAACATCGCCATCAACGAAACGCCATAACTAAGAATACCGTAGTTCGCCGGGCCGAGAAAACGCGCGGCAATGATGCCGATGACCGCCGAAAGGACATACTGAAACACGCTCTGCGCAATCAGCCAGCCCGTGTTCGCGGCGAACCGCTTTCGTATGGGGTTGTCCATCCCGAAAAGCTTCATGTCAGTCTTTCTTTTCAGCCCCGCCCGCAAGGCTTGCGTAAATTCCGTTCAGGTCGGACAGATTTCGCGCCGCGTCGTGCCGTTTCTGTGCGCGGACGCGTCCGTTTTCGCCGAGTTTTTTTGCGAGCGCGTCGTCCGAAAAGATCCGCCGGATATATTCGGCCATCATATACGGTGCGTCGAACGGATACAAAAACCCCTCCGTTTTGTGGTTCATCAGGTCCGGCGTCCCGCCGACATAGCTCGCAACGACGGGCACGCCGAGCAGCATCGCCTCGCCGACGGAGTTCGAGCTGTTTTCGACGGACGACGGCGTCAGCGCGACGTGCGCGTTCAGGTATTGCTGTTTCATCTGCTCCGCCGACAGCATCCCGGCAAACCCGACATGATCGTCCAGTCCCCATGCGCCAATGATCTTCGCCAGGTATTTTGCATAGCTGGAGCGTCGCAGCCGCTTTTGCAACGAAGCGCCGCGCGGGTCTTCGCCGGTTGTAATCAACCGGACGTCCGGAAAATCCTTTTTTAAAAACACCAGCGCGGCCAGCGCCTTATGCAATCCCTTGACCGGATAATTCCCCTGAGAAACGAAGATCGTGTGCCGTTTGCAGGCGTTTACGTCCCATTGCCCGTAATAAAACGCGTCCCGAAGGGTCTCGTCGCAGAAATGGTACGCGGCACCCGGGTTGATCTGGCGCACGCAGGCGCGGTCCCAATCCGTCCTGCCGATCACGTGCTTTGTTTTTTGCAGCGCGGCCGTTTCAAACGCGCCACGGACGACATATTTTTCGCGCTGGCGGTAGATGCTGTCCCGCCGAACCAAATCGCGGAACGTCGTGCCCCGAACGACCCTCTGCGGCAGTCCGGCGGCATAGTGCCAAGCAATCACGGAGCACAAGCCCTGTATGCTGACCACCATGCGGTTGAGCATGCCCGCCTGTTCGCAGGCGTTCGCCATTGCCAGCGTATGCGGATACTCGGTGCCCCAGACGTGGATCACGTCCGGCTGCTCGCGCAGGAGGATTTCGACGAATTTCTGTTCCGTTTGCTGCGAATACCGCAGCGTGTCCTGATCGAACGACTCATAGGAAAGCCTGCCGCTGTTTCCTCGCTGTTCGCGTCCGTCCGAGCGGTAACAGACGAACAGCTCGTTCGCTTCGTCCGAAAGCAATCCGTCGCAGACGGAATAGAGCCAGCCGCCGGCAAACTGCTGTGGGCTGCCCGTCAGTTTCGCAATCTGCGGCAGCATCGGTGCAATCACCCATAAAATCTTCATTTCGCATCCCCGGCTTTCGTCCGTCGCTTCGCTTCCAGCGCGCGCAGCACCGCGAATCTTCGCGACGTTTCCGCTAGAAGCTCTTTCAGCGTCGTTTCGTCGTCCCGTCGGCCGCCCTGCTGTTTTTTGCGCAGCAGCCCGGAAAGGACGCCGCGCTTCGGATTGGGATTGAACAGCGCTTCGTAACCTTCGGCCTGATAAAAAGCAACGCACGCACATTCCGCTTCGTCCAGATACCGCGCTTCATCCGTCAGCAGCGCGTTTTTTTCGTTGATCGCTTCTTTTTTCGCATCGTCGGCCGAAAACCCGATCACAGCGTCGATTGTTTCCAGCAGCCGCGCTTCATAGGTGAACCGGCCGTTTCGCTCGAACGTCATCGACACGGAAAGCGAACCGTCCGTCAGCTTGCCGAGGCCGTAAAACACCGCGCCGCGTCCGTATTCTTCCCATCCCGTCGGCTCGTCCGGCTGAACGCCCAGCACGACGCTTGCGCCCGCTTCGATCAGGTGCCGGTACCGTTCCCGCCACTCGGGAAGAGGGAGCCCGAATCCCGGCAGACCCGCGCGGCAGAATACGACGACATGGTCGCACTGCGGGAGCAGCATCCGGATATGGTCGTACACGGATAAATCTTCGATGTCCGCTTCCACGGCATAGTCGCTTCCGCCGTTCGGTTTCGTTTCGCCGACGGACAAAAAGCCCAGACGGACGCCATTGATGGAACGGACCTCGGGCCGGTTTGCCAGCGCCCGGTTTTCGCCGGCGCCGATGATCGCCGCCGGACCGAGTTGTTCCCGCGCCGCGGACAATTCGTCCAGCGTCATGCCGGGCAGCGAAACAAGGTCTACGTCCTGCTCTTTCAGCCAGCCGGCCGTGTCGCCGCCGGAATCCAGCGCACCGCAGCGGTAGTCGTGCTCGCAGGCGTACCGTTTGAGCTCCGCGTCGAACACGGGCGCGGCGGTCTCCTTCGAAATATGCGCGCCGCCGAAAAACAGTACGCGCGCCTGCGGACCCTCCGGCATATTCTGTTGTCGGATTATGCATTCGTTTGCAGCCATCATATCACGTTCCTTGTGCCGTTATGTCCCGGTCGAGCATCTTCATAAATTCAAGCACGCGACGCGCCTGCGCGGTATTGGATTTGCTGCTTAATACAAACGCTTTTGCGCGGCTCCCCGTCGAATGAAGCTCCTCGCGCGCGAGCCCGAGCACTTCGTTCAGCGTTTTTGCCATTCCATCCACCGATTCGTCGTCGAAGAGGTACGCATAGCGATCGTATTCGCGCGGCATACCCGGCAGTTTCGTCGTTAAAACAGGCGTTCCCGAAACCATGTATTCCAGGTTTTTCGACGGAAACGAATAGGCCGTGAAGTCCTCGTCCGAAGGCCGCGGGTTGATCAGCAGCGTCGCTTTCAGTTCTTCCTGCACGACGGTCCGGTTGTCGGCCACGCCGCGGTATTCGATCCGATGATCTTCGTTTGCAATTTTGCGTATGCGCTCCGCTGCGTCGCCGTCGCCATAGAGAACCAGGCGTGCCGTCTTATCGTTTACTTTTCGAAACGCTTCCACCAATTTGACCACACCGTATTTTTCGTGCAGCATGCCTGCGTACAGGCAAATCTTTTCGGGATGCTTGCCGGTCAATTCGTTTACCGTATTCGCCATCGTTGCGTCAACCTGTCCCTCCGCAACCAAATACGGCTTATTGAGCGGATTGACCAGTGCATTCATCGCCCCGGTGAGCAAAATATATCCGTCAAACCGTGCCAGAAGGCGCGTGTTCGTTTTCGAAGTCTGCGTTTGCCCTCCGGCAAGGATATTTGGCACGTCGGTTACAATCGCAATACATGGACGTCGTTTCAGCTTTGCGCCTGCCCGAATCCCCGCGCTCAGCGCGATGTTCAATCCGTCGCAAACAACATAATCCGATCGTCCCAGGTGTGTCAGCGCATACAAAAACGCGCTTATGACAACCAACGCATGCTTTAGTCCCGGAATGGCAACGACCGGCAGATAATGAAACGTCACTCCATCCGTTTTTTCATCCCGGACGCGCACAAACCGTCTTTGGCTCGTCTGCCGCGAAACCGGCGGAACGCTCAGCGCGGTTATGGAAACGCCATTTAGCGCAAACCCTTTTGTCATAAGGCCATGATACTTTTGTGCGGCGAGGCTCGGGCGTACCTTTGCATGCGAAAACAGCGCGGAAAACGTCTCCGCGCTCATCAGTGTCGATCCATATAGAACCCGCGGCTCGTTTTTGAACGCGCCTGTGCCCATTACCTGCCCCAGGTCGTGCGCATGACGATGTCCGCGTAGCTTTCGATGATCTTGACGACCTTTACGCTGACGTTAACATCCCGATAATCGTCCGGCATGGCGGTCGGTTCACCGTTTTCAAACATGGAGACGGACAACGCCATCGCCTGTTCGACGCTCTTTCGCGTTACGCCGCCGAGGACGATCGTACCTGCGTCCAGCGCTTCCGGGCGCTCGGTGGACGTACGGATCAGCACGGCGGGAAAATTCAGCATCGCGCTCTCCTCCGAAAGCGTCCCGCTGTCGGAAAGCACGCAGTAAGCGGAAAGCTGCAGGCGGTTGTAATCGAAAAAGCCGAACGGTTCCAGCGAGCGGACGTTGGGATGGAAGCGAAACGCCCTCTGCTCGATAAATTTCCTGCTTCTGGGGTGCGTGGAGTAGACGACCGGCATGCCGTAGGTTTCGGCGATGTCGTTGACCGCGCGCATGAGCGACAGAAAATGCCCTTCGTCGTCGATGTTTTCCTCGCGGTGCGCCGAAAGCAGGATGTATTTCTTTTCCTCCAGCCCAAGGCGGGAAAGCACGTCGCTCTGGAGAATTCGATCCTTCTGCTTTTCAAGCACCTCGCGCATGGGCGAACCGGTGACGAAGAGAAACTTGCCGTCGTACCCTTCCGAAAGCAGGTAGCGGCGCGAATGCTCCGTATACGGCATGTTCACGTCGCTGATGCGGTCGACGATGACGCGGTTGACCATCTCCGGCACGTTCCAGTCCCAGCAGCGGTTGCCCGCCTCCATGTGGAAAATCGGTATCTTCAGCCGCTTTGCCGAAATCGCCGCCAGCGCGGAGTTCGTATCTCCCAGCACTAGAAGCGCGTCCGGTTTTTCGCGCAGCATGACCTCGTAGGATTTTGCGATGATGTTGCCCATGGTTTCGCCGAGGTCCTTGCCGACGCTTTCGAGATAATAATCCGGCGCGCGCAACCCAAGGTCGTCGAAAAAGATCTTGTTGAGCGTATAGTCGTAGTTCTGGCCGGTATGGACGAGGATATGATGGAAGTATTTGTCGGCGCACGGAATCACCGCCGAAAGGCGGATGATCTCCGGCCGCGTGCCAAGCACGGTCATGAGTTTCAGTTTTGTCAAGCTCGTTCAACCTCCGTTGCTATGGTGTCCGGATGCTCTGGATCGAAGCATTCGCTCGCCCACATCAGCGTCACCATATCCGATTTGCCTGTGTTTTCAATGCTGTGCGCATACCCGACCGGAATGTCCACCACGACCAGCTTTTTTCCGCTGACATGGTATTCCAGCACGTCCTCCGCGTCCGGGCTGCGGAAGCGGATCACGCCGGAACCGTATACTACGAGGAATTTCTCCGTCTTCGTGTGGTGCCAGTGGTTGCCCTTTACGATGCCGGGTTTGCTGATGTTGACGGAAATCTGCCCGCCGCTGCCGGAGCGTAAAAACTCCGTAAAGCTGCCGCGGTCGTCTTCATGCATCGTCAGCGGATACGCGAACTCCATGGTCGGAAGAAAGCTCAGATACGTCGCATAGAGCTTGCGCGTCAGCGGCGCGCTCATGTCCGGCAGCTCGTTTTCCTCGCGGATTCTTCTGAACGAGCGGATGCGTTCGGCGATATCGCCGAGTTTTGCCGAATGCACCACGGGCACGACGCAGTACGGTCCTTCCCTTGTCGTCTCGTCGTCCAGCAGCGCGACAAGCGCTTCCGCGACGTCGTCGATATAGGCAAGGTGCAGTTCGGTCGACGGGTCGTTGACCGTGATCGGCAGATCGTGGGAAATATTGTAGCAAAACGTTGCGATCGCGCTGTTGTAGTTCGGTTTCGACCACTTGCCGAACACGTTCGGGAACCGGAACACGTAAACCTTCGCGTCCGTCTCGCGCTGATACTGAAAGAGCAGCTCTTCGCCGGCTTTTTTGCTCCTGCCGTACAGGTTCGGCAGCGCGGCCTGCGTCGAGCTTGCGAACATCACCGGACAAACGTTCCTGTATTTGATCAGCGTCCGAAGCAGCGTGTCGGTAAACCCGAAATTGCCCTGCATGAATTCGTCCTGCGTTTTCGGCCGGTTGACCCCCGCAAGATGATAGACGAATTCGCACTCCGCGCAAAAGCGCTCGAGCTTTTCCGCGGGCGTGTCCGCATCGTAATACAGGATGTCGGTATATCCGTAGGTGTTCAGCGTGGAAATCAGGTTTTTTCCGATAAACCCGCCGGCGCCCGTGATCAATATCTTCATGCTAACCGTGTCCTCTCATCTGTCCCGTCCTGCGCGTCTATACCTTTCCCGGCTTGGCATGGATGTTGTTTCGGCTGTTATCCCTTCCACCCGGCCAGCTCGGCGTGAATATACGACAGCTTGAGCAGCCGGTCCTTGACCTCTTCGACGTTCAGCAGCGTCGTATTGTTGGAGTTGAATTCGGAAAGCTTGCTGCGCTCCGCGTTGCCCTGTTCGAAATATTTTTCGTAATTCAGGTCGCGCGAATCCGCCGGCACGCGGAAATATTCGCCCATGTCGACGGCGCGCGCGCATTCTTCGTTGGTCAGAAGCGTTTCATACATCTTTTCGCCGTGGCGGATGCCGATCGTGCGGATCGGGTTGTCCGCGTGGAAGATCTCCTTTACGGCCTGTGCCAGCACGCTCAGCGTGCAGGCCGGGGCCTTCTGCACCATGATATCGCCCGTGTCCCCGTTTTCAAACGTATAGATCACGAGGTCCACCGCCTCGTCGAGGCTCATGATGAAGCGCGTCATGTCGGCATTGGTCACCGTCAGCGGCGCGCCGGCCTTGATCTGCTCGATGAACAGCGGGATCACGCTCCCGCGCGAGCACATGACGTTGCCGTAGCGCGTGCAGCAGATCTTCGTCTTTTCCGGCGCGACGGTGCGCGACTTTGCGACCACGACCTTCTCCATCATCGCTTTGCTGGTGCCCATGGCGTTGATCGGATACGCCGCCTTGTCGGTCGAGAGGCAGATCACGCGGCTGACCCCCGCGTCGATCGCGGCGGTCAGCACGTTGTCCGTGCCGAACACATTGGTTTTGACCGCTTCCAGCGGGAAAAACTCGCAGGACGGCACCTGCTTGAGCGCCGCCGCATGGAACACGTAGTCGACGTTGTAGATTGCGTTTTGCACGGACGTGATGTCCCGCACGTCCCCGATGAAATAGCGGATCTTATCGTTCTGGTAATGCCGGCGCATATCGTCCTGCTTTTTTTCATCGCGCGAAAAAATCCGGATCTCGCGAATGCCGGAGTCCAAAAACCGCTCCAGCACGGCGTTGCCAAAGCTGCCCGTGCCGCCCGTGATCAACAGCGTTTTTCCTTCAAACAAATCCCGTCGCCCCCGTTCCAACCTGTCGTTTATGTCGTTTATAATGATACCGGCCTTTTTATACCGGTTCTTTCATCAGCCATTCGTAATAGGCGCGCGTCGCCGCCTCCCTGGACGCATGCTCGCAAACATAGCTGCGCGCGCGCGCGCTGAGTTCGTCCAGCGGCATGGCGCAGGCGTGCAGGCGCAAAATCGCGTCCGCCATCTCCCGCGGCTCGCCGGGATGCACGCAGATGCCGTAGCTTTCCCGCTCGATCGAGCGCGCCCATTCGCTGCCCGCGTCCACGCAGACGATCACGGGCCGCCCTGCCGCAAGCGCCGTCCACGTCTTGGACGGCATTGCAAACCGCGTGGTCCCCGCCTTGAGCGGGACGAGCGCGGCGTCCCCGAGGGAATATACCTCCGCGACCCGCTCTTCCGGCAGCAGCGGGAAGAGCAGCGCGTTGTCGATCTGTTCGTCTTTGATGCGCGCGCGCACGTGTTCGTACAGTGCGCCGCCGCCGAAGATGACCAAACGGATGTCCTCTTTCGGCTTTAACAGCTTCGCCGCGTCCAAAAGCGTGTCCGGCTCCTGCAGGACGCCAAGCGTCCCGGCGTATACCGCATAAAAGTGTCCGCGCGAAAGGCCAAGTTCGTCGAAAAGCGGATTGTCTTCCCGGCCGATCGGCCGGACCGCGTTGGTGTCCGCCCAGTTCGGGATGACGGTGATCTTCTCCGCCGGGATGCCTCTTGCGACCAGCGTCCGTTTCATGTCCTCGGACAGCGTGACGAACGCCGAGTTTTTCTTGTACGTGTGCTGCTCCATCCTGCGGCTCAATCTCACGATCGGATGCCATTCGGTAAACTTACCCATTGCGAGCATGCTGTCCGGAAAGATATCCTGAAGGATATAGACCGTCTTCGCCCTGTGGCTGAGCCTTGCGCCGACAAGCCCCAGGAACGGCGGCATACTGCCGAGAAGGTAAACGTCCGCTTTGGTCTTCTTTGCGGCCTTGAGCAGCGCGTGCGTATTGATCAGGAAGTGCAGCCCGCGGCGAAAAAAATCCGTCCCCTCGCGCGACTTTGTCCCGACGCGCAGGATATGGTATCCTTCCGGCACCGTTTCGTCCGTTTTTTGCAGATATTCCGCGCGCGCCTGGTCGTCGAGACCGCGATTGGCGAGGTTTGTCACAACCGTAACGCACGCACCGTACCGGCACAAGTCCTCCGCCAGGTCGGCGTACAGATGCGTAATCGGCGTAATCTCCGGCGCGAAATAGGCGGACACCAGCGTTACGCGCAGTTCTTTTTTCACTTCCGCAACCCCCTCGCGAACGCCCTTGTGATGCAGCACGCTGCCGACCGTGCCGAAAAGGCACCGGCAGTCCATGCCAAACCCCAGCCGTTCCACATATTCGCCGTCCAGCTTCGCCTTAACGGAAATCGGCAGTTCGTCGCGCCCGTTGATCTGCGCCCAGCCGGTCAGCCCGGGCCGAACGTCGTTCGGCGTAAGGCCGAACCGGCCGGTGTACCGGCCCCGTTCCGCGATCAGGTCGTCCTGGTTCCAGAGCGCCGGCCGCGGCCCGACGAGCGACATGTCTCCGACAAAGATATTCCAAAGCTGCGGGAGTTCGTCCAGGCTTGTTTTACGTAAAAACCGCCCAACGCGCGTAATCCAGCGTTCCGGGTCGCAGAGTTGGTGCGTCGGAACATCGCAGGGCGTATCTACACGCATTGTGCGAAATTTTAAAATTGAAAAATATTTCTTTCCCTTGCCCACGCGCTTCTGCCGGAACAGCACGGGACCTTTGGAATCAAGCTTGACCGCGAGCGTCAGAACCAGCAGCAGCGGCGAAAGGATGATACCGCCAAGCAGCGACAGCGCCACGTCCGAAAATCGCTTAATGCGAATATACATGTTCTTCCTTCTTCGATGCGGAAAACCGCTTTCGACACAGGGTGTTTTCCAGGCTTTTTGCCTATACAAAGCAAACGGGCCTCTTTCCCCGCTTATAGCAAAAATTCTATCATGCAAGGAGTACAGTGTCAATCAAACACGGGCGAACAGCCGGGCGTTCGGATCAACGGAAAAACGGAAGCGATGACGGCTTCCGTTTTCCGTATACTTCCGCCGATGCGTTTTTATTCGCCGGACGGTTTCTTTCCGGGCGCGTCGTATTTATTGATGCACAGCGGCCGCAGTTTATACGTCATCACCACAGAGGATTTCACGCACTCGCTGTAAAACGTCTTTTTAATACGGTCCATAACCACGCGTCCCGTCTCATACGTGACCGCCGGCAGCAGCACGACGTACTGCGTGACGCTGTATCGGGATATCGTATCCCCGCGGCGGAGATTTGCCTGCGCCACGGTCAGGAGCCGCTTCATAATATTGTCCAGGACCATGTTGTCGAAACGCTGCTCCGAGGTGTTGCTGATAGTCAGCAGCGCAAGGAACATCGTGCCGTTGTACCGCTCCAGCATGCGCCGCTGCAGCTGGAAGATCTCCTTGAATATCTCATATTCGCAGACGAATGCGCCGTAGCTCTCGGAATCCTCCTCCAGCATGGTCTGCACTTTTTCAATGTCCGCCTCCATCTCCTGATCCGCCTGCACGATCAGCTTGTAGACCGCGCGGATCTCGCCCGACGGCTGGATGCCGAGCTGCTTATACTGCAGATCGGTCGCAAAATAATACTGCGAAAGCGCTTCCCGCTTTTTGCCCGTCTTCACAAGGGCCATCATGAGCTCCAGATGAAGCCGCTCGTCAAACATGTCCACGTCCATCGCTTTTCTGCAGACCTGGACGATCATCTCATACTCTTCCTCGGCTTTGAGCAGGTCGAGCATGGTAAACACGCTCTCTAAAAACAGGTCGTGGTAATACACGCTCTTCGGAACGACCCACATCTCCTCGGCGGAGTTGGTCAGAAGCGGACCCGTATAGATTTCCAGCATTCGCTGATACCGCTGTATGGCCGCGCGGTTCTCCATGCCGGGCGTGCGCGCCTCCTGACAAAAGCGTTCAAATTCGAACACGTCGATCTCGCAGTCGAGGTCCGGATTCCATTGGTATGCACCGCGCGCCGTCAGGATGGAGTTCGAAAGCTCCGGCAGGCCGCTCTGTTCGACAAGAGCGCGATATCGATGCAGAAGCGTCCGGAGCGCCGTGGCCGGATTTCGGTTTTCCTTGTCCGACCAGAGCATCTCCAGCAGCTCCTCATGCGGGACCGGCCGGTCCTTTTTCAGAATCAGATATTCCAAAAGCTGGCAGGTTTTTCTTGCCTGGCGCAGCTGCGGCAGCACCACGTTCCCGTTCACGACAATTTCGAAACTGCCAAACATCTTAATCTTTATCCTAGCTTCCGGCATACTGTCCACCTTTCCTGTTCTGTCGGTTGTTTCGCAGGCATTGCTCGATGCGCTGCCGGCGGCGTTCCGTTGCCCGCGCAAGGCGGGGCAATGGTGCGCCCGGCCGGGCGGGAAAGCCGCATATCGTCGGCTATGCAATCCCCGGCATGGCCGTGCGGCCGTCGTTTCATGTTTTAATTATACCGCTGTAGGTTGCGGTACTGCAATAAAATGTTACTTCGAAATAATGCGCGGGCAATTCGAAAAACACGGCGTTGGGGATTTTCCGCCATCCGCCCGTTTTGTCTTTCGCCTTCAAAATGCTCTGGAATCCCCGTCCGCTTTCGGGCGGCTTCTCTTTCCCGCGGGACAGGCGCGGCAGGCGGCGCTTGTTTTTCAACATTCGTCCGAACGCGCCGTTTCATTCCGATATCGGCAGATACAAGCATTATTACATTCATATCGTTTCTGAAAATAATCATTTATGGCCTTTGTGGCATCGTAACAAAACCCGATCAAGCCCGCCGCAAGCGGAGCCGAAGCCGTTTGAACGGACAAAAAATACAAATCGGCAAAGCGGAAACGGAAACAGCGCCCGTACGCAGCAGGCGCTGTTTCTTACCCGGTTGTTACATGTTATAAAAGCGTTACGCCGGCATGTCCGCACAGCGCCATGGTCCCCGCGTCCCAGATGGAAGACTGGACCTCGCCGATGTGCGCCTTGTTGAGAAGCAGCATGCACAGCCTCGACTGGCCGATTCCGCCGCCGATGGTCTGCGGCAGCTTGCCTTCCAGCAGCTGTTTATGGAACGGCAGCCGCCTGCGCTCGTCGCATCCGGCGATCGTCAGCTGTTTGTCCAGCGTCTTTGCGTCCACGCGCACGCCCATGCTGGAAATCTCAAACGCGCAGTCCAGCAGGGGGTTGTAAAACAGGATATCGCCGTTGATCTCCCAGTCGTCATAGTCCGGCGCGCGGCCGTCGTGCGGTTTTCCGTCGGTCAGCTTCCCGCCGATCCCCGAAACGAACGCTGTCGGATGCTCCTTTACAAAGCGGTATTCCCGCTCTTTCGGGTCGCAGTCCGGATAACGGTCAAGCAGTTCCTGCGCGGTGATAAAGGTCACGTCCCGGCTCACAAACGGCGTCAGCACGTCGTATTTCGCGCAGATCACCTGCTGGGTGTAATAGATCGCGTCCACGATATTTTCGACGGCCTGTTTGAGCGTCGCCATGCTGCGCTCCTCCGGCGTGATGACCTTTTCCCAGTCCCACTGGTCAACATAGACGGAGTGGAGGTTGTCCAGCATTTCGTCGCGCCGGATCGCGTTCATATCGGTCACGATCCCTTTTCCCGGGCGGAAACCGTAGCGGCCGAGGGCATACCGTTTCCATTTCGCCAGGGACTGCACCACTTCGCCATGCCCGCCCGTTGCGGGGATGTCGAACGACACGGGGCGCTCCACGCCGTTCAGGTTGTCGTTCAGCCCTTCCGCCGGGTTGACGAAAAGCGGCGCCGTAACGCGCTTGAGGCGCAGAATCGCGGAAAGCGATTCAAGAAATGTCGTCTTGATGATTTCGATGGCATTCTGCGTGTCGTAAAGCCCTAGTGTGGAACGATAGCCCTGTGGAATGAACGACTTGGACATTATGAGATCCTCCTTAATCCTATGCGGCATTCTAAAATAAGTTTAGTCCTCCTGAAAAAAGGTTGTCAAGCAGTTTATGTTCCTGTGCAATTATTACGCAGGTATGTTATACTCGAATCAATCATCAGCATATCAAATCGGAGGTCAACGTTTATGAAAAGCGCGAATATCACACCGCATATCGGCTGCAGTCCGGAAGACTTTGCAAAGACCGTGTTAATGCCGGGCGACCCGCTGCGCGCCAAGTTTATTGCCGAGACGTATTTGAGCGACTACGAACTCGTCAACAACGTCCGCGGCGTACAGGGCTACACGGGCATTTACGAAGGAAAGCGCGTGTCCGTCATGGCCAGCGGCATGGGCATGCCGAGCATGGGGATCTATTCCTTTGAACTGTTCAACTTCTTCGGCGTGGAGACCATCATCCGCATCGGCTCGGCGGGCGGCATGCACCCCGACCTGAAGCTCTTCGATCTCGTGCTCGGGCAGGGCGCCTGCACGAACTCCGCATATTTCACCCAGTACGGCCTGACCGGCTCGTTTGCGCCGATCGCGGATTTCGGCACGCTCAGAAAAGCGGTCGACGAATGCGAAAAACGCGGATTGAACTATAAGGTCGGAAACCTGCTCTCCAGCGACGTGTTCTACAGCGAGAAGGGCATGGCGGGCACGATGGAGTGGCAAAAACTCGGCATCCTCGCCGTTGAGATGGAAGCCGCCGCACTCTATATGAACGCGGCGCGCGCAGGCAAGAAAGCCCTCGCCATCTGCACCATCTCCGACCTGCTCGAAGGCGGCGAAGTGACCACCGCCGAACAGCGCCAGAACGCGTTCCACGACATGATGCAGGTTGCATTGACCATCGCGGAATAAAAACCGCAGATACATTATTTCCGTCGCCGTCGCCGCAGTTCGGTCTCGAACAGCGGCGACGGTGTTTTTCATAGAAAAAGGCTGTTCGGTTCCACATTTTGGCAACATATGGCAACATTTGTCAACATTTGTGAATTTCCTGTTGCATTTCGTACGGACAATTGCTTTTGGGGAATTGTAAGGATATGATCAGTAGCAATTCCGAAAAAATCGTTCGGCGCCGGTTTTCCGGCAGGAGCACCGCATCCTTCAACCGAAAGGACACTCTATGCTACCGAAAAAGCCGTTGCCCATTATCCTCGTGATTTCACTCGACCTTCTGGGTATTGGCGCAATGCTCGTCATTTTTATTTTATTCCACCATGTCCTGCGGCTGGACAGCAGCGACCCGTTGCAGAACATCGTCTTTGGCGATACGCAAACTTCCGTCGAACCCACCGTTACGCCGGCATTCGAGGTCGTTGAAGCGACGGACGCCCCGGAGGCGACGCCGACCATTTCTCCAACCCCGTCGCCGACGCCCGAGCCCGGCGATTTTTCCGCCACGTTCCCGTCCGACGAAACGGTGGACGAGGACGTTTACGGCAGTTATATTTCCGATACGCTGCGCATCGTGATCACGCAAGAGGAAAACTACGACGCCGTCTATTTCGTGGCCGACGTGTGGATCAAGGATATTCAGGAATTTAAGACCGCCTTTTCGGACGATACGTACGGCCGCGGATATGCTTCCCTTCCGACCGTGATCGCTTCCAACAACAATGCCATACTGGCCATTTCCGGCGACTATTACGGCGGACGCTCGAGCGGGATCGTCATCCGAAACGGCGACCTTTACCGCGACAGTGTGAGCACCGACGTCTGCATCCTGTATGCCGACGGCGTGATGGAGACGTATTACGAGGATGAATTCGATATCGAAGCCGCGATCGAACGCGGCGCCTATCAGGGATGGTCGTTCGGGCCGAAACTGATCGACGACGGGCAGGTGCCGGAAAGCTACAACACCACCTCTACCATCATCAGCCGAAACCCCCGCTCGGCCATCGGCTATTACGAGCCCGGCCATTACTGCCTGGTCACGGTCGACGGCCGGCAGAGCGGTTATTCGCGCGGAATGACGCTTGAGCAGCTTTCCCAGACGTTTATCGACCTCGGCTGCGTGGCCGCCTACAACCTGGACGGCGGCCAGACCGCCATGATGGTCTTCGACGACCTGATCGTCAACCAGCCGTACAAGGGCGGCAGAACGGTGAGCGACATCATCTACTTTGAAAGGAGCGATGCCGAATGAGGAAATTCCGCAGCATCCTGTCCCATATTTGCCTGATCTTCTCCGGCGTGTTCATCACGCTGGTTATCCTGAACCTGTATAACCCGACCATGGGGTTTTTGACCAGCACCGTCAGCGTCGTGTATATCATACTGTACTGCCTCACCGTAATCGCGCTGTCGGTCGCGACCGTTGCGGACAACCGGCGCTATGCGCACCATATGCGCCAGCGCGCCGAAGAGGCCGCCCGCTGGAAAAAGATCGGCGTCACCGCGCAGCGCCCGCCGGAAAGAAAAGAACATTGAACGTGCAAAAAGAGCCTTCCGGCTCTTTTGAGACCGTCAAAAAACTTGTTTTTTGACGGGATAACCGCGTTTTGCCTCTCACCCCTTGGGTTCGCGGGCGGCAAAACGCACAGAGAAACCGCCCAAAAGGGCGATCCGTCGCGGCGGAT